>Ga0123357_10000368_pt1 | contig 42567 bp, 24 predicted proteins | sample TergutEmb28metaG_FD_89873 | JGI IMG/M metagenome (GOLD analysis project Ga0123357, IMG submission 89873) | Embiratermes neotenicus P4 segment gut microbial communities from Petit-Saut dam, French Guiana - Emb289 P4 | ecosystem: Host-associated > Arthropoda: Insects > Digestive system > Gut ...
CGGCCTTTTATTTTTATGGTAGGATAGCCCGAATGATTTTGTCCGAAATCGAATAAATATTTGCAGGAATCAGTCATCTCATATTTTGCAACGGGAAAGCTCTCGGCAACAGTTACAGGTTCTGCACTTTGGGTTATTAATCTTCCTTTAGGAGGCGCCTGTATTACAACCGGTTGCCAATGGCTGTCATTGAAGTTCGGAGTATTCCATCCTTCCTGTTCCAATCGTGCGTCATAATCTTCTCCTCCGTATATACAGTTGAAAATTATCGGCGATAACGACCAGCGCCATGAACTGTCGGATACAATTTTTGTTTTAGAATTGTTATTGTGTGTAAATTCAGCGCACAACAATAAAGTAGGAGGGCCGAAACTGCCACGAAATTTATAGTAGCGTCCTCCCGTAACATTGTACATTCCGTTGCCAAGCATTACGCCTATGGTATTATTACCTTTGCGCAACCCATGTGAAATATCGAATGTATTGTAATAAACAGTTTTATTGTAGTTGCTCCACAACGGTTTGAATACACTTTCGTCAATCTTTGAGCCGTTTATATAAAGCTCGTAATGTCCCAAACCGCTCACATAAATCTCAGCTTGTTTCGGAATTTCGGATAGCGAAAAATCTTTCCTGAGCAAAATACTTTTCGTAGCAAGCGTATCCATTCCTGAAATAGCGCCGATCCATTTTGCAGTCGATTTTTCCAAAATAGAAATTTCTTCAGACCGGATATTCTCCTGCCCGGAACATACAGACAATTCGTTAAGCAATAAACGAGCTTTTATAAGGCGTTCAATCCAATTATTATCAGGAGTTATTGTCGTAAAACCGGCAAGGACAGTATTAAAATGCGCCAGTTTTTCTTTTGCTTCCGGTGTTCCCGCTGCTGCAAGTTTGCTGCGTATAATTTTTATCTTCTCGAAATCCTGTATTCCTTCCATCAGACATTCAAAACGAATTGAGGATCGAAATCCCGGATATATGATATAAGAATCTCCGGCAGGCCATCTTCTGAAACGTGAGTCTTTCAGAGGATCTTCCACCCATGAGTTGTAAGCCCAGCGCAAAAAGCCGTCATAGTCGCATGCAGCGGCATACCATCCTGCATATATTCCTTCAGCCGGCGCTGAAAATGTAAACATATTCGGAAAAGAATCTGAACAACAGACATAATAAGTGGTTATCAGTCCTTTTTCACGCCGTTTATCTATGAAATCCTGTGGTACCCTGTCCCATACTTTTACACTCATGATATCGACATCCTGATAATTAGCATAACTGCCTTTGTTATCTGCCATAGCGATGCCAAGTTCGGGAGCAACCCTGCGAAGGAGATTTAATGCCTTATTCGTTTCTTCCGGTGAACGTTCATCAAGGGCTATATTTGTGCGTTCCAGCCATCCTTTTTTACGAAGGTGTTCTGTAAAGTCGGTAAGGAAGGATGTCCATAATTCATCAAAAACATCTGTGCCCGGATCGGCCTTTACATTAACAACTTGTCCGGTCGCAGCATCACGATAATGTATTTCGTTATTCCAGGGCAATAATGAATAGCAATCTATTGCACGATTTATGCCAAGTCCCATCATCAATTCCACCCAACGATCGAAAACAGTATAATCGTAGCTCCATGAAGCATTTGCGTTAAGCGTCCATACTATCATATCGGCGTAAGGATCATAACACTGGTTGTTCCACGGATCTTTATTCAAGGTGGCAGTGATAACCTTTTGTCCGATTTTAGCCAATGGTTTCATATAAGTGAGCAATGCAGCAAAGTGGGCGTCGCTCCACATTTCAAGACCTTCAATACGCGCTACTGCCGCCGGATGCTGCCAGAGATCAAGAAAATAACTCCATTCGGAAGAAGGTGGCAGAACACAGTCCAATACTTCCAATTCCATTGATAACTTTTGAGCTTTCACACCACGAGCTTTTATTGTTAACTCTATATTATAAAATCCCGAAGTTGCGCTTGCAGGCACATCCACTGTTATCCATAAAGGAAGTACGGTTCCTGCATTCATGTCCGAAACATCAGCATTATCCAATACATCTGCCGATAAACTTGGAGGATATTTATCCGGATCATGATAGCCGCATTTATTTCCGAACTCATCGGTCAAAACATAACGCACAAATCTCGTTTGAACATCAATTAGCGAATTTTTGCAACCGTCATTCAGGATTTTTGTTGTTGCTTTTATTTGTTTAATATCTTTCGTGCTCCATAACAGAACTTGGGCAGATACTCTCTCACCTCTCCATCCTGTAAGTTTAGCCGACTTTTGCTGTATAATCTTCGGGGGCGCCGAACGTTGATAGCGTATTTCTTTGTTTACAAATGAAGCCTGCAAATCGGAATGTGCCGAAAGAGGCAGGGAAAATCCTTTTAATGTAGTTAGAATGAAGATTAAAGTTAATAAAGTATTACGAAAATGCACCATGATTTATACAATCCTCCTTACCGATTTTTTTAATATTATCTGTGGTTTCAGAAGAACCTGTTTATTTTTGTTTCCTTCGTTATTAATCTGAGAAAATAAAAATTTGACGGCAATTTTGCTAATATCATTGACCGGTTGAGCAATGCAAGACAAGGGCGTTTCCAGATAATCGAGATAAGGATGATCATCAAAAGTAATTAAGGAAACATCTTCCGGAATACGGACATTCATTTCCTTCAAAGCTTTCATACAACCCATGGCAATAGTATTACTTAAGGTGAAAATAGCCGTTGGCATTTGTTTTTGATGGAGTAGTAATTTAGTCTCCAAATAGCCATTTTGTAAACTGAAATCATCGCCGGTAACGGTGTAATCATGAAGACCTGCTTCTTCCATAGCATTTCTGAAACCTTTAACTCTCAATTTGTTCGGCGTTGAATGCTGCACTCCTTGGATACAGGTGATTTTCGAATGCCCATTATCAATCAGATGTTTAGTAGCGCTATAAGCTCCTTCATAATTATCGGTTGATACAAATGGTATTTCCGAATCTTCAAAATAACGGTCAATACAAATAACAGGAAGACCACGATTATAAACCGACTTGATATGACCCCATTGATTTCCGTTCGGTACAATAATTAAACCATCTACATTTCGTGATATCATTTGCTGCAGTTCTTTCTTCTCAATTTCAAGATTTTCGTCACTGTCACTTATCATTGTAGTGAAACCGAATTTTCTAATTTCTGCATTTATAATACTTGTTAGATCTGCAAAAAACGGATTTTGGAGTGATGGAATAATAAGAGCAACCGTATTGCTTTTCCCTGTACGAAGGCTTGCGGCAAATTTATTGGGAATATATTTCAGCTCTTCGGCAACTTCATTAATCATTTGTTGCGATTTCTTACCGATTCTATATTCCTCGGCTTTTCCATTAAGTACTCTCGATATCGTAGAAATCGATAATCCTGTTTTTATTGCAATATCATTAATATTTGTCTTTTGCGTTGCCATTTCATTTTGAATTAAAATTTTTGCAAAATTAATGATAATTTTTGAATATTAAAAATTTTGCACAAACGTTTGTTTAATTAAAAATTACTGTCTATCTTTGCCAAAAGTTAAAATTAAAAATCATCAATATGGATAAAAAGTTATCGGGCGTATGTATGTTGGGCGCATTGGGAATATCAACGATAGCTCTGGGAAAAACAGGCGTCTCTTTAGAAAAAGAAAAACAGGAGCCTAACATAATCCTTATTCTTGCCGATGATTTGGGATACGGAGATTTGAGTTGTTACGGAGCTACCAAAATTCAAACGCCGGCAATGGATCAAATGGCATCCGAAGGAATGAGGTTTACCAATGCTTACGTCTGTTCTTCGCTTAGTTCACCTTCGCGATACGGTATTTTGACCGGACGTTATCCTTGGCGAACCCGCTTGGAATACGGGGTATTGAATAGCTATGATAAACCATTAATCGAGCCTGAACGAATGACTATTGCCTCTTTGCTCAAAAGTCATGGCTATTATACCGCTTGCGTCGGGAAATGGCATCTCGGACTGGATTGGGCATTAAATGATAAAGCGCCTGCCGATCCAGAAAAAAATGTTTTCACTTCAGCTAAAGATGATTTGCAGGTTTATATTGATTTTTCAAAACCGGTAAAAGGCGGTCCTGTTGAACGCGGATTCGACTATTTCTTCGGAATGACCGGCTCAAACAATATGCAACCCTGGGTATATATTGAGAATGACCGGGTATTGCAGCCTCCTTCCGAGTACCAAAAACCATACGATTTTATTGCAGAAAATGTAACGCGAGCTCCTGATTGGGATCTGAAAACAGTAAATCAGGTGATAACAAACAAAGCGGTGGAAGTGATTAATAATCATTTTGCCAATGATAAAAAACAACCGCTTTTCCTTTATTTACCAACGAGCGCTATTCATCGGCCTTGCCTGCCAACGTTTACCAAAGGAAAAAGCAGGGCGGGATTAAGGGGCGATATGGTTCTTGAACTTGATTGGACCATAAACGAGATAATAAAAGCATTAAAAGCAAACCATGCGTATGAAAATACTTTGCTGATTTTTACTTCTGATAATGGACCACGCCCGGGCGACCCTGCTCTCTGGATTAACCGGTATAGAGATGGATACAAAGGTGAAAGTTATGAAGAATATCAGGAATATTTTGGAGACTTTAAGCCAGAATACATTAATGAAAACGGGAATAATATATGGAAAAAAGGATGGCTGACGTACAATCATCGTTCTTCGGGCGCTTTTCGCGGTTTCAAACAAGACGCTTGGGAAGGCGGTGTGTGTGTGCCTTTCATCGTACATTGGCCCGGCAAAGTAAAACCTGAAACCGTAAATAACAATCTGATTTGTGCAGGAGACATTCTTGCTACATTTGCAGATTTAATGGGAGATACGCTAAAAGAAAACGAAGGTGAAGACAGTTATAGCTTTCTTTCTAATATTCTCGACATCAAAGCTCCGCAAGTGAGAAAAACCGTAATTCCGGCGAGTGGCGGCAGCGGCGCTTTAATTGTAGTGCAGGACGGATGGAAATACATTGAACCGGCTAAGCCCGGTAGAGGGGCTGAAACATACTATCCCGACATACCGGGCGATAAAGTTCCCCGTTTATATAATCTGAATGAAGACCTGTCGGAAAGTGTTAACTTATATGACAAAATGCCCGATAAAGCGGCAGAATTAGTGAACATTATCGATCATGTTCGGACTAACGTAAAAAGTGAAGCCAATACTTATTCGACTAAATCATATAAAAAACATAAACACAAATAATCAAGCACAGCTATGAGTAAAACAGTAGTTATAGGAAGTTCAAATACGGATTTGATAGCGACAGTAAAACACTTTCCGGCAGCAGGAGAGACTATTGTGGGGAAATCGTTTCTTCAGGTGATGGGAGGCAAAGGAGCTAACCAAGCAGTTGCAGCACACAAATTAGGCGGTGATGTGAAGTTTATCACCTGTTTGGGAACAGATGCTAACGGGCAGAATACATTGAAATATTTCAGGGATACAGGTCTGGATGTTTCTTCCGCGCTTCTCGTAGAAGAAGCTCCCTCAGGGACAGCAATTATATTAGTTGATGAAAATGGGGAAAATTGTATAACGATAACCCCGGGAGCAAATAATTTACTGTTACCCGATTACATCGATAAAATAGAGGACGACATTGCTGCCTGTGATATGGTTCTAATACAAATGGAAATTCCGTACGATACCATAAAAACAGTCTGTAAACTTGCCTGTAAGCAACAAAAAACGATAATGCTCAATGATGCTCCTGCCTGTCAATTGGATGAAGAATTAATAAAAATGATTGATATTCTGGTAGTAAACGAAACAGAAGCAGAAACTATTTCAGGGGAAAAGATTGAGGAAATCGGAAAAGAAGCCATCGTTGATAAATTATTAGAATTAGGCGCTAAAACGGTTGTGCTGACTTTAGGAAAGCAGGGATGCCTGTTGAAAAACCACCGGGAATTTTACTCGATTCCGGCATTCTGCGTGAAAGCATTGGATACCACTGCCGCCGGCGATACTTTTTGCGGAGCGTTGGCAGCGCGATTAACTCGTGGAGAAGGATGGGAGCAAGCATTAAAGTTTGCCACAGCTGCATCAGCCATTTGTGTTACCCGGATGGGCGCCCAGCCTTCTATCCCTACAGAAGAAGAAGTAAATGAATTTCTATGTAAAAATTGATAAATAAAATGCTAACAAGAAATCTTATTGTATTATTGGCTTTATTAATTGCCGGATGTTCTCCAAAAACAAAGGAAGAGAACGGTAATGACAAAAGCGTAACTCTTTCAAAAGAAGTATTGAAAGACAAAATTAAAGGAGCTTGGGCTGCGAAAACGATTGGCGTAACTTTTGGAGTGCCGATAGAGTTTAAATACAACACGACAATGGTTCAGGACAATCAAAAACTTATCTGGAGTGATTCGTCAATGGTAGTGGAATACAGGGATCGCCCCGGCACGTATGACGATGTCTATATGAATTTTATGTTCATGAAAGTAATAGAAGAACAGGGATTTGACGCCACTGCTCAAACGTTTGCAGAGTCGTTTGCCAATGCAGATTGTAAATTGTGGTTTGCTAATCAAACTGCCAGATATAATATTCAGAATGGGCTTACGCCGCCGGAATCCGGATATTGGCTGAATAATCCCTGCGCCGATGATATTGATTTTCAGATTGAGGCGGATTTTGCCGGTCTGATGTCGCCGGGTATGGTCAATTCTGCTGCTCAGATGTGTGACAAAGTCGGGCATATCATGAATTATGGCGACGGTTATTATGGAGGTTTATTTGTAGCATCACTTTACACTTTTGCACTGCTGTCGGACAATACCAACGACATTGAATCCATTATAGAAAAAGCATTAAAAGTAATTCCTGCTGAAAGTAAATTTGCACAATGTATCAGCGACGTTATCAAATGGCATAAAGAAGATCCTTCCGACTGGAAATCTACCTGGTTCAAAACAAGTAGAAAATGGGGTGTCGACATTGGTTCTCCTTTAGGGGTTTTCCAACCATTCAATATTGATGCAAAAATCAATGCTGCTCATGTTGTTTTAGGGCTGCTTTACGGCAATGGTGATTTTACCCGCACGTATGAAATAGCAACCCGTTGCGGCGATGACGCCGATTGCAATCCGGGTACGGCAGGCGCTGTTTTAGGCGCTATCGTTGGTTATAAAAACATTCCGGATTATTGGAAGCAAGGGATTGATAAAGTGGAAAATATTCCATTTATGGGAACTTCTGTTTCATTGCTTGACGCTTATGACATGTCGTATCGTCAGGCTGAAGAAATGATTCGGAGAAATAATGGAGAAGTAAAAGAAAACGAAGTGGTTATTAAGCTTCAGGAACCCAAAACTGTTCCTCTTGAAGTTGCTTTTGAAGGACATTATCCTATTGCAAAAGTAGTTCCTCAAACGATCAACAATGAAATCGTATTTGATTTTGAAGGTATCGGTTTTGCTTTGGCTGCTCCGGCTGATGGCAGGGAATACAAGAAAAACCATGTGTTTGAAACTGAAATGTATATTGATGGCACACTGATTGAGAAAGCAAAACTCCCTACGGAAATTAACAAGCGAAGGTTTACTCCGTTCTGGCGATATCAGCTATCACCGGGAAAACATCAAGTGAGAATAAAAATCCTGAATCCGGTCGATTATGCCAAAGTGGAATATCTCTATGCTATTATCTATGGTGATAAACCGTTCGAAATAAAATTGTAATTAAGATTAGAATATTCAAAAATCAGTAGGATGAATTCAAAATTAGTTTTGTCAACGACAGCCGTTGCTGTATTGAGTACGGGGCTGGCACAATGCAAGCCGAAGGAAGAAAAACCCATGAATGTTGTATTCTTTCTGGCCGACGATCTGGGATGGAGAGATGTAGGATGCTATGGCAGTAATTTTTATGAAACTCCCAACATTGACCGCTTTGCAAAAGAAGGAGTTCGTTTTACCGACGCTTATGCGGCATGTCACGTGAGTTCGCCTTCGCGGGCAAGCATATTGACAGGGAAATATCCTGCTTCAATCAATCTGACCGACTTTCTTCCCGGCAGACGTGATTTTCCATTTCAGAAGTTAAAAAATGTACAGATAAATCAAAATTTACCGTATGACTTGGTAACTATTCCGGAAGTACTTCATGAAAACGGATACCGGACGGCAATTTTTGGGAAATGGCATTTGGGAGAAGATTCATTGACAACAGAAAGGCATGGTTTCGATTTGCATGTTCCTGAAGGATGGAATAAAGGATGGCCCAACACAGGTTATTTCTCGCCTTATGGATTGGAAGGCTTGGAAGACGGGCCGACAGGCGAATACCTCACCGACCGCCTGACTACCGAAGCGTTGAAATACATCGAAGATAATAAAGACGGACCATTCTTTTTGTATCTGGCGCATTTTGCAGTACACGATCCTATTGAAGGACGTCCTGACCTGGTCGAAAAGTATAAGAAAAAGTTAGAACAAACGACTGCGCCTCAAAGTCCGGCTTTCATATTAGAAGGTAATCCCGATACGCTTGGTGGAGAAAAATCGCTCCAAACGCATGAAGGATACCGTGTTTTTGCCGATCGTACGGTAAAAATTAAACAACATCAGGATAATGTGGAATTTGCCGGTATGGTCGAAAGCATGGACGAAAGTTTCGGCAGGGTGCTCGACAAACTAAAATCGTTGGGTATTGACGACAACACCATTGTTATTTTCTATTCCGACAACGGCGGAATGTCTGCCGCTAATTTTTTTAGTCCTACCCGCGTGATTAAGGAAAATCAATTGGATAAAGCTTATTCGACTTCCAACCTGCCGCTACGAGGCGGTAAAGGTTGGCTTTATGAAGGAGGCATCCGGGTTCCTTTGATTATAAAATGGCCTGGTAAAGGATTGCAAAGCGTCGTTTGTGATGTGCCTGTCACAGGTCCCGACTTATTTCCAACTATCCTGGATATGCTGGGAATAAAGGCGAAACCCGATTTTAAACCGGACGGGGTAAGTATTACACCGTTACTGAAAGGCAAAACAAAAATTAATCGTGATGCAATTTTCTGGCATTTTCCTCATTACAGTAATCATGGCATGCAAAGTCCCGGAGGCGCTGTGCGTTGTGGCGATTATAAATTGCTGGAATATTATGAAAACAATACGGTTCAGTTATTTAATCTGAAAAACGATATTGAAGAACAGCATGATCTTGCTTCCTCTAAACCGGAGATAGTAAACAAATTACGTGAAATGCTTCATAATTGGCGGAAACAGGTAGACGCAAAAATGATGGATCCGAATCCCGAATACAAAGTTACACCATAAAATTTAAATAATAATTTAAAAACAACCTCTTATGTTTATCGTAAACAATTATCCACTGGCAATTATCTTTTGTGTAATTACCATGCTTTGCTGGGGTTCTTGGGGCAACACCCAGAAATTAGCCGGAAAAACCTGGCGTTATGAATTATTCTATTGGGATTATGTGATTGGGGTATTACTCATGTCACTGATTTTTGCTTTTACAATCGGAAGTCACGGCAGCAGCGGTCGCAGTTTTCTTGAAGACCTGGCTCAAGCCGATATGAAAAATATCGGGAGCGCATTTCTCGGCGGCATCATCTTCAACGCAGCTAATATCCTCCTGTCGGCAGCCATTGCAATTGCCGGAATGTCGGTCGCGTTTCCCGTAGGAATTGGATTAGCGCTTGTGTTAGGCGTAGTTATCAACTATTTTGGGGCGCAAAAAGGCGATCCGTTATTCTTGTTCTTAGGTGTCGGTTTGGTCACGATTGCGATTATCATCAATGCTTTTGCTTATAAAAAAGCTTCAGCCGGTAGCCAGAAAGTCACTTCGAAAGGTATTCTGATTTCTATTCTCGCCGGATTATTGATGTCGTTCTTCTATCGTTTCGTTGCGGCCTCAATGGATCTCAACAATTTTGAATCACCTGCGACAGGCTTGATGACCCCTTACACAGCGATGGTCATTTTCGCTTTGGGTATATTTGCCAGTAATTTTATTTTCAATACCATCCTGATGAAAAAACCAATCAACGGCGAACCGACTAACTATAAAGCCTATTTTAGCGGTAAATTCTCAATACACACGGTTGGAATTTTGGGAGGAATCATTTGGGGTATCGGTAATTCGCTGAACCTGATTGCTGCCGGAAAAGCCGGAGCGGCCATTTCATACGGATTGGGACAGGGGGCAACTCTTGTCGCTGCCTTGTGGGGTGTTTTCATTTGGAAAGAATTTAAAAATTCGCCGAAAGGAACAAATTTGCTGTTAGCAATCATGTTTATCTTTTTTGTTGCCGGTATTATTTCGATTATTTATGCAGGCAATAAATAAACATCAATATTATAATAAATAATCCGGTAAAGCGAGTTTCTAACAAGACATTTCCGAATTTGCCAGCTTTACAATTCAGTGCAAGGTGCATGCCTATTTATATATAGGCGTGCACCTTGCACTTGAAAAAATAAATTTGTATTTTTAAAAGAATTAGAAAGATTTTGATTGACAGGAAAATAAACAGCTGAGTTAAAATCCTGTCGGGATCACATACTTAAAATTAACCATTTAGCAAATTTAGATGTTTTCTAAAGTTCCAAAATCCGCAATTATTAACGATACATTTTTACACTAAAAAATCACAATAATGCAGTAAAACATACAAAATATTTTGTTATTAATCATATTAATTATAATTTTGTAGTATTAATGTATATGCAAAATGAGTAGTGAAACCTATAAATACACAAGTACGGTTGTAGCTAAATACATACTTTCCAGGGCTTTGGAGGATAGAATTGTTATAAATATGACAAAACTACAGAAATTATTGTATATCTCCTATGGTGTTTATTTGGCTGTCAAGAAGGAACGATTAACAAACGAAGGTCCAAGAGCGTGGCCTTACGGTCCGGTATTTCCTACCGCAAGAGAAAAATTATTAAAAATAGATTTTGAAAACTTTGATATTAGTAAAGATGATGATTGTAAGGATATTCTTGCTGATGAAGAAATGAAAAATCTTATAACCTTAGTCTTTAAAACATTCGGAACTTGGAGTGCCGGCCAGTTGACCGAATGGTCTCATGCCGACGGATCTCCATGGGATTTAACAAAGCGTGGGGATAATTTTAAATGGAGTCTGCCTATCCCAGACGAATATATAAAAACCTTTTTCTCAAACATACTTACTAAAAATGAATAGTGTAAAGGAAGGAGGTATTTTCGAGAATCTTATCATTGAATCTTCGCCAGTTACTCCAATTAATAGAGAAGAAGAAGATTATGACAAACATGATGATAAATGGCAAAAAGCAAAGCGATTTGCAGAGGATACACGCCATAGAAAAGGATTGATATTTTGGGTTAAATGGGTTGTTTCATTGTGGCTCTCGTTCGTATTGGCTGTTGTAGCCTTTAACAATATCCTTTGTCTTAAATTAAGCGATAATGTATTAATAACATTATTAGCTACGACTACAGCCAACATTCTCGGACTAGCATATATTGTATTAAAAGGATTGTTTAAACAAAACAATGAGGATTAATAAGGCGCTTAACCGCTCTAATTCAATCCCTTAATACCCATTCTAAATACAACGAGGTGTGGATATTTACCATTTACTATCTACCTCAATGATTCTTGTAAATTTGCTTTGCAATCGCTATCTTTGTACCATATATTGAAATATAACAATGCTGTTAAGAAAAATCGCATGAAAAAAATATCATTTTTCTTATTTTATTTCTTGTTTGGCTTTTCTCTCTTGTTGCCCGCTCAAATCGGAACTTTTTTTTCGACTGATAATGATATTTCAAGCAGTTTAATCAACTCGATATATCAAGACAGTCGAAATTATATCTGGATTGCTACCGAAGACGGATTGAATAAATACGACGGAGTAAAATTTTCTGTTTACAAAAGTAATCCGAACGATTCAAACGCTATCAAAAATAATTATGTGAGAAGTTTATTTGAAGACAGTTCCGGTCGTTTTTGGGTAGGTTGTATCAACGGGCTACAGATATATAACAGGGCAACGGATAACTTTTCGGAAATAAAGCTATACAACAATGGCGTCCGTGTTACACCGCATATCACATCTATCATCGAAAGCAAAGACCATGAAATATGGATTGCCACTTCAGAACATGGCGTTATTCGTATCAACAAAAACGACAAGACCTATCAAACCGATCTCCGTATTTCTTCGCGTTTGAGCAGTATGTACTTAACTTATATCTTTCAGGATAGCAGAGGTATCTTTTGGATAGCATCGGAAAATCAGGGATTAAATATGTATGATCCGAAAAACGATGAGGTAACCATTTTCAAAACTCCCGTGCAAATCGGCAGCAATCAGATATCAGCAATTTGCGAAGATTTAAAAGGTAATATTTTTGTTGGAACACTGACAAACGGACTTTATAAATATAATGCACAGTCCCGTATTTTTGAACTTGTGCCCTATATTAATCATTCGACTTTATCGGTAAAAAGCCTCTTGGTTGACGATAAAGGCCGGTTATTAATAGGAACCGACGGACAAGGAATAAAGATTTATAACGAAAAACAGCAATATCTGGAAGATTTCCAAATACTTTCGACCACGTTTGATTTTTCCAAGATGAAAGTTCACGCAATCTGCCAGGATAAAGTCGGAAACATTTGGACAGGCTTATTTCAAAAAGGCGTTTTTGTCGATCCTGAAGTCTCGAATAAATTTGAATATTGGGGATATAAATCATTCAACCATAACATCATTGGTTCGGGATGCATCATGTCGCTATTAAAAGACAAGGAAAATATATTGTGGATAGGAACAGATAACGATGGTATTTATAAATTGGAGAAAGGAGTTGCCAAACATTTTGCTCCTTCAGCAACGACAAATTCTGTACCCCACACGGTATTATCAATGCTCGAAGATAATTTGGGAAATCTGTGGTTAGGTTCTTATTTGTCCGGATTGTCATGTTTAAATAAAGAAACCGGCCGGTGTACCTATTTCAATAACTACATGGAAATATTAGACGAAAACTCAGCCAGAGACAAAATATTCTGTTTGGCGAAAGATAAGCATGATAAGCTTTGGATAGGAACCAATGGCGCCGGAGTCTATGTTTTTGACCTGATAGAGAAAAAATATGTAAACCATTATTCTCAATCGCAAAAAAATGAGAACCAAATTCCCAATAATTGGATAAACAGCATCATTTGCGATAAAGAAGGCGTTGTGTGGATAGGCTCATATAACGGCATTTGCAGCATCAATACAGAAACCGGTCGCGTAACCGCTTTTCCGAATAGTATTTTGCCCGGAGATATCGTTTTCAGTATCAAAGAAGATTCTAAAGGAAATATCTGGATTGGGACTACCGAAGGCTTGGCTTGCTTTAATAAGAAAAATCAACAATCAAAGATGTATACTGTTGCAGACGGCTTGTCGAGTAACATTGTTTGTGGAATATTAGAAGATGAAAACGAAAATTTCTGGTTAAGCACACATTCCGGAATTTCAAAACTTGTTACCAACGAAAACCGGTTTATCAATTATTATGAATTCGATGGCTTACAAGGAAATGAGTTTAGCATGGGAGCGGCATTCAAATCTCAAGATGGTGAAATGTTCTTTGGCGGCACAGGAGGAATATCAGCTTTTTATCCTTCCGAAATCAATGACCGGAGTACCCCTCTTAACTTATACCTGACAAATTTATATATCTCTGGCAAGCCGGTGGTTGCCGGACAAAAATCGGGAAGGCACACGATATTCAATAAGTTTATTTCAGACGTTGATACCATCCACTTAAGCTATAAAGATAATATGTTTGCGTTGGAATTTTCGACCTTTGATTTTGGAAGTTCTCCGAGAGTATATTACAGGTATAAACTGGAAGGGTTGAATTCTCAATGGATGAGTACCGAACAAGGAATGAATCGCATAAGCTTCACCAACATCAACTATGGCGCTTATAAATTAAGGACTAAAGCATACATATACAATTATTCATCGGAAGAAAAAATTATTACCTTTATTATTTCACCACCATGGTACCTGACCTGGTGGGCGCGGCTTATCTATGCCGTTCTATTTTTGCTGCTAATATGGGGAGTTGCAAGCTTTATTTTAGATAAAATCCGGCAAAAAAGCGAGCGAATGCGGCGTGAACATGCCGAACAAATCAGTGAAGCCAAATTACAATTCTTCATCAATATATCTCATGAGATACGTACTCCAATGACCTTGATATTAAGTCCGCTTGAGAAATTAATCAAAGAAAACAAGGAAGATGAAAAAGGAAAAGTCTATTGGCTGATGTACAGGAACGCTCAACGGATATTGCGATTGATTAACCAGCTATTAGACGTAAGAAAAATAGATAAAGGGTTGATGGTAGTAAAATTCTACGAAACCGATATGGTTGGTTTTATCGAAGATTTGATGCAAACTTTCGAATATCAAGCCAATGAACGAAACATCAAATTTTCTTTTATCCATACAGATCCCCAGTTAAACGTATGGGTCGACCAGAACAATTTCGATAAAGTATTGGTAAACATTCTTTCCAACGCATTTAAATTCACTCCAAATAACGGGGAAATAAGTATTACGTTGAGAAAAGATACCGACAAGAATACAGAAGGGCCATTACAACACTTCTTTGAAATAATTGCGGCCGACACAGGATGTGGCATTGAAGAAAGTAAAATAGAAAAAATATTTGAACGATTCTACCAAAGCAATAATGAAAATTCAAACATCGGTACGGGAATAGGCCTGCATCTTGCACGATCATTAGTCGTATTACAACACGGTACGCTCCATGCCCGAAACCGGTCTGATACACAAGGAAGTGAATTCATTATCAGGCTGCCGTTAGAAAATTCTCATTTAAGTGATGCCGAACTGGAAACACAAAATAAATCCCAACCTGTACAACCCGTAAAGGATAAGCTCCTCATAGAACAGGATAACCGGTATTCGGAAACAGATGAAAAAAATATAAAACCTAAAACAAAATACCGGATATTGATTGTAGACGATGAAGACGAAATCCGTCAATATCTCTACAATGAATTGTGCGATACGTATAAAATCTCTGAAGCCATAAATGGGAAAAAAGCGCTGGAAATTATATTGAAAGAAAAACCCGATTTAGTAGTGAGCGATGTAATGATGCCCGAAATCGACGGTATCACACTCTGCAAAAAATTGAAATCGAATGTAAACATCAATCATATTCCTATTATACTGCTTACTGCAAAAGTTACAGACGAAGATAAATCGGAAGGATTTGATATTGGCGCTGACGCATACGTATCAAAACCGTTCAATGTAGACTTATTAAAAAAAATCATTGCCGGAATCATCGAAAACAGGGAACGATTGAAACAGAAAGCTTCCGATTCGGAAGAAAACAAATCCCTGATACAACCAATCGTGTTGCGGAGTTCCGACCAAATATTGTATGAAAAAATCATTAAAATAATTAATGAAAACATTTCAAATCCCGATTTAAATGTCGAAATGCTGGCTTCGAAAGTAGGCATGAGCCGCGTACACATGCATCGAAAATTAAAGGAACTGACCGGACAATCGGCACGCGATTTTATTAAATCCATACGATTGAAACAAGCAGCCGATTTACTTTCCGGCAAAAAACTCTCCGTATCGGAAGTCATGTACGCATTGGGATTCAGTAACCTGTCGCACTTTTCCAATTCATTCCATGAATTCTACGGAATGTCTCCCAAAGAATACGCCGAACAAAACTCTACCCCTACCCTTACCCCTTTACACTAAATCTAAGAATTTATGTTTTCTCATGTTGTTAATTATCAAAATAAAACAATTTGTGATAATTTGTGTAATTTGTGGCTAAATTACATTTGAGACAACCTCAGGGGTAAATTATGTATCCAAAAACAAATTTTATGTAACATAAATTTAATTAATGTAACCGGAAGAAAAGCTTTTGAGCTGTTATAATCATAAAAATGTTATAATAAAAATTACTTTTGCCATAAATATTTCAAACTTTTTTACATTTATGATAACATGAAGTCTTACAATCCTGTGTTTACGATTTATTTAATAAATCTAAAAAATTATTTTTCAAACAAACAAATTTTATTTAATAACAAAATGACAATATCATGAGGAACTTTATTCAAAGGAAAAAGCCTTTCAGGCTATTAATTATTTTCTTACTATTCCCTTTTTGTTCATTTGCACAATCAACAACTGTATCCGGAACAATAACAGGTCAATCCGGAGAAGCTTTGATTGGAGTTAGTATCGTTGAAACAGGCACCCCAAGAGGAACTGTTTCCGATATAGACGGGAAATACAGTATAGAAGTGTCTTCCAATGCTAAATTAACTTTTTCTTATATCAGTTATCAAACCGTAACGGTTGATGTGAAAGGGCAAAAAGTTATTAACGTAGTATTAAAGGAAGATGCTAAAGCATTGAGCGAAGTAGTTGTAATTGGTTATGGAAAAATGAAACGCACAGATCTTACCGGCGCCATTACATCGGTAAGTGGCGATGCAATCGGCAAATCGGTTGTAACTTCCATTGATCAGATATTGCAAGGACGTGCTGCCGGCGTGCAGGTGCAACAAAATAGCGGTATCCCCGGAGGAAGCACATCTATTCGTATTCGCGGGACTAGCTCCATCAACAGTTCAAATGAGCCTATCTATGTGATCGATGGCGTGATGATTGATGGACAGACAGGATCAAACGACAACAATCCTCTCGCATCTATTAATCCCGAAGACATTGTATCATTAGACATATTAAAAGATGCTTCGGCAACTGCTATTTTCGGTTCGCGGGCAGCCAACGGCGTAATCATGATTTCTACCAAACGCGGAAAATCGGGCGATAGCAGAGTGACTTACAACAGTTATGTCGGTTGGCAAGAAATGCCTAAGAAACTTGCGCTGTTGAATTTGCAAGAATATGCCACACAGCGAAACGCCATATCGGCAGCAGCTATCTATTCGACAACCAACAGTTTCATCCGTCCCGATTTATTGGGACCGGGCACTGATTGGCAGGATGAACTTTTCAGCAAAGCCCTCATGACAAATCATAATCTTTCCATCTCCGGAGGATCGGATAAAACCACATACGTGATTGGAGCCGGTTGGTTGCAGCAAAATGGTATTGCTGTCGGTTCCGGATTTAAACGGTATAATTTTCGCGCAAATGTTGAAACTCAAGTTAAATCGTGGCTGAAATCTGGTATTGATCTGAATTTCAGCGATACGAATCAGAAATTGACCGTGTCGGATGAATCGTTAATTAAAATAGCTTGGAAACAAACCCCTAATGTGCCGGTGCGTAATGTTGACGGTGAATTTGGAGGGCCGGAAACAGCCGAAGGAATGCAATCCAATCCACTTGCTTTGGCATTGATAAAAGAAAACTATGCCGAAAATGCAAATGTACGTGGTAATGTTTTTTTGGAAGCAACTATCTTGAAAGACTTATCCTATCGGACAGAATTCTCATTTAATACCGGGATGAACAATACCTACAAGTTCACTCCGACCTATACTTTCGGAGCAATCAGCAATGATCTCTCAGGCACTGCTTCCGAACGAACAAAATCATTCTCGCAATTCTGGGCATTCAGAAACTTACTTACCTATAATAAAGTCTTCAATGTTGTTCACTCCCTAAATCTAATGTTGGGACAGGAGGCTCAAAAATCGGGATGGGAATATTTGGCAGGATACCGTTCCGGATATATCAGTAACGTAGCGCACGACTTGAATATTGGTGATGCTGCTACCGCAACTAACGGAGGAAATAGCGGAGGCAATTCGCTTTTATCCTATTTCGGACGGTTGTTTTATTCATACGATGATCGTTATTTGCTTACGGCAACGCTTCGTCACGACGGTTCGTCTAATTTTGCGCGAGGACATCAATGGGGTTGGTTCCCTTCGACAGCGTTGGCATGGAAAATATCTAATGAAGATTTTTTGAAAGATCATCCGGTTATTTACAACCTGAAGTTGCGTTTGGGTTGGGGCGAAGTAGGTAACCAAAATATACCTGCATACGCATATACCTCCGTTCTTGGCGGGAATGCGACTGCAAGCTGGGGTACCGGTTTGCTGATGAATAATACGGCCAATCCCAACTTAGTGTGGGAAAAAACCTCATCGAGCAATCTCGGTGTCGATTTGGGATTATTCAAAGGAAGAATAGATTTGACGTTGGATTTCTACTATAAGAAAACCGATAATCTCTTATTGCAAGTGCCGCTTCCTGCTTATGTAGGGACATCGGGTACGGGCGCTCCCGATTCCCCTTGGGCTAATATAGGATCGCTGCAAAATAAGGGTTTTGAAATTTCATTGAATACGGTCAATATCAATCTCCGCGATTTCAGTTGGAAATCAAATGTCGTATTTTCATTAAACAGGAATAAAGTACTGTCATTAAATTATGGAAACCCCGTGGATGGTAGAATTTCGGAAGGATCGGACCAGCTTGCTGTTATTACCCGTACCGTAGTAGGACAACCGGTCGGTGAATTTTACGGCTATAAAGTAATCGGACGTTTTGAGAGTGCAAGCGATTTTTACTATCGCGGCGCTGATGGAACCGTAAAACCCGTTCCGTTACCTGACAAAGTGAATATCGGATCCGGTGGAGCATGGATTGGTGATTATATTTTCAAAGATGTTGATAACAGTGGTTGTATTGATAGCGGCGACCGTGTCCCTATCGGTAATCCGGAACCTAAATTTACCTACGGATTCACTAATAATTTCACTTATAAAAACGTTGATTTGTCTATTTCTTTAAATGGAGTTTACGGTAATAAGGTAGTCAATTATCAACGTCGCTGGTTAGATAACCCTGCGGCAACCACTAATTTGTTTAACAGAGCTTTAAATTATGCAGTTCTTTCTAAAATTGATCCCGCCGGACCCGATAATGACTACAGAAATTTGTACATATCGAGTGGCGATCCTTTCGCTTGCCGCATGACCACCGGTTCATCTCAAGCATGGAATAATATTTTCAGCGATAGATTCATTGAGGATGGAAGTTATTTACGCATTCAAAGCGTTTCGATAGGATATCATCTGCCCGGATCAATAATACACAAGATAGGCATTGAGAATGTGAAAATATATGCTAACCTGCAAAACGTATTTACGTTCACTAAGTATTCGGGATATGATCCGGAAATCGGAGCAATAGGCCAATCGGCATTGCTCTCCGGCATTGACAATGCGCGTTATCCGGCGCCGCGTATATTTACTTTCGGATTAAATTTAACATTTTAACATTGGATGAATATGAAAACATTAATTAAAATATTTTATACCTGCACATTGGCAACTTCACTGATGTTATTATCGGGTTGTAATGACTTTTTGGAAATTCCACCCAATGACAGACTTACGTTAGATAATTTTTATCAAAGCGAGTCGGATTTGCAGGTAGCTACGGCAAGTTTGTACAACAAGGTGTGGTTCGACTTTAACGATAAATTTTACTACGGCTTGGGAGATGGTCGTTCCAATGTTCTCTGTGCTCCGACCTCCGAGTATATCTATCCTTTCCGTAACTTCACCGAAACGGCAGTCACGGGTCCGTTAACCTCTGCATGGGGTTCATTCTATATCGTTATCGGACAGGCAAACACAGTTATCAACGCGATTAGAAGTCGTGCCAAAAACGTTACCGAAGAGCAAAAAAATGCTGCTATTGCCGAAGCTCGTTTCATGCGGGGTACTGCATATTGGTATTTGGCATCCTTATGGGGAGATGCAATTATTATTGAAGATAATATTCCATTGATAAGCAATCCTGTAGTACACTCCAATCCGAGAAAAGATGTATTTGAATTTTCTATGCGTGATTTGGAATTTGCTGCCAAATATTTGCCGGAAACTGTCGGCCAGGCCGGACGATTAACCAAGTGGAGCGCTTTCGGAATGCTTTCTCGCGTTTATCTTGCTTTTTCAGGCATCAGCGACAATCCAAACAGCGGAATAAGAGATGCCGGCTACCTGGAATTAGCGCAAAAAGCCGCCGAAAAAGTGTGCGAAGAGAGCGGATTATCATTGATGGATAATTATGCCGACCTTTTTACAATTGCCAATAAAAACAATCGCGAATCGCTTTTTGCTTTGCAATGGGTGCCGGGATTAAGCAATGACAGCCCCGGCGGTTGGGGTGTTATCAATACTCAACAGGCTTATTTCGCATGTGGAACCGACATCACGGGAAACGATGCAGCCTGGGGATGGTATACGGTGGCTTCCTACAACATGATGTGTGAATATGAAACCAAGGATAGCATCCGTCGTAAAGCCACCTTTATGGCCAATGGCGATTACTATCCCGAACTTACCAAGTCGGCGGGCGGCTACACTTATACCGCTACGCTTAACAGCCATAAAATTTGCAATATCAAAAAGGGAGTCGTTGGCTCGTTTAACGACACAGGCGGCGCATCGGCGCGTATGAATTCGGGATTGAATACCTATATGCTGCGTTTAGCCGAAGTCTATTTGAACTACGCTGAAGCCGTTCTCGGCAATAATTCCTCAACAAGCGATCCCAAAGCATTGCTCTATTTCAACAAAGTTCGGTTGCGCGCCGGTGTAGATCCTAAAGACGAAATTTCGTATGAAGATATCAAACACGAACGCAAGGTAGAATTTGCCATGGAAGGATTATGCTGGTATGATGAAGTAAGTCGCGCCTATTATAAACAACAGGAAGTACTCAATCAAATCAATGCGGAAGGTCGCGATAAATATGAGTTTTATGAATACGACAAGACAACCAATACTTGCACAGCCACGCCGGTAGATGTTGCGAAACCTGTTAATACAGCCCTTCCCAGACACTTATTGTTACCATATCCCGAGACGGAGAGTTTACAGAATCCTTACTTGAGTGACCCTGTGCCATACGTTTTTACCGAGGAAAAAATTACAGACCTTTTTAATCAGTAATTATAAAGATAATGAAAATGAAAATTTATAACAATATCCGGTTGTTGGGATTGATTATAATCTTGATAACCACATTATTCTCAGCAAATTCTTGCAAAGATGAAGACAATGCAAGTGCGCCGATATCGATTGTTAATGTATATCTGGAAGATCTGAATTCTCCTGTTCAGGATCGTTTGGTGACATTTGCCCGTTTAGGACAAACTATTCGCCTCGAAGGAAGCGGATTTACGGGATTGAAAAAAATCTATATCAATGGATACGACACTTATTTCAATCCGGTGTTTGTTACCGACAACAATGTTATTTTCTCCATTTCGGGAAAGACTCCGACAATGGAAGCAAATGCCGATGAACGTAATACGATTCGTTTAGTGAAGGATGCCTCAAGTTTTATGCAAACATTCACAATCAAGGCGGCGTTGCCGGAAATTACTTCTATTTCGCACACGCTTCCTGCTGCCGGTGATAGCATTACTATTTATGGATCCGGACTGACGGAAATCAGTCAAATTGTTTTCCCCGGCGATGTCGTTGTATCTTCAAATATTATATCCGACGAAAAAGGAACCTATTGTAAAGTCGCCGTACCGGCAGGGTTAACGGAACAAGGTTCTATTTATGTGGAAGGTTCTAACGGAGGCGTCTATTCTCCTGCATATTTCAATTGCAACAAATGTGTGATCCTGAATTTTGACGGAGTCGGGCACCATTCTTCTTGGGGATCGACAGACGGAATGATTACTGATTCCGACTTGGAATCGGGAGTAGTAACCGGCTATCCTGTTGCATCGCAGGGTCTGTATTGTGCACACCGTCCTTCCCGGATTGCCTCTTTTGGGGCATCTAAGAATCGTTGTTCGGAAGTATGGACTTCCGGCAGCGATGCAACCGATAACTGGCGTACCTATTTGACGCCGTATATTCCTGCCAACACACCGGTAAGTGATTTTGCTTTCCAGTTCGACATCTATGTTCCTGAAGTATGGAATAATACGGGTTTTCTGAAAATTACCATCGCTAATGACATGAACGGTGGCGAATGGTCGAAAACATGTTATAACTATGTGCCATGGATTGTAAACGGAATACAGGTACCTTTCAAAACACAAGGCTGGACAACCGTAACGATTCCATTCAGTATGTTTTATGCTTTCTCATCAACAACAACAAAATATACATTTGAAGATGTCATCGCATATCGGGAAGCTGCTTCCAACAAAAATTTTGGAATTATGTTTGAAAATTCGGATATCAAATTATCGGACATAACCGGAAAAGACACCGATGCCACTATTTTCCCATCGTCGGTTACTTCGATAAATGTTTATACCGATAACTGGAGAGTTGTGCCGCTAAAACCGGAGAAAACTTATTCGGATTTTTGATTTTAATTAGTAAAATTCACCGTTATGAAAATAAAAAATATAATATTCGCATTTGCATCAGGATGTTTATTGTTGACATCTTGTGAAGACCGGTTTATGGAGTGGGGTTCGGATCGTATGCCGATTGAGGCTTCCGAAGTTCCTTTAACCATATCGGAACAAATAGCCCGCTATGACGTGTTAAAAAACTATGTGTCCGATTTTAAACTTGGCGTAGGAATGGGTATGAGTTTGTATATGACCAGCGATCCAACTTACAGTGATTTGGTAAATGCCAATTTCCATGAAGTAGCTTTAGGTTATGACATGAAACACGGCGCTATGGTAGATTCAAGAGGAGACATCAATTTTACCAAAGTTGATGCTTGTTTAGCCAAAGTGATAAGCAACGGACTTAGCGTATACGGACATACATTGGTTTGGCATTCCAACCAAAATGCAACCTATCTGAATAATCTGATTTCTCAAGCAGTTGTATACGACAATCTGCTGCCGAATGGGACATTTGAAACAGGGGTCAACAATTGGACTACAAGGAATGGGAATCCTCCCGAAGCAACAAACATCGCTTATGAAGGAACCGGCGCCTTGAAAGTGGTAAATCCCACAGATCGGCCGACCACCCCGACAATGCCGCAGGTGCGTTCCAGTTTCACCGTTCCAAAATTGACGGCGGGAACCGAATACATTGTTTCATATTATATTCGTTCGGACGCTCCCGGATCAGTCCGTTGTTCATTAACCGGAAACACGGAAGTGCAGCCGGATCAAGAAACAGGGCCTGATTGGACATACATTACCTGGACTGTAACTGCAACCGGCGTCGAAACAAGTTTCAATTTTGACCTTGGCAAAATGGCCGGAACATATTATATTGATAACGTAACAGTTGCAGACAAAAATGCTCCGTCGGGAGAATTGACGGATGAAGCTAAAGCCGGTATTATAAATCAAGCTTTAACAAAATGGATATCAAGCATGTGCACCCATTATAAAGATCAGGTAAAGGCGTGGGATGTAATAAATGAACCATTGAAAGAAGATGGAACCGTACACGATGGTACGGAAGAAATCACTGCAAGCGATCAATTTTATTGGGAAAAATATCTTGGTAAAGATTATGCCGTTACCGCTTTTAAACTTGCCCGTCAATATGGAAATGGAGCTAGCGACAAACTGTTTATCAACGATTATAATCTGGAAAGAAACCTGGCAAAATGTCAAGGATTAATTGACTATGTTAAATACATCGAAAGCCAGGGAGCTACAGTTGATGGCATTGGTACTCAAATGCACATCGATATCAATGCCGATACAACCAAGATCGATCAAATGTTTCAATTATTAGCCACTTCGGGAAAATTAATCAAAGTGTCGGAATTAGACGTAAAAGTGAATACAAAAACACCCGGAGATGCCGAATTTGAAGCTCAAGCAAATATGTACAGGTATGTGGCAAGCTCATTCATCAAAAATGTTCCTGCCGCGCAACGTTACGGTATAACCGTTTGGGGTATTTCGGATATTGAAGAAGAGCATGTCAACTGGATTCCTGACGACGCTCCCAATCTGTGGAATGCCGACCGTGTCCGAAAATTAGCCTATAAAGGCTTTGCTGATGGACTTGCAGGCAAAGATATTGGCGCCGGTTTCCCTGGAATTGTATATGAGAAGAAATAATTTTAGTTTTTATTTAATATTTATTAATCATTTTAAAAAACAATTTGTATGAAAAATCTTATTCTTTTAGCTTTGGTTTTTATGGCAAGTTTCACACTTACCGCACAAACCATCACTTTCGAAGATGGCACTGACAATGGCGCCACACCGTTATTAGGCGCAGGAACCGTAGAGGCTATATACAACCCCTATCAAAACGCGGGTAACATGTCGGATTGGTGCTTGCATGTAGTAAATAACGATTATTTGGCAATTGCATTTCCCTCTTTTATCTTACAATCAGGAGATAAAGCATCCTATCCGTATGTGAAATTACGCTTTAAACTATGTTATATGAGCCCTAATGGGGAATCAACCGACATTAACTACCCTCAAGTTGATATCTATTCATCGGTCGATCCTGTATCAGGGTTGATAGCTGAGAGCGAAAAATTAGGAACAATCGGTAATCCGTGGGGTACTGCACAGGAAGGAGTTTGGGTAAACGCCGAATTTATGTTTTCCGCATCAGCATTACAAACTATTCCCGATGGACAATTGGTGATTAAATTGGCAAAACCAACTCTTGAATATTTGATAGATGATATTGAAGTAGTTCCATCTCCTCTTTTTGCTCCCGATATCATAAGCTTATTTGATTTTGAAGCTGATCAGGTGGATAAAACGTATTCCATAACTGCTGAATCTGAAACTGACCCTCTTCCGGCTGCGGTGAAGGATAATCCGAATTCGGCAGTTCCCAATACATCATCACATGTGTTGCAAATGCCGAGTAATGCTTATGGTCAAATGACTGACTTTACCGTAACTTTACCTGACGGTACTACACTGGGGCAATATGACCGCATATATTTTGATTTTTATACCACTTCTACACTATATGCACAATGGACTGTGCAAGTAGCAGTAGGCGACGATTCGTATATAATTTACAAAGACGCAAGTGGATATCCGACTCAAGCCAGTGGAGCATGGACAACAAAAGATTATGCATTAACGGAGATGCCCGATGTAAACAGTTTTACACTGAATATAGGATTGACATCATACAATAGCGGTCCTTATTTCCTTGATAATTTCAAATTGCATCTTGCTTCGGCTTCGGGAATAAACACTGCTACCGTTACCCCGCTCACAACTTATTGCATAGGCAAAACCTTGCATTTGGGGCAAACTGTAGATAAAGTTGTTATTTTCAATGTCGCAGGTCAACAATTGTCTGTTTCTACTTGTACCGAGTCAGTAAATCTTTCAAATTTACCACAAGGTATTTATATAGTGAAGGCCTCTCTTAACGGGCAAAGCTATAATGCAAAATTTAATTTGCAATAAGTATTCATTCCGGTTTTCGGTACACGGTAAGGCTATATTTTCTTGATGGCTTGCCGTGTACCGAAAACTAATTTTAATAAGCACACAGCTCGAATTAGTTTATTATGTCTTTGTTTCGATTATTCCTTTCCATCTTTTTTTTCTTTTCCATCGCAGCATGGGGAGATGTCCGACTGCCAAAATTGATTGGAGATGGAATGGTTTTACAGCGCAATGCGGAAATCAATATTTGGGGATGGGCTGATCCCGACGAAGCGGTTGCTGTTGTTTTTGATGAAACATCGTATAATACGAAAACCGACAGTTCGGGAAATTGGAGTATAAAACTTTCAAAGCGCTCTGCCGGAGGCCCTTTCACCATGACTATCCGGGGAAAAAACACCCTAACCGTTAAAGATATCCTGATAGGCGATGTTTGGCTCTGTTCCGGGCAATCAAACATGGAATTGCCTGTTGCCAGAGTAATGGATATGTTTAGCAAAGAAGTAAAAACTTATACTAATCCGATGATTCGTTACATAACAGTTCCTTTGGCATATAATTTTCATCAGCCGCAAAGCGACATACAAGCAACCTCTTGGAAAACATTGACACCCGAAAATGCAATGTCTTTTTCTGCGATAGCTTATTTTTTTGCTAAAGATTTGTATGAAAAAATAAAAATTCCAATCGGATTGATTAATTCGAGCGTAGGAGGTTCACCTGCCGAAGCTTGGATCAGTGAAGAAGGATTAAAGTCATTTCCAATGTATCTGAATGACATGCGGATTTGCCAAAATGATGAATATGTCTCAAATGTAAAAAGCTTAGACCGGAAAAGATGGAATATTTGGAATTCGGTTCTATCTAAACAAGATGCAGGATTGAATGAAACAAAACAATGGTTTGAGGTCGATTACGACGATTCTTCATGGAATAAAACAGACCTGTTTGATAATTACTGGGGAAACGACGGACTAAATCCTGTCAATGGCTCATTTTGGTTCCGCAAAACATTCGAAGTTCCTGAATCTAAGGAAGGAAAAACTGCTGTTCTGCGGTTGGGTTCTATTGTAGATGCCGATTCGGTTTATATCAACGGCATCTTTGTCGGAACAACCTCTTATCGCTATCCGCCACGTATCTACCAAATACCGGAAGGATTGCTGAAAAAAGGAGAAAATCAAATAACCATACGCTTATTCAGCTATTCCGGATATCCCGAATTCGTAAAAGACAAACCCTATAAAATCGTATTTGATGATACGGAAATCAACCTCGAAGGAGAATGGAAATACAAATCAGGAACTCCAATGCCTTCATTACAGGGAGAAACATTTTTCCACTACAAACCCGTCGGCTTATATAACGGAATGATTGCTCCGCTGCTGAACTACAAAATCAAAGGTGTTTTATGGTATCAGGGGGAATCAAACACAGGAAGATATAACGAATACCAATCATTATTATCTACTCTGATAGGCGACTGGCGTTATCGTTGGAATCAATCCGATTTGCCATTTTTCATCGTGCAGCTCGCCAATTTCATGCAAGCTTACAAATATCCAACTGAAAGTAATTGGGCTGCGCTTCGAGATGCTCAACTACAAGTTTCACAAACCGTTTCCAATACGGGATTAGCTGTAACAATCGATTTGGGAGAATGGAACGACATTCATCCCTTGAATAAAAAAGAAGTTGGCCGCAGGTTATCACTATTGGTTCAAAACATGGTTTATAAAGATGAATCTGTGGTAAGTAACGGACCTGTTTATAAATCAATGACCATCGAAGGAAATAAAATAATCTTGTCTTTTGAAGAAGAAACTAACAATTTACAACCGGTAGAAGAATTAAAAGGTTTTGCCATTGCCGGAAAAGATGAAAAATTTGTGTGGGCGAAAGCAATAATAAACAACAATAAAGTAATTGTGTGGAACGATGATGTGTTGAATCCTGTGATAGTTAGGTATGCTTGGGCGGATAATCCCGAAGGCGCTAACCTGAGAAACAAAGAAGGTTTGCCCGCATCGCCATTTCAGACAAATACTCTGTATAAAACGAATTGATTAAACTAAGAATAAAATATCTATGAATGTTAATGTTACAGAAACGAAAGGTTTCTATAAATTATCCTGGACGCAACGAATAGGATTCGGCTCCGGCGACTTAGCCCAGAACTTGATTTATCAAACAGTTTCTGCTTATCTGGCTATTTTTTATACCAACGTTTTCGGACTTTCAACCGGCGTTGCGGCAACAATGTTCCTAATAGTCAGATTAGTAGACGTATTGTGGGATCCTTTTGTAGGTGCATTTGTCGATAAACGCAATCCCAAGCTCGGAAAATATCGTTCCTATTTGATTCTGGGAGGTATACCTCTTACCGGATTTGCTATTCTTTGTTATTGGACAGGATTTTCAGGCTCGTTGCTTTACGCTTACATTACATACGTTGGGATGACCATGTGTTACACCCTGGTAAATGTGCCTTATGGCGCTCTCAACGCTTCATTAACACGCGATACCGACGAAATAACAAAACTTACGTCCGTGCGTATGTTTATGGCAAACATGGGTGGTTTCGCCGTGATGTTCGGCGTTCCGGCGCTTATTCAATACCTTGCACCCAACAATGATTGGAAACAGCCTTCGGCAGCCAATGCCTGGTTTACGGTTTTGTTGATTTTTGCAGCAGTGGGATTTGTATTACTTGTTTTTTGCTTTACGCAAACTAAAGAACGAGTTGTAATGGAATCGGATAAGACCGATACAGTACGTTATTCCGATTTATATAGAGAATTTCTTCACAATCGTCCTTTGCGTGTTTTAGCATTTTTCTTTATTACGGCATTCGCCATGATGGCTGTCGGCAACACAGCCTCATCTTATTATTTTGGATATAATATAGGCAGAGATGATATTGTGCCTTGGTTTAATGGTTTAGGTTCAATCCCCGCATTCATTTTTCTGCCGCTTGTACCTGCGATTAAAAAAGCTATCGGAAAAAAGCAAATGTTTTATGTTTTCCTATCCGTCGCCATTTTCGGATTGGCGCTATTGTATATCATAACAATAGTTCCTGCTCTAAAAAGTCAGATTTGGTTGATTTATGTGGCGCAATTTATCAAATCAACAGGCGTAATCGTAGCTACAGGCTATATGTGGGTGCTGGTTCCGGAAGTAATTTCTTATGGCGAATGGAAAACAGGCAAACGCATTGCAGGCGTTGTCAACGCCCTGACAGGTATTTTCTTTAAGGCAGGTTTTGCATTAGGCGGCGCCATTCCGTTGTTAGTACTTACACTTGTAAAATTCGATAAGGATTTACTCCAACAATCTCCTTTAACGCAAGAAGGAATATTATGGCTGATGACAATTATTCCTGCGTTATTCCTTATCTTGGCTATGTTCATCATTTCGAAATATGAATTGGAAGATGATGTGATTGATAAAATGAATAGAGAAATTGAAGAAAGGCAATCAAAATAAATATGACAAAATTAAAATTATTAACAATCGCAATTTCTGCGCTAATAGTAGTTAGCAGTTGCTCAAAAGCGCAACAAAAACCAACCACATTGAAAGATGCTTTCAAAGATAAATTCTTGATTGGCGTAGCAGTGAATAACGATCAGGTTAGCGGGGTAGATACGGCCGGCATGAGAGTAGTTAAAGGACAATTTAATTCCATTGTCGCGGAAAACTGTATGAAAAGCATGTTCATTCAACCCCAAGAAGGAGTATTTTTTTTCGACGATGCCGATCGTTTTGTGAAATTCGGAGAAGAAAACAACATGGCTATCATTGGCCATGTATTGACTTGGCATTCACAAGCTCCCGGCTGGTTTTTTGTCGACGACAAAGGCAACAATGTCTCACGAGAAGTGTTAATCGAACGAATGAAAAATCATATCACAACAGTTGTCAGCCGCTATAAAGGGCGTGTTCATGGCTGGGATGTGGTGAATGAAGCTATTATGGACGACGGTTCCTGGCGTCCAAACAAATTCTATGAAATTATTGGAGAAGATTATGTTCGCTTGGCTTTTGAATTTGCTCATGAAGCCGATCCTGATGCCGAATTGTATTATAACGACTATTCAATGGCGCATGAAGGAAGGCGGAATGGTGTTGTCGCTATGGTAAAATCATTGCAGGAAAAAGGAATAAAAATAGATGGTATAGGTATGCAAGGGCATTTTACTATGGATTTTCCTTCTTTAGAGGAATTTGAAAAAAGCTTGTTAGCTTTTTCCGGATTAGGCGTAAAAATAATGATTACAGAATTGGATATGGGCGTATTACCCAATCCTAAAAATGATGTCGGAGCTAATGTTACAGACACTTACGAATATCAAAAAGCGCTGAATCCATATAGCGAAAGTCTACCCGATTCTGTTTACACGGCATGGAGCGATCGCCTCATCGGCTTTTTCGGATTATTCTTAAAGTACCACGATAAAATTAGCCGCGTAACATTATGGGGCGTAAGCGATAGAAATTCATGGAAAAACGATTGGCCCATCGAGGGACGAATCGATTATCCGCTACTATTCGATCGAAATTATCAGCCCAAACCGATTGTACAACAAATCATAGATATGGCGAATAACCACCCCTAAATCCCCTAAAGGGGACTTGATGAGTGATAGACCGTAGTTATTTAAATTCTCACTGCCCCAAAAGTCCCCTTTAGGGGATTTAGGGGTAAAAAATATAAAATCAAATGAAAACACCGAAATATTTAGTTCCCAACGATTACATGGCCGATCCGTCAGCCCATATTTTTAACGGCAAATTGTTTATTTATCCTTCTCACGACAGAGAAAGCGGCATTCCGGAAAACGACAACGGCGATCATTTCGACATGAAAGATTACCATGTTTTTTCAATGGAAGACGTGGAAAACGGAACGATAACCGACCATGGCGTAATATTGGACGTAAAAGACATTCCTTGGGCAGGCCGTCAGTTATGGGATAGCGATGTAGCCTGTAAAAACGGGAAATATTACCTCTATTTTTCCTTAAAAGATAAAAACGACGTTTTCCATATCGGAGTTGCCGTAAGTGATAAACCCGAAGGTCCATTTATTGCACAGCCCGATCCGATTCGGGGAAGTTACAGCATCGATCCTTGCGTTCTGGAAGACAACGGCAAATATTATATGTATTTCGGAGGACTTTGGGGCGGACAATTGCAACGTTATCGCAACAACAAAGCATTGGAATGCGCCGCTTTTCCGGGAGATGATGAACCGGCTTTGGCTCCACGCGTGGCGCTATTAAGCGACGATATGTTGCAACTTGCCGAAGAACCTCGCGAGGTTGTTATTCTCGACGAACAGGGAAAACCCATTACGGCAGGCGATACCAAACGCCGCTTTTTCGAAGCTTCTTGGATGCATAAATATAAAGGAAAATATTATTTTTCCTATTCAACCGGTGATACGCATTTGTTGTGTTATGCAACCGGAGATAATCCATACGGCCCGTTTATTTATCAGGGAGTAATCCTTACGCCTGTTGTAGGCTGGACAACTCATCATTCTATTATTGAATATAAAGGAAAATGGTATTTGTTCCATCACGACAGCGTTCCTTCCGGCGGCAAAACATGGCTTCGCAGCCTGAAAGTCATTGAATTGGAATACGACGAACACGGAAAAATAAAAACGATCGAAGGAGGAGGAGAATAAATGAAAAGTAAAGTTTTTTTAATCCTGACAATAGCGCTCGTTTGTACCCGCTTATTATATGCTCAAAATGCTCCAAACAAAATAACCTTTGATTTTGAATCGGGAAATCTGTCCGATTGGAACAAAATAAATGTCAACGGAAGTATTGATATTACGCAAGAAGACAAATACGGCGGACAATATGCGGTCAAATTAGTTGCCAATGCTTCATGCACGGACTATTGGAGTATTCAGTTAGAAACCCCTCAGTTGAATGTAAATCCTACCCATCTTTATAAAATTTCTTTCCGGGCAAAAGCCATCGGCGGAAATGGAATTATTCGTTTCTCTACAGCAGCTTCTTTGCAGCTGAAAGCCGAAGTTGGAAACCAAGACAGGCAATATTTACCCGATCTGAACATCGGTTCCGATTGGACGCAATATACCTACGATGTAGTTTACGGCTCCGGATTGGAAGCTGTCGGAAGCACTCTTCAACTCCGGATTGATGCGGGAAAAGTCGCCAATAAAACATATTATATAGACGACCTTGTTATCGAAGATTTATCCTACTTGGAACCCGGACCTGAAGGAACAACTCCGATGGCTAAAGAACATAAAAAATTTTTGGGCAACATCATTCCAAACGATGTTCCTGCAAATTTCGACTTGTATTGGAATCAAATAACTCCCGAAAATTCGGGGAAATGGGGATCGGTGGAATACTCGCGTGGCTATATGAACTGGACGGCATTGGACAAAGCATACAATCATGCAAAAACTCAAGGTTATAAGTTTAAATACCACACGCTTGTCTGGGGCAGTCAAGAACCTTCGTGGTTAAATTCTATTTCAGCGCCGGAACAAAAAGCAGCATTGGAAAATTTCATAAAAGCAGTGGCAGCACGTTATCCGAATATCGATTATATCGATGTCGTGAACGAAGCTCTGCATGCTCCATCCAACATGAGGGAAGCAATGGGAGGCGCCGGCGCAACAGGTTGGGACTGGATAATTTGGTCGTTCCAAAAAGCAAGAGAATATTTCCCGAATACCAAATTACTTATAAATGATTATGGCATTATAAGCGACCCTGACATGGCGCTCCGTTATGTTGAAATCATCAATATCCTGAAAGAAAGAAATCTGATCGATGGTATCGGAATTCAATGTCATGAATTTAACTTGAACAACGTTTCTGTTCAAACAATGAAAACAGTTCTTGACATATTGGGAGCGACAGGCCTTCCGATTCTTGTTTCGGAAATGGACGTAAGTGGTATTCCTGCAGGAAATGAAGAAAGCCAGTATCAGATATATAAAGAAAAATTCCCTGTTTTATGGGAACATGAATCAGTGGTAGGCATTACATTGTGGGGATATATAACAGGTTCGACTTGGAAAGACGGAACCGGCATTGTCGGACAAAACGGACAAGAGCGAAAAGCAATGGTTTGGTTAAAAAATTATTTAGCTTCCGATGCAAGTAAAGTTCCTAATAAATTCGAAAACATAACTTCGCAGAAAACTATTTCTAACTCTAATAAAATTGAAATATATCCAAATCCTGCAACAAATTATATAATCGTAGAAGGAAATGGAATAAAGCAGATTGATATATATGATATTTCGGGAAAACGACTTATGACACAAAGCAACGACGGATATATCAATATTGAGCGTTTAGGAAAAAGCATATACTTATTGAAGGTAGAGACAGAAGATGGAATCACCGCCAATAAATTCCTCAAACAATAAAAAATGAGTATTTTTGTGCGAACCTTCAAAAATAATTCATAATGTGTCCAATGAAAATAGGAATTTTAGCAACAGGGGCTATCGCCGGAAAAATGGCAATAACCCTGCAAGGCATGAAAGGAGTGGAAATGTATGCGGTAGCCTCCCGCAACTTGCAAAAAGCAAAAGAATTTGCTGAAAAATGGAATTTTACCCGCTTTTTTGGTTCGTATGAAGCCATGCTGGAAGATGATCAAATTGATTTGGTATACATTGCTACTCCTCATTCGGAACATTACGCCAATGCCCGCCTTTGCCTGCTGAAAGGAAAACCTGTTTTATGCGAAAAAGCTTTCACAGCCAATGCTCGTCAAGCTGAAGAATTATTGAATTTATCAAAAGAAAGAAACGTATTTATCGCTGAGGCTATTTGGATTCGCTATATACCTTTTTACAAAACTATCAACGAAGTGTTGGCTGGCGGCATTATCGGAGAACCGAAAATGCTGTCTGCTAATTTGGGATATCCAATCGCCGGCAAAGAACGCTTGAGACAACCTGCTTTGGCCGGAGGCGCTTTACTGGATATAGGAATATATCCGTTAAATTTTGCTTCCATGGTATTCGGTACGGATATAAAAGAAATCTCATCTTCTTGTGTAAAATTGGATACCGGTATGGATGCACAGCACAGCATCACCCTGACTTTCAACGATGGAAAAATGGCTGTATTACACAGTACTATTCTGGCAAAAACCGACCGGCAAGGTATTATTTCAGGTGAAAAAGGACATATAATTGTGGAAAATATCAATAATCCGCAACGAATTACTGTAGTTACCGGAGATTATGAAGTGGTAGCCCAATATGATTGTCCTCCACAGATTACGGGCTACGAATATGAGGTATATGCAGCAATGGAAGCGCTGAAAAACGGCTGGATAGAATCACCCTATATGCCTCATGCCGAAACATTACGCATCATGCGATTGATGGATGGTTTGCGTAAGGAGTGGGGCGTGCATTATCCGTTTGATTAAAACATATATGAAAAAAAGCATTGTAATATTTTATCTGTTTTTGCTTTCAGCAGGACTTTATGCTGAAGACGGCAGTCGCTTATGGTTGCGCACCGGAACAGGATGTAATGCGCATGTTACTGCAAATAAGCAAAGTCCGACCTTGGACATAGCCGTTCGCGAACTGCAAACACAATGGAAAGGTGCACCGGTAAAATTAGAGATTCAAACCTTCAAAGGCAAAGGAAAACCGCTTGATTCATATTCCATTATAGAAAACAAGGGAAAAGATATCACTATTCAGGCTGCTACAGAAGCCGGTTTGCTTTATGGAGCCTATCATCTGTTGCGTTTGCAAGAAACGGGAAATAAGCAAGTGACATTTCCTATTATCGAGGTTCCAAGTTATAATATCCGGATATTAAATCATTGGGACAATATTGACGGAACAATCGAACGGGGTTATGCCGGAAAATCTCTTTGGAAGTGGGATGAATTGCCTGACAAAATTTCGCCGCGTTATGCGGAATATGCCCGTGCCAATGCTTCTATCGGAATTAATGGTACGGTATTGAACAATGTAAATGCTAACCCCCAATTCATTAGCGCCGGATATCTGGTTAAAATTGCAAAATTAGCGGATATTTTCCGTCCCTATGGAATAAAAGTATACTTATCCATTAACTTCTCATCTCCCAAGGAATTAGGAGGATTGCCAACATCCGACCCATTGGATGAAAATGTAAGAAAATGGTGGAAAGATAAAGTCAAAGAAATATATCGTCTGATACCCGACTTCGGAGGTTTCCTGGTAAAAGCCAATTCCGAAGGATTGCCCGGTCCGCAGGATTTCGGACGTACACATGCCGACGGCGCTAATATGCTGGCCGAAGCGCTTGAACCTTATGGCGGAATTGTTATGTGGCGGGCATTTGTTTATAATCCAAGTAACGAAGACCGCGCTAAACAAGCGTTTAACGAATTTACGCCTTTAGATGGCAAGTTCAAGGATAATGTTATTATACAGGTAAAAAATGGACCGGTTGATTTTCAACCGCGCGAACCTTTCAATCCCTTATTCGGCGCGATGAAAAAAACAGCAGTCATGCCCGAATTACAAATCACACAGGAATATTTGGGAGAATCCAACCATCTGGTTTTCCTGGCGTCTATGTGGAAAGAATTTCTCGACAGTGATACCTATTGCGCCGGAAAAGGTTCAACAGTTGCAAAAACAACAGATGGAACCATTTACCCGCACAAAATCAGCGCCATTGCCGGAGTCGCCAACATCGGTGAAGACGCAAACTGGTGCGGACATCATTTTGCGCAAGCCAACTGGTATGCTTTCGGACGGTTGGCATGGAACCACGAACTGAGTTGCGACATTATTGCCGATGAATGGTTGCGAATGACCTTTTCAACGGATACTGCCTTTATCAATCCGGCGAAAGAAATCATGCTCGCTTCGCATGAAGCGACGGTCGATTACATGATGCCCTTGGGGTTAAACTGTTTATTCGCTTGGGATCACCATTACGGCCCGGAACCTTGGTGCTACATTCCCGGCATGAGAGCCGACTGGTTGCCGGGTTACTATCACCAAGCCGACAGTACCGGCATCGGTTTTGACCGGAGCGAGAAAGGAAGTAATGCCGTCAGTCAATATTTTCCGCCGCTCAATAAAATTTACAACAATATCGAAACTTGTCCGGAAAATCTTTCGATATGGTTTCATCACGTCCCATGGGATTATAAGATGAAAAACGGAAGAATACTTTGGGATGAATTATGTTACAAATACCAGGAAGGAGTTGATCAAGTCCGTAATTTTCAGAAGGAATGGGACAGGATTGAAAAGTTAATCGACAAAGAACGCTTTTCGGACGTACAATACAAACTCAAAATTCAGTCGCGTGATGCCGTTTGGTGGAGGGATGCCTGCCTACTCTATTTTCAAACATTTTCAAAAAGGCCGATTCCGTATGAATTGGAAAGACCTGTTCATGATTTGGAAGAATTGAAACAGATAAAATTAGATTTGAAGCACCATAATTAAGTTATCTAAAAGCCACAAATTACACGAATTGCACAAATTTATTTTTTATTTTGTGTAAATTTGTGTAATTCGTGGCTAAATACAGCCTCTTCAACAAAGAAAATAATAATTTATGAAAATAAAAATATTCATCATTCTCTTGCTTTTCACTTGGTCGAATATTTTTGCCCAATCCATACCTTATTTGAAAAAACAAGGAACAGCCACTCAATTGATTGTCAATGAGAAACCGTATCTCATATTGGGAGGCGAACTCGGCAATTCGGTTGCTGCCGACACCATCAAGTTAAAAACTGTTTTCCCACAATTGAAAGCCATGAATCTAAATACAGTACTGGCTCCTGTTTACTGGGAATTGATTGAACCGAAGGAAGACACATTCGATTTTGCTTTGGTAGACGTTTTGATACGCGAAGCCCGGAAAGAAAATCTGAAATTAGTACTGCTTTGGTTCGGTTCTTGGAAAAACAGTATGTCGTGCTATGCTCCTTCATGGATAAAAACCGACAGAAAACGTTTCCCTTATGTGGAGAAATCAGATGGAAAACCGGTCGAAATCATGACTGTTTTTTCGGAAGAAAACCTGAAAGCCGATAAAAAGGCCTACATCGCATTAATGCAACATATCAAGAATATTGACGGCAAGGAAAATACTGTGATCATAATGCAGGTCGAAAATGAAATCGGCATGATCCCCGAAGCAAGGGAATATGGAAAAATCACCGATAAATATTTCAAAAACAATGTTCCCTCAGAACTGATCAATTATATGAAAACCAATCGAGAAGACCTTCAACCGCATCTATCTGAAAAATGGGCTTCCTCCGGTTATGCAGAGAAAGGAAATTGGGAAACCCTTTTCGGAAACGACACATATACTGATGAAATCTTCCAAGCTTGGTATTTTGCCCGTTATGTAAACGAAATTGCACAAGCTGGAAAGTCGGTTTATAATCTGCCTGTATTTGTCAATGCTGCACTCAATACACGAGATCGTAAGCCGGGAGCATATCCCAGCGGAGGGCCGCTGGCTCATTTGCTGGATATTTGGCGAGCCGGAGCGCCTTCGATCGATTTTATAAGCCCCGATATTTATGATCCGCCTTTTGATTATTGGTGCCGGCAGTACGCTGCAAAAGAAAATCCGCTTTTCATTCCTGAAACGCTGCGAGGTAATCATACAGCAGCTCGGGCATTTTATGCTTTCGGTGAATACGACGCTATGGGATTTTGTCCTTTTGCAATAGAATTAACCGATAATCCGTCGGAAGAATCCTTGCAAAAAAGTTATGAGCTTTTAGATCAGCTATCGCCTTTGCTTACTTCCGTTCAAGGGGAAAATGAAACTAAAGGCTGTTGGTTACATTCCGAAAACCTGCGGGATACGGTAGAATTGGGCGATTATATTTTCTACATTTCGCACGATTATACCTTAGGCTGGTCGCCGGGAAGCAAAGATGCAAAAGAAAATTGGCCTGAAACGGGAGCCCTGATTATTCGTTTAACCGATAATGAATTCATTGTAGCCGGAACAGGTGTCGTTATACGTCCCGAACCCAAAAAACAATCGGAAAAATCTGCAGCCGGTATTTTATCCTGCGATAGAGGTAAATTTGAAAACGGAATATGGATTCCAATACAACGTCTGAATGGTGATGAAACCCATCAGGGACGGCATATTCGTATTCCGGCAGGCGATTTCGATATTCAGCGCTTTTCTTTGTATAAATATTAAATGTATGCCATAAAAAACATGTTTTATAACATTGTTTTTAAACATATACAACTTTTAATCAATTAATTATAAGATTGTTTATCTTTGTAAATTAGTTTGAAACAATCTTAATTGAGCTGAGAAAATGAAAAATTATGTATTATTCATCATCATGGGGATGATTTTCGTGTTAACAGGTTGCACGAAAGACAATAATCTGCTTCCGGAAGAACCCGTAAAAGTAAAAAAAGAATTGCTGAACGGGCACGTACAGAAAGGTCCATTCGTTAACGGCTCATCTGTTACCATTATTGAATTGAACGCCGATTTGAATCAAACCGGCAGGAGCTACGCAACTTCGATTGCCGACAATAGCGGAAGTTTTGAGCAAAAAAACATCGAGCTTGTATCAAATTTTATCCAACTGAAAGCCGACGGTTATTATTTCAACGAAGTAAACGGTAAGCTCTCTTCAGGACAGATTACTTTATATGCTTTAGCCGATGTGAGCAATGCCAACACAGTAAATGTGAATGTATTAACGAATTTGGAACGCACACGCGTCGAATATCTGGTACAAAATGAATCGCTGAGTTTTGCGGCGGCCAAGCAGCAGGCGCAACAAGAAGTATTGGCGATTTTCGGTTTCTCCATGCCGGGAACAAGCTCTTCCGAATCGCTTGATCTGACAAACAATGCTATGTTATTGGCGATTTCCTGTATTTTACAAGGACCGTTTTCTGCCGGAGACATGGCAGAACTGATGGCTAATATCAGTACGGATATTCGTACTGACGGTAAATTGGATGACACCGCTTTGGGAACGAAATTAATCAATAATGCAGGCGCTATTTCTCTTTCAACGGTTCGCAATAATCTGGAAAGCAAATATGCCGAACTTGGTATTAATGTAACCATACCTGATTTTGAAAAGTATGTGCAATCGTTTATAAACAGCAATTTATATCCAAAAACATCTTATATCACTTATCCGCCCACCGGAACTTGGGGTGATAATATACTGTCGGATGATGTCACTTCTGTGGAATATTATTCTTATGACCTTAAAAATTATTATAGTATGAAAGCGGACGTTCCCGAAGGACTTAGCCTGAAAATTGTGTTGAGAGGCAGATGCTGGACTTATGTGGGAATACCGGTACCTCTTAATTGGAACGTAAGTCAATATAATCAAATTGATCAATATCAAGAATTTACCGTAATAGAAAGCGGAAAGCCCAATGATTTAGGATTTCTTGCTTATAAAGGCGGAGGGAATGGCATAACGACTCCGATGCTTGATGAGAATTATCTACCTTATATTTTAATTGAATACTATGAAGGCGCTACCATTACGCCGACAAAAGTTAAAAAGCTATATATAGACGATCCGGATTTCAAACCCGAACCTCCATGTGAATTCACTGATCCTGTGACCGATTTGCCTTTCATAAAAGAAATTATTGATGCCTATGCTAATGCGCCGGTTTATCCCGATGTGAACCTTAAAATGAAGGCAAAAATCTATCAATGTGTTTATGGTGCAGAAAAGATAGGATTTGTTTTGGATCATGTTACTTTACGTGATGATGTTGTAGATGCCCAAGAAAAAACATTATATGATTGCTCCGGTGTGATTGTGTGCAGTACGAGCTGGCAAGAGGAATATTATAATTCTCTTAATATCCGGAATGAAGTATTAATTTACGAAATCGATTAGCAGCAAAAGCAATCATTATAACTCAAGTAGTCCTGATAAATTAAACTGTTGTTGTTATAGTCAGGAAGACTAAATTTGCATAACCCCTAATCGCTGCGCTTCATTAGGGGTTATTTTGTCATAAAATGTTTCCACTAACAAAGTATCTGTTACAAGCAAACAATCATGTTAGTAATATTAGCCTTACCTTTGTGAGAACTCAATAGATAATCGCATGAACAAACAATTTTTAATTCTATCTCTCTTACTACTCACTTTCTCTATAAATATTTTCGCTTCATCATTCACAATTGAAGCCGAAACGATGGCTTTGAGCGGTCCTTATGCAAAAACGCCAATCAGCAGTCCGTTTTCCGGAATTGCCCTGTATGGTAACGGCGACAAAGGAACTGCTGCAAATGCGTTTCCCGATGGGGATGGTAACTATACGGTAAGCATTACCGGAGCCTCCAACAACTCAAATGCCGCCGGCGTTTCACTATACGTTAACAATATAAAACTAAAGGCATTCACTTTTTATGGAACAACTCCTTCTACCCTACAAGCAGATGTAAAAATAACAGGATTGAATCCAACTTCAAACACGATTGTTCTTTTACTTGAAACAGACAACGGGTCGAGTGATACATATATAGACAAAGTAACCTTTACATTCCAAGGGGCAATCGTAGTGAAAAATCCGCCTGTATTGCCTGCCGCCGGAGCTTATTTTTCTAACGAGTATCGGAATATGCTTGCAGAAGCCGGATATACCGAAACCCGTATCAATCAAAAATTAGATAATCTTTGGAATCAACTCTTCTATGGCGATGCTTCAAATCAAGCAATATATTATCCGGTAGGAACCGATGAAGCATACATGCTGGATACGGGAAATGACGATGTTCGTTCGGAAGGAATGTCTTATGGCATGATGATTTGCGTACAAATGGATAAACAAATGGAATTTAACCGCTTGTGGAAATGGTCTAAAACACACATGCAACACCAAAGCGGAGCAAGAAAAGGTTATTTTGCCTGGCAAATGGATAAAAACGGAAATATAAAAGATCAGAATCCGGCATCCGATGGAGAAGAATATTTCATCATGGCGCTCATGTTCGCTTCCGGTCGTTGGGGCGATGGCGAGGGAATTTATAATTACTGGAAAGAAGCCAATGATATTTTAAAAGCTTGTTTAAACAAGGAATCCGGACCCATACAAGAATCTGTAACGAATATGTTTAATTCCGCTCAAAAACAAGTCGTCTTTACGCCTTATGCAAGCGCTGCTACCTTTACAGATCCATCTTATCATTTGCCTGCTTTTTATCAATTATGGAGTTATTGGGCAGATTCAAATCGTCCTCTTTTTGCAGAATTAGCCGCAAAAAGCCGTGAAATGTTCCCTAAATTTGCACATCCTCAAACCGGATTAATGCCCGATTATGCCAATTTCGACGGAACTCCTACGGGAGGCAATCATGCAGATTTCCTTTTCGACGCATGGAGAACCATTATGAATATGGCAGTAGATTATGCCTGGTTTAAAGCCGACGACACTGAAGTCGCCCTTGTAAACAGAGTGCATAACTTCTTTGCATCGAAGGGCGTTGATTCTTACAGCAACCAATATTCTCTTGCGGGAAACTCCCTGTCTTCGGAACATTCTCCGGGACTATCCGCTTGTAATGCAACCGGAGCTTTAGCCAGTAATCAAGCCGTTGCATGGGATTTCATCGACGAATTTTTCAACACGGGAATCCCGACCGGAAAATACAGGTATTACGACGGATTACTCTATTTCATCAATTACTTACACTTGTCGGGCAATTTCAAAATATATCAATCGGCCGGCATCATAAACCCGGGTGATCAGACAGATCCGGAAGACCCCAACAATCCGGATCCCGGATATACTACACCCGATGGATATTATGTTATCAATGATTTTGAATCCTATCAACTCAATTATGAATTATACAATGCCGGCAATGTAACCGCAACCGTTACGGCAAATCCTATAATTGCCAATCAGCAATCGGCCAATGTGATCATAAAAAATTTCGATTCATACTGGAAAATCAGCGTAAAACTACCCAAAGGAAAGACATTGGCCGATTATGAAAAACTGATGTTCGATATTTATTTACCAACAGGTTACGACAATAGCTATAAAACAACTTATGCGGCTATCAATTCGACAACTCTAAGCCTCACTCCCGGAGGAAATATGGATCTCGACAAATGGATCACCAAAGAATGTGCAATACCCGCAGACTTATCATCTTTAAATAGTTTCGATCTATATTTAGGATATCGTACCGGTAACGGATTCTTCTATATCGACAACGTTAAATTAAAAGGAGAACCCGTTGTTACAAAAATAAAAAATCCGGTAGCGAATAAAAACGACTTCTATTATTTCGATAACGTGCTATACTTGGGAAATACTTCCGTAAGTAATGTATCTGTCTTTGATCTTAGCGGTAATATGCTTATGTCAAAAAATAATATTTCTTCATACATGGATATTTCCAACTTAAAATCAGGTGTTTATATTGTAAAAATATCCACGAATGAACAGGCTTATAATATGAAAATTATAAAATGAAATTTTTGAATAATAGATGTTACCATAAGCAAAATACCTGTTACAAATAAATGATTATGTCTGGTATTAATACGTTAGTTTTGTAATAGATATTGCAGCAATCATTAGAATATTTATTTACTTAAAAAGTTTTTATATGAAAAAAGTGTTTTTACTCTTCTCTTTGATGGTATTTGCTTTTATGGCAAACATCAATGCCGCCGAGTTAGTCATTGATGGCTTGGCCGGCAAAAACGTAGGCGATGCCCTTACCATCTTCTCAAAATGGAATAGACCCTCTGACGGAACTGCCGTTACTGCAGCCGATCCTGCCGGATCCGGTGGAAAAAGTGCACACGTTACAACAATTGATTATGACACTTTCTTTGGTCTGAATGTAACTTTGCCGGCAGGAAAAACTATTGCCGATTACAGTACATTGAAGTTCGATATTTATATTGGGGCCAATCCGGAAGACTCAAATCCGAACTACAAAAACATGTTCGTTTACATTGATGGAAATGCCATTTATTCCTCCGAAACAAGCTATCCGAAACAAGCTGATTTGAATACATGGACAACCAAATCATATTCCTTAGCCGGCGCTACCGCAGGCAACACA
>Ga0123357_10000369_pt1 | contig 42521 bp, 29 predicted proteins | sample TergutEmb28metaG_FD_89873 | JGI IMG/M metagenome (GOLD analysis project Ga0123357, IMG submission 89873) | Embiratermes neotenicus P4 segment gut microbial communities from Petit-Saut dam, French Guiana - Emb289 P4 | ecosystem: Host-associated > Arthropoda: Insects > Digestive system > Gut ...
CCAACGCCGATGGCAGCTTCGCCAGCACAATAAATCCGGCCATACTCCCGACCGGCACATACAAGATTGCGATCGATGATCTCTCCTCACAGGGCACGGCCGCGCTTGGTGGGGGCAACCGTAACTACCTGACTTTCGACGGCGGTTACCTCAAGCTCGCCGCCGACGGAGCATACACAATTACCACAAGTTTTTCTTCCGGCACGTCATTCAACATCGATGCGGCGGGTACGGACCTTGGCACGATAAAGCTCGCCCCGTTCGTCACGCCAACCAGCAACCCGGCGGGCATCACCATAGCATCGGGCAGCACTAATTTCTGCCCGAACTACTCGGTGAAACCGACGATTCCGAAGTTTGCGAGCGGTGTGACGGTCAAGGTGACCGCCTACTCGACGACGTCCTCCAAGTTCTCGTCCACCGGCACCGTGGCGAACCAGAAAGCGGTTTGGTCCACCTCCTACGCCGCCACCGGTGCCACCAAGACGGTGTCCTACACCCCGCCATCGTCGCTAGCCGGCAAATACCTCGTGTTCGGGGTCACCGGCTCCAAGACGAATGCCACCAGCTGGACCGTCTTGTACAGCCCCCCGCTGAAGATTTACAACAACGTTTGTAAGGTGTCCACCGGTTGGGTCAAGGCATGGTCCAAGAAGAGCGGTGGCACCCTCAAAGCCGGCCGCAAGGTGGCGATCTCGGCGACCACCTTCAAGCAGTCCGGAATGAAGGCAACCTACAAGTGGCTGGTGAACGGCAAAGCGGTCAAGAACGGCACCGGCCGCACACTGGCGCTCAAGTCCACCTGGGGCGGCAAGACGCTCAAGGTCCAGATCTCGGTCACCCGGGCCGGCAACAAGACGATCACCAAGACGATCACCCTGGGGAAGATCGCCTACTGACGCGACCACCACTTCCCACCGGATGGGGGCGCGGGCCTTGTGCCCGCGCCCCCATCCGTCATGTCAGCCCGGCACCGGCGTCAATCACATGTCGTGGCCTGACCTGCATGGGACCCCGGCGATCGTGCTCGCCACGCGCGGGGGCAGTAGTCTCGGTGCCGCAGGCGACACTCGACCCCGGGTGTCGCCGCTTGGTGACGCTTCGACAATGGGTTTTCCTTGCGACTGGGGTCACCCAGGGAGGTATAGGTTATGCGCCTGATCAAGACTGCGGTGGCGACCGCTGCCGTAGCGGCTCTCGCGTTAGGCGCTCTGGTCGGCGTCGCGAACGCCACTAGCGCCAACCCGCAAGTCTGGGCCACGCTCTTGGGCCCCACCAGCGCGCCGGTGCCGGACGCCTTCATCGGATTCTGCAACGCCGGTTGTCTTTCTGGCGCCGGCTCGCGCACCGCCGTTGACCTACCGTCCGTGACCGATTTCGGTTACACCAACACCAATGGCGTCCTCCCCTACCTGTTCCTGCACAGCGACACCAAGCCGACCGCGGTGCTCCGGCCGGGCGCGTACAAGATCGTGGTCGCCAACCTCGATCCCAACAACCCGGCGGTGAACGGCGGGGTCACCCCCAGCTACATCCAGCAGGGCACCGGATACCTGCAGCAGACTTCGACTGGCACCTTCGTGCTCACCAGCAACTTCGCTGCGGCGACCACGTTCACGGTCAACACGCCGACCGCCGACGCCCCCGACACCGACCTCGGCGAGCTGTCGCTGGCCCCCTTCGTCAGGCCCAGCAACAATCCCGCGTCCATAGCGCTGAAGTCGGGCGGCACGAGTTTTTGCCCGAACTACACCGTGAAGGCGACGCTGCCGGCGTTCCCGAGCGGGGTCACGGTCAAGGTCACCGCCTATTCGACAACGTCGTCAACGCTGCCTAAGAACGGAATCCTCGCCAACCAGAAAGCGGTCTGGACCACCTCCTATGCCGCCACTGGCGCCGCCAAGGCCGTGACCTACACCCCGCCGTCGTCACTGGCCGACAAATACCTCGCCTTCGGGCTGACCGCCTCGCGGGCCAATACCACCAGCTGGACCGCGATCTGGAGCCCGCTGAAGCTGCGCGGCAACACCTGTCCGGTGGCCACGAGCTGGGTCAAGGCTTGGTCGAAGAAGAACGGCGGGAGCCTGCAAGCCGGCAAGAACGTGTCGATCTCGGCGACCACGTTCAAACAGTCGGGCATGAAGGCCAAATACACCTGGCTGGTGAACGGCAAGTCGGTCAAATCTGGCGCTTCTCGGTCGCTGGCGCTGAACTGGGCTTGGGGCGGCCAGACGCTCAAGGTGAAAGTCACGGTCACCAGGGCGGGGAACAAGGCGCTCGCCAAGACCATCACCGTGGGCAAGATCGCTTACTAGCGCCCAACAACCGAGCTCGCGACGGGCGGGCGGTGGGCGCCCCGCCCTTCGTAGCCTGGTGGGCGCCCCGCCGGCGCGTATCGCCCGTCGTAGCCTGGTGGGCGTGCGAGCGATGATCCTCAAGGAGTTCCGGGAGCTGTTCCGGGACCGGCGAACCCTGGCCATGCTCGTCGCGCTGCCGCTGCTGCTTCTGGTGATCTTCGGATACGCGGCGAACTTCTACGTCTCCTCGGCCAAGACCGCTTTGGTCGGCCCGGGCTCGGTGCGCGTGGCCGACCAATTGCCGCCGTACTTCCACGTCACCACCGCCGAGCCGGCGGCATCCGAGGCGCAGGCGCGCGACCTGATCCGCGACGGCAAGGCTGACGTCGCCATCGTGACCGGCGGCACCCAACCAGTCGCCCTCGTCGACGGGTCGAACCTGTTCGCCGCCCAGTCCGTGGTCGGCGCGCTCAACCGAGCCAACGCCAGCGGCGCCTCGATCAAGGTCGAGGTGCTCTACAACCCGGGGTTGAAGACCTCGTGGGTGATGGTCCCAGCGATCATCGGCCTCATCCTCACCTTCATCGGCACGATCATCACCAGCATCGGGCTGGTGCGCGAGCGCGAGGCCGGCACGCTGGAGCAACTGGCCGTGATGCCGATCCGCCCGGCCACCGTCATCCTCGGCAAGATCACGCCCTACTTCCTGTTGGCCGCGCTGGACATGATCATCGTCACTGTGCTGGGGGTCGCGCTGTTCGGGGTGCCGTTCATCGGCAACATCGCCACTTTCGTGCTGGGCGCGGCGCTGTTCCTGTTCGTGGTGCTCGGGCTCGGCGTGTTGATCTCCACCCTCTCGCAAACCACCGGGCAGGCGATCCAGACCGCCTTCTTCTTCCTGCTGCCACAGATCCTGCTGTCTGGCATGATCTTCCCGCTCGACGCGATGGCGGCCGGGGTGCGCTGGATCGGCTACCTGCTGCCGCTCACCTACTTCGCGATCATCTCCCGCGGCGTCATGCTGCGCGGCGCGCCAATCGCTTCCATGTGGTGGGCCTTCGTGGTGCTCGCCGCGATGGCGGTGGTGATCTTCGTCGGGGCGACGTTGCGGTTCCGCCGCGACTTGGCCCCGGGCGGCGGAGGTCAAGTCGACGCGCCGCTCGCTGCCGACCCAGAACCAACGCCGGATCCCGCGCCATGACCCCGTTCGGCGCGTGCGCGCTGAGCGTGCGGTTCGGCTTGGTGCGCGCGCTCACCGAAGTCACCGTAGAGGTACCGGTGGGTGCCGTGGTCTCGGTGGTTGGCGGCGACGGCGCGGGCAAGACCACGTTGCTGCGGGCGCTGGTGCGCGAGCTGCGACCGGACGCCGGAACGGTCCGCGCGCCAGGCAAACGTGATATCGGGTTCCTGCCCGCCTCCGCCGGCAGCTGGTCAGCGCTGACCGTGGCCCAGAACTTCGACTTCGCGGCGGGAGCGTACGGGCTGTCCGGTCCCGCGCTAGCCACCCGCCGCGACGAGTTGCTCGCCCGCGCCGGACTGACCGAGGCGGCGCATCGGCTCGCGTCGCAGCTGTCCGGCGGGATGCGCCGCAAACTCGGGTTCTGCATGGCCATCGCTCACCGGCCCGCGCTGCTCGTTCTGGACGAGCCGAGCACCGGGGTGGATCCGGTCAGCCGAATCGACCTGTGGCGGCTGATCTCCGAGGCCGCCGCCGGCGGCGCCGCCGTGATCATGTCCACCACCTACTTGGACGAGGCGGAACGGGCCGGCCAACTGCTCGCACTCGACGCCGGGCGGGTGCTGGCGCGCGGCTCCTACGACCAGGTGCGGTCCGACTTTCCCGGCACGGTCACCAACGCGGCACGGGCCACCCGCCCGGAATGGTCCTGGCGGCGCGGTCGCGCACGACGCGAGTACTGGCCAGATGGCGCGCCACCAGCGGGCCTCGCGGTGGTCGATCCCGATCTGGAGGACATCGTTATCGCGCTCTCGCTGCGCCGGCGGGCCGAGGCTGTCGCCCATGGAGCGGAGCGGTGAGCGCCGGAGCGCGCGGTGGCGGAGCGACGGCCCCTGCCGATGTCGCAGCGCTGCGCGCGCGGGCGGTGACGCGCCGGTTTGGCTCGTTCATCGCCGTCGAGGACGTGACCATGCGTGTCGCGCCCGGCGAGATCGTCGGTCTGCTGGGCGCGAACGGCGCCGGCAAGACCACGCTGATCCGCATGCTGCTCGGACTGCTCGCGACCAGCTCCGGTGAGATCCAGGTGCTGGGCGGGCGACCCGACCGCTCCCGTCGGCGCCGGCTGGGGTACGTCCCGCAAAACCTCGGCCTGTACCGCGACCTCACCATCGCCGAGAACCTCGCGTTCATCGCCGGCGTCTACGGGGTGCCGGCGCCGCGGCCGCCCGACGACCTGCTGCCATTCGCCGACGCGCAGATCCGCTCGCTGTCGCTGGGCATCGCGCGGCGCGCCGCGTTCGTCGCCGCGCTCGCCCATCAGCCACAAGTGCTGTTGGCGGACGAGCCCACCTCGGGCGTGGACGCGCTGACCAGCGCCGGGCTGTGGGACACCATCCACGACCAGGCCGACCGCGACGTCGCGGTGCTGGTCACCACCCACAACATGCAAGAGGCCCATCAGTGCGACCGCCTCCTGTTAATGGCTGGCGGCCGACTGGTCGCGCAGGGCAGCGTCCGCGACATCGTCGGCGACACCGCCGCGTCGGCAGTGCGCACCGACGATTGGTCCGCCGCTTTCGCGGCCTTGAACGCCGCCGGGATCCCGGTGATGCTCGACGGCCGCGCGGTGCGGGTCGCGGACACCGCGCCAGAAGCGGTGGAGCGGGTGTTGCGCGCCGCCGGGATCCGGGCCAGCGTCGAGCCGGTGCCCGCCACGATCGAGGAACGGATGCTGGTCCTGGCCCGATCCTGATGATCTCGATCGGCGCGCGACCGGCTCCGATCACCGATCACCGATCACCGATCACCGGTCGAGGATGGCTTCGATCTTCCGTAGCGTGTTCCAGTTCCGCGCCGTCGCTCGCACCTTCAGCCGCCGCTCAACGAATGGGACCACGGCGGGCGCGGCGAGAATCCCGTCCGGGCACCACTGATAGATGACTCGGTCGGCGCGGGCGATCCGTTCGGGGTCCAACGCCACCGGATCGTGGCGGGCCAGCAGCTCGGGATCCGGATCGGCGCTGAGGAAGATACCTTGCATCTTTCGACCGTCGGTGACCAACGCAGCGAGCGGGTTGGCGGCGAGCGCGGCGCGCAGCTCGCCCTCGGTGCGCGTCAGGCAAGACACCGACAAGCCGAATCGCGCGAGAATCGCCGCCCCGACCGCCGCGTCGAGATCAACGGGGTTGATCGGCTCGGCCACGCGGAACGCCACATTGCCGCTCTGCCCCACGGTTCGCACGTCCCGCAAACCCATCGCGCCCAACATCTCGCGCAGGCCGGCCATCGGCAGGACGGCTCTCCCCCCGACGTTGACCCCGCGGATCAGCGTGACGAACTGAGCGCTCAGCGCCGCGCTGACCCCACAAGCACGATCCACGGCCACCGCGTCCCACCCTCCCTGGTCGAGGGCGCGCCTAGTTGAACTTGGGGCTGTCCAGGCAGCCGCCGCCGGTCTGACTCACCGAGCCCCCGCCGCCACCGCCTTGGGCCGGCGGGTTCTGCGGCGGAGCGGGCGCCGCTGGGGGCGGCGCCGTGGTGGTGGGCTTCTTGGTGGCGCGCTGCTTGGCCGCGTCGGCGTCCGCCTGCGCCTTCATCGCCTTCTCCGCCTGCAGCGTCGTCACGGTCGCGCCGCTGTCGGTGTAGGACAGATACGGCACCGAACTGGCCGCGTCCCACATCACTTGCGCGGTCGTCAGGCTGGACAAATCAAGGGAATAAAGCACCGCCGTCGATGGGCGCCCGGCCAGAGCTATCCGAATGTCGTACTGTGGTTTCAGCGCGAAATTGTTGCCATTGGCCGCCGAAGTCGCCTTCGCGGGATCGATCGCCGGATAGATGATCGTCGCGGTCACGTCTTGCGCCCAATTCACCTTGGCGGCCAACTCAGTCCATTTCGTGGTGCCGGTGCCGCGGATGCTGACCGCCTTGATCACCTTGCCGGTGGCATTGTCCAACTGGACCGTCTGGGACCCCGCGCTCGCCCGGCCGATAGTAAGCGCCGGCGCCGGCGCGGCCGAGCTCACGTTCGCCGGGCTGCCCGCCATGGCCCCAGAGCTGGTTGATGCCGGGCTCTCCAAGGTGGTCGCGCCTGGGGTCGGCGCCGCGGTCGCGCCCGGGCTCGCGACCGCGGTCGCGGTGGCCGCGCTGTGGCCGCCACCAGATCCGCACCCCGCCAACATGGCCAGCGCCAGCGCCGCGCCGGACACCACCAGCGGCCCCGCGACCTTCTGGAACAACGTCATCGTCATGCTCCTCGCGCTATCGAACCTACTTGAAAGCTTCCTGGGCAACTCTGACCAGTTGTCCACCGTTCATCACATAAATGTTCACCGTCGCGACATCCGACGCCACCGAGTCCGACAAGAAGAATGCCTGATAGCCATTGTCGCCACCGTTTTCCGCAGTGACGCCAAACGCCTCATACAGGTCCTCGCCGCTCGGTGACTGCAAACCTACCAGGACCCTCGTGCCGGTCGCGATCAGCCTCGGGTCGATCACGCCGGAAATGCTGATCAGTGGGCCGTTCACGGTTTGCTCCACGGTGCAGTCGGCGCAGCCGAGGGGCCTGGCCACCGCGCCCGCGGCGCTCCGCTCGACCCGGGGCGCCGGAAGGTATGGCGGCTGGTAGGCCAATTGATACAGGTGGCGCTCGGCTATCTCAACGATCACTGCGGTGGCGCGAACGTCGCCGATCTGCATCGCGTTGTACGGCACCAGCTTCGTGAAGGTGGCTTGCGCCGCCTCGGTCGCGAAGTACGGCACCAGCGCGTTGCCGAACGAGTCGCGGAACACCAGCAGCGAGCCCGTCGCCGACGCGTTCTCGCTCGCCGTAGATACCAAGTCGTCGTCCACCGCGCTCGCCTGGCCCGTGTACCGCCACGCGCTGCCGCTGGTACCCGGGCCATCGTTCACCCCGGGGTAGTACCACTGCTGCTCAAGGTCGGGCCCGACCGGATACAGCATCGCCTCCAAGTCGCCCAGGAAGTCGCGCCGCGCCGTCCATGCCACCGGCGCCGGCAGCGACTTGACGCCCACCGCCTGGCTCAGCAAGTTGCCCCCGATCAGCGCCCCTCTGTTGTTCCAATGCGAATCCGTCCTGAGGTACATCGCGGCGGCGCCACCATTTTGTTCGGCGGTCATCGGGGCGAACAAGTCGGTGTACGACACACCGGCGCTCCTCAGGTATGGGATCAAGCGTTCGGCGTTGGTCTCATCGGGCGAGCGCGGGTACCGACTCGGCATGTCCCGCGGCCACACCGACGCCTTGTTGGGCGCGATGGTGAAAGTGAAAGCCGCGCCCTGGCTCTCCGCATATGACTGCATGAGCGCGAGGTTGTGGGCGATATTTGACAGCGCGCGCTCGGACAGCGGCGCCGTCCCCACATAGTCCGCCAAGTCTCCGTCGTAGTAGAGCCAGCCATCCTTCCCCAACACCACCTGATCCGTCACCGAGACCCCGAAGAGCGCCCCCTGTATGCGCGCCTGGGCCGAGATCATCGCGTTTCGTCCAGCGAAGTGGCCCTCGAACCAGCTCCCCGCCTGGCCGAGCACATGATTGTTGACACCCTTCGAGGTGACCAGCTTCGGAAACGTGGTCTCGTCACTCGCCTGAGTCGCCGTGCTCCGGTGCCCGAAGGTCGCCACAAAAGGGGTGAGCAGCCCCGCCAAGGCCACGACTAGAAAGACCGTTTGCACGACTGAGAGCCCGCTCCGCCGCGCTGCCGCGCCCTTCCCCATCGCTCCCTCGCTAGGAGCGCGCATTTCCGTCTCTTCCGCATCGGCCATGTCAGAACCTGAAATAGATGAAGGGGTGGTACCCACCCAGGGACAGGGAGAGCAGACATTCGACGAACAACACCAGCGCCGCGAGATAGCTGGCATAACTCACGATCGGCTTGAGGGTCGGCCACCGATCACGCAGCGCCCTGACCGCCCGTGCCGGGTAGGGAGTCGCCGCCACCGCGCCCGCGATGAACACGGTGACCGTCACCGGGTCAAGCGTCCACCGGCCGCGCGCGACCGCCAGCTGGGGGAATCGGAAACCGGTGAACATCTCGCGCAGCATGAAGAACGCTTGCGAGAAGTCCGCCGCGCGGAAAATGACGAATCCGACACAAACCACCAGCAAGGTGTAGATGACCCCTATGGGACGCCACAGTCTTCTCATCGGGACGCGGTCCTCAAATACCAGGAAGAAGCCGTGGAACAAGCCCCAGACGAGAAACGTGAGGTTCGCACCGTGCCACAGGCCGCAGAGCGCGAACACAATGATCCGGTTCAGGGACGCGCGCATCCGCCCCCGGCGATTGCCCCCAAGCGGAATATACAGATAGTCACGGAACCACAAGTTCAGGGTCATGTGCCAGCGCCGCCAGAACTCTTGCACCGTCGACGAGACGTATGGGTGATCGAAGTTCTCGGCGTAGCTGAAGCCAAACATGCGCGCCAGCCCGATCGCCATGTCCGAATACCCCGAGAAATCAAAATAGATCTGCCCGAGGAAGGCCACGGCGCCGATCCAGGCCACGGTGACGTTTATTTGGCCGTGCGGCGCCGAGAACACCGAGTCCGCGGTCGTCGAGAGCGGTATCGCGATCAGCACTTTCTTCGCCAACCCGACGCTGACCCGGCGCAGGCCGGTGGCCGCGCCCGACAAGGTCACCGTGCGGTGGCTCAGCTGTCGTTCCAATTCCGCGTAACGGATGATGGGTCCGGCCATCATTTTCGGGAACAGTGAGATATATAGTAACATTTTGAAGAAATTGCGTTGCGCGGCGACCCGGCCCCGATGCACGTCGATCACATAGGACAAGGCCTCAAAAGTATAGAAGGAGATGCCGATGGGCAGCTCCAGATGAATCGAGTGGATGTGCAACCCTAGGTGCTCATTCAGCAGCGAAACTATCCAGCCAGCATATTTGAAGACCAAGAGAAAGGCTAGATTGCCGGCGACGCCAACGCCCGCCGACACGGTCCGCGCCGTCTTCCCCACACAGCCCTGAATGACCTGGCCCAGCACCCAGTTGAGGACCGCTGACGCCAGCAGAATCAGCACGTACACCGGTTCGCCGTAGGCATAAAACGCCAAGCTGGCGACTATCAGAAAGGCGTTCTTCGCCCGCATTCCAGGCATCAGCAAGTAGAGCAGGAAGGAGACCGGCAGGAAGATGGACAGGAAGGCGACAGACGAGAAGATCATCGACCGCTGCCCTCCGTTTGCGTGCGGCTAACCTACGTTACGGACCTTTATGTAGGTGATCGGTGCGTGCCCATAGGTGTTCATGTACCAGTTGTAGCCGGGATACTCGTGCTTCAGCTCAGGATCGATGACGTATGTGGTGTTGCCTTTGCGGAACTCCGTCCAACCGTGCGGGCCGAAGCCGCCGCTCATCTCCGGCACCTTCCCAACCACAACTTTCACGTCGTAGCCATAGGACCGGGCCAGCACGGCGAACATGGACGCGTACTGATAGCAGTTACCGCCGCGGTTCTGATAGAAACTCAGCGCATATTTGTAGACGAAGTCGCCGCCGGGATCGGCTTTCCCGCTGATGCCGAGGTACGGGAAGGGCCACACATAGTTGAAGGACGCCATCATCGGATCGCGGGGATTCCCAAGTTTCTTGTGGATCGCCATCACGGCGTTGTACAGCGCCTGGCTGCCGCCCGACCAGTCGGGCAGATACATGAAGGTGAAGCTGCCGATGATCGGATTGGCCGACCCGGCCCCGATGTTGATGGCGCGAATCTGAATGGTGTGGGTTCCGGAACGCAAGGCGGCGGTGCCGGCCAGAGTCCAGGTGCGGGTGAAGTACGCGGGGTACGCCGGCGCGGTGACCGTCTCCCGGACCTTGCCGTCAAGCAGGTACTGAACCTGAAGCGGCACACTCTGGTCGTTCGGGTCGAATACCCGGCCCTTCCAGGTCACGCCGCTGGTCCCCTTGGTGAACGTGGTCGACCCGACGGGGTTGTTCGCGTCCACCAGCGTGACCGTCTTGCAACCCAACGCGGTGGTGGGCGCGCTCGCGCCCGGGCCGACCGCGTTGACGCAGAACTTGTGCGCCCCCCACGCCAGGGCTGGCGAGGTCCACGCGAAGGGGGTGCTGGTCGCCGTTGCGGTGCTAGTCGGGCTGGCTGCCGGGTCCCGTGGGTCCGGCCGGGGCACCTCGGTCAGGTAGCCGTAGGTGTGGCCGTCGATGGTGAACAGCGGGTAGTAGCCCGGCAGCACCCACCCGGCGACGGTGATGGTGCGGTCCTGGCTGGTCGTCACGCTGTCCCAATGCCCGACCGCAGCGCTCGCCGCCGCAGCCCCGGCGGGCGCGGCGAAGGCGACCACAGCGGCGACAAGTCCGGTGGAGAGCAGCCCGGCGACAGCCGCGCTGGAAGGTGACCGACGCCGCAGCGTGGGACCAGCGAGTCGGCGCGCCACGCGGCCCGCTCCCGCACCCGACGAGCAGCGCAGCTTTCGCGCGCGCGAAAGGACACCGGATGCGACTATCGGGCTCGAAGATCTTCCAAACATCGGCTAATGCTCCCATCACGGCCGTATTGGACGCACCAACACTTTACAAGCACGGCGCCAGGCGCCCCGGTCGCACCGGACCGCCCGCCGCCGCGCTCAACGGCGCTCGGCCAGCCCGCGCAGGTAGGCCGCTTGCCCGACGTGCTGCATGTCGTCGTTGAGCACGCTGACCAACCGAACCCCGAGGGTGACCGGCGGATCCCATCTGGTGTCCACGATCCGGTCGAGATCGGCGGCCGCGAGCGAGCCCACCCAGGCGATGGTGCGTTCGCTGACCGCCTGGTGGTAGCCGGCGAGCAGCTCCGGCGCGGCCCGCACCGCCCGCATCTGCTCGGCCGAGTGGCCGTAGCCGGTCTCGGCGTCGGCCAGCGGCAGCGCCATGCGCGCCGCCCAGCCACCCGCCGTCCACTCTTGGTCGACGCCAGCGACCTCGGACACGTGATCGTCCTGCACCCGGGTCAAGTGCCAGATGAGCCAGGCGATGGTGTTCGCATCGGGATCCGGCTGCCAGGTCAGCGCTTCGCCAACCCCATCGAGCGCCTTGGCGACGCTCTGCGCGATCCGCGCGTACCCATCGGCGAGCAGTTCCGCGACATCCATAGCGGCGATCCTTTCCTTCGATCTGCCTGATGATCCTGCTCCCACCAGCGGCGCGGGCCCGCACTGGTCCGGGCCGCCCGCGCGCGGCCGTCGCGGCTGCGGCACACTCGGGTGAACCAATGGAATCAGCCCATCGCATGGGGGCGAACATGACAACTGCCGCGGTCACCTTCGAGGCCGTGTCGGTGGACATTCCCGCCGACGCCAACGTCATCATCGGCCAGTCGCATTTCATCAAGACCGTGGAGGACTTGCATGAGGCGCTGTTCGGCGCGGGCCGGCTCCGCTTCGGGATCGCTTTCTGCGAGGCTTCCGGGCCCCGGCTGGTCCGTGTCTCGGGCAACGATGACGAGCTGATCGGCGCCGCCACCGCCACCGCGCTGGCCATCGGCGCCGGGCACACGTTCGTGGTGCTGCTGCGCGACGGGTTCCCGGTGAACGTGCTCAACCAGATCAAGGCGGTGCCGGAGGTGTGCGCGATCTTCTGCGCGACCGCCAACCCGCTGGAGGTCATCGTCGCGGTCACCGCGCGGGGTCGCGGGGTGGTCGGCGTCATCGACGGCGAGCCACCCGCCGGGGTGGAGACCGCAGCCGACGCGGCCGAGCGGCACGAGTTGCTGCGGATGATCGGCTACAAGCTCTGACCCGCCGTCGCGCCCGAGGTCAGGCGACGCCGTTGAGCTGGTCGACCACCTTGAGCAAGTCACCGCGGTCGTAGTAGTTGACCGCCACGAAGTTGGCGACGCGCCCGCGCCGGGCCTGGCACTTGGTGACATACGGCCACAGCGTGTCGTAGGAGTTGACGCGGATCGCGTTGCTGACCAGCGCGTGGAACCCGTTGACCCAGGTGTTCAGCAGCAGCAGTGGGTTGTCGGGCGCGCCGCGGTTCGGCTCGCAACTGAGCTGCGCCACGCTGCGCGCGGTGAACGGGGTGTCCCCGATCCAGTCGAAGCCCGACAGCAGCCACGGGTATCGCGCGCCGCCGCCATGACGCTCCATGAACACCACCATCCGCTCGCCGGAATCGATCATCTGCCGCAGCGTCGGCCAGGGCTGGCCGGCGACCGGCTGGTAGGCGTACTTGACCAATCCGGCCTGCTCGAACACCTTCGCGGTGTCCGCCGGGGACACCTGGTCCTCGATGATGAAGGTGATGACCTCGCGTGGGTGCGCGGTCATCCACTGGCCCACCCGCGCCATCAACGGCTCCCACTCGACCGCGCCCAGCTCGCACAACCCATGGCACAGATACGGCGTCGGCGGGCCGACCGGCGTGGGCAGCAGCGCGTCGCGGAGCCGCAACGCCGCCTGCACCGTGTCCGCGCCGTACTCCGCGCTGGCGGAGCGCAACGCGGCCTCGTAGTTCTGCGGCGCGGTCGCGACCACCCCGGGCGCGGTGGTGGCTTGGCCGTACCAACTGTCGATCAGGAACACCCGGATGCCGGCGTCCAGTTGGGCGATCACGCCGTCCGGCTGCTCAGGCAGGAACCAGCCCTCGTCGGCGGCGGTCATCGAATTGTGGGTGCCGGCGAACGCGACCTGGTCGTACCGCCGGTCGCACAACTGGGCGTGGCCCTCGCAGCCGGCGGAAACGGACGGCACGCTCGACGCCGGGCCATCGCCGGTCGCGGCGATGGCCCGGCCGCCGCCGATCGCGTCCCCCGCCACCACGGCCACGATGACCGCGACCGCGACCACCGGCAGCACCCCCATGGCCAACCACCGCCCCAGTCGGCGGCGTCGGGGCGTCCCCGACGAACCGGGCGGCCGCAGCCGCGCCACCCCGGCGGCCATGGTCAGTTCGGCCACCGCTACGGTCGCCAGCGCCAAACCGACGAGCGCGGCCAGCAGCCCAAAGGTCAACTCCGGGCGCAACAGGATCCCCGCCGCGACGATGGCCAGCGCCGCCGCGTGCGCCACCAGCGCGAGCCGGCCGCTCGGACGGGCGGTGAGCAGCGCCACACCGCGCCGGGTCAGCGCCGCCAAGTCCAGGCGCGGCGCCATCCCAGCCGCGGCGACCGCGAGCACGCAGCCGGCGAGCGCCAGCGCGGCGGCGGCGCGCCACAGCGTGCCCTGGGTCATCCGCCATCCGGCGGCGATGATCGCGCCGCGCAATGTGCCCTGATTGGCGCGGGAGACAACGATCGACGAGACGACGCCGACCACCCCGACCCCAACGCCGGCGAGCGCCACCGCGATGCCCGCGCGCGTCACTGCCCGCCAGCGGTCCCGGGCCAAGGCGACGGCGCCGAGGAGCGCGAAAGCGGCCAGCAGCGGCAGCAGCCAGGACAGCAGCGCGACGACCCGGGTCAGGTGGATCGCGCGCGCCGCGAACCGCTGGCTGGAGATGTCGGCGAGGGTGACATCGATGCGATCCGGCAACCGGGTGGCCAACTGCGGGGCCACGGTCCGCAACACCCCGATGACGGCGGTTCCCGCGTCGGCCAGGCGCAACACCACCGCGCCCTTGTCCTGCCCGGTGAACGCGGCGTGCAGTCGGATCGCGGCCGAGCGCACGATCGGACCAAACGCCGGGCTGGCGACCAGCGCGCTCGCGGTGGACTGGATCAGCGGACGGATAGCCACCAGGTCCGGCTGGGCGGCAATGAGCTGATCGGTGATCCTGGCGCCGAGCCGCTCAGCCACCGCCGGATCGGCGCGAATTGCGTCCACCTCACCCGCGAAACGGGGTCCGTCGAGCACGTTGTGGTTGATCAGCCCGGCGAGCACGCCGAGCAGCAGCAGCATCGACCCGCCCACCTCGCAGATCCTCGCCGCGACATTTCGCACGCCCTGTATTGTCCGCTCGCTCGCTTCCCAGAGCGACCGCCAGAACGCGGCGCGCCCCAGGCGCGTGGCGCCCCACCGCTATCAGCCGCGTCGGCGCGCGCACGGCGCCCGCGCGGCAGTATGATATTGGCCGAGCGTGGCCGCTTGGGCGCAAATCTCTGGCCACTGAAAAGAGGGATCTCATGGCGCCGCACCGACGTCTTCTCAGCCGTTTGACCGTGGTCGCTGTCTCCGCCTCGGTGTTGGCCGGGCTGTCATTGGCCGTGGGCGCGACCGCCGCGAGCGCCGCCACCATCGCCGACACCTTCCCGGACTCCGGGCTCGCGCAATGCGTCGCCGACGCCCTCAATGGCGGTCCCAGTGGCGACCCCACCGATCCCTACGTCCAAAGCGATATCGACCTAATAGCCGACTTGTCTTGCCAGAGCTACGGGATCAGCGCGCTGGACGGCATCGACAACTTCACGGGCCTCCTCTCGCTGAATCTATCCGGCAATCAGATCAGCGACATTTCCGTGCTCGGCCCGCTGACCTCGCTGCAAATCCTGGTCTTGTCGGGCAACCAGATCGACGACGCCACTGCGGTGGCCGGTCTCACCGGGCTCACCAAACTGGATCTGAGCAACAACCAGCTCACCTACCTTCCCGACCTGAGCGCGCTGACCGCGCTGACCCAACTGGACCTGAGCAACAACCAGCTCACCGACGTTTCCCCGCTGAGCGGGCTCACCGCGCTCACGGAGGCCAACCTGAGCAACAACCAGATCCTGGACATCTCACCGTTGAACGCGTTGTTCAACCCGCCCTCCGGCACGACAAACCTGACCAATCTCTCCATATTGGGCCAGTGGGGCCAGCAGCTGGCGCTTCCAGCGATCTGCGCTGACACCCCGTGGCCGGACCCGGTGGTGGGCCTTGACGGAAAGGCGGTGCTGCCGACCGACCTGACCATCAACCCCGCGGACGCGATCGTCGACACCAGCGCGGGCACCATCAGCTACCCGACGGCCGGTGCCGATTATCAGCTCGCCTGGCGCGTGGCGCTACCCACCAACACTCCGACCAGCGGTCACGTGGTGCCTGACGGACAGTATTTCGCGGGCACGGTGACCCAACCGGTCAGCCCAGCGGATGTGTGCCCGGCCAACACGCAGACGACCGCCCCGGCGAGCCCATCCAAGACCCCGACAAAGCCCACCAAATCGGTCACGCCGGTCAAGTCCACCAGCACCCAAACGTTGGGCCACATCGAGATCGCGACCGGCCTCGGGGCGAACGCGGCCCAAGGGCCAAACGGCGCGCTGCTCGCCCTCGGTTCGGTGCTGATGACGCTTGGGCTGGGCGCCGCTGGGATGATGGTCCGCCGTCGCGTCCGCGCCTGAAACCACTGACGAGGGTGCGCGAGCAGTCTCTCCGGCTCCACGGGGACACCGGGCCGGATCGTCGTGCGCGACGATCCCTGCTGAGTCTCGCACAGCGCCGGTGGCGCCACCGCGGCTCGCTCGACGCGGCAGCCGCGACGGGACAAGCGCTGTCCGCCGCTCCCCCGCGCGATCAGCCGATGGCCGATGTGGCGGACGCGGCGGTCTACTTTCGCGGGCGGCGCATCGCCTCTCCTGACACCCTCGCCGACACCTATCGGGCGCTGCGCGATCAGCCCGGAGCCATGGCGTGGATCGGCCTGTACCGACCCGACGCGGACACGCTGACCTCGCTGGCCAAGCAGTTCGGTCTGCACGAGTTGGCCGTCGAGGACGCGATCACCGCGCATCAACGGCCCAAACTCGACCGGTATGGCGACACGCTGTTCATGGTGTTGCGTGCCGCGAGCTACCTGGACGAGACCGAACAGGTTGATTTCGGCGAACTGCACATCTTCGTCGGCGAGGACTTCGTCATCACCGTCCGCCACGCGTCGTCCCCTGATCTCGCCAGGGTGCGCCGCCGACTGGAGGACGACCCGGAACTGCTCGCCCGGGGCGGCCCGGCGGTGTTGTACGCCATCGTCGACGCCGTGGTCGATCAGTACCTGCCGGTCGTCGCCGGCGTTGAGAACGACGTTGATGAGATCGAGGGGCAGGTTTTCGATGGCGACCCCGAGGTTTCCCGCCGCGTGTACGAACTGTCACGCGAGGTGGTTGACTTTCAGCGCGCGGTCACTCCGCTGGGGGCGGTGCTCGAGGCGCTCGCCGGGGGCTTCGACCACTTGGCCGATGCCACGCCGCCGTCGAGCATCCCGGATCGCCGGACCGCTGCGGGCGCCGGCCCGGGCGGGCCAGCCCCTGCCGACCCGTCATCGACCGGCTCGCGCGTCGCTCGGCGACGCGACGACGAGGAGTTGCCCCGGCTGCTGCGCGATGTCGCCGACCACGTCGCCGGAGTGAACGAGCGCATCGAGAGCCTGCGCGCGCTGCTGCGCGACCTGTTGCAGGTCAACTCGATCCTCGTCGCGCAGCGGCAGAACGAAGAGATGACCGCGCTGGCGCGGATATCGAACGCACAGAACGACGAGGTGAAGAAGATCTCGGCGTGGGCGGCCATCGCGTTCACGCCGGCGGCGATCGCCTCGATCTACGGGATGAACTTCACGCACATGCCGGAGCTGGGCTGGTGCTTCGGCTACCCGATGGCCATCGGAATCATGATCGCCGTTGGGGTCATCCTCTATGTGCTGTTCCGACGACGCGGCTGGCTCTGACCCGCAACCGTCCAACAACGCTGGATGAACCATCGCTGTGAGATTTTAGTGATTTGCATCACTGAGATCAACCCACTTACCCACTCGTCGGCCACAGCCGACGGCGCAGTCCGCACACACTGACGGCCAGCGACCACATTCTGCCGCACCGCCCCCCTGACTTCGCCGCACGCGCCCACACCGAGCGCCCGGGCCTCGCAAGATAGATCTGACACCAAACAGACATGACTCAATCTGGATGAATCAGCTCGACCAAGCACCACGATAAAGGAGGGGACACTGTGACCGGCCGCCACCACACCGCCAGCACCACGGAGCGCGCGCCGCGCGCCACCGCGCGCCGGGTCACCGGGTTCCTCCGCCGGCGCACCGCGATCGCCGCCGCGCTGGCCGTGATCGCCTCCGGGATCCTGGTCCCGTCCATGATGAGCCGCGCCTCCGCCGCCACCAAGACGCTGGTCGTCAACTCGACCGCCTGGGGCGGGCCGGACGCCAACCCCGGCAACGGGGTGTGCGCCACCTCCACCGGCGTCTGCACGCTGCGCGCGGCGATCGAGGAGTCGAACGCGCTCAAAGGCGGGGCCGGCGACATCCTGATCACGGTCGACCCGTCGATCGCGGCCGGCACGAAAATGTCGGGCACGGTCAACTACCCCCCGAACTACATGATCGGGGCTGAGTTGAACGGCGCGGACACCAACGGCGCCTACTTCAACGTCACCGCGCCGGTGACCATCGACCTCGACCACCGGCTGCAGGTTGACGGCTCGGCCAACAGCAGCTACATGGCAGCCGCCTTCTATCTCAACGGCCCGGACATCCAAGTGCTTAACGCCGATCAGGTGTTCTCCTCGGGCACGTCCTTCATCGTCGGCCCGCTCGCGAACCGGGTGCTGATCGACGGCGACGCCGGTGGTGGTTTCGGCCAGGTCGCCACCCCGAACAGCAATCCGCAGCGTTTCGTGGCGTTCCGCGACGGGGCCTCGAACGTGACAGTTCGGAACTACCAAGTCACCGGCTTCTCCCCCAACGTAGCTCTCGGCGGGATCTTCATCTTCAACTCGCAATCCCCGTACACCGCGCTGAACAACATCGTCATCGACCGGGTCCAAGTGCTCAACGCGCCGCTGACCAACACGACATGCACCACTTCCGACGGTTCAGGGTGCCGGGCCCGGCTCGTGGGGTTCTGGAACGGCCTGGGCGCCGGCTGGGGCGTTGACACCTTCACCATCAACGGGCTCACCTTCAAGAACATGTTGGTGCGCAACCAGACCAACCAAACCGGACTGCAATTCGCCGCCGCCGGGGACACCCAAGGCATCAGCTCCGCCAGCATCACCAACCTGGTCATCGAAGACAACGTCTTCGTGAACAATCAGGGCAGTGGCACCGCCACCGGCAACGCGTTCATCACTCTGCCCTACCACCAGCACCTGAAGGGGAAGAACTCGATCTCCCGAAACGTGTTCACCCGGGCCGCCACCGGCAGCGCGTTCGCGATCTACTACTACGGCAACAACCTGATCACCGCCAACTCAACGACCCCATCGGGCCTGACCATCGCGGACAACCACTTCAACGGCTACACCGGCGGCGCCACCATCCGCACCGAGCGCACCGGCCTGGTCACGGTGACCGGCAACACCTTCGGCCCGGCCACCGGTTCGCAAGCCGCGCCCGGCGTCACCGAGGAGTACACCGACACCGCCTCCGTGCTCTACAACACCTATCACGGCGGGGTCAACTACAACTCCAACCAGTCCATCCGAACCTGGGCGCCGTCTGGCGACGCCGCGATCGCGAACGGCCAGCTCCCGGCCGGCGCTCTGATCATGGCCGACCCGCGAGGTGGCGCCCTGCCAACCGCCACCGCCATCGTCGACGTGACCAAGATCACCGCGACCGACAACACCTCGCAGGCGCCGGGCCAGCCGGTGACCCTGCAGGCCTACTGGACCGCCAGCCGCGGCGCCGAGATCTACCTCGGCAAGGTGAGCGGCGTCACCGGCTCCGCCGCCACCGTGGCGGTACCGCTGCCGGTGGGCGCGGTGGCTCTGCCCGACGGCACCACCGCGACCGCGGTGGACGCGACCACCGGCGCGGCGTCTGGATACCTCCGGTTCCAGACCCACGTCGAGGGCCTCGGCCAACTGGAATCGTCGCAGTACTCCCGCCTGGCGCCGCTGTCCGGCACCTACACGCCGTTCCCGACGCTGACCATCGACCAGGCGGCGGGCATGGGTGACCCAACGACCGGCCGCGACCTGCACTTCACCCTCACCTCGTCGATGCCGCTGGACCCGGCCACCGTGACCACCGACGCGATAACCCTGGCCGCGACGCCGACCGAGCAGACCATCGACGCCGCCCGGATCAACCCGCGCGTGGTGTCGATCAGCGAGGTCGCCGGCAGCGGAGGCACCGCCTTCAACATCGTCGTCCGGGTCGACGACTCGGCGACGGTCGCCGCCACGGTGGCCGCCGAGACCGTGCAGACCCCTGACGGGCTGACCAACGAGGACCCGGCGAGCTTCACCGACAACGAGATCACCTTCCGCAACCCGTTGCTGGTCGATCCGGCCAAGTTCACCCTGGTCACCGGCGAGCCACACGGCAAGGACTTCACCATCGGCCTGGTCGCGGGCGCCCCGGCCCCAACCGACGACCTGACGTTCGCCGCCACCGTGAGCCAGCCGCAGGGCACTCCACTGGTGAGCCTGTCCACCACCAGCCCGGTGGTGCCGGCTGGCCAAAGCGCCAGCGCGCCGGTCACAGTCACCGCCGCGGGCGGCGACGTGGACCCGAACACCGCGGTGACGATCACGCTGACCGTGTCCTCACCGGACACCAACTACGACGGCCTCGTGGTGCCCACGGTGCGCCCGCACCTGTTCGCCACCGACCCAACCATCCACATCACCAAGCACGCCTGGGTCGAGGTCGCCGACACCTCCTCGCCGGCGGGGATCGAGACCACCGGAACCCCCGCGCCGAACGGTACCCCGTTGCTCGACGGGCAGCTGGTGTGCTTCGTCTACACGGTCACCAACACCTCGGCCGACGACTGGGCCACCCCGCTGACCAACATCGTGGTCACCGACTCCGACACCCGCCTCGGCGCCGCCGGCGTCATCGGGACCATCGGGTCCCTGGCCCCCGGCGCGTCCGTCAAGCTCGCTGACTGCACCTCGTTGGCCCCGATCGACACCACCGTCACGCGGGCCGGAAGCGGCGGCCAGTCATGAGCGCGACCCGCAACCGTCCCAGCAAGCACCAGGCGCCGACCCCCCGGCGACGCCGCGCGCTCGCCGCGCTGGCGCTGCCACTGGCCGTGGGCGCGATCGCGCTGTGCATGATCGGTGGGGTGACCCACGCGCGGTGGGCCAGCAACGACACGTTCTCCGGCGGTACCGTCACCGGCGGCGACCTGCGCGTCAGCACCGGCGCGATGACCTGGCGACAGACCACCCCCGGCGTGACCAACCCCGCGTCCGGCACCCTGGGCGACGCCCCATCCGGCTTCGTCGCGATGCCCGGCGACGTGGTGGAGATCAGCGTGCCGGTGACCACCGTGCTGCACGGCCAGAACCTCACCGCCGAGCTGACCGCCGACTACCTGGCCCCCGCCTCGACGGGAGCCGACATCGCGGTGACCTACCGCGTGGAGAACGAAGCGGGGCAACAGATCGCGCCGGCGACCGGGACCGCGCCCGTCACCGACCCGCTCACCATATCCGGTCTGGCCGGCGACCCCGCAGGGGCCGACACGCACTGGACCGTGGTGCTGCGCGTGGCAGTGGTCAGCGACTACCAGTGGATCACCCCGGACCAGCCGGCCCAAACCACCGACTTCAACGCCGGCAAAGTTCGGGTGACACTCACCCAGACCCGCTCATCAGGCACCGATCCGGGGGGCGGTGCCTGATGAACCGGACCGGAAAGCTCGTCATCGGCGCAGTCGTGGCAGCAGTGACGATTGGCGTCGCCACCAGCGCCCTCGCGCTGTGGGCGGCCAACAGCGACGCCACCGCTGACCCGATACCCGTCGGCGGCATCTCCTTCGCCGCCACCGCCGGCCAAGGCGGCGCCGTCCCGCAGTACTCGGCGAACGGCGGCCCGGTGACGCTGACCCTGCCGGGCAGTGAGATCGCCAAGGTCCTCGACGGCACCGACCCCAGCCCAGCGCCCGTGATCTGGCGGTTCACCGCTGAGGGACAAGCCGAAGGGATCACCGGCCTGAGCATGGACGTCACCGCGGGCAGCCAGATCGCCCCCAACGGAGCGATCACCGACATCGGATCGGGGATCGCCGCCCGCGGGACCGTGCTGGCGTTCTCCACCCTTCGGGTGTACGCGGCGTCGATCAACGGCGACTGCGCCACGCTGCCCGAGGTGCCCGAAACCGATCCCGGCAAGAACATCTACCTCTACGACAGCACTGATCACGTCCTGCAGACGGCGGGCGGGTTCGCCGGCCAGCCGGTGCGCCAGCAGTGGTGCGTGGCCATCACGTTCAACGCCGACCCGCCGGGCGCGTACGCCAACGAGGTCCAGGCGCACGGAATCGCCGCGAACGGCGATCGGGTCAGCGCGGTCGACTCGTGGCGGTCGGTGGTGGCGTTTCCGCCATCGCTGGACGCCTCGGGCATCTACCGCAACCACGCCGACGTGGTCGGCGTGGCCATGGACGGGACCGCCTCGCGCGCCAGCGACCAGTTCGAAGCGCGCGTCTACCCGGATCCGAACGCGGAGCCCGACGTCACCATCGTGCTCGATCCGAAAGTCACCAACCTGAACCCAACCGTGTCAGCAGGTGACCGTTTCACCCCGACACCCTGAACCCCCTCGCGACGACTGCGAGGCCACGCCCCCACCAGGGCACAACCGAAAACCGCGCCCCCACCGGGGCCGACTCAAGAAGGAACACGACAATGAGCACCAATGACACCGCGGTCGTCGTTGTGACCGAGGAAAAGAAACGTCGCCGCGGCCTTATCTGGATCGCCGGCGCGACCGCAGCGCTGATGCTGGGCGGCGGGACGTTCGCCCTCTGGTCGGCGAACGACTCCTTCAACGGCGGTTCCATCACCGCTGGCGACCTGAACATCACCAAGGTTGAGAACACCACCTACTGGGACGTCTCGACGGACCGGAAAGACGCCGATCAGACCGTGCCGGGCACCAACGGGAAAACCGGCCACGCCATCGACAGCATCGCCACCTGGCGGATCGTGCCCGGTGACAAGGTCGCCGCGGTCTTCTCCACCAGCGTCACCCTCGAGGGCGACAACATGGTCGGCAAACTGTCGGTCAAAGGCTTTGACGCCATGACCGACGGCAACGCGTCACTGACCTGGAGCTACCAGATCTTCCACGAGGCGGAGGCCGTGGCGGCCGAGACCGCGCTGCCGGCCGACGGCAACCTGCTCTACCTGTCCGCCCCGGGCACCGGTCAGGACAGCGGCCTAGAGGACGCCGACGGCACCACGGTCCGCGCGATGACCGACAAGACGGAGAACCTCACCATCGTCATCTACGGCACCTTCGCCGCCACCGCCGGCAACGACGGCAAGACCGACAAGGACGCCAACGGCGTGTACAGCCACCAGAGCACGGACGCCACCGGCACCCGCCAAGACGCCACCAAGGCCGACATCCTCGCCAAGCTGCTGGTCCAGCTCGACCAGGTTCGCGACACCGGCGCGCAGTTCGCTGTCAACTAACCCCAAAACCAAGGGCCCCAAGCACGGGGCCCGAAATACCCCAGCGGCCCCGAAACGGCCACCCCATCTGCCCAAGTAAGGGCCGCTGGCCACAACAAAGGAACCCCAACCACGGGGAACCGGAAAACCCCAGCGGCCCCGAAACGGCCACCCCATCTGCCCAAGTAAGGGCCGCTGGCCACAACAAAGGAACCCCAACCACGGGGGTCCGGAAAACCCCAGCGGCCCCGAAACGGCCACCCCATCTGCCCAAGTAAGGGCCGCTGGCACCGGCACGACACCCAACCGCGCCCCTGGGGTCGTGCCGAGGTGGCCGGTGGCGGATGAACTGGTGCTCTCCGCCACCGGCCCATTACCCCCAAAGACTTCGCACCAGCGCACAAACCATGCGCCGCCCGACCCATGCCAGAGAGGAGTCACCGTGAAGCACCGCGCCGCCGCCAAGCCCCGCGACCCCAAGCCGCCGCGTCACGCGGCCGCCCTACCCACGGTGACCCCCCGGAGCGTCGCGACCGACCGGGCCGACACCGACTGGGCCGACATCGCAGCACTGCCCGCCAGCGCCCGCCGCCGGTTCGACTCCCCGTGGCGCGTCGCCGGGGCCGCCCTGATGATCGCGCTGACCATCTCGTTGGTGGCGGTCGCCTCGGCGATCTTCGTTGTGCCACGCGTCGTCGGTGGCACCAGCCTGACCGTGCTGACCGGATCCATGCAGCCGACCCTCAAGCCTGGCGACGTCGTCGTCGTGCGCGGCGTCGCGCCCAAGGACGTGTGCCAGGACGTGAAGGTCGGGCAGATCATCACCTTCCTTCCCAAGCCAGACGACCCCACCCTGATCACCCACCGGGTCGTGTCCAAGACAATCGGCGCTTTCGACGACGGCACCTCGTGCCGGCTCACCACCCGCGGCGACGCAAACTCCGCCGACGACGAGCCGATCTCCCCGATCCAGGTGCGCGGCGCGTTCATGTATGGCGTGCCAAAGCTCGGCTGGGCCCGCCAGTGGATCAGTGACCATCGGCCAGTGGTCGCGGCCATCGGCGCCGGGCTCTTCGTCGCCTACCTGTTGTGGATGCGCGCCCGCCCCAAGACGACGCGAGTCGTCAAATACCAGCGGCAACCCGTCAGCGGCCGGCCGGAGGACGCCGCCGACGACGCCGACAGCACCGCGACCGCGGCCGGCGCGCCCGGCATCGGCACTCCCATCCGGGCCTCAATCGCGGCCCGCAGCTGATGCGCGCCCGTTCGCCGCGCCGCGACGGACCGGACTGGCGGGCGCGGACAAACCGCGGGCACGGCCTTTCCCAGCGTGGGCGCGCCATCTCCTGGCTGATGGCCACGGTGCTGCTTTGCTGCGTGGCTCTGATCGCGACCGGTGGCGGAGTGGGCGCGATCACCGGCGCTGGCGGTCAATCCCCCGGCCGAAACACCAACCGAAACACCGACAAAGTCATAACCGCCCAATGGGATGGCCCGACCACCCACTTGAACTGGCTGGGTGACCGTTACACCACCGCCGAGGCGACCTTTGTGGGTGATCGGGTGGCCATCCCCGGCGACCGCGTGCAACGAACCTTGAACGTGTGCAATGACGGGCCGTCTGGAGCGGTGATGGTGGTGTCGCTGCTAGTCGCGGAAAACCCGGCCGCGTTCGAGCAGGACCCGGAACTGGCATCGGATGTCGATCTGTTCTGGAGCGTCGGCGACGCCGTCGGCTCGGACCGTTTCGAAACGCTGCTGGCCGCCGCCGACGGAACCGAGGTGGCGCACACGCACGCGCCCCGCGGGGTGATCATCCCAGTCACCGTCGGATTCACCATGGACCGCGCCGTCACCACCGGTCAGGACCGCGCCGCCGCGATGCCCGAGCTGAGCTTCAAGGTCGAAGTGCGCATGCATGGCGACGCCAGCCTGCCGAGCGGCATGGACTCACCGCACGACTCCGACGCTCCGTCCGCCGCGCGACCGGACACCAATGGTTGGCGGATCCCCGGGCTCTCCGCAACCGGGGCGGCGGTCCTTGGCGCCGCCGCGGCCGCCGTCGGCCTGCTGGGCCTCGGCGCGCTGGCATTGTTGCTGGTAACGCGCCGCCGCCGGCGCGCGCGTCACGCGTCATCCGAATAGTGCCCGAGATGACGTATTCACGCCCGCAGTCCGGTCTGGTGCCGGCCGCTTTGACCCATGAAAGCCTATTAATTCACCTATTCCGACTCTTGCGTGGCGCGTACGGTAGCGTTATGGACGAAGAGATGGGCGGCATCGTCGAGGAAGTGACCGGGTATCTGGGCGACTCGGTCAGCGTCCACCTAGTCGGGTTGCGGCAATCAGGGCGCAGCCGGGTCGCCCGCCTGGTGGCCGACCGGCTCCGCGAACGCGGCATGGCGGTCGTGGTGGTCAGCGGAGTGGCCGCGTTGCGCGATCACCCGCTAGCCGTGCTCGCCTTGGCCGGGGTCAACATCCCCTCGGGCGCGGCGGCGTCATCCATCTCGGGCGCGGTTTCGGCGCTGTCCAAGCTGCTCACCCCGAACCGGTCGGTGCTGGTCATCGACGACGCCGACGATCTTGACTCGGTCAGTTCCGGAGCGGTCGCCGCCGCCCACGCCCGCCAGCCGTTCCCGGTGCTATCGGTGACCCGGATGGCCGGTCGCGGCCAGCCGACCAGCCGCGCGCTGACCGCGGGGTTCCAACCCGGGGTGCGCGTCACCCTCGACCCATTGACCTTCGACCAGTTGCACCGCGTGGTCCACCGAATGCTCCCCGGACCGGTCGATTCGGCGACCGTCGCCCGCATCGCAACGCTCTCCGGCGGCCTGCCGGGACTGGTGCGCGCCATCGTGGACACCGGGCGACGGGCCGAGACCATCGTCGAGGAGCACACCGTCTGGCGGGCCAGGGGCGACCTGTGGAACGGCCGGCTCGCCCAAGCGGTGGAACCGCTGCTGGTGGATCTGACCGATGACGAGTTGGACGCGCTGACCCGCCTGGCGCTCACCGGCACCGTGACCGCGCCCGAAGCGCAGCACGTCGTCGCCGACCAGCTGTTCGCCCGCCTGGACCAGCTCGGGCTGCTCCAAGTCGCGCAGACCCCCACCGGCCCGCTGGTGGGAGTCTTCCCGCCACTGGTCGCCGAATACCTGCGCCGCACCGGGGCGGCGATGTCCCGACTGGACGCCATGGGCGGCGTCGCGGCAGAGGCCAGCGGGTCATGGGGCGCGCTCACCCCGAGGCTCACCCTCACCAGTTCGCGCGCGGCGATCCTGAACATGCGGATCGTCGAGCACTGGCGGGTCGAAGTGGCCAATGCGCGCGCGAGTTGGCGCGCGGCGCCCAGCGCCGCCACGGCGGTGCCGCTGCTCAGCGCGCTCAACGCCGCGTCGGCCGAGGCGAGCGAGTTCGCCGCCGTGCTGGACGGCACCGTGCTGGACGATAATGACCCGCGCGCGAGCGTCCGCCTGGTCATCTGGCGCGCCGCGCTACAGGCGTTGGTCGCCGACGACATTGACGGCGCCTGCGAGCTGTTGGCCAAGCAACAGGTCCGATCGCCGGCGTTCGCGAGCCAACTGCGCGCCACCCAGGTTGGGTTGCGCCTGCTCGTCGGACCGATGCCGGACCTCGAGCTGCTGGCCCCCGCCGGTCCGGAGGAGGATCCGCTCGGCGCCGAGGCGCTGGCGACCATGCGAGTCGCCGTTCTGAACGCGCAAGGGCGGACCATCGACGCGCTGGCGGCGCTGCCCAGCTACGCCCCAACGTATCCCTACTACGTCGAGAACAACCGGATCAGCGTCGGACTGGCGCGGGTGCTGCACGGTGATTTCGACGACGGGGTGGAATGGGCGCTGCGCGCGATGGCTGACGCCGAAGCCAAACTCAGTCTCGGGGAGATCCACGCGCACGCCTATGTGGCCGCGCTCGGCCTGACCTTCGCCGGGCGCCTCGACGATCTGGACGCGTTGCTCGGGCCAGTGCTGACCCTGCGCGGCACCCGGTTGCTGTCCGAGCACTATCAAATCGGTCTGCTCGGCCTGGCGGCGCTGGCCGCGAGCTGGCGCGGCCGGCTGGACCAGGGCTGGTCGCTGTCGGTGCAGGCGGAGACCACCGGGCGCCGGGCCGGACCGTTCCCGGGGATGCTGCACGGGGTCACCCCAACGGTCTCCGATCCCGACCGCGACTGGGAGCAGATCGGCGCCCGGCTGTGGCGCGCCGTCGACGAGCGTCTCGCCAAGGGCTACGTCACCGCCGGCGTCGCGGTCGCGCTCACCGCGGTGGAGATCGCGCCGGACAGCGAGCGCGCCGCCGCGGTGGTCGAGTGCGCCCGCCGCGCGCAGAGCCCGTTCCTCGCCGCGTTGGGCGAGTACATCGCGGCGACGGCGGCCGGCGACCCGGACGCGCTCAAGGAATGCTTCGCCGACCTGTGGAGCCGCGGCGCCCGGCTGCACGCGATCAAAGCCGCGGTGACCTGCGCGCTGGTGCTGCGCGCGAGCGGCGACATCCCCGCCTCGGTGCGGCAAGCCGAACAGGCCTGGGGCCGGTTGGCCGAGCTGGACCACGGCTGCCACGGGCTGTTCTTCCGCTTGGGCGATGCTGTCGGGCTCAGCACCCGCGAACGCGAGATCGCGGTGATGCTCGGCGACGGCATGACCGTGCCGGCGATCGCCTCGGTGCTCAGCCTGTCCGCGCGAACGGTGGAGAACTACCTGTTCAGCGGATGCCGGAAACTGGGCGTGGAGGGACGCGACGACCTGGTGCGCGCGGTGGCCACCTGGGCCGCGCTGGGCGCCTGACCGCTGGGTCGGCGGATCCCCGAGCGGACGGCATCCGGTCGGCCCACCCGGGGTCGAACGCACCCGGGTTTCAGCCCGCCGGGAGTTGGTCAGACCCTGGACTTGATTAGGCTCGGTGTCATGCGCATCGGGGTTCTCACCGGCGGGGGCGACTGCCCAGGGCTCAACGCGATCATCCGCGCGGTGGTCAAACGGGGCCGCACCCAACTCGGGCACTCCATGGTCGGCTTCAAACACGGCTGGCGCGGCGTGGTCGACGGCATCACGGTCGACCTGAGCCGGGAGGACGTGCGCAACATCCTCCCGCTCGGCGGCACTATCCTCGGCACCGCGCGATTCCACCCGAACGAGAAGAACGACGGGCTGGCGGCAGTGCACGAGACGCTGCGGCAGGAGCACGTCGAGGGCCTGATCTGCATCGGCGGGGACGGCACCCTGGCCGCGGCCGGCGCGGTCGCCGAGTCCGGGGTCCGGGTCGTGTGCGTGCCCAAGACCATCGACAACGACGTGTGGGGAACCGACCGCTCGGTCGGCTTCGACACCGCAGTGGAGATCGCCACCGAGGCGATCGACCGCGTGCACACCACCGCTGAGTCGCATGACCGAGTGATGGTGGTCGAGGTGATGGGCCACCACGCGGGCTGGATCGCCAGCTGCGCTGGGATCGCCGGCGGCGCGGAAGTGATCATGATCCCCGAGGAGCCGTTCGACATCGAAGAAGTGGCCTCGTATCTGCGCCACCGGCACCGCAGCTACGCCACCAGCTCGATCGTGGTGGTGGCCGAGGGGGCCACGCCGAAGAATGGCACCCTGGATTGGGTGGCGCCGGTCGGCGAACACGACGCGCTGGTGCCCGGCGCGATCGGGGAACGGGTCAAGCAGGAGCTGGAGCAGCGCACCGGGTTCGAGACCCGGGTTACCGTGCTGGGCCATGTGCAGCGCGGCGGCACCCCGTCGGCGGCCGATCGACTGCTGGGCAGCCGGTTCGGAGTCGCCGCCATCAACGCGATGGACGCGGGCCGAAGCGGTGTGATGACCGCGCTGCGCGGCGACCAGGTGGAGCTGGTGGACATCGCCGACGTCGCCGGCAAGCTCAAGACCATCCCACCCGAGTATCGCGCGGTCACCAACGCATTGACCTGAGCACCACCAAGTCCTCGGTCGCGCCGCGAGGGCACCGGAAGGCGCGCTGCGGCCGGTCGGAGCGGCGCCGTCTCGGAGCTGTGCCGTCGCCGACGCGGCGGCGGTCAGTCCCCCGCGCGCGGCGTGGGCGCGACCTCGGCCCAGTCGGGCTGTTTGGCGACGCGGCCGTCGCCGGAGGATCGGCCGGTTAGCCGCCGGCCGATCCACGGGCCGACGTAGCCGCGGTAATAGGCCCAGCCCCGGGTCGCCGGCGCGGGCTGGTTCGAGCCGCGCCCGCTCGGCGCGCGTTCGGCTGGCCAGTCCCACCATCCGGCTGGCACCGGCAGGCCCATCCGGTCCAGCAGCCGGGCGGCGACCCGGTGATGGCCGCAGGCGTTCAGATGCAGCCGGTCCGTGGACCAGAACCGCGCGCCAGCCAGCGTCGGATCATCCCAGTTGATGGCCAACAGCACGTTCTGTTGGCCGCCGAGCCGGCGCTCGACCGCGCGGCAGAGCCGGTCGCCGCGCCGACGGAACACCGCCCCCAGCGGCAGCTGTTTCGAGGGGTTGGCACCGGTGGGCACGATCAGTCGCACCCCCCGCGCGGCGCACCGGGCGCCGACCTCGGCGTAGCGACCGGCGACCCGCTCCACGTCCACCCGTGGTCGAAGCATGTCGTTGCCGCCGCCGTTGAACGACAGGTGCGTGGGCTGGAGGGCGAGCGCGGTGTCCAACTGCTCGTCGATGATCGGGTCGAGCAGCCGGCCGCGCACCGCCAGGTTCGCGTACTCGATCGGCTCCCCGCGCGCGTCCGCCCAGCCTTGGGCGAGCAGGTCCGCCCAGCCGCGCTGCGCGCCGGACGGCAGGTCGTCGCCGACCCCCTCAGTGAACGAATCCCCGATCGCCACGTATCGAACCGAGCGTGTCACCCGCTATCCCCCGTCCGCTCAACGGTCTCCCGATGCCACAGCTCCATTGTGCCGGTTCGCCGCGACAACCGCCGCGCCACGGCTCCAGCGCCCGCGTCCGGGTGCCTGCGGCACGGAGGGCAGCGCGAATCGGGCGATAGCATTCCGCGAATGACCATCAACGTGAGCGTCGCGGGCGCGACGGGCTGGACCGGCCGCGCCATCGCTGAGGCCGTGCTGGCCGCCGACGACCTCAACCTGTGCAGCGCGGTCAGCCGCTCATCCGCCGGACGGGACCTCGGCGCCGCCTGGGGCGCGGAGCCACTCGGCGTCCCGGTGTTCGGTCGCGTCGCGGAGGCGCTCACCGGGGTCGACGTCCTGGTCGACTACACCTCGGATGAGGTGGTGCTCAGCAACGCGCTGGCGGCGATCGCGCGAAACGTGTGCGTCGTGATCGGGACGTCTGGACTCACCGCCGCCGACTTCGCCGTCATCGAACAGGCGGCGGTCGAAGCCGGAGTGGGCGTCGTCGCGGCGGGAAACTTCTCGCTCACCGCGGCGATGGCCCAGGCGGCGGCGCTGCTCGTGGCGCGGCACCTGCCGCACCGGGAAATAATCGACTACGCCGCAGCGGGCAAGCCGGACGCGCCCAGCGGCACCTCCCGGGAACTGGCCGAACGCCTGGCCGCGGTCCGGCTCAACCAGGTGGAACTGCCGCCGGAACAGACTCGCGGACGCGCCGAGGCGCGCGGCACAACGGTCGCCGGGACTCAGATCCATTCGGTTCGGCTGCCCAGCTTCGTGGTGTCCACCGAGGTCCTGTTCGCGCTCCCGGATGAGCGGCTGTCCATCCGGCACGACGCGGGCGGCAGCACCGCCCCGTACGTCGCCGGGACATTGCTGGCCGTTCGGGCGGTGACCGGGCGCCCCGGCCTCATTCGCGGACTGGACACCTTGCTGCTCGCGGGCTGAGCGCTCCCGGGGCGTCGCGCGCGAGCGGGTCGGTGGGCGCGAGCGGGTCGGTGGGCGCGAGCGGGTCGGTGGGCGCGAGCGGGCCAGCCGCCGCGCCTCCGGATCAACTGATCATCCGCGCGGGATTGGTTCGCCCGCTTCGCCGCGCGCCCGGTACCGGTCCAGGCTGACGAAATCGGCGACATCGCGGCGCACCCGTTCCCGGGGCCGCTGCGGTTGCTCGGCGAGCGCCGGGTAGCCGAGGCGGACGCTCAGCGCGACCGCGAGGCGCTCGGGAATCCCGAGGGTCTTCTTGACCTCGCTGGCCAGCGGCTCGTTCGCCAGCGAGCTGATGATGTGGAATCCGACGCCCCGAGCGGTGGCCATCAGCCACATGTTCTCCAGCACGCAGCCAAGGCTCATGGCGCCCAGGAAATCTCCCTCCGAGGCCGGCGCCCGGCGCGCCGGGTCGTACAGGACGACCGCCAGCGCCGGGCCGCGGCGCACCTGCTCACCCAGTTTCGCGGGTGGCTCGGCCGGCAGCCGACCCGCCTGCGCCTCGGTCGTCAGCCACTCCGGCGGGAACTGCGCCGCCAGCAGGCCGGTCTTCTTCGCCCGCAGCTCCGCGTCGGAGAAGGACAGCTGACGATAGTTCTCGCGCACGAAGACCGGAGACACCGACGACTCAAGCTCGCTCAACTCGCGCAGCACCGCTTTGTCTTGGACCACGACGAGCTCGAAGTTCTGCATATTGTGCGCGGTGGGCGACCAGGCCGCCGCCTGAAGGATCTCATCCAACACCGCCGGGTCGATCGCCCGATTCTCATTGAACGGTCCCCGGGCCGAGGCGCGCTCCCTGATGAGCGCCAAGACCTGCTGCGGATTCATTTGTGCTCCGCCCATTTCATCGGCACCCTTATCTCGTCGACGTCTTGTTCCATCTGACCCAGCGCGGCGGCCACGAATTCATCCGCCGTCAGCATGTTCGGCGCGGTCACGAAGTTCCGTTTCCGGCGGCTGGCCAAGTTGAGCTCGGACTCCACCGCCGGCGGGATGATCTCGACAACCCGGACGCCGGCCGGCGCGAGCTGGATCCGTTGCGCGATGGCGAACGCGTGCACCGCCGCCTTGGTCGCGCAGTAGATCGGGCAGCGGGTCGCGCGCTCCACCATGAACGCCAGGCCGGAGGAGACATGCGCGATGGTGGCGTTGTCCTTGCCTCGCAACAGGGGCAAGAACATCGCCGACAGCCAGATCGGCGCCTCCAGGTTGACCGCGATCTCCGAGTCGCCGTCGTCAAGCTCGGCCACGCCCTTGGTCAGGTCGATGTCGCGCTGCGCCCCGGCATTATTGATCAAGATGTTGACGTTCGGGAACCGCTCGCGGGTGAACTCGATCAGCCGCTCGCGTCCCACCGGGCTAGTCACATCGCATTCCATGGTGTGCGCGCCGGGCAGCCGCTCGGCCGCCTGCGCCAACCGGTCGGCCCGCCGCCCACAAATCACCACGACGTTGTCGCGGGCCAAGAAATACTCGGCCATCGCGTAGCCGATCCCGGTCGCCCCACCGGTGATCACCACGGTGTTCCCGCTCATGCGCATCGCTATTCGCCCGCCTCTGTCTGGGTCGCGGCCAAACATGGGACTGGCCGCCATCGCGAGCATAGGCCCATCCGGTGCCAGCAGGACTTCCGAGAGTTGGGATCGCCCCGGCACGAGAAGCGGCGCGATGGTCAGGGTCAGGGAGTGGCGGCGAGCAACCAGCCCACGACATTGCGCTGACGCACCCCGTTCTGATCGAAAGACCCTTCGTCCCCGGTCAGCAGCAATCGCGGATAGTGGTCGGGAATCGCTCGCAGCGGCGCCAGCTCGCGTTCGAGAACGGATGGCTCAGCCACACTTCGCGCCACTTGGACGTAGGTCGGCCCGTCCGGCGATTCGGCGATGAAGTCCACCGCAGCGGTTCCGAGTTTGCCCACGCACACCTCGCGGAAGCGTCGGCGCAGCTCGAGATACACGATGTTCTCCAGCACGTGGCCGGTGTCGCGCCGCCGGTCGCCTAGCAACGCAGTCCGCAATCCCGGGTCAACCGCGTAGTACTTGGCGGTGTTCTCCAGCAAGCGCCTGCCACGGATGTCGTACCGGCGCGCCTCGTAGAGGACGAAACTCTCGGCGAGGGCGGTCAGATATCCAGTGACGGTCTCCGGAGCGACCCGCCGTCCGGTCGACACGAGCGTGTCGGCGATCCGCTTCGGCGTGGTCAGATTGCCAACATTGTCGAGCATGAACGCGACCACGTCGCGCAGCGTGTCGGCTCGCGCGATCTTGCGACGCGCGACGACGTCTTTCAACAAGACGGTGTTCAAGATCCCGAGCAGGTGGTCGCGAACCAGGTCCAGATCGGGTTGTAGCGCGGTCGCGTAGGGGAACGCTCCGAACCGGGCGTAGTCGACGAACAGCTGCCGCGCCAGGGCCCGGCGCAAAATGGCATCATCGCCCAGATCGGGACGCCGAGCGGTGACGTATTCCCGGAACGACAGTGGCAGCAGCGGGATCTCCACATACCGGCCAGACAGCAGCGTGGCCAGCTCGCCGGACAGCAAGCGGGCGTTCGATCCGGTCACGTATAGGTCGACATCAGCGCGCAGGTGCAGCCCGTCAACGGCGCGCTCGAAGCCGTCGATCTCTTGCGCCTCGTCGACGAACACGTAGTTGATGGCGTCCGGTCTCAACCGCGCCACCACGTCGCGGTACAGGCTCAACTGGTCCGGGGTGCGGTCAAGCTGCTCAGCCGCTCCACATCCGCGGGACGGTCGACCAGCACCCATGATCCTCTCAATGATTCAGATAGAACTGAAACATCGCTGATTGCAGCTCACATTTTCAGGTACATCTGAAACTGATCAAACGCGAATCGCTCACGTCACGTTCGCCGCGGAAAGAGTGTCGCCAACCCGACGCGCGCACAACGCTGGTCGCTGGGTTCTCAAGCCAGGAACTCGGCCAGCCCGTCCAACAGTCGCGCCACGTCCCCGGCGTCGCTGTACGGGGCCAGCCCTATCCGCAACCCACCGTTGTCTCCGAGGCCCAGCCGGCGGGACGCCTCCACCGCGTAAAACGACCCCGACGGCGCGTGGACCCCGCAGCGGGCGAGGTGGCGGTAGGCATCTGTGGTGGCGCGGCCCTCGAAGGTGAGCAGCAGGGTGGGGGTGCGGTGCGCCGCGCGCGACCACAAGGTCACCCCATCAAGGTCGGCCAGCCCGTCCTCGATCCGCGATCGGAGCGCGTCCTCGTGCTCCTCAATGGCCGCGAACGCCGCCGCCAGCCGCACCCGCCGGCCGCTCGCGACGCCCGGTCCGCTCGACGTGTCCGGTGCGCTCGACGTGTCCGGAGCGCCGACCGCGCCCGGCGCCAGCCCGGCGAGGAAGTCCACCGCCGCCGCGGTGCCGGCCAGCGACTCGTACGGCAGGGTGCCGAACTCGAACCGCTGGGGGACCTCATCCGAGGACGGGAGCAGCTTGTCCGGCCGCAGCGTCGCCAGCAACTCGGGCCGGGCGACGAGCACGCCGTGATGCGGGCCGAGGAACTTGTACGGCGAGCAGACGAAGAAGTCCGCGTCGAGCGCGGCCACATCGACGAACGCATGCGCCGTTAGGTGCACGCCGTCAACGTAGCTCAGCGCGCCGGCTTCGTGCGCGAGCGCGCTGATCTGCGCGATCGGGGGGCGGGTGCCGATGAGATTGGACGCGGCGGAGACCGCGACCAGGCGGGTCCGCTCGGAGAGCGCGGCGCGAATGTGCTCCACGGTCAGCTCGCCGGTCGCCGGGTCGAAGTCGGCCCACCTGACGACGGCGCCCACGTGCCCGGCGGCCTGGATCCACGGGCGGATGTTCGAGTCGTGATCCAACCGGGTGACCACCACCTCATCCCCGGGCGACCAGGTCTTGGCCAGCGCGCGGGAGAAGTCGTAGGCGAGCTGGGTGGCGCTGCGGCCGAACACCACGCCGCCCGGGTCGGCGCCCAGCAGGTCGGCCATCGCCCGGCGCGCCCCGTCCACGATGGACCAGGCGTTGCGCTCCCCGGTCAGCCCGTCGCGATCAGCGTTCGACAGCGGGTTGGCCAAGGCGCTCGCGATCGCCGCGATCACCGGGGAGGGCGTTTGCGTCCCACCCGGCCCGTCGAAATGCGCGATGCCGGAAATCAACGCGGGGAACTGAGCCCTCACCGCCGCGACGTCGTAGGTCATGGGGAGATCCTGTCACTCGGCGAACAGCGCCCGCACGTCCTCGGCGTCCAGCGCCTTGCCCATCGCGCCGTCGCCGTCCAGCACCTCGGCGAACAGCGCCGCCTTGGTGGCCTTGAGCGCCATCACCTTGTCCTCGATGGTGCCGACGGCGACGAAGCGGTAGGCCAGCACCGGCCGTTGCTGCCCGATCCGGTGCGCCCGGTCGATCGCCTGGACCTCCACCGCTGGGTTCCACCACGGGTCGAGCACGAACACGTAATCGGCTTCGGTCAGGTTCAGGCCCGACCCGCCGGCCTTGAGGCTGATCAGGAACGCCGGCTGCGCGCCCGATTTGAACTCGGCGATGACGGCGCGCCGGTCACGGGTGCGCCCGTCCAGGTAGACGGTCGCGATCCCCTCCCGGTCCAGCCGGTCCCGCACCCGGCGCAAGTAGCTGGTGAACTGGCTGAACACCAGCGCCCGATGCCCCTCGGCGGCCAGCTCGCGCAACCGCTCGACCAGCGCGTCGAGCTTGGCCGAGCCGACCGCCTCGTGCTTGGCGTCCACCAGCGCGGGGTCCAACGCGAGCTGGCGCAATCGGGTCAGCGCGCCGAAGATGGCGATCCGGTTGCGCTGGAAGTCCTCGACCAGGCCGAGCACGGTCTGCCGCTCGCGCTGCAGATGGGTGTCGTAGATCCGGCGGTGCCGCGGGTTCAACACGATCTCCACCACCTGCTCCTGCTTGGGCGGCAGGTCGGCGGCGACCAGCTCCTTGGTGCGGCGCAGCAGGAACGGGCGGATCCGGCGGCGGAACCGGTCCAGCGCCAGCTGGTCGCCCTGCTGCTCGATCGGGCGGACGACCTGCTCGGTGAAGCGCTTGGGCCACGGGTACAGCCCTGGCGCCACGATGGACAGCAACGACCACAGCTCCAGCAGCCGGTTCTCGAACGGGGTGCCGGTCAGCGCCAGCCGGAACGGCGCGTCCAGGCGGCGGATCTCCTGGTAGGTCTTGCCCTGATGGTTCTTCACCGCCTGTGCCTCGTCCAGGATCAGCCCGCCCCAGGCCAACGCCCGGTATTGCTCCGCCTCCAGCCGGAACAACGTGTACGAGGTGACCACGATGTCGGCCCCAGCGCACGCGCGCGCCAACGACTGCTCGCGCCGGGCGGCCAGCGCGGTCACCGCCGCGACGCGCAGGCCCGGGGTGTGCGCGGCGGTCTCGGCCACCCAGGTGCCGATGACCGAGGTCGGCGCCACCACCAGGAACGGGTCCGCGCCGCGCTCACGCGCGTGGGCGATCAGCGCGAGCGTCTGCAGCGTCTTGCCCAGGCCCATGTCGTCGGCGAGGATGCCACCGAGCCCGGACTGCCACAGGAACGCCAGCCACCGGATCCCGTCGGTTTGGTACGGCCGCGGGGTCGAGCGCAGCCCGGTGGGCGCGACGCGCGGCAGGCCCTCGAAGTCGCGCAGCGCCCGCGCCGCGCGCGCCCAGTCCCGCGCCTGGGCGTCGACCACGCCGAGCGCCTCCAGCTCCGCCCACAGCGCCAGGTCGTAGCGGCCGACCCGTAGCCGGTCGCCGGGCTGATCGACCAGCTGGCTGGCGTCGGCGACCAGCTCTGCGAGCTGGGCGAAGGCGGGATGCGCGACCGGCACGTGCCGCCCGCTCTCGGTGAAGATCAGCTCGTCGCCGAGGGTCAACGCGGTGAGCACCGCGGCGAGCGGCACCGACTCCCCGTCCACGGTGATCAGGACCGCCAGGTCCAGCCAGTCGCGCGCCGCGCCTTCCTCATCGGCCCCCGGCTCGCCCGAGACAGAACCACCGGCGCCGCGGCCACCGCGGTCGGCCCCGCCCGGGTCGCCGGCGGTCCCACCGGTGGTGAAGCGGATCTCCGGCGCGTCCAGGGCTGCCCGGAACTCCAACTGCCGCCCGGCCTCGACCAGCTCGAAGCGGCCGTCCGCCGCGACCACGCGCAGCTGCGGCATGACCGTCTCAACGAAGCGCAACAGGTCGCGATCCCGCCAGGTCCGGCTCGTCAGGGGCTCGCCCCCGGCGCCGAACAACACTTCCCGCACCGGTTCGGGCAGTCCCGAGCCCGGCTCGGCGAGGCCGGCGAGGACCGTCCGCTCGGCGGCGGGGTCGCGAAGGTCGGCGGCGCGCGCCGCGCCGGGGGCAGCCGACGCGTCCAATGCGAACGCCCGCTCACCCGCGCCGCGGCCATAGACCCACTGCCAACTGGTGCTGACCGCTGGTGTCGGCGCCCAGCCCACCGTCAGCCGCAGCCGCGGCCGTTCGGGTTCGGGCAGCTGGACGCTCCCGTCGGCGGACTCGACCGGGAGCTGGCGGCGCAGCCGGGGCAGGAAATCGGCCTCGAACCGCGCCCATTGCGCGGCCGGCACGACCAGCGGCTGACTGGTGGAAAGGCTGCTCCGCAGCGCGGTGGGCCACGGCTGGCGCAGCGGCGCCAGGGTCAGCTCGCGCTGGGCGCCGCCGCGCGGCGCGGGCGTGGAGCGAAGCAAGGCCACTCCGTGCGCGGGCTGTTCGGGTTCGCCGATCAGCACAATCTCGCCCGTCGCGTCCGGCCACCACGCGTCGTCGCACCACAGCCCGATGCGCACCGTCACCTCGCCGTCGGTCTCGCGCAAGTCCACCCGAACCTCGGCGGGGTCATCACGGATGACCACCCGGCTCAGCCCAGGCCCAGGAACGAACTCAATGCCACTACGGCGGGCGCGACGCAACACCGGCCACAAGGTCGGCCCCTGCGACACCAGGTTCGGGTCGGCCAGGCTGAAACCGTGCTGCGCGGCCTGCGCCAGGTCCCGCAGCGCGGCCACCTGCGCCGGATCGTGCTCACGGGCATAGCGCATCGACCCGTGCACGTCCCGCCAGCTGGCACCAGTCCTTATCCACAGGCCGCGCCGGCCCATCATGAGCGGGCGGATCGACAGCGCGCAACTTGCCACGGCCCATCTGGGGTCCAACGACCGGTACTCGACCTGGATGGCCAGCGGCACCCGGTCCCGGCTGGCGCCGCTGGCGCCCTCCAGGGCGCTGAGCACGGCGCCGAGGTCGCGGTCCCACGGCGGCGGGCTCGGCTTCGCGGGGATCGCTGGTCTAGCTGGTTCGCGGGCGGGGATCCACCGCCCGCGAACCACGCCCGGCGGCTCGGTCCGCGCGGCCCACCGCGCCCGGCTGTCCACCGCCCGGCCGCCCACCGCCCGGCCGTGCGCCGGCTCGTGGTCCGCCGACGGGCCGCCCGCGGACCAATCTCCCCCGTCCTCGATCGTCTCGTCGTCAACCATCCCGCTTGCGGCCAAGTCCGCAACGACCGGCCCGCTGTCGACCACCTCGTCGTCCACCGTCTCGTCGTCCACCGACTCGGCGCACAACAAGGCGACCGCGTGCTTGCAGTCGAAGCCGACCGGGCAGCTGCACCGAGCGTCGATTTCGAGCCAGCGGCCGTCGGTGGATATCGACACCCGCACCGCGTACGGTCTCCGGCCGGTGCCCCGCACCGTGCCAGCCACCGAGAGCGAGCCGTCCGCCGCGCCCCCGATCTGGCGCGTCAACACCCGTCCGGACGCCGCGTAGCCCATGCCGCGCTCGATGGTCGCCGCGCCGAAGTTCCGTCGCAGTTCCGGCATCGGGACCATCGCCACGCCCGAAACAGTATCGCCCGCGCCCAGATTGGTAGGCGAGCGCGCGGCACGAGTGGAACAAAAGTTCACAGTCGTGGCGATGCGTGTCCAAACAGACACGCGACCCATCGCCGACTCGCACTCGGAGTACTACAGTGGTAACCAGAATCACACGGCTGCCATGGGTGTCCACGGGAGCCAGCACTTGGCAGGCAGGCGGCTCCGGCCGCCGCAGAGGGGTGACGGCCAGTGTCGAAAACAAGCGCGTCAGAAAAGCGGCGCGACGGGTTCCGCAGCCATGTCCGAACAATGGTCGCGGCGGTCGCCGCGATCGGGCTGGCGGCAGTCGGCGTGGCGCTCGGCCCCGCCAGCCCGTCCGGCGCGGCCAACACCACCGCCTTCGCCGCCCGGTTCGCCACCAACGCCAATGGCGCCATCCTCGCCATCGGCAACAACCTGCTCACCTGCCCCACCAGCGAGGCCAACTGCGCCGCGGCCCGGGCTGGCGCGTCATACAACAACAACGCCTTCACCATGACGAACCTCGACGCGGACCGCGACCCATCGACGTTCAACTCCTCCTCCTCGGAGCTGAACCTCCCCATGGGCGCGTCCGTGCTGTGGGCCGGCCTGTACTGGGGCGCGCGGCTCAACGCCGGCACCGGCGGCCAGGCGGGCACCGGCACCCGCACCGACATCTCGTTCCAGGTTCCCGGCGCGGGGGCATACCAGACCGTGCGCTCGACCACGGAGTTCGGCCCCAACACCTCCAGCGGCAACGCCTATCAAGAGTTCGCCGAGGTGACCGCGCTCGTGCAGGCGGCCGGCAACGGCGCCTACTGGGGCGCGAATGTGGTGGCGGGCACCGGCGCGGACCGCTACGCCGGCTGGGCGCTCACCGTCGTCTACACCGCGCCGAGCCTGCCACTGCGCAACCTGACCGTCTTCGACGGCTTCGACCGAATCCAGTCCGGCACGGTGGGGACGATCGCCGTCTCCGGGTTCCGGGCGCCGGTCTCCGGCACAGTGGACACCCAGCTGTCGATGGTGGTGTACGAGGGCGACCTGGCGCAGACCGGCGACTACTCGCGGCTGAACAACACCCAGCTGGCCACCGCCGCCTCCCCTGGATCGAACTTCTTCAACGCCTCCAACGACCGGTACGGGCAGCACGTGACCACGCGCACCCCGGCCGACAAGAACATGCTCGGATTCGACATCAAGAACCTGGGCGCGTCCGGCGCCATCCCGAACGGCGCCACCTCGGCGACGTTCACCTTCGGCAGCACCGGCGACATGTACCTGCCCGGGGTGCTGACCACCGCTATCAACCTGTACGCGCCGGACTTCACCGCGTCGTCCAAGACGGTGGTCGACGTGACCGGCAACAACCCGGCCCGCCCTGGGGACACGCTGCGCTACACGATCAGCCACACCAACACCGGTCAGGACCCGGCGGATCACGTCGTCTCCACCGACCCGCTTCCGGCCGGAACCAGCTATGTCCCGGGATCGCTGCGCTTGATCGACCCAGCGACCGGAGCACCGTCAACCCTCACTGACGCCGCCGGCGATGACACCGGTGAGTACGACTCGGCCAACCACTTGGTGCGGGTCCGGCTCGGCGCCGGCGCGGACGCGCGCGCGGGCGGCAAGATCTCCTGCCTGGGCGCCGGCTGCGCTTCTGGCGCCACCAGCGCCGGGTACAGCTTCGAGGTGACCCTTAACGCCGACGCGGGCGGCACCACCGTCACCAACCTGGCCAACCTCGACTACGACACCGCCACCACCGGGATCGCGGCCACTTTCACGACCAGCCCGGCCAGCGTGGACGTCATCAACATGGCGGACGTCTCGATCACCAAGACGCTGGCCCCGGCCGCGGCGCCAGCCGGCGGCGCGGCGCCCGCCGGCGCGGCGATCACCGCCACCATCACGGTCACCAACCTCGGTCCCGACCCCGCCACCGAGGTCACCGTGACCGACCCCATTCCCGCCGGCTGGACCGGGGTCACCGTCTCCTCGGCCGGTGACTGCGCCATCAACGGCGGAGCCGTCGGCTGCTCCCTCGGCGATCTGGCCGACGGGCAGTCGGTGACCATCACGATCACCGGCCGCACGTCATCGGACGCCACCGCCACCGCGCTGACCAACGTCGCGTCGGTGAGCACCACTTCCCATGACCCGGATCGCACCAACAATGTGTCCGCCGACACGATCGCCATCAGCCGGCAAGCCGACCTGTCCATAACCAAGACCGCCGACCCGACCGATCCGGTCCCCGGCTCGCCGGTGAGCTGGACGCTCACCGTCATCAACCAGGGGCCTTCGGACGCGACCAACGTGCGGATCGCCGATGTCCTGGCCGACGCCAGCCAAGCGAGCATCACCGCCGCCAGTCTGGATCTGGCCTCGCGCGCCGCGGGAGGAACTTGCGCCGACGCCGTCGGTGGCTCCATCCGCTGCGCGATGCCGTCGCTGCCCGCGGGCGGCACCGTCACCATGACCGTCGCCAGCTCGCTCGCCACGGACCTCGCCGCCCACACCACGGTGGCCAACAGCGCCAGCGTCGACTCGGACACCCCCGACCCGGACCGCAGCGACAACACCGTCACCGCCAATGTGACCACTGCTGGCCCACAGGCCGATGTGCGCCTGACCAAGACCGGTCCGGCCACCGTGGTGGCCGGTGAGTCGATCAGCTGGACCGTCACCGCGACCAACTACGGACCGTCGGACGCCGCCGGCGTGGTGGTGGCAGACACGGTTCCGACCGGGATCACCGACCTGGCCGCCACCACCACCCGGCGCGACGTGTGCGCGATCGTCGGCCAGGACGTCAGCTGCCCGGTCGGCACGCTGCCCTCCGCCGGCGCCGGTGTGGCCGGCGGCGCGGTGACGGTGACCATCACCGGCACCGTGGCCCCGGATACGACCGGCGAGCTGGTCAACACCGCGACCGCGACCCTGCCCGCCCCAGGCGCCGACCCCGAGCCCGGCAACAACTCCGCCACCTGGCGCACCGAGGTCGACACCCGGTTCGATCTTGCGGTCACCAAGTCCGCCGACACCGTCACGCTGCCCACCAGCGCCGATGTGTCAGTGAAATACACCATCAAGGTGAACAACAACGGCCCCGCGACCGCCACCGACGTGGTGCTGACCGACCTGATCCCGACCGCGTTGGCATTCGACTCGGCGACGATAGCCAGCGGCGGCGGCGCCTGCGACACCCCCGTCGCCGACCCTGGTGACGCGGACCACAAACAGTTGATCTGTCGGCTCGCGAGTCCGATCCCGCCGAAGGGCAGCGTGGAGATCACCGTGGCCATGGCCACCCCGACCGGCTGGGCGCTGCCCCATGACGCGGTGACCGAGACCGTGTCGGTCACCGCGCCGGGCGACGACCCGGACCTGCTGGACAACAACAGCGCGAGCTGGACGTTGACCGCCCCGACCCAGATCGACCTGTCGCTGACCAAGGACGCCGATGAGCCAGCGATGACCGCCGGCGCGATGGCGAGCTACACCCTCGCCGTCACCAACAACGGAACCGCCACCGCGCGGCCGCCAACCGTGGTGGACACGCTTCCCGCCGGCGTCACCCTGGTGCCGAGCGGGCAGTCCATCGAAGGGGCCACCTCGTTGACGCCGACTTGGTGCGCGCCGCGCTCCGCCGATCCGCAGACCATCGACTGCGTCCTGCCCGACCCCATCGCGTCCGGGGGTCAGTACTCCTTCCAGCTCTCGGTGTGGCCCTGCCCGTCCGCCAGCAACCTGTTGACGAACGGGGAACCGGCCAGCTGCGCCGCACCGCTGACGGCCGGGGCCACCGTAGTCAACAGCGCGCGCGTTACCCCGAACCAGACCGACATCGACAACAACCTTGACGCCAATCCGTCCAACCCCGGCCGGCAGGCGCAGGCGACCAGCACGGTCGTCGCGTCCGCCGATGTCGCGGTCGAGCACTTCACCATCTCGCCGGTGACGTCGTATACCGGGCCCGGGTCGCAGCGCACTATCGAGTTCGATCTGGTCGACAACGGTCCGTCGGCGGCCGAGAACGTGACCTTCCGACTCGTC
>Ga0123357_10000370_pt1 | contig 42434 bp, 42 predicted proteins | sample TergutEmb28metaG_FD_89873 | JGI IMG/M metagenome (GOLD analysis project Ga0123357, IMG submission 89873) | Embiratermes neotenicus P4 segment gut microbial communities from Petit-Saut dam, French Guiana - Emb289 P4 | ecosystem: Host-associated > Arthropoda: Insects > Digestive system > Gut ...
CAACCGGTGGGGCAAGTAAGCGAAGTTCGGCATTGACACGATGAAGTGATCGCCGATGCGGCTCATGTGGCGTAATACCTCGACGGGATGACGGACGGTCTGCAGGGTGCGCGACAACACCACCACGTCGAAGGAGCTGTCGGCGAATTGGTCCAACTGGCTGTCCAGGTCGAGGTCGACGACGGGGACACCGCAGGCGATGGCTTCTTTCAACGCTCCCGGGTCATGCTCGACGCCCAGGCCGCTGCAACCTTGATTTGACAATAGGAATCGCAGCAGGTCGCCGGAACCGCAACCGAGATCGAGCACCCGGGCGCCGGGTTTGATCAGGCGGGCGATCCGGTCCAGGTCGTCCCGTAATACTGACTTTGTGGTCATGATCGGGACTCCCCCGTCGTCCCCAAGCGGGGGGCTTGGACGAAGGCCCGTACCGTCTCCAAGTATTCCGGGACGTCCAACAAGAAAGAATCGTGACCCCACGGCGAACTGATCTCGCGGAAGGTGACGTCGGCCTTGGCGTCGAGCAGGCGGCGGGCGATGCGCAACGAGTGCGGGGTGGCGAAGCGCCAGTCGGAGTCGAAGCTGATCACCAGGAAATGGGGGGACGACGGCCCCAAACCGGCGGGAGCGGCGTCGTCGGCGAAGGGATCGAAATAGTCCATGACGCGGCTCAGATACAGATAGCTCAGGGCGTCGAAGCGGGACAGGAAAGCCTGGCCTTGGTGGCGCAGGTAGCCCTCGACGGCGAAGTCGACGCCGAAGCCCGGTCCGGTGCTGGCGCCCTGGGGAGCCCGTCCGAACTTGGTGCTGAAGGCCTCCTCGCTGAGGTACGTGATGTGGGCCATCATGCGGGCCACCGCCAGGCCGACGTTCGGGTTGCGCCCCTGCTCGGCGAAGCGTCCGCTGGCGAAGTTCTCGTCCTGCATGATGGCCTCGCGGGCCACTGCCGAGAAGGCGATATTCTGGGCCGTTAGCCTGCTGGACGCGGCGATGACGATTGCCTGGTCGAGCTGGTCGGGGTAGTCGAGTGCCCACTGTAATACCTGCATACCGCCTAGTGATCCGCCGATAGCGGCGTGCAATCGCTCGATGCCGAGGTGCTGCAGCAGGGACCGGTGGGCGGCGACGAAATCGCGCATCTGCAGCAGAGGGAAGTCGAGGCCATAGATCCGGCCGGCCTCGGGGTCGATTGAGCTGGGCCCCGTCGTCCCCTGGCAACCGCCCAGCAGATTGGGACTGACGACGAACCACCGGTTCGTATCGATCGCTTTGCCCGGGCCGATCATCGTCGACCACCAGCCGGGGTGCTTGTCGCCGAGGTGCCAGCCGGCGGCATGGGAGTCTCCGGTCAGGGCGTGGCAGACGAAGACGGCGTTGTCGCGGGCCGCGTTGAGCTCGCCGTAGGTCTCGTAGGCGATGGTGATGTCGTCCAGCACAGTGCCACCGGCCAGCGCGAGTGGTTGCGCCAGCGTGACCGATTGGGTCTGGACGACCCCCAGATCTGTCATCGGGGCTCCTTTCTCGTCTGGCACCACACCAGGCTACCCTGAGACGCCGTGCCGCGCCGACAGCCGGTGGTATAAAGTCGGGTAATTGTGGCACCCCGGTTGCTGGCAGACATCACCCCCCTGCGGGTTAGCCCGGAGTTCCGCCGTCTGTGGTGGGGTGCCGGGCTGGCCAGCTTTGGCAGCCAATTCACGGCGATGGCCGTCAGCTTGCAGATACACGACCTGACCCACTCGACGCTGGCGGTGGGATTGGTGGGGGCCTTCGCGCTGGTGCCGCTGATCGTCTTGGGCCTCTACGGGGGTTCGTGGATCGATCGCCATGATCGCCGGGTCGTCGCACTGATCGCCTCGGTTGTCATATGGGCTGCCACCATCGCGGTGGCCCTGCAGGCGTGGTTCCACTTCAATTCGGTCTGGTTCTTGTACCTGCTGATCGCCATCCAATCCGGTGCGTCGGCCGTCAACCAGCCGGCACGGAGTGCGATCATCCCCCGGCTGATCGAGGCCCGGCTGATGCCCGCTGCCAACGCTTTGAACGCTGCCACTGGCACGCTGGCCATGATGGTGGGGCCTTTGCTGGGCGCCGGCATCGTGGCGGGGTTCGGTTATCAGTGGGCGTACACAATCGACGTCATCACCTTCACGGCCGCACTGTACGCGCTGTTCCGGCTGCCGTCGATCCTCCCCGACCTGGCAAATCCCGGCCCGGATGGCGTCGTGCCCGAGGCCCCGCCGTCCGGCTTCCGCTCGGTTCTGGACGGCTTCCGCTACTTGGCGACGCGCCCCAATGTGCGTATGACATTCCTGGTGGACATGGCGGCGATGGTGTTCGCCAACCCGTGGGCGTTGTTCCCAGCCGTCGCTACAGACGTCATCGGCGGCGGTGATACGACAGCAGGTTGGCTGACGGCCTTCATCGCGATCGGATCGACGGTGGCCATGGTGCTGTCCGGGCCACTGGGGCGGGTGCGTCGCCAAGGTCTGGTGGTGCTGGTCATGGTGACGGGCTGGGGCTTGTCGATGGCCGGTTTCGGAGCTGTGTTGCTAATGGCTGGGACGACGCATCCCGATCACACCAAGATCTGGGCGTTGGTAGCGGCGGGGGTGTTCTTGGCCTTGGGCGGGGCTTTCGACTCGGTGTCGAGCATCTTCCGTAATACGATCTTGCAGGTGGCCACGCCAGACGCCATGCGCGGACGTCTGCAAGGCGTCTTCACCGTGGTGGTCAGCGGCGGGCCCAACTTGGGACGCGTGCTCGCCGGTGCCGGGGCTCGTGGCCTGTCGCCCCTGGTGGCGGGGCCGCTGGGGGCCACGGCGGTGCTAGGTGGCCTGGTTTGCGCCGGGGCTGTGGCGCTGCTGCACAAGACCGCCCCGCATTTCGCGGTGTATGACGCCAAGCACCCGGAGCCGTGATAACGGTGCTTCGCCCTTCTGGCCGATTTAGGGACGTCCAACCAGCTAGGGCGAGCGAACGTGACAATTCAGGCCGATTCTGATCACGGTGACTCGCCCTTTTGTGTGTTGAGGCTATGCGGCCAGAGAAGGGCGAGGGATCGTCTAGTGCCCGCAGGCTCTAGTGAGAGATTGACGATATGTTCCAAGTCGGAGTGTGGTCTACGTCACCGATCTGATCAAGTGTTCGTGGAAGGCCTGGCCGCGGGCCAGCGAGTCGATGTCCACCCGTTCGTCGATCCCGTGGATCGCGGCCCGCTGCACCGCGTCCATGGCTAGTGGTGCGAAGCGGTAGACGGCGTCGCAATACGTGTGGAAGTGGCGCGAGTCGGTGGCGGCCATCATGACGTATGGTGCTGTCACCACACCGGGGTAGCTGGCCTCGACCGCGGCACTGATCGCCGCGAACTGCGTATTACTGGTGGACGATTCCGGGGACGGTTCTGAGCCTTCTACTACCGTCACCTTGATTTTGTCGTCCCCAATTCGCTTGGTGACGCGCGCCGTCGCCGAGGCTATCGTCTCGCCCAGGGCGATGCGGATGTTCAGGGTGGCGGACGCTCGGGAGGGCAGGACGTTTGACGCCGTCCCGCCGCTGATCATGGTCGGCGCCACGGTGGTGTGGGCAAGGGCCGCGGGCTCGCCACCCATCGTCACGAAAACCCGTCCCGTCAGCCAGCAAGTCTTGGCCAGGACGGCGAGCAACACCCGGACCGGACCGGAGGTGTAGGGTGCGAACATCCCGAGCATCGTGCAGATGGCTTTGGGCAGGTGTGCCGGGAAGGTGGCGGTTGTCAGACGCGACACCGCCCGTCCCACGCGTATTACAGCGTTGTCGGCTTCGGGGGCTGACGCGTGCCCTGGCTCCGCCTCGGCGTCCAGCCGGAGTGTCAAGATGCCCTTCTCGCCGACACCGACCATGGCCGAGCGCACCTTGACCCACTTGAGTGGCGCGTCCACCACGGCACCTCCCTCGTCGAGTACCAGGTGGGGACGGATGCCCCGTTGCTTGAGCGTGGACGCGATGTCCACGGCGTCAGCACCGAAGACCTCCTCGTTGCTGCCGAAGCTGAGGTAGATGTCGCGTTTAGGCGTGAATCCCGTTGCCAACAGCGATTCGACTGCCTCGCAGATGACCAAGAGGGCACCTTTGTCGTCCAGTGTGCCGCGTCCCCACACCTTGCCGTCGGCGATCATCCCGTCGAAGGGCGGGTACGTCCACGGGTCGGACTCGTCCACCGGGACGACGTCGAAGTGCGCCATCAGCACCAGTGGCTCATTGGCCAGGGAGGCGTCCGTCCCCACCCAATGGAACAGCAATCCCAGGCCGAAGCGCTCGCAGTCCAGGTGTTGGTGCAGCAGTGGGTACATCTGCCGGAGGGTTACCACCAAGCGCTTGAATGGTTCCGGTCCAGACTGCTCGATCACAGCCGATACCGTGGGTATTTTGACCAGCGCCGAGAGCCGTTCAGATGCATCTTTGTACATAGTGTTAGCCTACGTCATACACAATGGTGGTGCAGGCTCAGTATTGCTATAGACGATCTTGGCATTGTCATCGATCCACTGCTGCTAGCAGACTTGACACATACGACTTGGATCTGAGGAGGTTTTGATGTCGGACGCAACAACACGGCTCACCCAGTGGGCGATTGACAAGATAACAAGCGAATACGTGGATGATGTGGCACTGCTGGTCGCCGTCGACGGAGCGTCTTGCGATGGTGATGAACACGGCCAACCGTTCGATTACTTCGTCCCGGCCACCGAGCGCGGGAACGAGTTCGCGCAGACGTTCATCATCGGCGATGTCGGCAATGACCTCTACCCGCGCTCATGGGAACGCACGGAGCGGACTGCCTGTCTCAAAGACAGTGCGACACAATGCCTGGCGAAGGCCAGGATACTGTACAGCCGATCCGATATGGACACGGCGCGCTTCGAGGCATTGCGCCAGAGTCTGTTTATGAACTTAGCCAATCCTGAGTTCACATATCGTAAGGCGCTGGAGAACCTCGACACGGCAATGGATCTGTACAAGACAGTGATGTTCGAGGATCGTCTCTACAGGGCACGCGGTCTGGCGGGGTTCATCTACCGGTATTTGGCAACAGCCGTGGCTTGCCTCAACGGCACCTATTTTGACGACGGGACTGATGCGCAATGGCAGGCGATGCCGGAGCGCTTCACGGACGACTACCAGGCGATATTACAAGCCGTTTCGGTGGCGGCGCTGCGGGATGCCACACATTCGATGATCGCGTCTGTTCGTCGTTTCATCATGTCGCGGAAGCCGGAGATCGCCGTGACAGACAGCCAGCCGGACTTCGATGATCTGGCCGATTGGTATCAAGAGCTCAAGACGACTTGGAGACGAATCCTGTATTACTGCTCGGTTGGCGATCCTGGCGCGGCGTTCAATGATGCCGTCTATCTGCAAAACGAGTTGGACATCGTCAGCGAGGAGTTCGGTCTTGGCGAAATGGTCTTGCTCGGCTGTTTCGACGCCACGGATCTTGGACTATTGGCTAGTCGGGCCACAGAATTGGAAGACGTCATCACCTCTGCGATTGACCAGCATGGCGTCGTAATACGGCGTTACGACAGTATCGATGACTTCTTGGCCGGGCACCTGTCTCAGAATGGCGGACTGGGCGTATGAAGTATCGGAATGCGTCCGAAATCCTGCCCGACGAGTTACTGCAACAGCTTCAATCGTATGTCTCTGGCGAGATTGTCTACGTCCCATCGGGAGGTTCGCGGAAACCTTGGGGCTCTGGAACTGGCGCACGAAGATTCTACGAGCAGAGAAACGCGGAGATCAGACACCAGTACTTCCATCTCAAGGTTTCTATCGAGGCACTCTGCGATGAGTACAGTCTGTCCGATGAGACCGTCAGGAAAATCCTGTACAAGTGACGCCGTCGCCAATCATCTTCCAGAGGCTGTGATAACGGTGTTTCGCCCTTCTGGCCGATTTGGGGACGTCCAACCAACCAAGGCGAGCAATCGTGACCTGCCAGGCCGATTTTGGTCACGTTGTCTCACCCTTTTGGCTGGGAAGGCGACGGCAGCCCAGGAAGGGCGAAGAATCGGGCGTCAGTTGGTCACTAGGATTGGATTGGCGGGACGATGGCGGTGGTGTAGGCATCCGTCGCCTTGACAGGACCGGCCAGCAGCCCGGCTTCGTCCATGAAAGTTACCATGGACGTCCAGGTGTTTGTGTTCTGTTGGCCGAAGTCGGCCGTCTGCCCATAAAGCGGCGTCGTGGCTTGCAGGGTCGCCAGCGCCATGGCGGCGTTGTCGGCCTGGTCGAGGCCGGGGACGTAGGCCTTCGTGGCGGTCAGCGCCTGCTGCGGGTCGTTGACGCAGATCGACATGGCCTGGGCGATGGCCCCCCACATGGCTTTCAGGGCTGGGGTGTTGGACGCCAGGAAGGCTGACGTCGTCCCCAAGCCGGCACCGATCAGCTCGGGCACCTGGCTGGCTAGCGGTGAGATCGTGATGGGGCGCACCGGGAAGCCAGCCTGATCGAAACGGACGGCGTCGTTGTTGGTGAAGCCCACCACAGCGTCCACCTTGCCCCCCATCAGGGCGGCCTGCTGGGTGTAACCGATGCTGACGACTGTCACGTCGCTCGTCGTCAAGCCAGCCTCTTTCAGCAGGAGCAGCAGGGCGAACCAGTTCTCGCCGTACTCCCCCGGCAGGCCGATGCTGTGCCCGCGCAGATCGGCGGCTGCGGAGATTGGCGACGCCTCGGGCACCAGGACGGCCACCGGGTAATACTGGTAGACGGTGGCGATGTTCACCACGTCGATGCCCTGCGAACGGGCCTGCATCATCTCGTCCCCACCAGCGAAAACGACGTCCTCCTCCCCCGACTGTAACGCGCCCAGCAGCGACTCGTTGGCACCGTGGTGGCGGATCGTCACGTCCACCCCAGCCTTGGCGAAAAGGCCCTGCTGGGCGGCCACGTAGATGGGCGCGAACTGGATGTCGGGCTGGTAGGTCAGGCCGATAGTCAGCGAGACCTGTCCGGTGGTGGGGGTAGGTGATGACGGGCTGCAGGCCGTCATACCAAGCGCGGCGGCGATGGTGAGAGCGACTGTAATACGCAGGTGGTTGTTCATCGGCGGGTCCTTTCGCGGGTTGGGTCGGTGATGGTTTCCAAGCCGATCATGGCGGCGTAGATGAGGATGGCTAAAGCACACAACGTCAAGACGGTGGCGAACAGGCCGGTGGTGTCGTTCATGTTGGTTTGGACGGCGACGACACGTCCCAAGCCATGGCTGCCGCCGATGACGAACTCGCCGACTACCGCGCCGGTGATCGACAGCGTGAAGCCGCCGCGCAGGCCGGTCAGTATGGCGCGCCTGGCCAGAGGGGCTTGGATGTGGGCCAGCAGCGACCAGGCGTTGGCGCCGTCAAGCTGGGCCGCGTCGATCAGGCGTCCGTCCACCTGGCGCAAGCCCAGGACGGAGTTCAGCAGCATTGGGAAGAAGACCATCAGGGCGCACAGCGACACTTTGGCCGTCAGCCCGTACCCGGCCCAAATCGCCAGTAGCGGGGCGATGGCGACGGCCGGGATGGCTTGTGACGCCGCGATCAGGGGCGTCATGGCCAAGCCGACGAGCCGCCAGGAGGCGATGGCGTAACCCAGTGGCAGGGCGATCCCAGCGCCCACCAGGCAGCCGAGCGCGGCCTCGCCGAGGGTGCTGAAGAGGTCGCGCAGAAAGTCGGCGGTGACCAGTTGTTGCCCAAGACGTAACAGAACGAGACGTGGTGTTGGCAGGAAAACCGGGTTTATGTGGGTGAAGGTGACGATGGCCTGCCAGATCAGGAATAGTGCGACGACCACCGCAGTGGGGGTGACGACGCGGACCCAGGCCCGCGGCTGGTCTGACATCGAAAAAGCCGCCTTCCGGTTGGCCCGGACGACGGCACGCGCTAAGGTGTGCGCCTCCCATCCGGACTTTGACCGTCGGCCCCGGAATTCCACCGGATCAATCCTGGCTCTCTGCCGGAGAGCCACGACTCGCGGGCTATCACCGCCGGTTCAGACTTGCACTGACCCCGGGCACATTTGCGATATCAGTGTATCATCCGGGCAGAATAGATGCGTGGCCCGTATCGTATCTGCCCTGTCAGGAGGCGTGGACTCCGCCGTGGCGACGGCCCGGATGCTGGACGACGGGCACGAGGTTATGGCGGTACATCTGGTTTTGCACGGAGCCGCCACGGATGTGGACGGGGCGCGCGATGTCGCACGGTGGCTCGGGGTGCCGTTCGAGGTGTGGGATCTGCGCGACGAGTTCCAGCGGGAGGTGTTGGACGGCTTCGTCGCCCAGTATGCGGAGGGGATGACGCCCAACCCGTGCGCGATGTGCAACCGGGCGATCAAGTTCGGTGAACTGATGCGGCGGGCCGTGGCTCGGGGGTTTGACGGGCTTGTCACGGGGCACTACGCGCGTGTATTACGGGTTGGTGACGGGGCGGTTGAGCTGCACCGGGCGGTGGACGTCGCCAAGGATCAGAGTTATGTGTTGGGTGTGCTGACGCAGGAGTGCCTGCGGCGGGTATGGTTACCGCTGGGGGCGTCCTCCAAGTCGGAGGTGCGGAAAGAGGCGGCGGAGCGCGGGCTGCCAGTGGCTAGTAAGTCCGAGTCGATGGACTTGTGCTTCATCCCGGACGGTGATACTGGTGGGTGGCTGCGGCAGCGGCTGGGTGCGCGGTCGGGAGAGATTGTGGACGAGGATGGTGAGGTGCTGGGAAGGCATGACGGGGTTTATCGGTACACCGTCGGCCAGCGGCGGGGGTTGAACTTGCGGCGTCCAGCAAGTGATGGGAGCCCACGGTTTGTGGTGGGGTTGGACGCGGCGGCTGGACTGGTGGTGGTCGGGCCACGGTCACGCTTGGAGGTGACGGGGTTGCGGGGAAGTGATGCGGTGTGGACGTCTGGAGTTGCGCCTGGGGAGCCGTTAGAGGCGATGGTGCAGGTGCGGGCACATGGCGAGGAGTACGCGGCGGAGGTGGTGGCTGTGGAGCCAGGTGGTGGGTTAGAGGTGCGGCTGCACTCCCCCATCGTCGGTGTGGCGCCCGGGCAGATGGTGGTGGTGTATGACGGGACCAAGGTGGTGGCGTCAGCGCGGATTGATCGGACGGTGCGGGCGGCGGAGGCCAGCCAGATGTAGTACGATGTGTGTGTCGGTACTCCGGCGGGCTGTGTGACTAGCAGTCCACGGGCTGTGGCGCAGCTTGGTAGCGCACTTGACTGGGGGTCAAGGGGTCGCAGGTTCAAATCCTGTCAGCCCGACTGAAATGCCTTGTGAAAGGCGTATTAGTAGGATCTGAAGGTCCATAAATCGGTGCAGTGTCCAATTACTGTCCACTTTGAGTTCAATCTTAGTGTCCACTTTGACCGGTGTGGAACGGACCAAGTGTTATCAGTTCGGAGACTTGCATTTCAGACGTTCGACGAAGGCCGGTTCGGTCCAACGTCGGACCCACCACGTACGGCTGGAGCTGAGGTCACGTCTGTAGACATTCGGCGTGTGGTCGGCGCGGTGCTGTGCGATATCCAGTAGAATTACAACTGCGTAGTTTTGAAGGAGCGCAAGTGGCAATCCGGTACATGGGCACGAAGCGTCACATGGCGGACCATGTGCGCGATGCGATCGCGGACCTTCGGGCAGATGGACGGGTCGTTGACTTGTTTTCAGGCACGGGCAGCGTTGCTGAGAGTCTGAAGGATACGGCGTCGGTAGTCACGAATGATGCGTTGAGCTTCACTGCGTCGTTGTCGCGTACGCGATTCACAGGCCGAGACCGGAAATCAACCGTATCTGATGTGATTCAGCGCTTGTTGCCAGTGTATGAAGCATGCTTTAGCGGGTTGGCGGCGATCTACGATGATGAGTTGGCAAGGGAGAAACGAGCGCTTTCCGGTTCGCGTGCCGATCTGGTCCAGTACATGAGCAAAGCCCAGCATGTAGGAAACTCGGTGTCATGCCGCCGAAAGTCTCGGGCAGCGGCCGAGTCAAGCGGTCCGGATCACTACCAGTTGGCTAGTCTGTACTTCTCTGCCGCATACCTAAGCCTTCAGCAAGCTGTCGAGTTGGACGCCCTACGTGCTGCAATAGACGAAGACCAGCGATTGGATGAGCGTGACTGGATGCTAGGAGCATGGCTCGCGAGCACATCTGTCCTCATCAATGCCCCTGGTCACACAGCTCAGTACCTCCGCCCGAACTCGGACTCTGCTCATGCTCGACTAGTCAGAACCTGGTCGCGCTCGGTCTGGAGTGAGTTTGCAGTTGCGCTTGGCACCATCTCGCAGGTTGGCTCCCAGACATGGCGGTTGGGGAACTCCGTTTATGTAGGTGACGCCCTCGACCTGGTTAGTTCCGGGAGTTTGTGCGACGTGGGCGTGGTCTACGCCGACCCACCGTACACGAAGGACCAGTACAGTAGGTATTACCATGTGTACGAGACCCTGTACCGTTATGACTTTCCTGACTCTAGTGGTGCGGGGCGCACCCGATCCGACCGCTTTACCACAGGGTTCTCCATGAAGACCGCTGTCGTTGCTTCCTTTCATGACCTTTGCCGTAACGTCGCACGGATGCAGGTACCGCTCGTGATCAGTTATCCGTCTAATGGACTACTCGCCCAAACTGGTTCGACAGTCCCCAGCATCGCCAGTGCCTACTTTTCGCAGGTGACCACATACTCCTACGAGGTGGAGCACTCAACAATGGGTGCATCAACTGGTGCTTCGAAAATCCCTGCAACGGAGAACATTTATGTCTGTCACGCCTGAACCCGAACGCCCGGAGAGTCAACCACAAAACGTTGTCGCTAACTTGCGTGAGTTGCAGGTTTCCGAGGTCGTACCTAACGCGCAGAACCCACGTCTGGATTTCCCCCAGGACGAGTTGGATCGCTTGGCAGACTCTATCGACCTGGAGGGGGTTCTCGTTCCCATTGTCGTCTATCCCAAGGACAGGAAGTTTGTACTGGTTGATGGCGAGCGCCGCTACCGCTGTGCTCGCGACCTGGGGCATGTGACGATTCCCGCCTTGATAACCACCGAGCGTAGTGAGCGCCAGGTCCTTCAGCAGATGTTCAACATCCATCAGATTAGGGAGGCTTGGCGTGAAATACCAACGGGAAGGGCGCTCGAACGGCTGGCAAGCTACATCGAGGAGCAAGATGGCCGAGAACCAAATGACCGAGAACTGAGCGACCTAACAGGGGTATCGCTTGAGCAAGTACGAAGACTGCGCTACGCCATCACACTTCCCGACGAATGGCAAGGTTATATCCGCGACGGTACGGTACCGCTGAACTTCTTCTGGGAACTGAAGAGAAATGTCATTGATGCGCTTCGTGCGAACCGTCCCAACATCTACGCTCACTACGGTGAGGATGCCATCAAGCACGCATTCGTCCAGAAACGGCTTGACCAGGTGATTACTGACACCGTGAGTCTTCGGAAAATGGCGCCGATCATTCGGTTTGCTGCGCAAGATGCCGAAGCAAACGGAACCGAGGAGTCAAAACTTGACGACTCAATCCGCGACCTCATTGAACAGCCTGACGCCACTATTGACGAGGCGTACGAGGACACGGTTCAAATGATGGTCGAGGTCGACAAGCTGGGCAGGCGCACTTCATCCATGGTTGCCGTGTTTGCCCGTCTCCTGACCAGCACCGCTGGTACTCCCGACAATGCTGAAGTGCGAAGAATTGGTCACGACTTAATCAAGCAGATCGGCGCACTGATAGGCGTGTCCGAACAGCAAGGCTGAGATCGGAGGAGCCGTAGGTGATAGGACCCCCAGACGATCGCGCTGTGGACGCACCGATCAGTCAGGATGATGTGGTCGCAGCCCTTGAACGAATCTGCGCGAGTAACAAGGGCAAGCAGTGGATACGAGATAGGGAGATTGATCTTGGAGACAAGCGGTGGAGACCCAGCGCTGTGGTCGATAGCGGCAATCAACTCCTGTACGTATCACTGCTTGATGGTGTGCCGCGTTTCGCGAGTGAACGACTCCGGCTTGCTGCGGACAGGGGAATCACGCCCACAGTCGCTCTGCGTCTCGCGGCCCTTTTCAATCCAGAAGTTGTGAAGCTCCTTGCCGAGGTTGAAGCTGAGGTCATAGTGCTGGATGACTACGTTCGACCTAGGCAACTCGAACCGCGAAGTGTCTTCGTCGCTTTGGCTGAGATCGATATTCCAGTTGAGGCCGGACTTCGACGTCAAATGAGCGATCTGGCTTTAGGCCGAGTTCGAGTTGGTACGGCTCAACAAAAGGGTAGGCGTCTAGAGGCACTGCTGACCTTTGTTTTCTCGCAGATAGATGGCGTGAAGGTGATAGAACACAACTACCGAACCGCGACCCAAGAGATTGACATAGTGCTCCAAATCGATGGACATGGTTCGCGAGTTTGGCAACAGCTGGGAGCCCCTTTCATTCTGGTTGAGGCCAAGAACCGGGCTGACAAGGCTTCCCAGCAAATGGTGTCGGTTCTAATCCAGAAACTCCAAACCAAGCGAGGAACGTCGCGTGTCGGTGTGTTGGTTTCTCTTGCCGGGTTCACAATGGATGCCAAAGAGGAGGAACTTAGGCTATCGCGCGATGACGTTTGCGTTGTCATGGTAGATCGTGGACAACTGGAGAGACTTGTGGCGGCAGACGATCTCAGCAGCGAGTTCGAGACTCAAGTTCGGAGAGCCTTGCTGAGATAAAGCATCTCAGCAAGGCTCGAAGGAGCGGAGTCCGCTGGAGTGGTCACCCACCGCTGTTCACCGCCTCCTGCGCGACGACGGTGTCAAATAGCCCGTAATGGGTGAGACCTTCGTGGGCGTTGATACCGGTGTAGGACAGGCTGGCGTCTTCGTATCTTCTGAAGGCGAAGACAGCTTGGTTCATTTGCGCGGAGTTGAACACGCCGATGCTGACTAGCAACTCGAACTCGGGAATGGTCAGGCCGGTGACGGTGTGGAACAGGTCGGGTTCGATCTTGGTGATGACGTCACGCAAGGTATTCTCACGGAAGTCGGTCAGGTACATGAACGCGGGGATTCGGGTGGCGAACTTGATCAGCTTCTCCTGGATCTGCTTCCGCTTGGACTTGTAGTCTTTCTCCTCGGCGGTCAGCTCTCGCTTTTCGGATGCCGTGAGATTGTCGCCATGTTCCTTCTTGGTCTGTTTGACGGCCTCGGACTTGGCGACGACCGTCTCGATGATGTTGCTGCCCAGCGCCCGGAAGCCCTCGATGTTGCCGATGGCCTCCATCGCTTTCGGGTCGTCCATGATGCGCCGCAGAGTGTCGTTGTCGACGTTGACCAATAGAGCCGACTCCCACTTGCGGGCCAGCAGCGTGGCCGACGTTCCGGCCATGGCGATGTCGAGGATGCTGCCGGCGTCGACTTGCACCATCTGCGATCCGTCGTAGGCGAGGACGGGCAGAAAGCCAACCAGTTCGCCGACGGCCTTCTCCGGGTTAGTTTCTTCCGGAGACAGACCCATACCGTAGTCGGCGACCTGACGAAGCGCCCTGGTAGGCGCGAAGTCGAACACGAAGCAAGCAGGCTTAAGCACTTCTTCGGCGTTGGGGTCGTCGCCCTCGGGGTTGACGATTACCCATGGCGACTGGACGCGGAATGCCGCCTGAAAGTATGTCTCCGGCGAAGTCAGGTTGCGCAGCATGAAGATGGACGACCATTGCGGGACCGTCACGCCGGTGGTCAACTTGCCGCACGACAGCGTGATCGTCTTGGTGTCGAAACCGCTACCGATAGCCTTCCGCACTGGCGGCAGTGCGGCCAAGCCGATACCGGCGCCAGTGCCCGCCGCGACGACCACCGTGTATTCGTGGTAGAAGACGTTCTGCCGCTCGGCCAGCAGGTTGCGCATAGCGAAGCAGGCGGCGACGTTAGGAAGGAACCAGAACGAGTGCATCAGGTACGGCAGCAGCCGCACATCGGCGTACGGGAAGGGCGGTTTATGGCCCGCGAGCTTCAGGTTGTCGACCTGGGTCGGGGCGTAAGCGCCCCTGATGATGTCGAGCCACTTCTGCACCTCAGCCTTGTGGACGAACGCGGACGACTCGCGCGACCCGGTTGCGGCGAAGAACTCGTTCAGGTCGAACTCATCGAACTCGCCCTGGCGGGCTACCGCCACCAACTCGTCGGGCATCTGGTAGGTCATCAGCCGCATTTCCGGGAGGGCACCGTATGGGTTCTTCACCCCCGGATGCTTGGCGGGCCACTCGCGCTTGGCGCGCTGCTCGTCGGTGTAGGTCCAGTTGAAGATCTGTTCTTCGATGAACTCGCCTGTCGCTATGGCGCGAAACGGCGTGCCCGACAGGTACAGGAACGCTCGTGCGGTGATCGGCAAGAAGTCGGCCTCATCCGAGCCCAACTCGCCAAACTCCTCATCGAACGACTCCAAGCCATCGCCGAATGCCTCCTTCACCTCCTGGGTGACTTCGGCGCTGTCTTCGCCTTCGAACAGCTCTTTCGCGCTGTCGCGCCACGCCCCGAAGTGATATTCATCGAAGACAACCAGATCCCAGTTGACCGCGTGAATCCACTCGTTCTTCGGCTTGATCAAACCAGTGACACGGTCACGACCCAGCAGGTCCTGGAACGAGCCGAAGTAGACCAACGGACGCGCCGGGTCTGCCTCGTTGATATCGATGGAGGCCGCGTCGGCCGAGGCGAACTGCCAGCCGTTGAACGCCACCTGCGACTCCAAGTCTTCGCGCCACGAGTCCTCGGCTGCCGGTTTGAACGTCACCACCAGCACCCGCTTGGCCTTCAGGCGCTTCGCAAGGTGATAGGTGGTGAAGGTCTTGCCGAACCGCATCTTCGCGTTCCACAAAAACCTGGGCACAGCCTTCGGATCCTCGGACCAGATCGAGTCGAAATATGAAAGCGTCTTGTCGATAGCGCCCTGCTGTTCAGGGCGAAGCGCGAAGTCCAGATGATGCGTGCCCTCCAATCGCAGCCCCTGCCGCAACTCCTGAATCACGGTCAGCACGTCGGAGACCTCGCAGCGCATCCACTCCAACTCCGGATTGTCGAAACCCTTCGCCCGCAACCGCGCCCGCACCTCATGGTCGCTGAACAGAGACCCATCCATCCTTTCGGCCGGCTCGTCAACCAGGATTGTCGGGTGTATCGCCGCCGTCTTCGTCTGCTGCGCTACCCGGGAGCGGACATCCTGCGTGGTCTGGCCGACCTTCAGCAAACCAGTGTGCGCGGCGTCAGAGATGGCGTAGGTGTAGATCCGCAGCCGCGCTTCCGGCTTCGGTGTGAAGATCTCATCAACCGGGGCAGACATCAGGCGCCAGCCTTGCTTTGTGACACCGATGGCATCGGTTTGACCGTTGCCTCGATGAAAGCGATCTCATCCTCGGTGAGTGCGTAGCGCTTGTAGAGCGCTTGGTCATCCCAAGTTCGGTCCATCGGAAGATCGGGTACAAACGCGTAAACGTCGCGGGTCGCGTGCTGGGTCGCTTTGCGAAGCGAAATGAGAAAGCGGACGAACCGAGTCCGTAGGTAGGAGGCGTAGCGCTCAGCCTCGTTCTGCGTCTTGAATCTCCCCGCGACCAGGTATGTTTCAGTGCATGCTTCTCCTGGCCCAGCGATGATCGGATTGCTCAAGAACATCGTTTCCACTGCCGCACTGGTGCCCTGGACCGCTGTCGTCAGCACTTTCCAGTCATCCACCCAGTCAGGGTTCGCAAGAATCTCAGAGCGATCCACATAGCTGATCCTTTGCGAACCAAATAGCTTGACAGGAGTGGTGATGCCGTTTGGTGCTTGTGCGCCGTGGAAGAATGTGCGCAATCCAAATGGTTTAGAAGTTGAAATGCGTTGATCTAGCGTGGGCTCAGGCATCTGCTGGAGGCGGAAGGCTCGCACTTTGTTCAAAATCGACACAGCTTCGTTCTGGCGAACCAAGATATCGAACTCATCCAAATAGCGTGCTTGGGGCTCACCAGATGGGTGACCATCTTCCATTGCCAGAACTTTGCATGGCCCATCATGTTCGCGGCTCCAGAGGAAGTATGAGACCCCGCCACGTATCTTCACGCCAGGAAATGCATCGTAGAGCTTTGGATAATCGACGAGGTTGGCCAGCCGGTGGTCTTTGAGCATTTCGTCGCGAAACTCGTCAAGGCCTTTGCCGCCAGCGAACCAGCGCGACGGTGTGATCATTGCCAAGAAGCGCGGTTCGAGTTTCTTCGCTGCCTGCACGAACAACTGATAGATCGGCCTGGCGCTCGTGCCGAACCCCCCATCATCCAGCTGATATGGCGGGTTGCCGATGATGACGTCGAACTGCATGTCTTCTCCAAATGCCTCGCGGATGACGCTATGGGGGTCGTCGGTGTGGATTAGGGCATAGGCATGGGTTTCCATGCCCTCAGCTCGGTCAAGGGCTCGTCTACTTGCTCCGCAACAGGAGCAGCGCCCGTCCACCGCTACGGTGACTGGGTTGCCGTTCTCGTCGGCGGTCTCGACCGTCTGGGTACCGCCGACCCAGGTGTGCTGGCGCTGCTCGAACCAGATGTGGCCTGCGTTGTCAGTGAACTGATGGCAGATCGAATGTGGCCCGGCTGCCCATTTCGAGCAATAAACCGAACGGCGGGCCAACAGCGCCGTCAACTCGGTGATCGCAATCCCGTAGACCTGCTGAGTCAAGATATGATCAACGCGACGCTGCAGATCAGGCATCTGGGACGCCAAACCGTCGACCAACCGCTTGGTGATCTCGCGCAGGAAAACTCCGGATTTCGTGAACGGGTCAAGGAACTTGACGGTCTTGTCGGCCCAGATATTGTCGCCATCGTGGCTGGCTGCCCAGGCTTCGGCCACGCCGTCGAGCATCCGGCTGGCCAGTTCGGGTGGAGTGAACACCTCGTCGTTGGACAGGTTCGCGATGCACGTCAACACGTCCGGATTACGCCCCCGGAACGCCAACGCCAATCTGTCAGACATTCGCCACCTCCCGAACCGTCATCGGTGGATACTCGCGGGCGGGCGCGAACACCTCCGCCGGATCGTCATCAGCGAACAGGCTCGCCACACCGGAATCATCGGCCCGCTGCCACGTGCTGCGCTCGGTCAGCCGGTCATAGCGGAAATCGCGGCGCTGGAACCGGCCCTTGCCCAGATAAGACCACTCAGCAAACACGATGGGATCCTTACCTTGCGGGCAAGTCTTCATAGTCAGCGCGTCAGCCCAGACGATGTTCGCCTTCAGCACGGCTTGTGCTGCTGCCATGTGGTCGTTGTCGCCGCCCACGAAGGCGTTGAACACCGACGCCAGGTTCTGCTGGCATTCGGCGACGTTGTCCTCTAGCAGTTCGATACCGTAGAGGCTCATCAGCGCCAGCAGCGCATAGTGCCGACGCTCGAAGTCACTGCCGCCGTACCGGGCATCAACGCTGGCCAGCTTACGGCGCAAGGCGGCGACCAGGAAGTTGCCAGAACCGCAGGCGGGCTCCAGGAAGCGTGAATCGATCCGCTCCGATTCAGTCTTCACCAGATCAAGCATGGCGTCCACAATTTCTGGCGGGGTGAACACCTCGCCATGGTCGATGACGCGCTGGCGCGACTTGATGAGATCGGCCATCAGTCTCCGCCCATTTGGTACTCGAATGCCTGGCGTACCAAGCCCATGACGTAGGCGAAGTCGGAATCCTCGTTCAGCGTCACCTCGGTGGGTCCGTTACCCCAGCGTCCTCTGTTGGCCACATCAACGGCCAGACTACGCTCGTCGTGGAGCGACTCGAACGGAATGTTGAGACTTAGGCGCATTCGCGCCACCTGTGGAATCACATCAACAAAGTTGGTGTCTGCCTTGAACGCAACGTACAGCTTCAGGAACTCGCGCGTCACGCATGCGTCTAGGGCGAGCACCTCGTCGCTGAAGCGGTCAAAGAGCCCGCGACGGGCAGGAGTCAGCAGACTCGGGTGGTTCTCAATCGTGTATGCCGACACGACGGCGCCCTTGGTTGGCTCGTACTCCGCAAGCACCTCCGGCGGCAGGTTAGGCCGCGACCAAATACCAACCGCCTCGGCCGCGAGTCTCGTGGCCCTTTCTGCGATGGTTTGTGCGTTCCAGGTGTCGAGTTGCCCCAGCCCCTGGTTCAGGCGCAGCGGGCTCTGGGCGAACCCGCCAGGCATATCGCGCTTCTCGCGGAATGGGCGATCAGAGTACTCCGAGTTGTAGCCCGTCAACGTCAGATTCCCGAGCGTATGGAGGCATTGCTTCTGCACCTCTGCCCATTCCGGCCCGAGGGCCTCCTGCCATTCGGGCCGCAGCTTCTCGTTTTGTGGCATGATGTGCTCGATGGTGTACTCGTCGATGGACGTGTACTCCTTGCGTCCGTAGTTCTCCATGACCCGCAGGAAATAGGAGCGGCGAGGAAAGTGGTACAGGTCGGAGGACTTGAGTTCTTGGGAGAATTCCTCGTCCGTCGGGAACCGCTGGTAGCCGCGCATGAGCTGGAAATGCGCTGCGACGCTCTCGACATACCGGTCCTTCTGCAGGTATCGCCCGAACATGGCGAAGGTTTTGTTCAGCGAATTGGTCGGGATGCGCACGATTGCCCGACGGAAGATGTACGACGTAACCATGCGCACGATCTCCAGCAGGTCTTTGTCGTTGATGACGCCGCCGACGTAATCACCGTATGTCTCCAGCAGGAACGGGTAGACGACATCAGCCTTGATCTGAACCAGATCGTTGAAGGCACGCCGTAGCCCCGGCAATGGCTCCTTACCCAGCGCCATGGCGCAGTACCAGCTTGCGTACTGGCGGATGTCTGCTACCAGCGGTTCAATTGACTCGACAGCTCGGCTGGCGACGAAGTCTTTGAACGTGTCGTAAATGTCGTCGAGCCTTGGGATGCTGCCGGTCTTGATCGTCAGATAGTGGCGCATGAATTGGTCGAACTGCGCCTCGTAGGCGGCCGGGCCGAAGTCACGCTCCATAGGGCGCCAGTAGCTTGTGTACAGGGCTTGCTGTTGCTTCGGTTCCAAGTCCATCAGCACGAAGTTGCGGATCAGGTCGGTTTGGGACAGTTTCTTGCCTGTGGAGTTCATTGCCTCGAACACCAGTTGCGGGTGGTCGACGCCGACCTCCAGCTTGATGTCGACCACCGTCAGCTTCGATAGTCCTCGGCACACGGCAGCTAGGTCGAGACCAGGTTCGCTCATCCATCGTTCGATCAAGTGGTAGTTGTCGATGACTCGGCTCTGGCTGTCCGGTGGTGGCTCCTGGCCGGCGACGATGGACTGGAGCGTGGCGCGGTCGTCTTGTGACAGGAGCAGACGGAAGCGCCGCTCGCCTTCCTTGTGTTCATTCAGCAAGTATTGGGTGCGAATCTCAACCGGGGAGAACCCGTCAACTGGTTCTTGCTGAGCGACGGGCCTGCCACTCAGTTGCTTGGCCAGTGCGGCCAGAATCAAGCTGATCGTCGTCACCCGTTGTTGGCCGTCGATGATGAGACTGGGCTCGAAGTGAGTCGCTGTCCCGGGTTTCTTCTCGACATACACCACCGATCCGGTGAAGTGGGCTTGCATCTTCTCGCTCTGCCCAGCCCTCAGGATATCTTTCCAGAGCTGCTCACACTCAGGCTCGCCCCAGGCGTACGTGCGCTGGTAGATGGGTACCTCGAACTGCTTGTTCGACAGCATCAGCGTGAGTAGGTGCGTGTCATATGCCTGCATGAAGAAAAGCCTAATGGCCTGCGCAGACATTTCCTCTGCGCCACGACTGACAAGCTTGGTCAGGTGCTCATCTGTCTGTGGCTTGCAGTATCAGTGATGATCTAGCAGTGTTCAACTTCAACTCTTGAACGAGGTGCTTGAGCTCGGCAGTGAACTCGAGCCATCGATCAAGTGGCACAACCCGGGACGGCAAGGCGACACACGACAAGGCACTATATGACATGACGAGAACGCCCAATGGCTGGTCGATATGGGCTACCGCATCCTTACGCATCATACCCAAGCACGACCACGCTCCCAGATGTTATCTTGCCGCTGCTTGCATACAATGTTTGTGTTATATAAGCTATAGGTTGTGATCTGGACGGCGATCTTTAGTCGCGTCGTCACCGACTGGCTTGACCAGGCGGATGAGACGACGTATGAGCTGTTCCATGCAGCAGTGAGGGTTCTGCGTGAGGAGGGGCCTTCGCTGGGCAGGCCACTTGTTGACCTTGTCAAGGATTCGACTGTTCATAACATGAAGGAGTTAAGGCCGGGGTCAGTTGGTCGCAGCGAGATTCGGGCGTTGTTCGTCTTCGATCCGGCTCGTCAGGCGATTGTGTTGGTTGCCGGTGATAAGTCTGGTGAGTGGAAAACATGGTACAAGAGGATGATCCCGCGGGCAGAGAAGATGTATGCGGCATATCTGAGAGGTGAGGAAATATGAGGACTTTGGAAGAGCAGTTGGCTATGCGGCCTGTTGACGAAGCTCGTGTTGAGGAGCTGGCGGCTAAGCTGCGCCAGCAGGTTCGGGCTTATCGTTTGCGTGAGATCAGGGCAGCTCAGGAAATCACGCAGGTGGAGTTGGCCGGGCAACTCAAGGTGTCCCAGAACCGCATTTCGCAACTTGAGCAGGGCCAACTTGGACGTAGCCAGATTGACACGCTGCGTCGTTATGTTGAAGCGCTGGGTGGTGTGTTGAACGTGGAAGCAACGTTCGGCGACACCCGCTACGTCCTTGCGTAGCAATTTTGAACGCAGTGCGGTCCAAATTGGACAGGAAGCCAGTACTGTACTGGCTTCAGACGAGTCGCTTTGCAATACGTGCGCCGGTGTTGATGTCCCAGAGGCCGACGGCGGCCATCGGGTTGCCGTGGCGGTCGCCGACTCTGGCCAGGCAGGTGACATGTGTGTTGCCAAATGTGGCTGACGCGGGCATATGCATGTGCCCGTGTAGCGAGAGCATCGGCTGAAAGTCGTCGATAATCGCCTGGATGTGCTCGTCGCCTCTCAGGTCGGGGATGTCGGCACCTGTGATGCCGGTCGGCCAGTCGTGAGCCAGGAAGACGTCAACACCGCCGCCCATGGCTTTGCGGGCGTCAGCAAGTTCGCTTGGCAAGTAGTGGCTGGCGTGCCTGCCGTCACGAAACTTGAGCCGGTTGTCCTGGGCGCGCTGGTAGGTGCTTTCGCCCCAAATGCCGGACAGGAACCCGACCCGCAGTCCCCCTATCGTCACCAGGCCAGCCCGTCCGAGGTAGGTGACGTTTGGCCCCATCTGGCCGTGCCCTTCGAGCAAACCGCCATCCGCGTCGAGGGCGGCGAATGGTTCGTGGTTGCCGGCTATGAAGTATAGCGGTGCGGGGATGACGACGTTGCCAGTGACGACGTCCACGAAATCACCGAGTTTGCGGTACTTGGACGGCCCCGGCACCTGGTCGATCTCCGCCTCGCTGCGCAGTGCCTCGGCGTCGCCGACTTGCAGAATCGCTGTAAGGTCAGCGGGTGCGACACCACCAGCCGCGCACGCGGTTTCGACGAGTGCTGCCGCCTCACCCCAGTGGCCATGGACGTCACCAAGTGCGGCAATCAACATGATTGATCCTGATCACTTTCGTCGTCACCCCAAAGGTCTCGATAGGCATAGACGCACTCGGTAACGAGCCTGGGCTGTTTCGGGTAGAGGAACCGACAGACCTGACGAAACACTTCAGCCCCGTCCGCTGTGTGCGCGGCGTTCAGCAGATCGTCAAGCAGGTGATCGATTGTGTTTGTGTCTGTGATCTGCCTAGTAAACAGACCGACGATTCTGGCGGTACAGGCTCCGAGTTGCGTTTGGCCTATCGCTTCCATCTGCTCGCCCAACGACAGAAGCGTGGCATTGTCCAGTAGTTGTGCGTCGACTTCATTCATGACCAAAATCTTAATGAAGGTCGATGACAATCTTCCGGGCTGCTGCTTCGACGGGGATCTGAGGGGTCAGGTTGAACGGCATTCGATGCACACGCCCAATGTCAGTTGGTCGACAGATCGTAAACATCGTAGGCATCTGTGGCCGCGGAACAGCGCCGCTGGTGAGTTATGCGTGGGCAGCATGGGCTGCACGTCAAAAGCAGCCTGATGGGCAGCCACCGTGCGTGGGTGTTGGCGTCCCAGCGCAGCGAATAACTCTCCCGGTGTGCGTGGCGGGGTGGTCATCGGTGCTGCCATACGTGCTACGGCATCACGGAAGGTATCTGTTGTGACGCGCTCGGCAAGAAACAGATCGGGATTGACTGCGCTGACGTTCGAATCTGTCAAATCAGTCTCGCCGAAATCGTCGACGTCCTCGGTGACGATGAACATCGCACCCGCTTTCACAGCGTCTGCCAGCACCTGACGGTCGTGAAGGCTTGTGGTGGCATAAACGTCACTGCAAGTGGATGATGGACTATGTTCCAGGCCCTCCACTTGGCGAATGCTTGCGACACTGGCCTGGTGGCCTCGGCGGTGCCGGTCAGCCTCAGCCTCGACGTATGCGCTCCATGTCACTGTGTAACCACTTGGTAGCGCCGCGAACATCAGCAGCGACCGAGTGACGGGCTTCGCGAGAACGTTTGCGTCAAGGAATACCTGAAAGTTCGACGGCTCAGGCATCGTCACCGAACAATTCAGCCTCGATATCACCGGCAGTAGCTTGAGCAATGGAGTCCATCTGACGATCCCAAACTCGCCGCAGTTCCGCGTAGGGGATACGGTTGCGGTTGCCGACCTTGGTTGCCTTGATCTCGCCTGCAGCGATCCGGCGCGAGATCGTCGATCGCGACACCATCAGTACATGGGCCGCTTCCTCAGGAGTTACCATCTTCGCCTCTGTGCTGACGACAACCCGCTGGCCCTCTATTGCGGCATTGCGCACCAGCGCAAGTATAGCGCGCTCCCAAGTTGAGCGATCCTTTGGCGCGGCCAGCGCGTCGGGTTCCAGAGTGAGGACTGTGGTACTCATGAACCATACCATACCATGTAAGTGCACACTTAACATGTGATAACTGTTCATACTCATCAGATTGAGATGCTTCGTCCCGTCCTGGAATTGCACCAAAAATCAACCGCCGACAACAGGCAGCAGTCGGCAAATCGTTCACCACGGAGTCACCGGTCTTCCCCTGTCAAACCAGGAAACCGCCACCAACCGAGTCGGGCACCGACCCGCCAAGGGGTCGCAAGTTTACATCATGTCAACCCGACGTATCATATGTGTTTCGACATCCAACTCCACGGGGTCCTATCGCTATCAAATCGGTCATGATTACTTGCTATGCTTTGACCATGACGGGCATCCAGATCAAGGTCGGCGTTATCCCCACGGCCGACGCTCTCGTCGACCTGTACTCCTCCGTCGGGTGGTCGGCGTACACCCGCAATCCATCTCGCCTCCAGGAGGCTGTGCGGCGGTCTCTCCTCACGGCAACCGCTTGGGAGGACGACCGACTTGTCGGCCTCGCCCGTGTCGTCGGTGATGCGGTCTCGATCATCTACTTGCAAGACGTGCTCGTCCACCCCTCCTACCAACGCAGGGGCATAGGCCGTTCCTTGGTTGTGGAAGTCTTCTCTGCGTTCGCGGATGTTCGCCAGCATGTCTTGCTGACTGACTCTGAGCCCGGTCAGACTGCGTTCTACACGTCCCTGGGCTTCACCGATATCCGGGACATGGCAGACGGCCTCCGATCGCTCGTGCGTATCCGCGCCCAAGACACCGACTGATCTGACCGAGGAGTTCTCCCACAAGTCATTTCTCCAGTCTTTTCAGCTCGACCATGTGAACTCGCAAGAAAGGTTTGCGCAGACCCGAACAGAACAGTGAAACCGAGAGCCTGCGACACAAACACAGGTGAAGGTGAAAGAATGGTGCTCATGAATAAGGCCAGTTCAGTATTACTCACCCTCGCACTTCTAACCGCCTGCGGTAGTCCCCCAGCCGATGTCATCACTGGCGATCCCGCAACTTTGCTCCCGGCACTGATGGCTGAAGCCAATGCCACTTTGCCATCTGATGAACAGATGACAGGGACCTTCGACGAACCAATAACAGCTGAGAACTCAGAGTTCGCCACTGGAATACCGTCAGCGGAGTTTTCCGAGTTGGTCATCGCCGCCTTTCAGTCCAAGGCAGGGATGATCACTTCAGCCCAGACCACCGTGCTCATCCAGGCCAAAGATCCGACGTCAGCCACCAAAGTTTCCCAGTTGGTAGCAGCTGGATTCGATTCTGGTCAATGGATCTGTGTCATGCCAGAGCGTAGCTTGGTTATAACCGCTGGCAGCTATGTCTTGCTGGCAGTCGGTATGAAGGACGGAACGCAAGCCTTGGTCGATGCATTCAAGAAACTGTCTCACGATACCGCAAGCGACCCAGTCGTTTTCTACTCTGGTTAAGGTGTCCGCTCGCAGTCCCCTAGGAAGCACAACTGATAGGTCGGCACGATGCTTTTCTCAAGTATCACCTTTCTCTACGCTTTCCTACCTGTAACACTGTTGGTTTACTTTGCAGTGCCTAAGCGCTACTTGGCCGGACGCAACTATGTGCTTCTGATTGTCAGTGCAATCTTCTATGCCTGGGGTGGTCCAGGGTACTTGATCATCATGACTGCCCAGATTATCGGCGCTTGGCTCTTTGGTTTGGCTATTGAGTATTGGGCTCACAGTCCGAAGAGAAGACTTATCTTCGTCCTCAGTCTTTGCTTCAGCTTGAGCATGCTGCTGTTCTACAAGTACACCGACTTTTTCATCGGTAATCTGAATGCAGTATTTGGTTCTCATCTGCCGCTTCTGAAGCTTGTACTGCCAGTGGGGATCAGTTTCTATACCTTTCAGATTCTCAGCTACCTAATCGATCTGTATCGCCAAGAAATCCCTGTCCAACGGAATCTGGGACTGTTTGCAACTTACGTCGCTCTATTTCCGCCTCTGATCGCCGGTCCAATCATCCGATATGCCGACATCTCCGCAGCCTTGACTAACCGTGAGCATAGCCTTGAAGACTTCGCCGTCGGAGCCAAACGATTTGTCGTCGGCTTGGGCAAGAAGGTCATCATCGCCAATACGATGGGCAACCTAGTAGCTACCTTGGGTGGTGAGAACCACTCAAGCTCCCTAGCTGCCTGGGTCTTCATCGTCGCCTTTGCCTTGCAAATCTACTTCGATTTCTCGGCCTACTCCGACATGGCGATCGGTTTGGGACGGATCTTCGGTTTCAAGTTCAAAGAGAACTTTAACTATCCCTACATTGCTCGCAGCATCACCGAGTTTTGGCGGCGGTGGCACATGTCACTTTCAAGTTGGTTCCGCGATTACGTCTACTTCCCACTTGGAGGCAGTCGAGTATCGGCAGGACGCCTATGCCTCAATCTGATCATCGTCTGGGGCCTGACTGGCTTTTGGCATGGAGCAGCCTGGAACTTCATTACTTGGGGCTGCTACTTCGCCGTCTTGCTGATGGTTGAGAAGTTCTTCCTCAAAGGAATCCTCGAAAGAGTGCCTGATTGGTTGGCTCGATGCTACACATTGCTTGTTGTGCTCATCAGTTGGGTCCTCTTCGACGCCAGAAGTATGGGAGGAGCCTTGGACACCCTGGGAGTTCTCTTTGGCGCCGGCGGTATCGGCGCCGACTCGGCTGCTTGGTACTACCTGCGCAGCTACGCTGTCCCCTTACTGCTGGCAATAGTCGGCAGCACTCCTCTACCGGCTATGGCTGGCAAGTGGTTAGCAGAGCGCTTTCCCAAGCTGGCGGCGGTAGCTGAACCAATCTTCCTGGCCGGTCTATTGCTCATATGCACTGCCTTCTTGGTGGATTCCTCTTTCAATCCCTTCATCTACTTCAGGTTCTAGCGGTAAGGAGTGACCTATGAAAAAATCGCGACGGGCATTCGTCACCACGATGGTCTTTGTGCTAGTCATTGCTGGAGGCGGGCTAGCCCAACTATTCGCCAATCCACCTGACGTATTGCAAGCCGAGCGGCGACCACCGGCGTCTCTGCCCAGAGCCGCTTCTTTGCTCGACGGTAGTTGGATGGAAGGTTTCGAGAATTTCATGGCAGATCGTTTCCCTGGGCGCGACGGCTTTCGAACCATCAAAGCCTTGACTGTATTGGATGTCTTGCGCCAGTCAGATTTGGACGGGCTGTACTTTGCTGACGGCCATGTTGGTAAGTATGAGAAGGTTAATCCAACTTCGGCAACACGTCTAGCCCAGAAGATCTCGGTTGTGGCAGATGGCTTGGCCACAAGTCGTATCTATTACTCGATCGTGCCAGACAAGAGTCTGTATGCCAGTCGAAAGTTTCCTGGCTATGATCCGGCGCTAGTCCACCAACTCCTAAGCGAAAAACTGCCTAGTTATACTGAGATCGACTTATCCACCGTCCTGCAACTCAACGACTACTACACCACCGACCTGCACTGGGATCAGTCTCGTATCGCACCGGTGGTAGCCGCTTTGGGTCAAGCTATGGGTTTTGATACCAGCTATGTCGAAGATCTGCGAAGCCAAGTGGCAGGAGATTTTCGTGGGGCATATGCCGGTCAGCTTTCGCTACCGATGCCACCTGATGTCATGACCTATCTATCCAGTCCAGTTATTGACCAAACCAAGGCATCGTATCTGAATCCCAAGACTGGCCATCTGGAACCGGCTCCGATTTATCAGCTTGATCAGTTCAATTCTGTCGATCCGTACAACCTTTTCTTAGCCGGCCCCCAACCCCTGATCGTCTTGGAAAACCCAGCCGCAAAGACCGACCGAGAACTCTTCCTCTTTCGCGACTCGTTCAGCTCATCGCTAGCTCCATTGCTGATCCCGGCCTACAGCAAGATAACCCTGATCGACTTGCGCTACATCAACGTCCAGTTGCTGGATCAATACTTAACCATCCCAAGCGATGCTGACGTCCTCTTCCTCTACAGTTCTCAAGTCTTGAACAACTCCGAGACTCTGATGGTTCCCATCCGCTAACTGTTACCTGGCCTTCGGATTGGCGAGCCGTCATCCGTTCGTTGATGGCAACAACAGAATTGGTGTATTGGCGATGCTCGTAACCTAGCGCCGCATATTTTGCAATATCTAACTTGACAGGTAAGATTCTGCAAATAGGAGATAGCCATGGATACTCTTCGGTTGATGACGCAAGCGCCTTTGCGGACGGTGCGCCCGTTAATGCTGCGTGACGTATACGCTAACCCGGACAAAGAACTGGCCCGGCTACGCGATCAGGGTTATCTCGTCCAGCTCGCGCGCGGGACCTATCTTGTAAAGCCCGACACGTTACCGGCCGGACAGACCTGGACTCCCCCGCTGGAAGTGGCAGCGATGGCCTACGCGACAGCGGCCTACGCCCCAGCGGTGCCTGTGCTTTACGGCATCAGCGCTGCCCGAAACTGGCAGGCCATCCCACGGGCCATCGGTGTCGCTATCGTGGCTGTACAGCGCCCGCACCGGCCCATCGCCCTGCGCACTGGCGGTCGGGTTGAGTTCACCGTGCGCCGTGTCGACCTACTGGACACCCAACCCGTCGACACAGTTGTCGGTATGATGCGAGTCACCACACCGGAGCAGACGTTGGTCGACCTGGTGGCTTGGCCGCAGTTAGGAGGCATGCCCGATCAGGCGATTCAGGCGGCCAGGCAGATTATCCCTCAGGTGGACGCCGGGCTGCTTCAGAAACTGCTGCTGCGCCAACCTGAAACTGTTATCCGCAAAGTCCGGGCAGTGCTGAAGGAATCGTGAAATGACGCGCAATGACAAGGCCACCGGAGCCGACACAGCGAGCTTGAGCAAGCCTCGCCTGAGCGTCAATCAGGCCGATCCATTCGGTCTGCTCGCTGCCGATCTGGCGCGCTGGCAGGCTCACTTCGGTGTGACCGCCGACCAAGTCCGTCATGATTATGTGATCTCGCGGGTGCTAGAAGCCCTCGCGCCGCACTCAGATAGTTTCGTATTCTACGGTGGCACAGCCTTGTCACGCACGATCTTGAACGGTTTGCGGTTGAGTGAGGACATCGACCTGCTGTCCGCCATATCGCGAAGCGATGCCGCCCGCATCATCGACGAGGCCCTGCGGTTCGGCTTGCGTGAACGGTTTGGGACGGTCATAGCTACTCCCAATTTGACGCAAACGCGAAAGGACACCGACGCCTGCGTCTACCATATCGGACCGGTCGACATACAGATCCAGCTCATCAACGGCGCCTTCTACACTCCATGGCCCACCCAAGCGTCAACTGTTGCGCAGCGTTATGCCGACATCCCCGACATTGAGTTGACCACCTACACGCCCAGCGCGTTCGTTGCTGCCAAAACCACCGCCTGGGGTGGCAGGAACGCGCCACGCGACCTGTATGACCTGTGGGCGCTAAGTCAGCGGCACTTCATCAACTCACAGGCCGCAGCCGTCTTCAAAAGCAAAGGCCCGACAGGTGGGTACCCTCACCGCTGGTCTCTGCCAGCCAAACCACCGACCGAGCAGGCGTGGCAAGATGCGCTCGACCACCAGTGCGTCGGCAAGTCACAGCTGCTGAGGCGTATCGAATTGTCGTGGAAGCCTGGCAAGCGGTCGTCGAGGCACAAGGCGCAGAGTTCTGAAGACCCTCATAGCCAATCGCTCTTGCACGAGCCCCTGAATTTGCAACGCCCTCAGTAGCAGAAGACCGCGTCGTCTGCAACTAATACCTTTCCCGTAAGCTGAATCAAATACCGGATGAGCCATGGTTGAAGTTGTTTTCACGATGATGTGCCCGCCTTGTGGAGAAGCGTATGACGCCACTATCGGCGGTGAGCACTTCGGTCATATGCGGTTGCGCTGGGGACACTTCCGCACGCACAACGCCGACAACGCCTCACGACACCCGGCGCTGTTGGGCATTTTCTGTCGGACTAGCACGGGATAATTGAAACGTGGGTCTACGACGGCCCACTGCACGAGAGGATGTGTCCGTGGCGCTGAACTATGCCAGTTTCATATGGTCGGTGGCTGACTTGCTGCGCGGCACGGCATCGATGACGGAACAGTTGGATGTCCCGACGGGGCATCCCAGAAATGTCGGTGGCTCCAGGCAGAATGGCCCCATTGCTGAATACGAGGAGCGTTATGACTGAGCAGCAGGGCGAGATGATCGTCTACAAGCGCAAGGGCGCCAGCGAGGTGCAGTTGCACGCTGTGCACGGCACTGTGTGGCTGACCTACAGTGGGATGGCTGACTTGTACGCGACGACGAGTGAGAACATCATTCAAATCGTTGCGCGGGTCCTGGCCGACGGGGAGGTCGATGAGTCAACTACTAACTCTGAGTTAGTAGTTCGGCAAGAAGGTACCCGCATGGTGCGTCGTGAAGTGAAGTCCTTCAACCTCGATATGATCTTGGCAGTTGGATATCGGGTGACGACTCCCCAGGCGATGATGTTCCGCCAGTGGGCAACCACGGTGTTAAAGGAGTATCTTGTCAAAGGTTTTGCGCTGGACGACGAGCGCCTGAAGAACCCCGGTTCTGAGCCAGACTACTTCGATGAGATTGAACAACGAATCCGCGAAATCAGGGCGTCAGAGAAGCGGTTTTACCAGAAAGTTCGCGATCTGTTCGCACAATCCATATTCCGACTACGATAGAAGCTCGCCCGTGGCGAGGGACTTCTTCGCCACCATTCAGAACAAGCTACTGTTCGCCGTCACGGGGCACACTGCGTCTGAACTGGTCAGGATGCGAATCGAGCCGACTGGACAAACGTTTGGATTGACGACATGGCAGGGAGATCGGCCCGTCAAAGCTGATGCGAGCGTTGCCAAGAACTACCTGACTGAACCGGAAGTGTCCGACCTCGACTTGCTGGTCGAGCAGTTTCTCGCTTTCGCCAAAGGGCAAGCGCGACGTCATCTCGTAACCACAATGGAACAGTGGGTAACAGCTACTGATCGACTCATCGCCACTAATGGCTATGAAGTCTTGGGCGACCGTGGCGTGGTGTCTCACGATGAAGTGGAATCAATCGTGGAGCAAGAGTGGCCTGCGTTCGACCTGGCTCGGCGTCAGCGGGAGTATGACGAGTCGTGGCAGGTCGAGGCTGCCGACATCACCGAACTGCTGGAGTTGGAGCAAACCAGAAAGTCAGTTGTGAAGGATTCACTAACAACTGACGACGGAGGGAGCGTTGATGGCGATTCAGCATAAGAAGCCATTGATCTCGTGCTACGGGGTGGCGTGGGAGCAATTTCGTCATGATACGCAGTGGTCTGGCTCCGTTTGTGGATCGTCAAAGATATCAGTCATGTTTCAGGCTTACGGCTCCCCCAAGGTTGCTAACGCGTGCCCAACTTGGATTTGACGATTACTTCAGCCGACTGTCGCTAATCCCCGAAATCTTCGGTGACCAGGAACTTGGACCGTTCCGGGTTTGGACGGAAGTTGAAACCATTCTGTTTCACGTCGTCAACCCACTTGTCCACCTGATCGCGCAGGTTTTCGACGCTGCCAGAGCCGTCGAAGATGACGTCGGCGGCGGCCAAGCGCACGTCATCATCGGTTTGGGCCTCGATGCGCGCCTCGGCGTCCTCTCTGGTCAGGCGGCCCGAGTCGACCAACCTGGACACCCTCGTCCCAACCGGGGCGTCGACGACGATGACGATGTCGAAGGCCTCTGGACCCACCGACTCGACCAGCAACGGGATATTGTGGACGATCATCTTCTCGCCTCTGGCCTCGGCCTCCGCGTCGAGTTGCCCACCCCGCTCGATGACCTGCGGATGGATGATCTGCTCAAGCTTGTCCAACGCCTCGTCGTCGCCGAAGACCAATCGGCCGAGCCCGATCCGGTCAAGCGTGCCATCCGGCTGTAATACCTGCTCGCCGAAAGTCTGGACGATCGCCGCCAAACCGGGAGTGCCCGGCTCGACGACCTCATGGGCAAGCTCGTCGTAATCGATCATCGGTATACCCAACTCGGCGAATCGGGCACCTGCCACAGACTTGCCGGCTGCGATGCCGCCAGTCAAACCAATCCGGATCATGATCACCTTTCGGTCAGTGTTGTCTACCACACTAGCCTGTGACGCCTTGAGATTGGTGGTTGGTGTTGGTTACACGCCGCAGCAAGCTAGCGGATACATCACCAGGATTCAGTGCCTATTGAAGGCGACCACCTCGTCCAGCCACGCGCCCAGCGCCCGGAACGCCGACTCCACTTGTGGCCCGAACTCGACAGTCACCTCGTGCGGCCGGCTATGGCCTGGCACTTTGAAGATCATCGTCAGCACCCCGCCGTTGACATCAGGAGCAACCTGCGCTGCCAACAGGTGCGCAAGCGGCATCACAACAGACGATTGGTTGTCCAGCGATCCTATGGTGACGTTCGTCTCGTCGACGTCCAACCAAACCCAGTCCCCCACGTAGCGAGTCATGCGCGTCTCCTTCCATCTCCACTATATGGCGTGACACTGACACAAATCCGGTGTATTACGACTCGACATCTATCCTGGACGAATCACTTGGGGTGACGACGACCTCCTGTCGCACGCCTCGCCACCGGAACGAGAACGATATCTTCGTCCAACCCTGGGGCATGGCCGGGGCGGTGTGCCAACCGTCAGAATCAACCATCAAACCGGCGAAACCGAACACCACAGCCTGCCACAGACCGCCGGCGGATGCTCCGTGTATGCCGTCGCGGGCATTGCCCCGCACGTCCACCAAGTCCGCCTGGGCGGCGCGCAGGAAGTGCTGGTAGGCCGCCTCTGGGTCACCGGCCCGGCAAGCGATGATGGCGCTTATGGACGGCCCGAGGCTTGATCCCAGTTCGTGGTCCGTCCGGGGATCGTAGTAGCGATAGTTGGCCAGGAACTGCTCGCGGGTGAACAACTCCGGCAGAAGATAGGCCAGCATCAGCACATCGGGCTGCTTGAGGTTCTGGGTGTGATGTGTGCCTTCGATGCCATAGATCTGCTGCATCGACAGCACGCGCGAAGGATCGCGGGCGAGCGCGAAGTCGACGTCTGTCAAGCCGAAGAACCCCTCCTGCTGCTCCAGCACCCCGTCGCGCCATTGCGGCTCGAACATAGAATCGGCCACCCGGCTCCAGACGGCCTCGCGCGCGGCGTCGATGCCCAGCTTGTCCCTCAGCCGGGCGGCGTCCGCTGGCGCAGACGACTCCAGCCAGGCGAGCACCTGGGCTGCCAGACGCAGGTGCCAGCGCGCCATGGCGTTGTTGAAGGCATTGTCGTCGACCCGCTCGTGATACTCGTCCGGGCCCATCACATCGCGGAAGTGATAAAACCCGTCGTCTTCAAGCTGGGCGGCCCCCGCCCAGAACGTGGCGGTGTCGAGGATCAGTTCCGCGCCCTGCTCGCGCATGAACGCGTCGTCGCCGCTGACCAGCCAGTACTGCATGCAGGCGTAGGCGATGTCGGCGTTGAGGTGCAGTTCGAGATCGCCCGTCCAGATCCTGATCACCTTGGTGGGATCGTTGCCGTCTTCCACCCAGGTGGGGCACACCTCGTCCCCGGTGCCAGCGCTCTCCCACGGGAAGCGGGCGCCCGCCACTCCCCCGCCGGCCGCCTTGCGGCGCGCCCCGTCCAACCGGTGCCACCGATACCCGAGCATTCGCCGCGCGAGCTCCGGCTGGGTGAACGAGAACATGGGCAGCATGAAAAGCTCCGTGTCCCAGAAGACGTGATGACGGTAGCCGAACCCCGACAGCGTCTTCGCCCCGATGCTGGCATCGGCAATGCGCGGGGCCGCTATGAGCAGTTGGAACAGGTTGTAGCGCACCGACAATTGCGCGGCCGGATCGCCCTCGATGCGCACGTCCGATTCGTCCCAAATCGCAAGACATGCCGCTTGGTGACGGGCGAACAGGTCGTCCCACCCGTCACTTTGGCGCTGCATCAACCGGGTGACGACTTCCACCGGGTCGTCCACCTCCGCGGAACTGGCGAGGGCCACGCACTTCGTGACTTGCCACTCGCCCCCCGCCACGATAACGTCGCTGGCGATCACGGCGGGTTGCCCGTCTGCTTGGCAGGACGAAATTGGAGACGCCGTGTGTATGACGGCCATCGCCGCCAACTGAATGCCGGTGGCACGGGTGCGGGCTGTCAAAGACACCGTATTACGCTCGACCGCCTGTGATATCTGATCCCAGTGACGCAGCCCGAGGTTGTCGACGTGCACGTCGAGTCCACTGCGCGCCACGATCGTGGCCTGCCCGCGCACGACTTTGACGTGCAGCCGGACCTGGCCCCGGTGCGGCTCGTCCATGCTGAGGAAACGCTCGTCGGTCAGCTCGACCTCAGTGTCGCCGTCTGGGCTCCAGGTGAGCGCGCGGGCCAGCAGACCGGTGCGCAGATCCAGCGACCACATGCCAGTCGGCGTGTTACCGTCGCGACCCAGCCGCTGATTGTTGATCCACAGATCGATGCCCCACCAGCGGGGCAGGTTGGCCAACTCGGTGCGGCTGACTGGCATGTCGTCCCAAACACCGTGCATGAAACTGGCGGACTCCTCGCCGGCGCGTCCCTCCATAGTGGTGCCGCGCACCGCGATGTGGCCGTTCCCGATCGTCAGGAGCGTCTCAAGATGATGGTCGGCCTCGGCGCCGGCTGGCCGTGTGATCGTCCACGCGTCGTCGATATCTGTCATTCTTTGACCGCTCCAGAACTCATGTTCATGATCCGCTTCTGAAAGACGAAGAAAATGATCGCCACCGGCACCGTCATCAGCATGGCGGCGGCCAGCTTCAACGGGTATTGCGTGCCGGAGCCAAGCGAGCCGGACGCCAGCGATGCCACACCGCGGGACAGAGTCGTCAGCGCGGGCTTGCTTGACGACGCGAGGATCTGCTGCAGCTCGTTCCACGATCCCTGGAAGCTCAAGATGATGATCGTGATCAATGCCGGAGTCGCCATCGGCAGAACCACCGACCAGTAGATCCGGAACGTGCTGGCGCCGTCGACACGGGCCGACTCTTCGATGGCCACCGGTATCGACTCGAAGAAGTTCTTCATGATGAACACGCCGGTGGCGTCGGCAAAGAATGGCAAGATCATGCCGGGATATGTGTTGAACAAGCCGAGCTGGGTGATCACCAAAAACTTCGGGATCAGCAAGGCCACGCCGGGAACGGCCATGACCGCGATCAAACCGGCGAAGACGATGTTGCGTCCGCGGTAGTGCAGCCTGGCAAGGGCGAAACCGGCCATCGAATCGAACAAGGCCCGTCCCACGGTGACGAAAACGGCCACGATCACGGAGTTCATCGACCACAAAGGGAAGTCCGAGTTGAGGAACAGCCTCGACAGCGCCGCCGTGCTGAATGGCGACGGGATCAACGACAACGGGTCGGTGGCCGCGTTTCCCTCGGTTTTGAACATCGTCGCGATCTGGATGAAGAAGGGGAAAATGTAAACGAGAGCGAGCCCGATCAGCAGAACGTAAAGCGCAGCCTGGCTCCAGTGGAAACCCGTGGCTCGACGGCGCCGCCGGGCATCGGATGTGATGGTCATACTCACGGCTCTCATCGCCTTTCTTGCTTGGCCGATTTTTGGGACGTCCGGATCAACCCTCGCCGTCCGGTGCGGTTGGGCTGGTCCGGTTTCTCGCCGAGCCAGACCCGTTGCAGCACCGTGAAGAGCAGGATGATGATCAGCAGGATGAAGGCGATCGCGCACGCCTGTCCGAACTCGGTGTTCTTCATCGCTGACTGGTACGACAGGAACGCTGGTGACAGCGTCGTATTACCAGGCCCGCCCTGTGTGGCGGTGTAGACCTGGTCGAAGACTTGCCAACAGCCGATCAGCCCAAGGGTGATGACGGTGAACAACGTGGGCCGCAGTTGCGGCAGCGTGACCTGCCAGAAGCGCTGCCAGCCGTTGGCGCCGTCGACGATAGCGGCCTCGTCCACCTCGGGCGACAGGTTCTGCATCGCCGCCAGGAACAGCAGCATGAATGTGCCCGACGTCGTGAAAATGGCCTCGATCATCAGGGCTGACATGGCCCATGATGGACCGCCGATCCAATTCCACCAGCTGACACCGAGGAAACTGTGATTGACCAGGGCGGACGGCCCGTCCTTCAATCCCAGCCCGGATAGCAGGGCGGTGATGATGCCCTGCGGATCGTTGAACCAGTTAGGCCCGTGAATGCCAATCCAGCTGAGCACCCGGTTGACGGCGCCGGTGCCGCTGAACAGGAACATCCACAAGACGGTGATCGCCACGGCGCTGGTGACCGATGGGAAGTAAAAGGCGGTGCGGAAGAAGCCGCGGCCACGCAGCCGTTGCCCGTTCACCAGTGTGGCCAGGAAAAGCGCCACAGCGGTCTGAAGCGGGACGACCAACAGCACGTACCACAGCGTATTACGCAGCGACCAGCCGAAGGTTCTGACGGACAGGCCGCCGCCGACCGTGATATTGGAATAGTTCTTCATTCCGACGAAACTGACGTTCGCGCCGAAGGGACTGCCGTGGCCGGCCCAGTCAGACACGCTGACCCAGCCGGCCATGACAATGGGTATCACAAGAAATAACGTCAAGGCGATCAGCACCGGCGCGGTCAGCAGCCAACCGGAGAGAGCCTCCCCGCGCCGGATGCCACTCCCTGGACGGGAGCGCCGCGCCGATGCCGTCGTCATATCAAATCACCCTTTACAGCAGAGCCTGCAACTCGGTTTGAGCTGTATTCAGGATAGTCGCCGGATCGCTCGTCGCCAGTGCGCCGATCGAGTTGTTGAGGTCGGTTATCACCTGAGAAGCGCCCTTGATCGTCGGGACGCCCTGGGCCGTGGCCGCGCCGTCCGAGAACGCCTTGAGCGTCGGGAAGGCGGCCGTCCACTGGGAGGACGCGCTCTGCAGCGACGGCATGATGCCGAACGCCTGGGCGAAGGCCATCTGCTGGGTGGCGGTCGTCATGAACTCGACGCAGCTGAGGGCTGCCTTCTGGTTCGGCGAGTCAGCCGCGATGCCCCAGCCGTTGCTGAACTCCATCGTTCCCGACTTGCCGGTCGCCGGAGCGGCGGGCATGGGGACGACGGTGAAGTTGACGTTCTTGTAGTCGGTCGACATGGCGCCGGTGATCCAGTTGCCTTCGATCGTCATGGCGCCGAGAGCCTTGCCGAAAGCCTCGCCGCCCCAACCGGTGCTGACGTCGGCGGCGAACTTCATGGAACCGTCAGCCAGCATCGACTTGGCAAATGTCAGGGCGTCAATGTTCGACTGATCGCTGGCCGTCGCCTTGGTCTGGTCGGCGTTCATCAGGTTCGAGCCGTTGGCAACCATGAAGGCGCCGAGACGCTCGTACTGGCCCGAGACAACTAGGCCGGTGACCTTGCCGGAGGTGAGCTTCTGGGCGTCGGCGTGCAGCTGGTCCCAAGTCGTGGGATAGTCGGCCGCGGTCAGCCCGGCAGCGGTCCACAGGTCATCGTTGATGATCAGGCCAAGCGTCGAGAAATCCTTCGGAGCCGCGTAGAGCTGGCCCTTGTAGGTGTAGTCGTTGATCAGGCTCGGATAGAAGTCCGAGACGTTTGGCAGCATGCTGCCGTATGCGAGCAGGTCACCGGCGTCGGCATAGCCGGGCAGTGCGCCGGCGCCGAGATAGAAGACATCAGCGGGCTGGCCGGAGGCGAATCCCTGAGCCAGTTGCTGGTCCAGGTTGTCGGCGGCGACGACATTGGCTGTGATGCCGGATTGGGCCGTCCAGGCGGCTGCGGCAGCCTTGACGGCGTTGGTCTCGGCGTCGCCGCTGGAGCCGATCAGGATGGTGATCGGGTCGTTGGACGACGTCAGCGAGTCCGTGGCCGACGGTGTCGTGGCTGGTGTTGGACCGCAACCGGCAAGAGCGATGGCCGATGCGAAGGCGAGTGCTCCGACCATCAAGCGGTTACGTAGGTTTTTCTGCATGTGTGGGCCTCCTTACCCGCCATCAGGATGATGGCATTTGGTCAATTTGATCGTTCAAATTGCTAACAAGGTCTACTTTACGCGCAACCAGAGTTTCGTCAACAATCCCTTTACACTATCGTTACCTTCTGTATCGTGATTCTTGGACGGAGGCACGTGGAAAAATGGCTAGTTTGCCTACGGTGAACGACGTGGCGCGGGCCGCCGGGGTGTCGCGCCAGACCGTGTCGAACGTCCTCAACTCGCCGGAGATCGTGCGGGAAGCCACCCGCGAGAGGGTGCAGCAAGTCATCAGCCAACTCGGCTATCGTCCCCACGCCTCGGCGAGGCGGCTGCGCACGAGGCGCGCCGCCACTCTGGCCGTCAAGATCGATGCCACGCCCGATGGCGTGTCAGGCGCCGTGCTCGACCGCTTCCTGCACGCGCTGACGGAACGGGCCGATCAGTTGGGGCTGCGCGTCATGCTGTACGCGGCGAAGGACGCGAACGACGAGGTGCGCGCCATCCGTCGCCTGGTGCAGGGCTCGGACGTCGACGCCTTCGTCCTGACCTCCACATTCCACGGCGACCCGCGCACGGCCTGGCTCAGCGAGCACGGCCAGCCGTTCGTCACTTTCGGACGTCCGTGGGGCGCCGAGGACGATCCCCGCTATCGCTGGGTCGACGTGGACGGACGGTTCGGGGTGCGGACGGCCACCGCGCACATGCTGGCCGACGGCTGCCGCCAAGTGGCCTTCATCGGATGGCCAACCGGCTCTGGCACCGGCGACGAGCGACGGTTGGGCTGGCGTGACGCGATGAGCACCCAGGGGATGACGGACGAGCAGATGGAGGTGCTGACGGTCTCGGTCCAGGAGAACCTGGCGGAGGCGAGGGCCGGGGTCACCGAGTTCCTGCGGCGTAATACGGCTGTGGACGCCATCGTCGCCGCGTCCGACACTTTGGCACTGGCGGCATTGCTCGCGACGCAGGGACGCCTGCCCGTGGTCGGCTTCGACAACACCCCCGTCGCGGTGTCGCTCGGCTTCAGCAGCGTCGACCAGCGACTGGACGAGGTGGCCACGCAGGCCTTGCGGCTGGTGCAGCAGGTGATGGACGCCCCGGACGAGTCCAGTCACTTCCTGGTCGAGCCCCGCCTCGTGGTGCGGGAGCACTCGCCCGCCGTGGACTTGCTGCGCTGAGTTCTCCTACGCCGTCACATCCCGGCGCCGGTAGCCGACTCCCCCGACGACGGCGAGCGCGAAAGCGCCAATCGCCAGAGCGGCCCAGGACCACCATGAGAAAGGCTCCGTCGGCCAGCTTGGCAACAGCCCGAAAGGCGTGAGTTTTTGCACCCAGTGCGGCAGATTGACGAGCCCGCCGAGATAGACGACCACGAAGGTGACAGCCAGATACGCCCAGGCTATCCAGGTGAGCCGCTTGGCGACGCCCACGAGCAGCAACCCCAGACCGCCGAAGGCGAGCAGCCCCGCGCCGTAGACGAATGCCGCCTTGAGCACCAGTGAAGCGCTGACCGGATTCGTCATGACCATGCGGGCCACCGTCCAAAACCCGATGGCGGCCAACAGTTGCATGGCGATAGCGACAAGCAGCACCAGTAGCGCGTATCCCCCGTACAGCCGCACCCGCGACACCGACTTGCCCAGGACGGCGTCCAGGCGGCCGCTGCGCTCCTCGGCGTGCAGCTTGAAGGCCGTCGTCAGAACCGGGATCGTGCCCAGCATACCCATCATGAGCAGCAGGTTTGACGTCACAGGACCGACGGCGTTAGTCGTTCCCGCGCCGATGCCGACCAGCAGTTGATAGAGCTGGTTGGATTGGACGAAGTTCTCCATGTCTGACATCACCGAGCCGTAGGCCGCGGCGAGCAGGAAGACCGCGACGCCCCAGGCAAGGATCGTCCCGCGGGTCAATCGCCAGGCCAGGCCCCATTCGTCGGCCAGCCAGCGCGAGGCGTGGGCGCGTCTTCCCCCTGCCTCGGGCAACAATCCCCGGCCAAGATCGCGGCGTCCGGCCAAGCCGAAGGCGGCGGCGATCAGAACCGCGCAGGCAAGAAGCAGCGTCACCACCGGCCACCAGAGGTTGCTGTAATACGGATACGTGCGCTCGATCAGGCCCAGCGGCGAGACGCGCCCGGCCCACTCACTGCCGACGTCGCCGTACGCCCGCAGCACGTAGAACGCGCCCAGCAGAGCCAGGCTGGTCCCCGTGGCCGCGCCGGCGCTGTGGACTAGTTGGACGACGACCAGGGTGATCCCCGCGAAGACCAGACCGACCGCTCCTAGTGCCGCGCCGTAGACGAGCGAGCCCGCCAGATCGATGGACGCCACCCCGAACAGCGGCATGCTGAAGCCGGTCAGCAGGGCCAGCAGCACGTTCAGGCCGATCACCAGGCCCGTCGTGGCCATCAGTGACGACAGTCGTCCGGCCGGGAGCGCCCGGACGACTTCGAGACGGCCTTCGTCCTCTTCGCCCCGCGTGTGGCGGACGACGATCAGGATGTTCATCACCGCGACCAGCAGCCCCGACCAGACCAGCATCAGCTGGGTGTACATGACGCCGTACGTGTAGGCGTCGCCATAGATGAGGCCACACATGGCCACCATGGCCGGGTTCTTCATCATCTCACCGAGGGTGGCGATCTCCTCGGACGTCCCCGCCATGCCCGGGAACATCGGGACGAAAATGACGCAGAACAACCACACCGAAATCAGCCAGACGGGCAGGCTGACGCGGTCGCGCCGCAGCATCAGGCGTAATACGGGAACCCAATTGGCGGTCAGCATGTCGTGGGCTCCGTCTGCGCGTAGTGGGTCATGAACAACTCCTCTAGCGTGGGCGGCACCGAGACGATGCGCGTCGCCCCCTGGGCTGCCAGATAGGCCATGACGGGGGCGGTTCGGGCGTTGTCGAGGTGGAATTCGGCTTCGCCGGGCTTGAGCGCCAGGTCGTGGACGCCGTCCATCGTCGCCAAGCCGTCCAGGTCGCCGGTGGCCTCGGCGTGCACCTGGTTGCGCGTGAGGTGCTGCATCTCGCGCAGCGTTCCAGTGTCGACGATCTTGCCTTGCTTGATGACGGACAACCGGTCGCACAGTTGCTCCACCTCGGAGAGGATATGGCTCGACAGCAGCACCGTCTTCCCCTCGGACGCGACCTCGCGGACGCACTCGCGGAACACCATCTCCATGAGTGGATCGAGCCCGGCGGTCGGCTCGTCCAAGACGTACACATCGGCGTTAGTCGCGAAAGCGGCCACCAACGACACCTTCTGGCGGTTGCCCTTCGAGTACGTCCCGCACTTGCGTGTGGGGTCGAGGTCGAAGCGATTAATCAGCTCGTCGCGGCGCGTTTTGCCGCCAGACTTGGCTAGACGCACGAACAGGTCGATGACCTCTCCTCCGGTCAGGTTGGGCCACAGGTTGACGTCCCCCGGCACGTACGCGACGCGTTTGTGGATCGCCACCGCATCGCTCCAGACGTCCTGGCCGAAGATCGTGGCACGGCCCGCGTCGGCTTTGAGGATGCCGAGAAGGATGCGCAGTGTGGTCGTCTTTCCCGCGCCGTTGGGGCCGATGAACCCGTAGATCTCACCGGGCATGACGGCTAAGTCGATGCCATCGAGGGCGCGGACGCGTCCAAAACTCTTCGTGATACCGGTCATGGCGATGGTTTGTTCAGGCATGTCATATATTCTGCCCGATTCCAGGAGTACGAGTATGATTTCGGGCGTGGATCATCGTCCTTGCCCGTGGCAACATGGACCACGGCTGACCAACTGGACCCGCCGGGTGCTGAACGACCCGGTCCGGATCACCAAGCCGTATGTGGAGCCCGGCCAGACCGTCATGGACGTCGGCTGCGGCATGGGCTTCTTCACAGTGCCGATGTCGCGGATGGTGGGCGCCTCTGGTCGCGTCATCGCCGTCGACGTCCAGCCGGAGATGCTGGACGGCCTGCGTAAGAACGTCGCCAAGTCGGGTTGCGCCAACGTCACCGTCCACCAGTGCGGGCCCACATCGCTGGACATCGGCCAGTGGACCGGGGCCGTCGGTTTCGCCAACGTGTTCTACATGTTTCACGAGGCGCCAGACCAATCGGGGATGGCCAGTGAGATTTTTGCGGCTCTGAAACCTGGCGGCACAGTGTTGTTCGCCGAGCCCGTCATGCACGTCAACAAGCCCGAGTTCGAGGAAGAGGCCGGCATGTTCGCCCAAGCTGGTTTTGCTGAGATTAGTAGACCACGCATCCCTATCAGCCACACCATCGTCTGGCGCAAGGCCTGATGTGGGATAATTGGGGACGTCCCCAAACCACCAGACGCGAGGAGTGACACCATGGGTGATGTGCCGACCATCGAGCGGGCGGACGAGATCGTCCGCAAGTACAACAAAGAGCCGTTCCACATCAAGCACGCCGAGACCGTCGGTGGTGTGATGGGCTGGTTCGCCGCTAAACACGACCCCGGGCGCGAGGACTATTGGCATGTCGTCGGCATGCTTCACGACGTGGATTTCGAGATGTATCCCGATGAGCATTGCGTCAAAGGCATCGAGTTGCTGCGGGCCGAGGGGGTGGACGACGGTGTCATCCGCTCGGCGATGAGTCACGGCTGGGGTGCCACGGCGTCACCCTACGAGCCGACTGAGACCATGGAGAAGGTGCTGTTCGCGGTGGACGAGCTGACCGGTCTCATCGGCGCTGTCGTCATCATGCGTCCTAGTCATAGTACGTCCGATCTGGAGTTGCCCAGCGTCAAGAAGAAATTCAAGGACAAGAACTTCGCCGCCGGCTGCTCGCGCGATGTGATCGTCGAGGGCGCGGAGCGTCTCGGCGTGAGTTTGGACGACCTGATCAGCGACACCATCCTGGCGATGCGCAGCATCGAGTGACCACCACGCCCGTCCGTCTGACCCACCCCTGGCCGCCGGTGGTGGACGCCGGTTGCCGGGTACTTGTGCTGGGGACGTTCCCATCGCCGGCGTCGCGCCGCTTCGGGTTCTATTATGGCCACCCACAAAACGCCTTTTGGCGGGTGCTGGCCGAGGTTTTGGACGTCCCCCAACCCGAGGCGACACCGGAAACCCGGCGCGAGTTTCTGTTGCGGAACCACATCGCTTGCTGGGACGTGCTGCATGCCTGCACGATCACCGGCGCTGCCGACGCCAGCATCCGCGACCCGGAGCCCAACCGGTTCACTCCCCTGCTGTCGTCCACCCAAATCCAGACGGTCTTCGCCAACGGCCGCACGGCCACCGACCTGTTCAACAAACTGTGTGTCGACGAGGCGGGCCGACAGGCGGTGTATCTGCCGTCAACCAGCCCAGCCAACCGTGCCCGCCAGGCGTCGCCCAGCTTCCGTGAGGCGTGGAGTCAGGTGGCCGATGGGATCCGGGCCTGAAGCATGAACAGGCTTAAGTCGGTGAGCCGACCGGCCAACCACTTCTGTCCGTGGAACAGATCCTGGATGGTGACGTCCGTGTAGCCGTGCTTGACCAGACGCCCGCACAGCTCCGCCCGGTCGAATCCGTTCACGCCGTCGAAATC
>Ga0123357_10000371_pt1 | contig 42420 bp, 27 predicted proteins | sample TergutEmb28metaG_FD_89873 | JGI IMG/M metagenome (GOLD analysis project Ga0123357, IMG submission 89873) | Embiratermes neotenicus P4 segment gut microbial communities from Petit-Saut dam, French Guiana - Emb289 P4 | ecosystem: Host-associated > Arthropoda: Insects > Digestive system > Gut ...
TATGTCGACACCTATGACGCCCACACTTTTCTCTGGCCATTATCTCCGTAACCGTTCTACTTTGGACATAGGTGTTTTGGGTTATATCGGTATAGTTTAACATAAGGAACACTCTCCCGAAGTTTCGCACATTCCTCCTGGGACACCCCGTATAATGACTCTCTGTTTGTGTTTTCTAACCGCAAACGGCGGTCACTAAAAGGTTGAACTCTTACGTAGCATATTGTAATGGCACTTCTCACTGTCCTTTAACTTCTTGGCGTAAAGGGCATATATGCCATCCTGTAACGTTCTGCCGCAACAAAGGTCACTGTCGTCGAGGACTTGGTGCCGTGTAGACTGATAGAAATTTACGTGTGTTTCTGAGGAACCAGATGCCTCCATCTCTGAGACAAGCTGTCAATGGTAAAGTGGGTCCCCCACCTAGCGTGTTGCTTGTCTGTCTGGATTAACCGTTGAAAGCTCAGCGGTTACTGTTCGTACAGCAAGTGTCTGTGTATATATTGATTGAGGAGGAAAGGCAAATATTTTGGGAGGTGATTGATTGATTGCGATTGGGTTCCAAGATCTCACGGTCCCGTTGCACCTAGGCCTTAATTGTCGGACCCTTTGTGCCTCGTATCAATTTATGGGAGCCCTGTGACTGCTAAAGTTCCAGATGGCCCCCTGGGAGGTGATAGTATTGGTCATTGTGAGACACAGTTCGTGCGAACATGTGTCTAATTCTGAATGGTTTCTGAGACAGGGCTGTTTGAATGTACGTACAAATACGTAAGCATTGCGAATGGTAATAAAGTAAGATAAAGGACTTACTGTTAATTGTATTTAAATTTTAATTTAAGGTTGAATTTACAAATTCGTTACACACAAATGGCGCGTGTTACACTGTACAATAAATGTTTGAAAATCCCACCGTCAGCTTCAGTTCCTTTAGCAGTTTGTGTGCGAAGATCGCGTGTTGTTCGTCTGAGTTGGTCTTCACGTTTCTTTATGCGACCAGCAGCATACAGAATGCGGGCGAACAATTCGTCTCGTGTATCCACGCGTCTTTTGTAAACGTCGCACTTTATCCAACCCCAAAAACAAAAATCTAATGGAGTTAGACCTGGAGATTAAAACAGCTGTGTCTCGGTAACCATTCAGAATTTGATACATGTTCATATGACCTGGTGTCACACAGTGACCTCCCAAAACATTGACCTTTCCTCATGAATCATCCTGTATTTTCTGGGCGCATTTCCCGCCCTTCCTCCTCCCGGTGGCGTTGCGACCCAACGCGGGCCATGGCCTCCTCATTCTTGAGGTTTCTAGATCACACACAACGACGCATCACAGTCGGTAGGACTCCTCTGGACGAGTGATCAGTTCGTCGCAGACACCTCTACCTGACAACACACAACACCCACAACAGACAAACATCCATGCCCTCGGTGTGATTCGAACCCGCGATCTCAGCAGGCGAGCGGCCGCAGACCTACGCCTTAGACCGCGCGGCCACTGGGACCGGCATTCCGCTGTGTTAGTAGGTATAAATAGTAACAATATGGAAATCCTGCAGGTAATTGTTACAAAATTGAAATCGTATTTACCAGCACGCGACGCAAACACAGGCAATAGGATTAACCGAATCCAGTCACTACTTACCAGGCGGAATAAGAATCCCGAACTTCATTAGATAATACAAGCTGCTGGTTCTATACTGGACAGAACACTCACAAAATACACTGTGATGTAGCCGTATTGACTTTTGTAACATCAGATATTATACTTGCTTGCGCATTTACGTGTTATATTTACTTAACATTAATAATTTTTTGTAACAGTACTAGTCAGCAAATACCTCGGTGAATCATGCGAGTATAAAATTTGACGAAGTTATAAATGTGATATATTGATTCGCAAAAAAATTATAATTTATAAACCATATCGAAACATTGTTGGATCGCATGGACTGGGAAGGAGAAATCAGAGAGGTCAAATGATCATTGACTTACGTGAAAGAAATGGACTTGTCACCAACTTACTTACTTACTTACTCACTCACTCACTCATTCCTTGGGGCAGAGTCCTTCTTGAGAAGCTAACCGATTCTCAGCCAGACGAGAGATTCCCCGCATTTTATGGAACCCGAAGGTTCATTACCCCGTTTACAAGAGTTACGAAGATCCATCTTAATATTATCCTCGCATCTGCGCTGGGTCTTACAAGCGGTCTCTTTCCCTTAGGTTTCCCTACCAAAACCTTGTATGCACCTCTCCTCTGTCCCATGCGTGCTACATGCCCCACCCATCTTATTCTTCTTAATTTCGTCACCCAAATAGTATTTGGTGAGGAGTACAGATCATTAAGCGCCTCATTATGTAGTTTTCTCCCCCCACCCCCACCTGGTATCTCGTCCCTCATAGCCCCAAATATTCTTCTCAGCACCCTATTCTCAAACACTCTCAGCCTACGTTCCTCCATCAGTGTGAACAGAGTTATCACCAACACGCGGTTTAAAAAAAAATTGTAGAAGACTGTATATTTGGAAGGTACCAGGAGGTCGAAGTCGACATCGTCTGGACTGTATACTTGTGAAACATCAATTCAGAGACAGTATGAAGGGTGTGCAGACACTGCCTGGAGCAGACTGACGATTCCAAAAGGTAAAACCAAGATGGTATTTGGAGAATTTACATGCTGAATGACAGAAGATGTAAGATAGTCTAGAAGAAAAACTCGGTGCAATCGAATGTGAAAGTGGAAATGTGTACGTGCAGCGGAACAATATCAAGAAATATGTGCTATATATTGTGAAAGATTTGGTTGGAAGGTCGACAGGGAAGCAAGAAAGTCATGGATTATACAGGAAATGTTCTGTAACATGGATGAACGAAGGAAGTGGAATAATGACAGTAGTGAAGAAGGAAGAACTACAGAAGACTGAGGAACGAACTGAAAAGAGCCACAGACAAGGCCAGGAAGGAATATCAAGAAGGAACTTCGGAGAACTGGACGTTATGATTTGCTGTACATGAAGACGAAGGGACGAAGTTGGAAGGAAAACCGTGGAATTTAAAACATTGGCATCAAAGACTGTCAATGAATATAATTGTAGATCAGAAACAAGTACTGAGAATGCGGGAGAAATGTATTTAAGAGCTCTACGGTCGACCTAGTCGACCATAGAACTTGGAGGTCGTACTTGAAGAGGAATCAAATGCAGACCTCAGAAGGCCCTTGTTTTTGCAAAATTAAGTGGAAAAAACTGTTAAGGAGATGAGGGATAGGAAGGCTACAGGAGATGGTGATGTACTTGGAGTTGTAGCCTACTCCAGCTGTTGGGCGAAGATGGTCTCGAACGAATGGCACTGTTTAAGGAAGAAACTAACAAAGTGCTACATTTGGAGCATAGCTTTGTGTGGTGCCAAAACTTGGACACTTCGGAACGTAGATTAGAAAAACCTGGAAGTTTTGCAACGTGGTGTAAAAGGATGGAGATCAGCTGGACCGATCGTGTGAGAAATGAAGTATACCATCGGGTGGAGGAGGAGAGGAATATCCTACATACAATAAAAAGAAGGAAGGCTAACTGGGTTGGTCTCTTATTGGGTACGAACTGCCTTATAAAACAGGTTATTGAAGGAAAGATAAAGGGAAGGATAAAAGTGTGGGGTTGACGAGGAAGAAGTAAGCAGCTACTGGATGACATAAGGAAAGTAGACGATACTGGAAATTAGGAAGCAATAGATGCTCCACACTCTGTGGAAAGCTCGCTGTCGAAGAGGCTATGAACCCATCGTAAAACAGACTGCTAGATGAATTAATTTTAATCCGTTGTGCTTAGATTTACGACAAAACGTGACCGGAATTGGCCTGATAATTGCTATTTACTAGCCGAAACATGTGGTCACAGTGTATATCAATTATCACACGTAATATGATAGTTTACATGTCGTAATATGTATAAGTAAGATCTCAATATTGTAATCACTTTTACCATAAGTTTGAACGTTGGGAACCAATACGTTCTGCCCACAGAGTGTTTTTATATATTTTGTACGGTTCTGAGAATGAGGCTAAGTCAGTGTTGTAAATAGTCGCTGACAACAGCGATCCTTCGCTATGCAGCATTAACTTACGGGTTTTTATAACCGAGACATTGTGTGTTCACTTAGCGGTACGATCTGATTCTTCAGCTGTAATTCAGGTTAGGCTTAGTCTCTTAAGTGTCAATATGGCGACAGAATGAAGATTATTTACGTCACATCATTAGATTGGCTTCCGAGACATCTTCGCTTGGCGTTTCCATTATCTTCAGGTGCCCCACGCACCGAATACATGACGTTTAGTGAGGAGAAAACGTCCTCGTGGAATTTTATAGTTCTCAGAGGCTACGGGTATTCCACGAATTTTTCGACGACCTTTTTCTTTTTAAGTGGCAGGTCTCCTTCTGTGCTTTTTGAAACTATTATTCGTGTAGTGTTTTGTCCTTGGGGTAACGTGTAATTTGTTTGTTCATTCACTTATAACCTGTTTAACGACACTGCCAGTAGCTCGTACCGTGCTGTAGGTCTTGTTGTGAATGATACAATGATGATGATGATGATGATAATAAATAGGAAAGGACGTGAAAGAAGCTGTGGTGGCCTAGTTCTAGGTCGTGTCCTGGCATTTTCTACGTGAGACCTAGAAAAACCACTAAAATCTTAGAATAGTCCGTCTTCTGACCGGCATTTGAACACAAGACTTCCCGAGTGCGGTGGCGTAACCAAGCGTTGCGCGATGTGAATGTTTACAGCCGTGAAAGCATCGCTTCTTACGTAATTTAGTTGAGGATCACAATCCTGTTGATATTAATTTGTTTCAAGGCTGAAGATTATCGCGCATTTGATTGAAGATTGTTGGCAGTTAGGCAAAAACATGTTGCAGTGCTTCAATAAATAAACTTTTGTATAGTGTGCCTTGTTGGTTGTATTGTTTAATTGGTGTACACGGAAGTAGTGTGTTGCAAAGTTAGTGACAGCTGTTTTACTATTACTGTGTGTGCAGTGGTCGTAAATTTCCAGCAGAAACTCTAGAAATTTAAAAGGTTTTACAAATCTGCTTTTTTGCTACTCATTGTCTTTGTTGGTTCTGCAAGAGGAGGATACCTCTACTTTTTTTCGCTTTTCTCCTGTCAGGGGTGTGAGTTTCTTTGCTGAGAGGTGGGTACGTTGGAGGTCAAGTTCAGAGTTGATTGTGACGATACTAGGTGGCTTAAAAATGTCTGTCGTATTATGTCATATAAGCTGTACTGAGAAATTATAAGCAATTAAGTATGAATTAGTATTTGCCAGTCGTAAGTTTAGTGACGCAAGATTTAAAAAAAAAAATTGAGCATAACATTTGGGCCGCATTAATTGCCATTGTAGTTCACTGTTCAGTACATCCCGGCTGACCTACGGTTACGCTCTCTGCTAATATACGGCATTAATTATCATGCTTGCTATTTACTTGGATGGACCCGTGAAAACTGAGACCTGTCTTACATTCCCCTGCAGTGGTTCACAGTCTTGGGGTACTGACCATTTGAAGCCTAGGGTCGAGGTACGGGCGTAAGTTTTGTGTATAATGTAAGGTAGCTACATTATCCGCTTCGTTTTGTTTGTAGGTGTAATTCGCTCATTTGTGAAAAGCGACTACAAGCTTCGTCTTGTCTGTGCGTCTGTCCGCGTGGAAAAGCTGAGCTCTAATGGGCGGATTTTCATGAAATCTGATACTTGAATATTTTTCGAAAATGTGTCAAGAAAATACAAGTTTTATGCAAAGCTGACAACAATAACGGGCACTTTACATGAAGAGCGGTATTCATTTTTTTAACACGTCTCGCTCAGTTCTTCTTAGAATGAGAAATGTTTCAGACAAACGTTGTAGAGAAAATCAACCCACAGATTTTGTGTTCAATAACTTTTTTCCCCCGAAATTCTTGCTGTTTACGAGACAATGTGGGAAAATATCGCAGAGTCGGACAGGCGGCAGATGACAATATAAGACGGCGCATGCGCGCTGCATGCTGGATAACTAAGGCTACAAACACAGACTCATAATACATAATACTTATTGCTTGTCCACACGAACCTGCCTCTATGTTACGTTATACTTACATTGTCCGTCTTGTTCATGCTGCAAATGGTATATGTTTCCTGTTTTTAAACACGCATTTTTGCGTGGTGTGTTATTGATTTATGATAGCCGTGGTAAAAAATTATCTCAGCTGTAATTGCTGGCTGTCCTTCAGTTTGTGAGTTGTTGATGTCTGTGGCAGTAAACAGACACACAGAAACTGATAAGAAAACTCAGCGTGTGCAGGATTATAAAAGCGTAGGCCTACGGGCTGCCGAGCGTTTTCTTAAACTCTGTCGCTTTTTCTTCAGCAGTACCTTTGATTATAACCGTTCCGAAGTTCGTTGTAGAATTGACCACTACCGCATTATACCTGACACTCACCTCATACCGTAGATTCGCAAGGCATTGTAACCTTTGGGCGTAAAATCAAGAAGTGGCTAGATTTCGCATGACTGCATCCTCCGAATACGTAATTTAAATAAATTAATAGGAACCTCCTGCATTGTTAATTTGAGGTTTGCGTGCCTGAAACTCGTGCGTGAATGTGAAACGAAGGCACTACCACTTTAATCCCAAGGGTTTGAAATGCGCTGTCAGGCCCTGGGGAAATAAAACCATGCGTACGATAAACCGCTGCTTGACTGACGTGCTACAGTTCTGACCAGGTTATTGAACTGCTGGTGTTTTAAGTTGGATGCCAAAATCTACTATTCCTGCTTTATTTGTTGGATCAAAGTGTAAATTCCTGCCTTGTTCAAAGCTGATTACGCTAGCAGTTAGTGGTGGGGTGAATGGCACTGATTATGCAAGTTACTGATTACCGTGTCGAAGGAGATGCTTTACAGTTGTCATTCTTTGGTTCTACTTCATCGTGCTCTTCTTAAAGACCTGAAGTGTAAAGATAGGCAGGCTAAACATAATCCGTTTATTCGATGGCGATTGATTCTTATTCGGAACTGAAGATGCAGTTACTTAGTTCCAGTTACACTAGAATTGTCTGTCGCGCTTGCAGCGTCCGTACCAAAACGTAACGGGTCGTGGATTCAGGATGTCAAAATTACTTTTAAGTTTATATCTTTATGTTACTAAAATTTAGACAGCACACATTAATAAAACTGGCAGGCATAGCGTCATTTTTTGCTTTGCACTTTTTATGTTTGTCGTTTGGACACATTGCTCGCATTCGTACGGGATAGACAGATGTCTGGAATCTCCTTTTCTCATTCTAAATCTGCAGGGATAAAGAAAGCGGGTACCTGTACCACCACTTCTGCCATATTCCTTGGCTGGGTGCTTGTTAGAGCATAAATTACGTACCGTTCTTTCTTGAATAGAAGGTTATTGGAAGGTAGTTCCAGTAGAGGGTTTAAGTCTTTGAAGTTTTCTGAAAAGAAATATACGATCGCATTGTGCATTCTAATAATTTCTGTGCTTAAATGCAGATGAAATGCAAGGTATTGTATAATCTGGCGTCTGGCTGGAATCTTTCGAAGTGACCCAGAAAACTCCGCCGTTTAAAATGACGGTGATGACTTGTGTCGAACTGGATTCCATTTCACTAAATTGGAGGCACTGAGTATTACTGTCTTCCCAAGTGTGTTGCCGAGTATTCGGCTATAATCTGCCAGTGTTTTTGCGGTTCAGCGTAATGCCTCCATCTTGATACCCATGGTGCTGCGGACATCACACAGTAAAGTCACGGATAAAAGTATGTTCGGCAAAGGTACAGCTACAACGAATACATTGAAATTGTCTAAGACGGAACCTCTATTAAACTGAAGCCACATACACATTTTAAATATTATGCAGTCCGGGAAATTTAGACCGGAGAGCAACGTAAACTATAATGAAGAGAAACCCCTGGAAAATATGTGGCCTTTAACGTACTGTGTACGTGGCCTACATAGAATTTTGGTTTGTTGTTTCGATTATAAATACATGTAAGGTATAGAGCAGTAATGGTAGGTCTACTTAATTGAGAACGCATCGTGAAGGCATACGAGGAGATTGGAGGTACGTACGTATAACCCCCCAAATTCTGAACTTCGAAAGGTGGTTGTACCAGAGTCGTCAGCGCGTGGTAGCGGAGGAGAAAACCCTCATTCCTACCTGGAATGAAACCCTGACCATGCGTCGCATAACCAGATCCAGCAACTTGCTGTATAATTCGGCTTACATTTGTAATATTATTTAAATTAGAAGGAAACGGTGACTATAAAACTCTTGTCTCCTGGCGTGTGACGAGAGTAAATACGCAGGCCGAGAAGCGTACCCTTTATCACTGCTTCGCCCTGAAGATGAAGGCGCTGCGGGCCTTCGAAATGTCGGTAACTGTTTACCAGTCTACATTATGCAACAGCATAAACGACTTGAATCTTCGACATCAAGGCTGTGAGGACCTCGGATCCCAAACGGTAACTACTTTCACATGTGCCTGCGTTGTACGCAGAAAAGCGGGTGTTATTGGTTTCACACTGGGTAATTGACTTGTTGTAAGCGGCCACTTGCCGCAGGCCTGTTGCAAAATACTGAGCTACACAGAAAAAGAAACGCCTTCTTTCGTGTCGTGCTGCCGTCAGACATATGTTACGCATCCCTGACTGAAGATGCGAGTATGGTTCGACTGATTCCACAAAGTCTCCGGCTTCACGCATACCTACAGTTAGCTAGCCTAATCTCATGTCACAACTGGGGAGAGTAAGCGGAGTCGTGTGCGCGTAGATCTGTGTGTTTTTGTAATCGGAGTGATTTGGGGGGGGGGGCAATATTCTTGCGGGCCCTTCGTGCTCAAAATAACACATCGGTAGCCAGAATACGAGTAGCGTGCTGCCAGGAGACGCCGAGATGCTAGATGATCTGTGCCGTCTACCCAATACAGCAGCGGCAAGTGGGTGTGCCGACGTGTGGACACTTCGCCTCTGATACATGGTGACTGCAATCACGTGACTGAGGTAGGAGGACCGTAGGGTTTGTGAGACTCGCGCCGAAAGTTGTCATTTAAAATCCCCGGTGTTTGTGGAATTAGATATACCTCGTATTATACCGTGAAGGTTGAGGGCGATTGTATTCAACACTTCCCTGTTCCTACACCAAGTGTTCCCCCACCCCCACCCCACCCCCGAGATTGTATGGTCAAAGTGTTGGGGTACGTGGCAGAAAAGGGAATTGTGTTTCCCATTGATAAATAATTATTGGCGTTACAACAGGTAAAATTTCTCTTGCACAGCAAACATTAAATATGAATGTGTATGGGCACTTGGGAGGAATAGGTACATACATTTTTAATGTTAGCACCAGAATTTCCCTTTTCAAGAAGGAATAACTTAGCCATTCATTCTCCCCACAAGCTCTGGATAAAGTGATACTGATTTTTGATTCTGTTATGTTGCAGTTATGCAGTCCCACTAAGCACACTGCAAAATGCAGGTATGCTGGAGCATTCTGCTTGGCTTGTGTACGCAAGTTTGGTCGAGGTCTGGACGTGTTCATTGTATAGAAGGTGCAGTCCTTCTTAATTTGCTTCTTTTGCTGCACGGCACTTTGGGCAATGAAAACTCATGTGGTGTTGGTTTGAATACTCCTGGAGGTGAGTATTACATTGTACACTTATAGACTTGGTGTATAGTGCATCTGCTTTGCATGTAGATAACGGTTTACCAGTCAGCATGGCAAAACATCTCTTAAGACTTGAATCTGCAGCAACATCATTGTGGGTATATCAGCTCTCAGGTTGGTAAATGTTTTTCACGTTTGGAGACTGTGTAAAAAAAAATAAAATTACGCCCTTCCCTAAATGTGGTGTGCAGAAATCTATTTCTTGCACTCCAGAATTGTAATGTATGTGCTAACAGGAGAGGTTGTAAAACACCAGGTATACTAAGAGGGGAGGTGTAGAACTCCAGGTTTACCAACAGGACAGATAGTAGAATCTAACTGGAATGTATGTCAGTACAATATATTAAAAACATTTAGTAGTACTAAACATAAGGTTCGTCATCCCCGTTGTGTTTATAATAAACTAGATTGGAGTTTGTATACCTGTCTAACACAGCTATATGGTGGTATAGATATGTATAATTTATTGCGTAAAGAACAACTACATGTTTCGGCCCTTTTCATTGGCCATCTTCAGGTTGATAAATGAGAAACATTGGTAAGCAGCTACGCTCGACTTGTGTGGGTTGTATACAGTGGGGAGGTCAGGGGTGGAGTGGGTATGAGATCTCGCATGTGTTGTGTTGGAAGGGTGGTGTGGGTACATGAGTTGTGCTGTATTTTATTCTAGGTTAATATACGGCATTACCTTATGTTAGTAGAGGTTATAAAGTATATATACAGTGTGCATCTTATATAAATGTATTATCTATAGTTGTAGTAGGTACCTTGCTCTAAGTCTATACACAATAATGGTTACTTATAGTTGTGGTGGTTCCTTGATTTACCACTTCGTTAATATATTTACTATTATAATACTTCAAGTTTTGGTTTCCATAATTGTCAGTTCAGTGTCTGATGTGAAAATTATTATAGGATGGGATAAAAGTGAGTTACGTAAGGAACGTGAATTAGCAAATAGCAGTATGGAACTGCCGCCTGCTTGTACAAGCAAAATTAAATTAAATTAAATTAAGGTAATGTTGATGTGTAAGTTCAGATTTTTCATTGAGTCGTGCGTGTTCTGGTTGAAATTATCTAAGAATGGTGGTGAATTTCGAGGACGGCAGAATATGACGATCCTTAGAAGCCCAGCTTTATTGTGTAGTATGTGTTAGCTGGTTATACAGCGCGTGTTCGTATAGTGTGGATTTACCTGTGGAAGATATAGGGTGATCTGTTTAGTGGTTGTGTTCACAGTATCATTATCATAGAGACCGTGTGTAAAATGGCTGATATTATGTGGTATACTTACAGTTTTGGAGGGTCGGATGGTCGTTGTGTTGTGCAGTGTGTTGATTAATGGTGTTGGCTTGGTTGTCTCCTTGGATTATCGAAAAAACTGGGTGCATAGATGCCGGTGCAGGTGGGGTTATACGGCTCATTTCGTGCACTATCTTGTATGCTGTTGTGACATATACACTTTATACATGCGCGTATCACTGAATAGAGTCGCATTGTATGTGAGTCGCAGATTCTGATTCATGCTGAGTGTTCACTCAGTGAAGTAACCATTATTGTGTATAGACTTAGATCAAGGTATCTACTACAACTATAGATAATACATTTATGTAAGATGCACACTGTATATATACTTTATAACCTCTACTAACATAAGATAATACCGTATATTAACCTAGAATAAAATATAGCAGAACCCATGTACTCACACCACCCTTCCTACACAGCACATGTGAGATCTCATACCCACTCCACCCCTGACCTCCCCCCTGTATACAACCCACACAAGTCGAGTGTAGCTGCTTACCAATGTTTCTCATTTATCAACCTGAAGATGGCCAATGAAAAGGGCCGAAACATGTAGTTGCTATATGGAGGACTGCTCATTTTGAACTATTGTATATCATGCAAAGAGTTCTTGGCATTCCAGTTCAGGTTTTATCATGTTGGTTATGCCAATGGGAAAAATCATCTCTTGTTTGTCATTGTCTTGTTGACATTGTAACTTAACAGTGTATGGTACTTCTTATATATTGTCATTTTTAGGTGCTGAGGAGAGAATATATATAACTTTACTTTTAAAACAGGTGTATGTTGAGCAAACTGTGGTATACAAAATGAATTACACCCAGCCCTTGTTTGTCACCCTAGTTATGTTCCTGAAAAAGTGCGCATAAATCAGAAATGTTGTTCCCTTCAGGATTAAAGGCTTAGTGTTACAGAACACAACCAACCCAAAAGGGGCATTACACTGAAAAGAGAGTGAAAATTCAGAAGTGGCAAAAATTGACAAGGGGCATTAAAGCAAAAAGGCATAAAACAAGGCCTGGATGTGTAAGTGGTTGTAATTCTGGAAGAACATTAATTCTCTTTTATTTTTTAGTGACCATTCCTCAAGGAGACATTGAAGTGAAGTATGGAGATAGTTTGAATATCACATGCATATTGAACAACAGCCATCCAGCAGCTGCACATAAAAATTCAAGTGACTTGGTATTTTTTCACAACAATAGTGAAGTACGAAAGGAATTTGTAAGAGTGGTTAATTCTACTACAATTGAAGTAAACATAGAGAAACCGCCAATATCCTCCAGTATGTACTATTGTAAACTGAAGAACGCACCTGATAATGATTACATGGCTGTCTGTCTGAACAAAGTTATTGTTGACAGTAAGTAATATATATTACACAGATACAAGCTACGAGTGTGTAGTGCTATAATGCAGCGTTTGAAGTGCAGTATGTGATTTTTGAATTGCTGTTTCTGTAGGGGCTGTACTAATGTAAACAAATTTCATAGTGGTTCAAACAAGAAGTTGTACTTTGGGGATTTGCATTTTCAGCTTATTGAAACATTACTTGCATATGTATCTTTGTATGGATGTAAGTTTTATAACCTTGAAAGGGGCATTTCTAAATTTAATACAACAATTTCCATTGCATTGAGGCATGCAGAAAATTAATTATACAGTAGGAATGCAAGGAGTGCGGTTTCAGTTTGTCAAAGTTCAGTGAGTACCTGAAATATGTTGACCTGCTGTTGTAGGTAAACCAGAAGAAGTTCAGAATATTTCTTGCATCTCAAGGAATTGGCAGAATTTAACATGTTCATGGAAGAAACCTCAAAGTTTTTTGAAGACCACATATGATCTTTACTTTCGCCTGCCTGGTAGAGCTGGAGGCAGGTAAGGTGGTACTGGAAACCAGTATGTTTCATAACCTTGCTGAATCAGACTGTGAGTGAAGTGGAAGAATGAAAATTTTATATTAACTAGCTGCATTAGGTAGCATCATTATTGAGAAGTTTAATGTTTCTTTACTCATCGGGAAATCTGCGTTCTTTATTTTGGAGTTACACTGTATTATTCTAATTGATACCTTATATCATGAAATTAGTGTTTTATCAACTGCCAGTGTGAAATCTTTGATACAGATTTTAAGTTTAAAACTTTTCTTTGACTCCCTGCCAAGGTGAGAAATACTTTATACTTTATGAGTCATTCATTAAATCACTTGTCTCTCTCTCTCTCTTTCTCCAGAATGCACTACAATTGTCCCAAAATTATGGACAATGACACATACGTCTCCTGCTTCTGGGACATCAAAACTAATCCTCACTACAGGCAGCCCTATGAATACTACTACTTTACACTTACTGCCAGTAATAAGTTTGGTAATTGGACCAAACAAATAGAGTTTCATCATTACTCTCACGGTAAGTTATTGGTCAATTGTCACATTGTTTAAGTCACCTCTAATCACTCCTGTGTGGACTCATTTCATGAAGGGAACATTCTTTTGCTCATATATATCCATGACAGGATATCACTTGTATTTTTGGAAAATCAAAAGTATTACTGGTGAGGAAGAACTGGCCGGAATAATTCTGAAGCTAATATATGCATTGAAAATGTACACCAGAATAATCCGTATTTGTAGGCAAGGTGTGTTGTGTGTGTTATAGAAGGGATGAAGGATGAACGGCAACTTACCCAGGAATAAAGTATTCCTGGGATGCAAGGGTAAGTATCATTTATTTTTTAAGCATAGATGTGTGGGAAATTGGAGGCCACCTCACTTCTGTATTTTTAATTCCTTAGCACAAATTAAAAATGACATGATTCATTGTGTAGACTATTGAGAAGGTAGTGGCTTTGGGACTAATTATGGTGTTATGTGTAATCACAAATATTAAACCATCTTAATTTATTTCTGTGTTACCATGTAATTAAACGAGGCAACGTCAGAATGTATTTGCTGTTGCATATCAATGTATGATGGACAGATCAGATCATACTGCTCACCCATCCATTGGGCCACAAACAACCATAGAAGACACAGGGACCAATCCCTGAAAATGAAGATGACATTCTGAGACAGATGTTTGTTGGCATTCAGATTATAAATTTTTTGATATACTTACATGTAATTTGCCCTATACCTAAAAACTATAGGGCAAATTACATTTTATACAATTTTAACATGTTTTTTAACACTACATTCACACATCCATGATGTAATTAGTGTTGTGTTTTCCTATGTTGAATACCACCCTGATGATGGCCAAAAAAAGGCCGAAACATGTAGGAGGCTTGCTATATGATGGTACATTTTTGTATCAAACTGTTGTACAGTTGCTGGAATAAACATTGTAAAGCAGAAAGTGTTTTCAGTCAAGAGAATATGTTAAAGGAAAATAAAACAGTTTTCTTCTAAATATAAGTGACCCCAAAGATGGAGACAGTACATTCCTCTGGAACATCGGAACACTTACCTACTACACACCGCACGAACCCACAAGAAGACCATCAGCAGAGTTTTCTTCTTATTTCATGTGTATCTGTTCTTGTAGAGTGGGTGCAATAACTTTGTTGTTTGACCTCATACACTACCCGCCATATGTGATCAGCCTACGTTCCGACTTGGCTCACTTTTACCTTGTAGATGGAAACATCAGGTTTTTTCAGAAATGATGGTAACATGGTAACCACATTCTGCACTACACGATGTCATAACCCAAAAGAATGCAGTCTACATGTTCTCTGGTGTGAAAAGCTCATTATCTTATATTTGTTGACATCATTCACTGTCAAATGAATTTATGTTTGTGGTTGGATATTGACCAACTTATTGCACTGTTGGTCAGTATCCAATCATTAGACTATTGCACAGAATAAAAATGAAAATTATGTTTGTGGGTTTCATATATATGGTACAGTCTGCATCGTTTATATATTGTACAAATTAGTGCCTAAATCCTCTTAGGTACATTACTGAGTTACACTTTATCTTGCCCAGTTGTACCACATCCATTGTCATGCTAAACTCTGCATATTATTTTGCAAAGTTTTCCTTGATCTCACCAAAGTTCCTGCAATTTTATGCCTGCTGTGTGAATTCTCAAGAATAGAGATATTCTTAAAAATGTATTTGGATCAGACTATTGTGATTCACAAAAATAAGTTGGGTTGCGAAGGGTTAATACCATACAGCACTTGACTGTAGTGTTAAGGGCCAGTCTGGCTGGAGCTGTTATACTGCCATGTACATTTATGGCCAGTTAGATTTGCAGTGTACTTACCTGTATTCAACTGTGAGTCTGATATTTTAAAATGAACTCAGATTTTTCAATTGAAATTACTGTAATAATTGCAATAGTAGTTCAGTTTGAGTAAGTTGCAGATTGTGAATGAGTGACTATTTTAAGCAGCTTGTATGTTGTGGAACAGAAATAACAGCATAGCTAGTTGTGCAGTGACTCTTGGTCTGTGATAGGATGCCTTTGTCATCTGAAATATATTGTCTTCTTTTTTTCCAGTGATACCGGAACCTCCTCCGGAATTCACCATCGTTAATACCACAGTCAATTCTGCCATCTTGAATTGGTCAGTTCCTTTTCCTATGCAGATCTTCCCCCCTGGCCTTGTACCAAAAGTTGAATATCAATCAGTGTATGATGCGAGAGACAAGTGGCTGGTGGGTATATAGATTTAAGTTTATGAAAATAAATGACTGGTATAACTTATGTGTAAATTTCTGACGTGTGTTTAACATTTTAATTATAGATAATCATTTAGTACTTTCTCATTAGCACTTTCATAAACATACCTCATGTGGTCAAATTATTTGTTACAGCTGTTTTAAAAAAGAAGAGCATTGTTAGTCATGTAGGACATGGTATGGTATGAGTACAGTTATGTTAGGCAATCCATAATCTGCTCCCAGCAGTGACTAATTTTTCAACAAAATTTGTAATTACCAGGTACAGAGTCTTACCAAATTGCACAATCTTTGCAGAATTAACTTGCAGAAGAAATACAAGTCACCATTTCATTTTGCTTTGTTTAGTTTTAGGGGTGCTCATAGAATTTCTGTAACAAAAGCGGAACATTTTGTATTAATGACACCTTACATATTGGTAGTTCTGTGGGTGCAGTGTGTAAGAACAAGCCAAGAGTATTTATAACATTGTAGATTGTGTGTCTTTTCCGTTTGTATTTTTAGCCTCTCAGGAAGTCTGAGCAAGTTGGAGAATGGGGAAGTTTCATGTAGGCACATCTTGATTCCTTTGCACTGAGTGTATGGTTTGTAGCATCTGCCTAGGTACACTCGTTGACCATAAAATAGGAGTCATTTAAAGTTTTTTAAATACTAGGTATGTGGAAAAAAATGGGCTGATAGCAACCACACACCAGTATGGTCAAGATCTATTATAATGTGAGTTTGTAATAGCATGGAAACCTGCTTGTTATGGAAACATTTTCACTGGACAACATAAATATCCAAATTACAGTGCAACGTGTGTTTGACATACATCCCTTTATGGTGATAAGGCACAAAGTGTGTAAAGGAATTATGAGTTAGTATGTAAAATGAAAGTTTGAGGGGATGATGTTGCTAAATCATAACTGAGTATACCAGTGAAAAATAATAATATGGGTTTGACAGTTGTGAGAATAACTCTGCAATCTACTGTAAACATGGTGCAGTGAACTGAGCAACATGGCAACATGTCCACATGCCACTGACCGAATGTGGAAACTTTGACAGGGTTTTGTTTTGTTACACATATGAAACAAATAGAATGTACTGTGGCTAATACACATGTGGGCTGCACCAGTAACTGTTACGGATACACAAACAAGTAAACAAGTGACCTTCAACAAGGGATGAAAAACATCATAGCAGATTGATAGCAGTGAACTCGTTTATAGGAATGATGTTAATTTCATTCCCCGGCTTCTCTGAGATGAAGATTTGGAACGTGTGTGCATTCTTTGTATATCATCCTTATGGTGATAGTTCTATAGGTTTGAGATGTGATATACTTATGCTGTTGAAAAATTTGTCAGATGACAAGCAGTTGCAGTTAACTGCACTGAAGGTTATAGAACAGTTTAATCCTCCTGGAATTGTTTGTTTTGAACTCTTTTTTCTTTTAACTTCAATATTCCAACCAACGAATTGAACCACATCAATATTTACATAATTTACAATGAATTTTGTTGCCAGGTTGCAAATACAAGTTTACTGTATGGTAGTCACAATGATGTATACATCTATACTTTGGATGACCTGAAGTATGCCAACACATTGTATGATGTTCGTGTCTACTTGAGGTCTGCATTAGCATTAGAAGATAAATGGTCAGCTCCAACTATAAACACCTTCAGGACAAAACCTACCTGTGAGTACACAGACAACTTTGTCTTCTTGTTGACTGCCACTCATATGTTGTCATTTATGTCTCAATGCTTTTACACTTATGTTATGAACTTTCATGGTTGTGGTTGTTGTTGTTGTTGTTGTTGTTGTTGTTGTTGTTGTTGTTGTTGTTGTTGTTGTTGTTGTTGTTGTAGAGTGAAGTAGATCAGTTTGAAACATTAAGAAAAGCTTTGGAATGGTACTGGGAATACCACTTTTCTTTTGTGCAGTTTTTTTTTAGTGCTGGCTGTATGTTGCACATGCCATGTCTTTTCAGTGTATACTTTTGAAGTACAGCAAAATTCCATTAATTCAGCTTGCATGGGCCTGGATAGGTGCCAAATTATCAAGTATTCCGCATTGTCAGACAGTATGTACACTGACGGGTAATTTTTTGTTGCTACTCCTGCACTTGGGCTGTACAACAAATCAAAGGAGTATTCCATGTGGATATGTGCTTTGGCTGCTGGTTCAGGGTCATCAGGGCCCTCTACTTTGTTTTCTGAGAGTCTTCATAGCCGAAAAGCTGGTGAAATAGCAGAGAAGGGGACAGGAGATAACGCAATGATTGATGTATGGACTCTCGTGAAGGCCTGTTTCTTTCTGGTAATAAGCAAAACTTTCATTGTAGGGACCAATCTTCGCAAGTTCTGGATTGTCGTACTTTCAGATTACAAGGTGTTGCATTAATGGAATTTGGTGTGTTTTAATCTTGTAACATTATCTGGAAGGAATTGTCACATTGCAGTTCATTTTTATCTCACTATTATTGTGTGTCTATTCAACTTCTGTGCTGTCATTCTGATGCCTAAATAAGGATTCATTCTCACACGAGTTCTTACCTCTTCCACAATTTCAGTTTCCATTCTTACTAGATGGCAAGGTCATTCATTATCTGCCACTTTTCTGCAAATCCATTGCGCCATTGCAGTGCATAATGACATAACATGTGAAGGTTTTAGTAGCAGTTTTCTGCAGTTCCAAAACATTTAATGCTGACCCATTCCTCGCTTTTTCACATGCAGCATGTTCACAGCAGATTAATAAGTTGCTTAAAAAATTGTTACTTTATGTTGCATCAACAGTGTGGAGCACAGTTTGGCACCTGACCCACAGGGAAGGTTTAGTGGTAACTAGGGGAGAGAGAGATTTCCATTGGTCAGCAGTTTTGGTCAGGAGCTGCATGCACACTCTTGTTGTTTGATAGCCACTGCTTCTATATATGTACTGTGAAACCAGAACTAAACTAAATCATATTGCTTTTTTCTGTTAGTGTCTGGCTGATAATGGAGGACTGTGATTATATTACTTGGAATCTGTTGTACAGATGCTTAATCCTGTTCTATTTCTTCTGTACTGTTGATGTATGTGAGTTATACTTCAGGCGTTTTGTGAGAGTTTGTCCCTCTTGATATTCGTGGAGGTTACAAACAGAACAGAACTCATTGTCAGCTGGAGAGCATTTATTAATATGCAGGTGTTCGCGAATCTTATAAGTTGTGTGTATATGCGCTTTGATGTTCTTGCTTATGTAAGACAAGTGTATTCCTTTCAGCTGTGTTTTAACCAACTTTTAACTTATCCAAGTTTTTCTCTGTGATGAACATATTTATAGGTCCTGGTGCAGTACCAAGAACTGATATTGGAAGTTTTGAAGTGTCTGGTGGCTTGCCGAATAGAGATGTCTACATTTACTGGCAACAAATTCCTGACCACCTAAGAAATGGAGATAAATTTGAGTACAAAATTATATCTGTGGAGGAAAATGGATATAAGAGGTAGTACACGTTATCTCTGTGGAGCTTTAAGTCCAAGGGAACTTACAGATATTCAGCATACCTGTAATCAGGATTTCTTTACATGTGATACTGCCTTGAAAATACCTCTCTGTGTGTATGTGTATGAGAAAGAGAGCGAGAATAATTAGGAATTCTTTACTGTGGTGTATTTCTGAAGTGTACTGTTCACAAAAACAGTTATATGAGCGTGATATTCAGGTTTGAGTTTTAAAACTTTCATGTTGACACGTCCCTAGTTGTCCACTGATGCACCATCTTTAAATGAGAATTTGTATAGGCCCAACCATTTCTCTGGTTGCTGTACTTGTGTGCTTGTTTATATACCTCCCTGATGATGACCATGTGAAGGTTGCAACAGGAAGGAAGGACATAAGTGACAAATGATTACTTATTACAGATTGTGCAGCTTGTTGGATTAAATACTGTATAATTTTTTATTATTATATTCTTTGGTTATAATTATTGTATCTTTTACACCACCTGAATAGTTACTAATTTTTATGGAGACTGATGAAAATGAAATGTTATATTTTCCCAATGTACATCAGCCCAGCATATGAGATGGCTTCTCTGCACAGTCTCCGTTTGCAGGAAAACCCTTCTGAAGAACATGTGTAACTATATGCATAATTATAAAGTGACTTCCAGTTTTCCACATGATGAATTAGGAAAATATTTTTGTGTTCTATTCAGGTAATTATAGTAGTTGGTGACAAATAGTACTCTTGTTTTTTTCACTCTCTGGTTTCCTTTATATCACGTAAGAATAAGAATGTTACTTAACCTGGTCTTTGTTAGTAGTGTAGCCATGCCAAACTCATTTACTGGTTATAAATATAAAATTCAAGAAGGATTTAGACCAATCAGTGATCCATTGTTTGTATTATTGAAGACAGTACATCAGTTTCTATTTATTACAGATCACTGACACCGAATGAAACAACAAATGCATATGCAAAGTTCAGAGGAATAAGCTTCAATAGCTTCCGGTTTAAAATTGTAGCTGCAAATGAGCAATGTAATTCTGAGGATGTGTCTGAAGTGTATGTACCAAGCAAGACTGAAAGTAAGTGTTATTTCAATCACAAAATATGACTAGTTTAGGATGTATAAAAGATGAAGCCGTTTTATTTGTGTCAGCACCATATGAATGCTGGGGGGCTTAAACCTTTGTGCCTTCTAAAACTTATTGTTAGGTACATGAGGAGTCAGAGAGTTATTGATCCATTATGATTAATTACAGACTGTATGTTTTGGTTGAAGGAAGATCCACTACCACATTTAAATTAAATGCAAGTTTATTGCATTTGTTGAGTTAATTGTATTCATCAGTGTTTTGATATGTGCTGCTGATGATGTAGATGCAGGGTGAAGTGTTTTAAACTTCAGGTAGTCCAAAATGCACTTTCTCATGTAAAATTTTAAGAGCCATGATCTAATGGATGGACTTGTTTGTACTGTTAAGGGTATTTAACTAAAAACATGCAGAATTTAGCTCTTTATTTAAAATAGAGCAAGGTCATTCGTTACTGTGGTAATTAAATTCTGTGTGATAAGCTTGTAAGCATTCTTTCCAACATGGACCTAGATTTCACTTCCAGTAACACTGCACACTCTCCACCTTTTTACTATACAAGATATGTTGTGTGAGGTGCTGCTTTTCTTCCTCATGTATGCACTTAATACAGTCTGTGAGTCAAAGAGTCGTGTTGTCTGACGTGGGCTTCAGAGGTTGACATTCTGTTGTTTCATCTGTTGTCCAGTATTTTGAAATCAGACCTTCCACAAACAGAATTTTAAAGAACAAGTTTTCAAAATTTTATCACATTATTTTCTGTACACTACAAGGGCATTTGGGGGCACGTGGTGGCGCAGTTGGTTGAGGTACTATGCTACAAGCCGGAAGGTCGCAGGTTCAATTCCCGATGGTGCCATTGGAGTTTTTCATTGACATAGTCCTGGCCACAGTATGGCCGTGGGGTTGACTCAGCCTCTAACAGAAATTAACACCAGGAATATTTCCTGTGGGGTAAAGGCAGCTGGTTTATAGGGCTGACAACCTTACCACCTTCATGTGCTGATTGTCTTGAAATCTGGTAACCTCAACCTCTTGTAACCCTCAGGGCCTGTCCAGGCCTGTAATGGGGTTGCTTTATCTGTTTTACAAGGGCATTTGGCACTGAAGTATTCAGATATCTCTTGAACAGTGTTTGATAACATCCTTTGCCTTTCACTGACACACACACACACACACACACACACATATATATATAACATCCAGTCTTCTGAATTAGCTTCTCTGTGTATTTATTGCAGTCTGTCACACTTGACTGGCTTCTGTTCTTTCCCACTCAGTAGTGACTGTGGTAGGTTAAAATCTTGGGGATAGTTCTGTTGTCACCATTTCATAACTGTTGTCAGACATGAATTCTGCCTTTTTGTTTCTCCCATCTTGAGTCTTTTATTTGCTCACTGAGTGTCAAAATCCACATATGCAGCCTGTGTTGTGTGTTTCTAGAAAGTGTGCAAGTGTTGCAGTATTGTGGTAATTAATCCAACCATTTTGTTTATCGTTTAGTGTTACTTATAAAGTTGCAGCATTTAGAGTGTATGTGTGATGGGTGTGGGTTGAATTTGTGAGTCCTCGCTTGTGTATACGAGAAAATGTCACAGATGTCCAGCACTATTCATGTAACGAGTTTTCAGTGTAGGGTATGGAGAAAATACTGAATATGAAAGAAGGGTCTGTATATATCAGCTTATTGTAATCATTGAAACATATGTCTGCAAGTAAGTGCATATTCCTCACTGGTAATAGTGTGACTGAAACTTGTGTTTACATGACCCTTTATTTCAGAAAATATAGTCATCTTATAGGTTTTGGGATGATCCTTGTCACCATAAACAAACTAAAGACAGTATATATGTATATATATATATATATATATATATATATATATATATATTTTATCATCATCATCATCATCAGTTGCTTGATACCAAGGCTTGATGGGTGATTGAAATTAAGAAAGATTGTCTCTTGAATTTAAATTAAGAAATTTTCTGTCTGAACTTTTAATTCTGTTGTGTGTACCTGTTTGCTGGTTGGAACACGGGTTGAACCCAGTTCCTACTAAAACATTATTCAAGGCACTCCACTACTATCTCACAACCGTCTGTAAACACTTAAAAATGGTTCCCTTTGACTGATGAAATTTTTCCACCAGAAACCTTCATTCCTTTCTTCTGTTACTTCGTTGGCAGTTTTACTCACTGGCACTTCACCCATTGCACTGTAGTCAGCATGACTCAAAAACCACTGTCATTACAAACAAATTTCACACAGTTTTCAAATTACAAGTTGGCCTTAATGTTCTGTTCATAATGTTACGAAATTTGTTACCATGCAAACATGAACTGAGATTATGCTTCGTGGAGCAATGTAAAGCAGCACATAGCAGCAAGAAGTGTAGGGGAGAATGCATTCAGAATTTGTACACGTGTTGATGTACAAGTATATACCAGTCAGTAACTTTTTTTTTAAATCTGCAAAACGTGTGTTTGCTGCAAGAGCAGCAAATGCCTAGCCATACACAACAATCCCTGATACTGTGTGAATTCAGGTAACACGTGATTATTTCACAGTGGTTGCTGATCATATACAATGACACAACCAGTGCCCTTTTTTCAGGTACAGAACATTTGGAATATTAAATCTCTTGACCCCTCTCATGCTGAATTAGCAAACTAAATCCATTACTTTACTGTGCAGTGAACTGATCACTTAGAGTTAGACAAAATGCTTATATGAGATGAAAGCCATAGTTTCATCTTTACCAAGGCAGTGATGTGATACCTATGAATTTTTTTGTGAGGGTGTGTTTAGAGGTACTGTTGCATAATTCCATACTGTGTAGCAAAGCTGGCACTAGAGGTCTAATGGAGGGAACAAATTAATGTAAGCCATGTTTTTCCTGGTGAATGGTTTACTGCAAGTTCTTATAGTTTGAATGTTTATTTACAGTTCCAGCAGAGCCAGTTTCATTCACAAAAATTGCACTTAATCAGACTGAGTATGAACTTTCTTGGAAACCACCAGCTTCTGACAGAAATAAGATAGAAAATTACACAATATTTTGGTGTAACCATGATCGAGATAGACCATACCAGTGCACGGTAAGAATGTTTTTCTTGTCTTGGAAATGAATAAAACACATTGGAAGAGCTAGATCATTTGAAACTTCAGTGGCTTGTTGCAGACATGAAAGCAGCATTCAACTTCCTTATATGTAGGAAAGCTCCTGTTATTTCATTTCTTCATAATTGTCATGTAGTTATATTTTCTGTTATTGCGTGTACTTTTATTCATGGTGGTTATTATTTAAAGTATGCTCTTCCATAGTGGTCATTTCACCAATTGCTTGGATAGATATTGGTAATAGGATATGAAGTTGTTGCTAGAAAAATGGTGAATGTGTCCTGTCACTTAACTGTTTGGAGTCAGAATTAAGTGCCCAGTGTACCGTGCAAAAGACAAGTTTTAAATGGCCACCCAGTATTTTCCTTGTTCTTGACCAACGACTCAGTTGACATTGGTTTTCCCAGCATCACACACTGTGCATCGACTGTAGTCTACTTTTGGCACCAAAGGGTTAGCAACACTAGCAAACGAATGTACAGTACTGTAAATTCTATATATATTTTACAATTTTTAGCATTTTTATGTGTGTACATATTATGACATGGGTGCCACCAAGATTTCCTGCAGGGGTGTTGGGGAAGGCACAATTTGCTTGCAGTGCCAGCTTTATTGAAGAAGTTACTAAAGGTGTTTTATTCAAGACTGAAGAAGAACATTTATTAAAGATTTTTTTTTTTTTTCTGTTTGATTTTTCTTGTCAGTTCTTTCTCTTTTTACTAGTTTTCCCCTCCAAAACTTTGTGTGTTGGGGGATTCCTGCCTGCCTTGCCTCGCCTCAACCCCTGTCCTCCTGCACCCATGTAATAATGATCATTTGTATATGTTCCATGTGTTGTCTTGCCTGTTTTCCATCCATTTAAACGTACGCATATGTTTTTTACACCATTGAAATAAGCACGGGAAGCAAAACGCAGTGTAAGGCTTCAGGTTTTCGTGGCGTTTGGTGATCATGTGTGATCTTATTTTGGGTTTATGTGCAGTGTAGTGGTTAAGTGTTCTTTGGGATGACTGAATTGGTTTATGTGGATTCCAAAGTAATATGGAGGAAAAAAATTTTGTAGCTCTTATGGGATGGTTTGTGGTAGTTTGGCCACTCACAGCTACAGAAGGCAGAAATAGGAGATAGGATTATTCTGAGCCATTGGGTGTTGACATTTGAAGAACAGCCCAAAAAAGGCTGTTTGTGAAATAAACACTTTATTTACTCTTGTTGTGGGTTATTAGGTGTACACACTTAACGTTACTTATTTTTTAAATTTGTCGACATTTGGTTGTGTTCTGGGATTTTATGAACTAAAAATCAGATATAAATATGTTGAATTTTTTACTGGTTTGGTGAACTACATTAGCCTTTATGATATGACATTTAACTCCCATTGTAGCCACCGACTGCCCATGCCTGCACCTGTGCAGGATAGTGTTTACCATTTCATCTGGGAAGAGTTACATTTCATAGGTGACAGGAATGCTGTTCAGACAGTAGAGGTTAATAAACAGACCACAGCTGTGGTGTTCACAAAGGAAGTGTTGGAAATAGTTGGTCTTTTTATTCCATTGCATTAACCTCTCCCCCCTCCCAAATGGTGATATTAAAGTTTGCAGCTGGGAAGGCAGACGTTTATATTTGTGACAACAGTAAGTGATGGACTACAGATTTTGATTTCATGGAATTCATTCTGTGAACACTGAAATGTTTGTGACATGACAAGTACTGGAAGAAGTTAGCAAAGCTAAGACATAGTCAATCATTTTCAGAGCTGGCTGAGTTAATATGAATGGCAGCTTGTTTTTATTGGCATTGGATGTGTTGAATATTATGTTCTGCTGTATGCTTAATATGCATTATCATCATGCTAGTTGCATGCCATGTTGAATGTTGCAGGGCTTTTTGAACTGGACTCATGTACCCAGTAATGAAACATTTAAAAAAATTCATGTTCCTGAGGACAGGATATATCAGTTTGCTATCTCTGCCAATACAAAAAATGCAAGCAGTGGCATGATATGGGCATCTTGCACTGTAATACATAATAAGGGTAAGTAGTAATGTGCAATTTGAACTTGAAACCAGAAGAGATACTGTTTCCAATTACAGTACATTGAATTGTGTTAGAATTACTTTGTCTGTAGAAGTTTTTTTATTCATCTGTGGAAATATAATTGTCACATTATATTCATGAAAGTATGCCTGTCTTTTATGTATCTAATAATAGGAGTTATTTTTATGCAGTTGTTAAATTCATAAGGGCCTGGGGAAGCATTTGACTTACCGTTCATATCCAACACTGTATGAGGAATTGCAGCATGGGTTCCAGTCCTTCTGTTTTCTTGAATATTGTGCTCGGAGTTCAAGAGTGCAGCAGACTCTCGGTTTTGTGCTGTACTTTCATGATGTACATTAAAATTGAATCTTGTTTAGACCTTTATGAGGAAAGAAAATTCTGGTTCGTAACTGATCAGTACATGTGTGCATGTAGGATTACTGTATGTTGGGTTAGAAAATGGTGATTCTTAAAATTGTGTCACATTAATTAGTTTTGAAAGTTCCATCATAATTTTCTTTTGTTTTTGTAGGATTGATAATTTCTGTTTTATTATTTTTTTTTATACAGAGTGTTTCATGTTACTGCCATCCATAGGAGTCCTACCAATTGTGGTATGTCTGAGGGTGACCTTGAAACATCAGCAGTGGGGAGGCCTAGGCCAACTAAGGCTGTTAAGTCATTTAAAAAAGCTGTGTTATTGCCAGTCCTTAGACTGTGCCATAGGTTAACAAAATAATCCTTATTGTATCAGAAAATTTATAATTTTGTTTCTTTCAGTTGTTGATAAAATGAAGAGTGTGTGGATAAACAGAATTGGTTCAACATACATTGAAGTGGGCTGGAAGCTAGATTGTTCTGATCGAATTGGAACTGTGAAGGGTTTTAACATTTATTACTGTCCCATTGTTTCACCATACAACCTTTCATGCAAAGGTAAGGAAATTATCCAAGTTTAAATGTATGAACTGATAGATATTCTTTCACATAATAAATTAATAATCTTACTTACTTAACATTTATTTCATGTGTTCTTAAAATAATGTCCTGAATGAACCAAATGGACTCTGATCATGCAATTTTCTTTCAGTAAGCAACTATTCATGTAAATCTTCTTAATAGGTGAAGGAATTTCGCTACTGCTTTGATTCAGCAAAATGCTGTGTATGATCTTTGGGTACTTTGAGTACACCTGAATGTCATCTGTTGGACAGAGTCACAATTCTGTGAACACTTGACATGAATACATCAGTTACAGTACTTTGAATGGCATAGGCAATACAGATGGCATACTGTGATTGTAATAATATGGCAGTGAATGCAAGCGTGGTTGACATGAATAAAAATGGAGGGGAGAAATGGTAAAGCCAGTCAGATGTGAATCACATTTGACAGAAAACAGTGGCATCAGCAGAGTGCATAGCCAGCATCATTGAATCATCTCTCTCACTGTACAATACAATGTTTTAATAGTAAAAGTACAAGTGGGATGAAACAGACAAGTGATCCTCTTGTTACTGTGGCCTTGTGTACTTACTGTACCATCTTCTGAAGTGAGGTTGATGGACAAGTACACAGTTTTTTGTTGAGTGGTGATTGGTATATTAACCCTTTGGTGCCTGACATCAGGTATACTAGTCACACAGTGTGATTCTCATTGATGGGTATAGCTGACAGCCTCTTATGGCCTTTATTATGCACCCTCCAGATTCCAGTCTGGTGCGTAACATAGTGGGCATTTAATTGTGTTGCCAAAGAGTTAAAGACGCAGAGAAAGAAACGTGTCCATGTGCCACGTTTACGTGATCACCCACATGGATGGCACTGGGACTGAATGCAGGCTTCCACAGCAAGAGATCAGCAGCTCAGTGCCTGAGATGTGGCATGGCCATGATGCATGGTGTTGTATAATTTTGTAATATGTGTGTAAAACTACATGTACCTTGGACCATGACAGTTTACTTATCAGGAGAAATATTGTAGGGTGGCATTAATAGTCATGGTTTTGAAGGTTATAATCTTCAGAACCAACTAATTATATGGTCATGTTACTACTTGTGTTTTTTGTGTTACAGAGCATGAACTAAACACAACAGTGTTGGGTGACCCACAAACAATTCATGGCAATATAACAAACCTGAAGCCTTACACCACATACATGGTAGCCATTGCAGTAATTACCCAGAGTGGTGAGGGACTGCAGAGTGAACCTTTATACAATACCACTTTAGAAGCAGGTAAGCACTGTGTATTGTTCTGTTGTGTTATGTTTTGTGTGTGTGTGTGTGTGTCAGACCTGCTTACAACAGGTCCATAGCCTCTTCGAAAGCAAGTTCTCCACAGAGTGCAATCTAGTGCTTCCTCTTTCAGTTTCCAGTGTTCTCTCATTTCCTTAACATCATCCAGTAGTTGCAAATGTCATCTTTCTCTTCTTCCAGTCACTTCTTCCCTCTATCTTTCCTTCAATAACATGTTTTAGAAGGCAGTTCCTACACAAGATGTGACCACTCCAGGTAGCTTTCCTCTTATTTGTTGTTTGTGGTGTACTCCTTTTCTCCTTGACTCTAAGCAATACATCTTCATTTTTCACATGATAGGGAAATGGTGCTGGAGGTCTGATTTTGGGAGGGTGGAAACCAAGGTTTATTAGAGACTTAACTAACAATGCGGGTTCCCCGGAGGTTTCGTGTCTTTGCTGCTAGCCATAATTTTATATATCCCTTTACTATTAATTCATTGCATTCGATGTAATCATATACTTTCAGGGGCAGTAACCAAAATTTATCAGAATATATTCTCATTATGTCACTTCGGTAACATTCCTTCCATTTGCATAACAGAGTATTTTCATGTATAATTGTTACGTGATTTAAAAGATGTCACTCGTCCATCATCCACGCTTGAGTGGCAGCCAATGAAAGTTACATGGCATTAGTAGTCTTTTGTTTAGTTTCCTTATACAAGTGTGGGAAGTGCAACTTTTGTTCTTAATATGGGAGAGAGTGAGGAGCAGTCAGTGGTCCTTTGCAACACAGGCCACCCCAATTTATTTGTGCTCCACCATCATATTCCCTTGCCCACAGTTGTGCTTGTGGAACTCATAAAAAGTCTCATAATTGCCTGGCACCTGCATCTCACCCTGTCAAACTACTCAATAAATTGTGTACCTAAACACAACCCCATACCTCATTCCTGCACAGTCACGCTACCTGAGCAGTGTTCCGTTGATGTCGAACATGAAAATATCCTAAATGTGTAATAGCAAGAAGAATGTGCCTGATTATTTACTGTTATTGTAACAAGTTATGTTGTATATTTCTGGTGATGAGAAGAATTCATGAACACCTTGAGAATATTCAGGTAATATATTAGTCACAATGGAAGCCATTTGTACAAGTGTTGAGTAGTTAAATGAAGAAAACTTTCAGAGACGGTAGTTCCAGTGACTGCAGCTTGACTCTTTGTGTTCATTGTTTTGTGTGGGAAGTGTAGCAGGGGGTTCTATAAATTTTTGTCTTTTTACAACGTTCATTCAAGAAGTTTTCAGACTGCACATACAACATACCTGTAAAATCATGTGATGTTTAGTAGATTGGATGCTGTTACTGTTTACCCAAATGGTATGTGTAAAAATTATCAACTTTTTTTCTTTTAGCACCTGTTGCTCCAGGTCCAGTGAATATCACAGATGTCACCAACACATCAATGGTTGTAACATGGCAGCCACCAAAATCATTGAATGGAGCCTTGCGGAATTATGATGTATTTTATAACAACAAAAGTAGACGACTGAACGTGAACACAAATGTACGTAAAATTTTTTAAATCCTGATAACCAAAATCCTGAGGATTCTGAAAAGTGAATATGTTTTCTGTTGTGTAATAGAGTGAAAAATCTGTCTCTTTGATATCCAGGAGGCTGTTCAGTACTGCTAGTAGTTGACACCTACTTTTGAATAAATTATATTGCTGTGTTGAATCATTTGCACAAGGATGTTGCTATATGCAAAGAATTTTTGTTTCACTTTGTAAGCTTAAAAATTCACCTATGAAGTGGCTGTTAGTTAATGCCAGAATTGTATGAGAGTTAATAACAGGATTGCAGACTTGGAATATGTGATAATGTGTGCGGTGAGTACCCCACACATTGAATGATACAGGACCATTATTTTATATGATGCCAGACATTTGCCACTTCCTGTTGGGTTTCTTGTGTTGTTCACTAAGCCCGTACTCTCTTCTTCTTCCAACATAAGAAGAGTTTTTGTAAATTCAGAAAAAAGTGATGCTAATATGTTATTCAACTGGAACTGTTTGTGTCAGGAATGTATTCTCATCAGTTCTGGATGTAACTCCGTGTTTTATTTTTACTCATTTCTTGTTTTAAATATTTATGTACATTATTTATTTATTTATTTATTTATTTATTTATTTATTTTGGGCATAGAGTTATAAAATGATGAATGGTTGGAGAGACTAAAGAATTGCTTCTTAGAGAAGAAAATCTCTTTGTCTTGGTTTTAAGTCCCAGTTACTTTTTATTATTGTTAGTGCTATACGGCATTTTAGGTGCGTTCTCGAAATTGTGAAATGCCTTTATTAGCTTCATCTTGTTTGTCAGCATGGAACAACTTGGCTCCCACTTAACAGATTTTTATGATATGTGATATTTGCGTCTTTTTCTAAAATCTGTCGAGAAAATTCAAGTGTCTTTAAATTCTGACAAGAATAATGGGTAATTTACATGAAGATCAATATACATTTTATATCACATCTTGCTCAGTTCTTTCTAAAATGAAAAATGTTTAAGACAAAAGTTGTAGAGAAAATCAAAACAAGTTTTATGTTCAAAAACATTCTTTCAAATATCATGCCATTTTCTGGGCAGGCCACAGATGACAATATGGCATGTGTGGATTGTGTGCTGGATACCAAAGGATACAAATACACCCTCAGAATATGCTGTCGCACAGCAATGACAGTTACATGAATGCACCTAAGTGCTATGTTACACACAATGCGTGTATTATTAATACTGTTAGTATAATGCATGACATTTTTATTACTGCTTTTGCTGTGTGTGATCTTTTTGATACTGTTAGTACTGCCTGTGACATTTAGTTCTGCTGCTGCTGTGTGTAACTGTTTTTACATACTGTTAGTACAGAATTGTGTGTGACTTCTTGAATACCTCTAATACTGTTTGTGACTTTTTGTAAGCTAGGCCAGCACAGATTCCTCCAGAAACTGTTTCTGTAAGAAGTTACGGGGGAATCAGAATTGTGTGCATTCATACTGTCTCTTTTAGTTCAAAGTTTACTGCTTCAGAAAGTAATGCATTCAGCACTTTCCAGGACTGCTTATTTAAATTTTGTTAATTTCTTGAATGAGGAATATTACACTCATATGAAGATAAAGGCTTAAGTTGTCCCTGTGCATGCCATGAGGGCTAATAAGGAGAGTAGGGGTGTAGTGGACTCACAGTCTCAACCCTGTATAAAGGTAAGTGAGCAGCTTCACGCCCTGGCCGCTTGTACCCCAGGAGATGGACCACCAATCCAGGGTGAACATTTTGGGGAGGGGGAAAATCTCTTGCTCCTGCCAGGGATTGAACCCCAGATTATCCAGCCTGTGGTATACGTTACAAAATATTTGTGTGTTTGTATATTCATTCTTGCTCAGAGGAATGCACGTTCTTGATGCTGTATTTCTATATGTTAAAATGATGATAATGTGCACACAGGAAAGGCCAGTGCTAGTGCCAGTGCCATTGTCAGTGAAATTGGAGAACTTGACAAGCTATGACAACTACACAGTGAGTGTGGTGGCCTGCACTACTGCATGTTCTGAGAAGTCGCCACCCGTCACTGTCCGGACTGACATTGGAGGTAGGTTATGAGCATGTTATTTTATGTTTTTGGGTGATAATCACTAAGAGCTTCTTAGTACACATGTATAAAAAAAAGTTAATGAGTATGTGGTAGGCACAGGCATAGAATCTACTGCTGCTGTCGAAATTTGCAGGTAAAGGGAAAAAAGGTAAACTCTACCCTATGACAGGCCATGAAGGCCGAGAGGGGGCATAGAGTTATAGCTGTACTCTTTAACCGCGTTGCCAAATAGGGGTGGGTGGTTAACGCCACACCCTGGCCGGTCTGGACAGGTGCAGAAAATCTTGCCCCCACAGGGATTCGATCTGCAGACCATCCATCTAGCAGCTAGTCACCATATTGACTACACTGCTCCGGCCCACATCAAAGCTGGCAGTCAGGCTTAAAAAAAATCTTTCTGTTTCACATATAATTATCCTCTCAGAGTTTTTAAGAAGCAAGAACCATCTCTTCTAGACTTTGCTGTGCATTTTTGTTTATTCATATGTATTTTGCAAGATAAAAATAATGATGATTGGACTGTTCACTCTAAATTCTGATTTGTCACTTTAGTATTCCAAATAAGAAACTAAGAGGAGTTGTTGTAGGGTATAATGGAGAAAGATTTAATGAAGGTTAAAAATGTTTTAACAAATTTTGTGAATTGTTTCTGAAATTCCTGCATGAACTCAAAAAATTTTCAATCTTCACCTGCACACTATCCATTATAGTTTATGCAGTTGGATTATTAATCTGTAACATATTTACAATTTTAATGACTTATGTGTATGAGACAGAATCATACAGATGTTATTTGTAGCTCAAATAAAAGCTGCAGAGAGGTAGATTTATGATGCCCCTGAGCATAGCAAAATGCAGACTTTGTGTGTGTAGCCAAGTTTGCTAAGATTGTCGCTGGTTTTCGCCACCAACCCCTGAGCAGCTCCAGTACATTCCTAGTCATATGTAATACAACCTTGAGGTGCATGTGAAGTGTATTCTTTTGAATTAAGAGTATTCATTTGCAATAGTTGTGCGAAGTATGTCTTATAAGAGGATGTTGCCAAAGGTTTTGTAAAAAAAATGTGCTGTGTTATTAGAGCTGTGTACAAGAACAATATACAGAGTAGCTGGAAAATTTCAAATGACAGTTTCAGTACTGCATGAAAATAAAATTCCAAAAATTGTAAACATTATCTGGAACATCCCTGATGGTGTATCAGTCACAAAGATCAAAAAAATCTCCGATCACAACCAGCACACTTTTATGAATATGTTTAATAAACAGCGTCTAGTTTTGGCACCTAGCTAGGGCCATCATCAGGCCGTAATACAAAAAAAAAATTATTTCCTGAGATCAGTAAGACTGTAGGTGACCAGAATAGCAAGTATTGATGTCCTGAATATTCCTGTGCATTTCATATATTTATTTTGGATTATTTTCAAGTTGCAGTCTGCAGCACGTACATGCAAGATTGCAGGGCCCATGTTTTTCAAAGCAGCAGTAAATTCTGATGAGCATGTTCAACTAATTTTGACACCATTCTTGAGGGAATTATTAGAAGTTAAAATGAACAGTTATTTGATGCAGTTTAATGTTATGGCCCATGCGACTTATTCCTGAAGAATTGTTCTAGAAGGTTTATTAATTCTACAGGCGATAATTTGTGTATTGTGGTCTCTGGATCTCCAGATTTGAGTCCATCCAATCATTTGTAGGCAAACTAAAACATGAAGTTCATGTGAGCAGTATAAATTTTTTGCAAGAACTGACAGGCAGTGTTGAAATAAAAGTTGCTAGTTTTTCAAGACCAGAGCTCTGTCATGTGTCATATATTTTCAGAAGGTATGAGACCCACTTAGAAGCAGGAGTTTGACTCTTTGAGGGTCTTTTACTAAATATGGTAAGGCGAGGACAAACTGGCTCTAAATTCCTGGTGGTTGCAGGCTTTTTGTATAATATAATACTTCAATGGCAGCTGCTGCCATACTCAGGGATGTGATGAAACATGCTATATGTATTCAGTATGCAGATGGAGCATAAATAATAATTCAGATCACTGCCACAATGTGAAATATGTATTTTGGCCTTTAATCATTTACGTGCCCATAGTTATTATGCTGCTGTATATATATTCATTAACCAATAATACTTGCACAGAAATTGTAATAACCCTTAAACATACGATGACTTGGAATATAAACTCAAAATGGTGAATTTCAGCACCGGATGTGATGGAACGTCCAATAGTCCAGATCATCAATTCATCAATGGTTTTGGTGTCGTGGAAACCTCCACTGAAACCTGGAGGTCTTCTTAATTATTATGAGGTGACTGCAATCAAAGTGGATGAAAAGAGCATGAAGAATGAAACCTACGTGTACAACGCAACAGGTACGAGACGCCACAAGTAATTGGAATTTTCAGAGTATACACATTGTTGGGGTTCTTGTTGTTTTTTTCTGTGGCTTTGTAGATAGCGCAGGCCCTCGATGTATGTCTGTACATGTGCTTTGAAGTACTAGTTCTGTTGATGAACATCACTTAGTGAAATGCATGGTATTTATATCATATCTGGAATTTCTGTCCCCACTACATCTCTGAAGTATGTATATGTTTGGAAGAATGAAAATGGCCTAAAGTCATTTTCATCAGAAAACCTGAAGGAAAAAGACCACTTGAGAGACCTTGGCTTAGATTAGAGGGCATTTGTCTTCAAGATTTAGGGTTTGAGAATGTAGGCTGCATTCAGTTAGCTCAGGATAAGGGTCCCATGGCAGGCTGTTATGTATCTGGTAATGAACTGTTTGCTTCCATAAAACTGAGGAATTTCATGGCATTCTGAGTAACCGGACACCTTTAACCAGTGCACATTAACGTAGGTGTGTAAAGTTAAAGTAACCTCTTTTTTTGTAATGCTGAGATAATGCAGAGAGTGTACTCTCTTTTTCATAATTTTTATTTTGTGTTTTTTGTTAACAGTCTTTGTTTCTGTTGGATATTTTTCATATACAATAATACATGTTCTGGCAACTTGTTTTGAAGTGTTAAACACATACTTTTATTAGACTTTTATTCATTATTTGTGTGGACATGATTCCAGTTGCTGCAAGCACGTGCCAGGAATTACTAAGTTGTCTTATATGTCCAAGTTAATAAAAGTTTCTTGATTGGATCCCAGGGTGGGCTATTTAATGTTAGGTGTTTCATATTTTTCTGTATCCCTACACATAAATGAATTGGTAGTTCTGGATAATTTATGTTTTCTCATCTTTGTATAAGAGGTGCTTGTGGGTGACACAAATGTTATTGCTAGCATCCAGCAGAAGTGTAATAGTGAAGACATAGTTCATTGATCACTGTCATTTGTGTGATGTGCACACCAGGATCGTTAGTCCACCTGGCATATATGTGCATGCATACACAACTTTAATTTCATAAATTGAGTGTAATAGAAAAGCATGCTTTGACAATCTGTTAATTGATAAAATAAGTTTGTCCCCAGACTCAGACTGAATTACAACATTTAAAAATCAGTTTCCAAAAGAATGTAACAATATTTCAACAACGTTTTGTTAGTTCATTCTTTAATACCGTTCACTCTGCAAAATAGGACCTAGCTTGTGCATTACAAGGCATCAGTCTCGAGAACTTCATGATGGCAATAGTTATTCCATTAGTGAGACACAAATAGTCAAATAATGCCACCACACCTTACAAAATAGTAATGGTTACTCAGTATCTTCTGTTTTCAGCCTGGTAAACAAAGTACTGTTATTTTCATTTTAGCATCTGCAGGCTGTATCCTCTCCTTGGTAAGTTGATTGTTGCTGACACACTGTTCAAGACAGTATGCAGATATGCTGAAAAGGAAATGGTTGTCACAAATCACATAATTTTTCAGTGTTTTACAAATTCTTACAAAACAAACAAGTCTGAAAGTCTTAGGATGACATAAAATTAAGTTTATTTTGTGCTGCCTACTTGATTTTAATATCACATCAATTTTGAAAAGTTGTATGTTAGTGAAGTGGTCCGTATACATGCCATGAAGGCATAGAGGGGAAATGTAGGTATAGTTCCACTTATTTTTAACGTTAGCAATACATGGGGTTGAGTGGTCAAAATTACATCTCGGTTGCTTTAGCCTCTGGGGGAGAGGCCCTGGTAGGCATTGAATGGGAGGCTTGGTGGGTGCCAGAGCTAGTCTGGACATTTTACAGAAGAGAAGAATCACTGTCTTGCTGCTGCTGGGTTTGGAACTCAGGATTAGCCAGCCTGCAGCCCGGTCACTGTTCTGATCACAAGAAAGTGTTAATTTGGATTCAGGGTTTAGATGTTCATTTAACAGCATTGGATCAGGTTCACATGGCAGAATTATGTGGTGCATTTTTTGGTTTATGTTTCATTCTGTTTCAAAGTTGTGGTGTGTTCACAATATCCTTAACTGTGCAAGCAGTATTAGGAGTGAGGTGTGTGAAGACTATTTAAGTGAGAAAAATGGTAAAGGTTGTGGTAATTCACATTGTAATGGTAAAATTGGAGGCAGCATGTTTTGTTTCCGAAGTGTCATCAAACAGAAACCATGTTATAGATTTAATTTGTTCACTTGCAGCCACAGAATCACAGATTCCAGTTCCAAATTGTGAATCAGAAGGCTATCTGAAGTATGTGTTCCTCGTGCGAGCAGTGAACTTGGGGACCAACAAGGTGACACACTATGGAAAGTGGAGCAGCCCTGGGGAAACCAATTGCTACAGATCAGGTAACAAAATCCCAGTCATTATTCTTCCTTGGTCTCAGGGATTGGGTATCAGGAAAGAGGGCATCATAGAGGATTTTAAATTAAGTGTGGGAATGGAAGCAACACAAGAAGCAAGCATGGAAGTATCCATTGGATTTGAATGGGGAGAGATAGAAGGCTCAGGTCTACTGCAAGAACTTCACAAGGATATAGACTTCGGTTGGTACTGTATGCCTCGGAAGGCCGCATGCAGCAAGCAGGAGATTAAGGCAATGTACAAACACCTGCTGTATGTCTTGTGCAGTAAATAAATTTATTGAATATCATAAATTGTTGTAGCTTTTGTGACATAACAGAAGCTTGTTTCCATGTAGCAGGGTAGAAATGTGGACATGAAACATAATAATGGATTTCGGAGATTCATGTTTTATGTAACTGGTTGAGGCTGTTTTTTTCAGTTGGTATAAATTAATGCAGAATGATATAGTGAAACCCTCTTAAGAAGTCATGGGAAAAAGTAAAAAAATTGGGCTTTTTAAGCAGAAAACATTGTAAAAAAGTAAACCTGAAAAGTTATTATTTTGTAATTTTGTCACGAAATTTGGCATTCACTATACTGAAATGTTACACAATATTAATTTCTATTCAGTGATCCATTTTTGCCATAAAAACCACACTTTTACTTTACATGATTTTGACACCTTCTTGAACCTAAGAGAGAGCACACATTTGCAAGCACAACTGGTAGATTAATGGCTTGTTTTTGCCTACTGTATTTTGCTGTTTACATATGGAGTACTGTACCTTATCAAGTTGACACACAAATGTCAAGTACTGCAGCAGTATTCTTGAACAGTATTCAGAGAGAACCGTTTTAAGTAGCAAGTGCCTTGTTTATAATGTACAGCTTTTCTTATATTAACAGTAGTGTGCATTGTGTTCCAGTTATTGATGATGTAGCCTTGCTCATCAAATATTCAGTAATAGCTCTGCAGGATGCAAACTGTACATACATGCCTGCATTCAGAATTTGACATGAACACAAATGGTATGTAAATTCTGCAGGCTGGAAAGTCACAGTGCTCTCCATTAAACTCACAGTTTTTCACATTGATTACATATCATCCATGAAATGCATGTATGGAAGTAAATAGCAATGCAGTTTAGATGTGATGTCATTTTCTGTGACAGTTTTCACGGATTTACATTGAGTTACTTACTTGTCTCTGGTTCATGGTGAAAATGAACAGAATGCACTGTTTTGCCATTGTTTTTCAGGAACAAATTGAGTGGATGGCAGTGTAGGTATATTATTTAAGATTTTTATGCAAAAAACCTACCAAAATTTAAAAAGTTATTGCATTGTGAACTCTTGATGCAGGAAATCCTTTTAAGGTCAAATCGTTCTAAAAGGCATCACATATATTAGTTATAGGGGAAAAATTTTAGTACTAAATCTGTAACATCTAACGTGGACAGCTTCTCAAGCATCATCATCATCTTAAGTGGGTTTCACTGTAGCAGTAATTATTAGTGTAAGTTAGTAATATATCATAACAAAAAGTGTATTATAGTAAAACATAACATAATGTTCATCATCTAATACTGGCCCATATAGTGATGTCAGCTTTTCTTGCTTGCCAAAATAGAGTGATAATATTTTTATGATATTTCCTCTCTAACATTTCACTATATTAAGGACAGTATCTGCCTGAACCTATATGATCTTTTGTTCCTCCTTTTCATGCTCTACAGTTACATGATCTGTGAGTTATGAATGTATTTTCTATTCATAAATCATTCGGTGAGATGGCAGATTTATAAATATTCCAGCCACCTTTACAACTTTATTACTGACCGTAATCAGTGTGTGTTCAATGTGAATGTCGTTTCCCTACTTTTGCATGGAACCATAAGAGGGGTGCCACGTAATGTAATTGAAAGAAAGAATATAAGGATGTAAGTGGTGTTCTTTTAAAATGGTTCATAACAACTTTACAGAGAAGAGTATGAGACTGTAATTGTGGGTAATATACTTTGAACATGGAAGATAATCATCATTCATTCGTATAACTACAGAAATAGTCCCAGTCAGATATATTTTTATGTCATAAGTGTAAATGGAGAAATAATGAAATTCCTGAATCATACTTTTGCGTCTAATTGAATTGAAAGGGGACAGTGGGAGTGTAGACAGCATGCATTCCTGACGTTTCCTGCCTGTTGTTGACGGTGAAGTGTATTGTACATTAATCCAGTCCACTGTTGAACACTTCATTCCCTTGGAAAATATTAGGTTGAGATATTATAGTACTGCAAGAATGTATTTATGAAATATTCCAGACATACTCAGCTGATTCCTTTCATATTATGTAGTGTGAAGGTTTCATGTTTTGCTAATATTTTGACTGATGGTGTGTACACATAACCTTTGGTTCGGTGTGATGCAACTAACAGAAACTGTGGTAGAAGAGAATAAATTACCTTTCGTAGGTTAGAAAATTTTACAAAAGCGTATTGAAAACTTATGTATAGTGTTTTTATTTTGCTGTTATAATTATGTGGATAAATGTGTGGTTAGACTTTTAAAAAACTGTAAAACCTATCATAAGCATGTTTGTCTGTTGCTGTGTGTCATATATAGAATTCCATCTTGAATGTGAACTGCAAAACTTGGAGGACTGTTCAAATCTAATTGTGACAAAAAGACCATAATATCAGAGATTGCCTCCCATGTTGTTTTCATTCCCTGAGATTTTGGGCTGTGCATACAAAAATTAACATTGTTGGGACATCTTGCTGTTTCCCTTTAGTGTAATCTCCTCATTATACTCGTTATGTATTGCATGCACTTGTTGAACTTTCAACTCTGAATATTAATTTCAAGTGCCTGTTTTAGATCTTGTAGATAAATATCTTTCCTGTCTGAAGTAATAAACTTCTGTATAACATAAAATAGCACTGTAATGTAAAGTGTTGTGTGTGGTCACAATAACAGAGTATTGCTGTATTCTCTGTGACTTCACTCACTTCTACAATTTTTGTATGGTTTGTAGACAGTTCAATCTACTGTGAAGTGGTGTCAGTTTCAGAGTTTGGAAGTCAGGTACTTTTGTCTTTTTTGGTTAGATATTGATGAGAAGTCTGTCATGTCCACAGCATTTATTAATTTACAGAGTGGGAAAACATTACAGTAAAACTCCCATTAATGTTCTTGATGTAAGATTTTCCTTTATTTAACATTTCCTTTGTCTCAGTGTTAAATTTCTTCCACTTCCAATTACTCCAGCTTAGGTATCTAATCCATTGCATCCCAGACTAACCTTAAATGGAGGTTCACAGAGTCATTTCATATTATTAGATAGTTTACTTGTATTGTGATCATATTAAACTGATGTGCTGTAAAATTCAAAATTTTGCCATATGTCTGAAAATGTCAATTTTATAATAATTGTTTAGGGAGGGAGACAGTTTTAGTTAAAACTTTTCACTTGAAAGCAGCAGAAGTTGGGATGACAGAATTGGATGACATTTTAGATATACTTGTTAAAGATTTACAAGATGTGGCAAGTATTGGCAGAGGGTTGTTGATCAGTGACAGGTGTAACATTTGTTTCTGCAGTGAAGGGCATGAAAATATTGCCAGATGTAATACCAAAAAATAAAAATGGTCTTTGCTGGACTTACGTGATTCCGACTGGCTTATTTACTTCGTTATTTTCTATAGACGCTGTGTTCACTCAGTTAAGTAATTACAGACAATAGAGACATTCTTTGTTTCATGTCAGGAGTGAAGGGAATTTTTTCACTGACCTATCTATATAGGCTATTGGGCCCTATTTGTTTGATGTCCATTGGTACAAGGAGTATGTTAATGTGGAATACAGATATCCAGTCAACTATGCCTGTTGCCAATATCTGACACGTTTATCTGCAAAGCTGGAACAACTCACAACATTGAGATATGCATGATAACTGAAGAGACAGACAAGTAGGTATTGTGATAAGGACATTTTTGAAGAGGCAAGTGTTCTGGTATAAGACACAATGTCATTTGATTTGTTACTGATGTTTTTTGATGAGCTTGCTGCCTCTGTCGTCAGGATCTAAGTGGTTCAAGAAGATAAACTGCTTGAGCAGAGTGGGTATATTATATAGGTAATGCTGATGGGTAGCGAGGCATTGGGAGCAGCGGTGCCGTGGTTGACCAGGCAGGTGTCTTGGTGGCTGGTAAAAAATTGTTTCAGATGCAGTTAGTGATTGGAGCCACATGAAAGTGTGTGAAGTGGCAGGAAGGGAGAACTCACGGATGCATGTGGCACGTAAAAGTACTGTATTGATAAGGTGTATCCTCTTGGGGATGCTTAGGGGACACTTACCCTATTTCTTCAGGGAGTGAATAGAGAGGTTTCGATGTCCTGAAAGGACAGCCATTTTGCCTGTTTGTGATGGAATGGAGTTCAATCTCACGTGCCTCCATGCAGATACAATCCGTTTAACAGGAATATTGTGGAGGATTTTGGTGTTTTTTGGGTTGGATGTGATGCTTCTGGTTAAAGCTGGGTTCATCCATAGCCAGCTTGTCCTGTTCTAGGCACGTGGCAGTGATGTTCCTTTACTCTAGCCTCTATATACCAGTCCGACCCATGTAGACCAGACCACAGTCCAAGGGACTGCTTTAAACACCTGGAGTGTTCAGCCCCAGATTTTCCTGTACATGTCAAATCTGGAGGTCTTCCTGACAGCAGGACAGTATGTGTTTGCAAGTGGTCAAGATGTGAGGCAGGAAGACAGCGGCAGGTGGAACCTGTCAGGGCTAGGTGACCGTCCACTTTGTGTGGAAAGTCTGATGAATCTTTCTCTGGTTGTATCCATTGTCTCGGAAGGTGGCCTTAAGAAACTCCAGCTAATCTTCTTAAAGACTGTACTGGTCACACAGAGCTCTGGCCGTGTCAACCAGGGGAGAGATTTGCATGCTTGTGGGAAGGGGGTTGTAGTGTGGGCCAGGGGTAAGTTAGCAGTTTGCCCATGAATGAACCTAGGAAGCCATCCCATGAAGGTACACTAACATTATGGCCCTTTTCAGAGTCACATCATATGTAGCCATTGTCATCTTCCCTTCTTACCTGCCATACCTTCCCATGGCTCCATGTGTAATTGCATCCTATGCTATCCTCATTACCTTTGATCTTGTCCTACCTGCAGGTATTAAAACTCCATTATTTGCTTTTGTAACCATCCCTTATACATCTGCCTGTTCCACCACAACTCAGCCACTCACTTTGGCTCATTACCCCAATCACGTTTACCTATATAATATACCGATTTGTCTGGTATGGCTACTCTTCCTGGACTGCTTGGACCTTGAAGATGGAGGCAGCAAATTCCACCAAAACAATGGTAATAGATACCAATCAAAACATTATCCTATCCCAGAAGACCTTAATTTTCTTTAACACTGGTGTGTGAACCTCAGATCTTCCAAGGAAATTAATTTTATCCATAAAACATACCTACAGAGAAACAATCTGTTGCCATAATGGCTGGAGGTACTGACAACAATTTTCGTGATTACTGTATTGTGGGATATGATACCATGTAAGCTGGTACTCTTCTACCCTGCTGACAGAGAAAGCACTTCCTTCAAGTGCTTGTACCAGTGTACCAAACTACATGATGTGGTACATAGGTGTGGCTGATGGCAGGATGCCATCATTGCATGGTGTCAGATCAGTCACATTTGCTTCACACTTGGCCGTTTGTTTCATGGAGAGCCAGTGCCCAATTGTTAGCACCGATGCATATCTTGATATTTCCCGCATTTTGGTGTAATGCCAGTTTGATAATGAAAAACAAAATATTTCAGCTACAAGGCCTGCTGTGTGACATTCTAGCAGATGGTCCCTATAGCATTTCAAAACTTTTTGAGTTACTGCCACTCTGTGACGTGAAGCTGATTTAACTTGTTTTCTCTTTTATAATGTTTTTCCTTTCTTCCCATGCCATAGACAATTACTGTAATCCTTCTTACACACCTGTGTACAGTTGCGTTTTATATGTGACTTCTGTATTTACCAATATAATTTTTGATATTACAGCCTTCATGGTTTTACATTCGTTTTATCTGTGAGAGAAATAAAGTGTAATACTTCTTTGGTATGGGCCATCCAGTAGTGTGAGCCAAGGTTTATTGTCTCATTTGCCAGTACAGAAGTTCATAAGGCAGGGTGGTGAGAGAGAGAGAGAGAGAGAGAGAGAGAGAGAGAGAGAGAGAGAGAGAGAGAGAGAGAGAACAGATACTTTCTCTCTCAAAATATAAAAAAGAGTGTAACACACCAGAGAGGGAAAAAAAAATAA
>Ga0123357_10000372_pt1 | contig 42382 bp, 34 predicted proteins | sample TergutEmb28metaG_FD_89873 | JGI IMG/M metagenome (GOLD analysis project Ga0123357, IMG submission 89873) | Embiratermes neotenicus P4 segment gut microbial communities from Petit-Saut dam, French Guiana - Emb289 P4 | ecosystem: Host-associated > Arthropoda: Insects > Digestive system > Gut ...
CGGGTTTGAAACCCGCCCGTACCACCCGCCCCTACACAATGCGGGGCGCCTTCGGCGCCTGTTACGCCATGTCTCGCTGACCCCGCCATGAATGGCGGGGATTGCGCTCGACAGGTGTTCAAAAGGGGGCTTGCGATAGATCACTTTGCAAATCGCTATAAAATGTGAGGCCGCCAATGTGTCAGGGGCGGCCTTGATTCTCATCCTTCATTCCGCGCTTTCGCGTTTCACGATTTGCAGGAGCATTCGATGTCCGAGATTTTATCTGCCGCCAGGCTTGCGCCGGCAAGCTCGCAATTTCCGGTTGATTGGTATTTCGACGAAAAGCTGTTCGCATTGGAGAAAGCCCTGCTTTTCGACGCCGGCCCCGGATACGCCGGACACGAATTGATGACGCCTGAAGCGGGCGCATACCGCAGCCTGGAATGGGAAGATCATGGCCGCATGCTGCTGCGCAACAGCGCGGAGAAAAATGACATCTGGCTGATGTCCAATGTTTGCCGCCATCGCCAGGCGATCATGCTGCAAGGCAGCGGCACGCTGGAACAGACCATCGTTTGCCCGGTACACCGCTGGACCTACGACCGGCAGGGCGAGCTGATGGGCGCTCCGCACTTTGCCGCCAATCCCTGCCTTCATCTGAACAAACGCCGGCTGGAGAACTGGAACGGCCTGCTCTTTTCCGGCCCGCGCTCCGCCGCGCAGGATCTTGCGGGCATGGATCTCGCCAGCGAATTCGATTTCAGCGGCTATCGTCTCGACCGCGTGGAAATGCACGAATGCCATTACAACTGGAAAACCTTCATCGAGGTCTATCTGGAGGATTACCACGTCGCCCCCTTCCATCCGGGCCTGGGCAATTTCGTCACCTGCGACGACCTGACATGGCAATTCGGGGAATGGTATTCGGTGCAAAAGGTCGGCGTGACCCCGCTGCTGAAGGCCGGTTCCGAAGTCTACGCGCGCTGGCAGAAGGCGCTGCGCGAGTATTACGCCGAAAAGTCCCCGAAGCAGGGCGCGGTCTGGCTCACCTACTATCCGAACGTCATGGTCGAATGGTATCCGCACGTCCTCGTCGTCTCGACGCTGATCCCGCGCGGTGTTGACCGGACCACCAATGTGGTCGAGTTCTACTATCCCGAGGACATCGCCTTTTTCGAGCGCGAATTCATCGAGGCCGAGCAGGCCGCGTATATGGAAACCGCCATCGAGGACGACGACATCGGCGAGCGGATGGATCGCGGCCGCCGCGCCCTGCTCGAACGCGGCGAAAACGAAGTCGGCCCGTACCAGTCGCCGATGGAAGACGGAATGTTGCACTTCCACGAGTTCTACCGCAGGATCATGGCAGGGCGCCTGCCCGCAAAATCCTGCGGATAGCCGCCTTCTCCACAATCTCTCCCCGGGCCGTCCCTTGGCGGCCCTTTTTCAAAGGAAAGCAGCCACATGATTGTCGTCGACCATCAGGAAAACCGCGTCAACCTCACCGTCTATGGCGAATTTTCGCTTGCCGATGTCCGGGAATTCGAAGAACTGGTGAATTACAAAATTCAGTTCGGGGGCACGGTCGACCTCTGCTTCAACCTCCTGCAAATGGCCGATTTCACGCTCGATGTCGCCTGGGAAGAAATCGTCTTCACCCGCGCCCACGCAAACGATTTCCGCCGCATCGCGGTTGTCACCGAAAGCCAGTGGATCGCCTGGAGCGCCTGGATTTCCCAGATTTTCGTGAGCGCCGATCTGCGCGCCTTCGACCGGCTCGAAGACGCCCAGGCGTGGCTGGACGAGGAATAAGCAAACCCGCAATGCCAGAACTTCATCCAGACGCCATTCTCTTTGCCGGAGAAAAGCCCTTCCCGATCCTTCCGGCGGTCGACCATTACGCCGGTTCGGAAAAAACGATCCTCAAGGCGCTCGCCCTCCAACGCGAACTCGCCACGGCTGCCGGGCCGGTATTCGACATCACCTGCGACTGCGAGGACGGCGCGCGCGCCGGCGCGGAGCGCGAGCACGCCGAAATGGCGGCCGCCTGCGTCATGAGCGCGGAAAACGCCCATGGCCGCGTCGGCGCGCGGATTCACGACATCGCCCATCCGCACTGGCGGGATGATCTGGAAATTCTCGTCCGGCAAGCCGGCGCGCGCCTGGCCTTCATCACCCTGCCCAAACCGCGCGGCGTTGCCGATGTCGCGGCGCAAATCGCCGCGCTGCGCGAACTCGAACGCACCCACCGCATCCCCCGCCCGCTACCCGTGCATGTCCTGATCGAAACCCACGGCGCCCTGCGCGAAGTCTGGCAAATCGCCGCGCTCGAAGGCGTCGAGAGCATCGACTTCGGCCTGATGGATTTCGTCAGCGGCCACCACGGCGCAATTCCCGGCGACGCGATGCGCAGCCCCGGCCAGTTCGAGCATCCCCTCATCGTGCGCGCCAAATGCGAAATCTCCGCCGCCGCGCTCGCCAACGGCATCGTCCCCGCGCACAACGTCACCACCGAACTGCGCGACGCCGCGCTGATCCGCGACGACGCCGCCCAGGCACGCTGGCGCTTCGGTTTCCTGCGGATGTGGAGCATCCACCCGAACCAGATCATCCCCATCGTCGAAGCCATGCGCCCCGACTTCTCCGCCGTCGCCGCCGCCACCGAAATCCTGGCCGCCGCCCAGGACGCCCACTGGGGCCCCATCCAGCACGAAGGCCGCCTCCACGACCGCGCTTCCTACCGCTATTACTGGGAACTCCTGCAACAGGCCCGCAGCACCGGCATGACCCTCCCCGAAGAAGCCGCGCGGTGGTTTTTTTAGAGTGCGGCGCTTTGCGCCGGAGAAAATGGGCGGGGCGATTGCCATCGCCCCCTACGGGCTTGGGGATGTCGGATGTTTGCCACGACATCGTAGGGGCGGATGCCAATCCGCCCGCGTTCAAAACAAACGGCGCTCCAAAGGAGCGCCGCTATTCATGAAGCTCTTCTGTCCCGGCGTCAGCGCGTCTTCCGGGCAGCCGGTCGAGGGCATCGGAGAAATGATCCATTCCGGCGCAGAAACATTGCCTTCGAGCACCGTCACGCGAGTACTCGTGCAGACGGGATCGACCGTCGCGCGGATACTCGCGTTCGTGCTGCCGGTATGGGAATCGCTCGACACGAGATCTCCGTTCCTCGCCTCAAGCAAGGGCGCTCCGGGAACGATGGTGGAGATCTCCGCGCTGCCGCTGTCGAGAATCAACGCGCGTCCGCTGCCTGCGGAGAAAATCTCGAAGCAGGTATTTTCGGCAAGCGGGACAATCGTATAAGGCACATTGTCGATCCGCAGCCTTACCGGGGCGCTGCCGGGATTTCCGCCGAGGCAGAAACTCGAATTGCCGGATGGCGCTGTCCACGAGCTTCCTGCCGCCAGCGTGTCGCCGTCGGAAAAGGCGGGGTCGGAAGGCGGGATTGGAAGCGGCTGCGGTGTGGGCTCAGGCGCCGGTGTGGGCAGAATGGGGGAAAAGCTCAGCACGATGTTTTGAAATGGATTGCCGTTCGCGTCGGTAAAGGTGGTGGTGCTTTGGCTGGGGATGCTGCCTATTATGGCGGTCTCGTTAGCGGCGCCGCCTTTCACGGTCACGCCGGGATCCAAAGTAATCGCGTCAGCCGATACGGCCGCCCAAAGTGTAGCCTGGATCGTGCCGTTGCCGCCGCTGATATTCAGCGCGCCGTTGGTCATTATGCCAAAGTCACTGGCGTTGATCGTCACCGCACCTCCAACGACTATCCCGCTCCCGTCGCTGACGGTAATATTCAGCGTGCTGCTTTGGATCGTGAGGTCGCCGTTGATATTGATCCCGTCGCCGTCCGAACTGATCGTCAGCGAACCGCTGCCTTCGACGGTCAGGCCGTCTCCATGGATGCCGTAGCCGCTATGATCGGTGTTGGCGATGTTGTTGCTCCCCATCAGCACGATGGTGGAATCCGGGGGCAGCGAGACGGCATCTCCGCTGTCGCAGCTCAGATCAAGGCCGTTCAGCGTGAGGGTGGAGGTGTTGGCATCCCACGCCCAACCCTCGGCAGCGAGACTATCGGTGGTGGGCATACCCACAAAGTCCAAGGATCCGTTTATGGGCGTTGCCGCGAATGCCTTGCCCATCATGAGGGTCGTCGCAGCAAGGACGCCGATAAGCAGCGCCGCGAACACAGGCGCTCGCCATTTTCTGAAATACGCGCTCATCTTTTCCTCATGCTGGCCGTCTTGCAACAGTGCATGGGATGGGGCACGCGCAGCGAAACCCATAGCCCAAGCGAAGATTTGTTTCATCGGATTCCCCTTTTTCAAGGATTGAACGAAACCCCGCTTCCGGGAAAGAAGATGGGGCGAAGTGAAAAAAACACCCTCGCTTCCCGGAGGGGAAACAAGACTGTTTTATTGAATTGCGCCTTTGATAAGGAGAGGCGCACAAAATAATGCTAAATGAGTGCTGGGGGGTATGATATAACAATATCCCTGCCCGCCAAAAAGACCGGCATCGCGTCTGGCGCATCATTGCCGAAAAGGCTGCGGGCGGCCTGGAGGAAGGGGAGCATGGTTTTTCCCCGGCGGGCGGGGGGAATGAATCGAATCTGGATTTCAAACGTTACGCCTTTGAGAAAAAATCCGCAAGCGGGGGGATTGGGTTTGTGTCGGGACGGGGGTTTTCCGCACGGGAAACCGGCGTGGGCGGACGGGGTTTCGCACGGGAAACCGGCGCGCAGGGGTTTCGTAGGGGACGCCGCCTTCGGCGTCCCGCACGGGCCTTGGATCGACATCGGCAGAACGGTGTTTTCGTAGGGGCGACCGTCCTCGGTCGCCCGTGCGGATGTTGTATTGCCACCGGCAGAACGGTACGCCGAGGGCGGCGTCCCCTACGAAAATCTCTTCTTTCGGGCGAATGGCAAAGCTCCCCTATGCCCTATTTTCTAAATTTACTTAAAAAATGTTTCACTACTGTAGTGATTGTTATCAAATAATTATTACAGTAATTTAGAAAATCCGCCCCGAAAAAACACCGTTCCGAATCAGCAAATCCTCGGCAACTGTTCGCCGAAAAGCCAGTCGACCATGCGTTCTCCGCCGAGGCGGGTTTGCATTCGGATGAATCCGCGCGGGTCTGCGAGGACGGTTCCGATCCTGGCGGAGTCGCGGCCCAGGGGATGGGCGCGCATGACGTTCAACAGCGGGGCGGCGTCTTCTTCGGCGCAGAGGGCGATGAGTTTGCCTTCGTTGGCGATGTAGAGAGGATCGAGGCCGAGGATTTCGCAGGCGGCGGCGACCGCGCCGGGGATCGGGATGGCCGATTCGTCGAGGATCATCCCGACGCCGGATTGCTGCGCGATTTCGTTCAGGGTGTTGCCCAAACCGCCGCGCGTGGGGTCGCGGAGGACGTGGATTCCCGGCGCGGCGGCGAGCATCGCGGCAACGAGGGTGTGCAGCGCGGCGCTGTCGGAGACGAGTTCGCTTTGAAACTGGAATCCTTCGCGCTGGGAGAGTACCGCGAGTCCGTGCAGGCCGATTTCGCCGGAGAGGAGGATGGCGTCTCCGGGGCGGGCGCAGGCGCCGGAAGGCGCGATTCCCGGCGGCTGCGCGCCGGCGCCGGTGGTGGAGATGAAGACTCCGTCGCCCTTGCCGCGTTCGACGATCTTGGTGTCGCCGGCCACGATGGGAACATTCGCCTCCCGCGCGGCTTTTCCCATCGAGGCGGCAATCCGCGCCAGGACGGAGAGCGGCAAGCCTTCTTCGAGGATGAAGCTGGCGGTGAGATACAGGGGCCGCGCGCCGAGCATCGCCACGTCGTTGATGGTGCCGTGCACCGCCAGCGCGCCAATGTCGCCGCCGGGAAAGAAGAGCGGCGAGACGACATGGGCATCGGTCGCCAGCACCAGTTTTTCTCCCGCCTGCGGAAAGGGCAAGGCGGCGGCGTCGTCCCCCTGCGCTCCCCGTCCATGGGCCGCGCCTTCTCCCGGTTCAAATGCCGGCAGGAAGATTTCCTGCACGAGTTGGGCGCTCAGGCGTCCGCCCGCGCCGTGGGCCATTTCGATGCGTCCGTGTTTGAGGTCCAGCGCGCGGTGGGAGAAAACAGGAGGGGAGGGTTGCATGGCGGCAAGGAGCAGGAAGTTGTCTGCGGATTGTCTTATAGAATGAGCTGAATGCGAAATGCCACAGACAAGAAATCCTTATGGCCAACAAAACCCTGAAGACCCGGCAAAAGCTCGTTTTCCGGCTGCCCGCCCAGAAGCCGCGCAATCCTGTCGCGCAGGCGGCGCGCGAGCGTCACGCGGGCGCGCATGGAACGAGCCGGGGCGGCGAGCGCAGCGCGGAACGCGCGTTGCTACAAAAATTGCTGCGAGGCGCAAAAGAAGGGGGCGAGGGTTGAATCGAAAGCGCTCTGGATCCTGCGACTACGCTTCGCTGCGCGCAGGATGACGGGTCAGGGGCCGCCGGTACGAGCATTCCGTCATCCTGCGCGAAGTCGCAGGATCCAGTATGTAGGATGGGTGGAGCGTAGCGAAACCCATCATTCCTCAATCTGAAACTCCGATGGGTTTCGCTACGCTCTACCCATCCTACGGGCTCAGGTTTGAATCAAAAGAGTTCGCCGGTTGCGGGGCATCAGGGAGCGCCTTCTTCCCCCGCCTGCCGTGCCGCGAGTTCTTCCGGCGTGGTGCTGTATTCCTGCCAGCCGCCGCCCAGCACCTTGTAGAGCATGATGAGGTTGGATTCCTTCGCCAGGCGGGCACCGATCAGCGTTTGCTGCGCGTTGTACATCGCGCGCTGCATGACGAGCACATTGAAATAACTGTCGGCTCCGGCCCTGAAACGCGCTTCGGTGAGACGGTAGCTTTCGGAGGTGGCTTCTTCGAGCGAGCGTTGCGCCGCCAGGCGTTCGTCGATGGTGCCGTAGTCGGCCAGCGCGTCGGCGACTTCGCGGAAGGCAATTTGAATCGCCTTTTCGTAGTTGGCGACGGCGATTTTCTCGTCTGCCCTGGCGGCTTCCAGGCGCGCGGTATTTGCGCCGGCGTCGAAGAGCGGCATTGTGATCGCCGGGATGAAGCTCCACGCTCCGGCGCCGGCCTTGAAGAGCTGGGAAAGCGCGGCACTGGCCGCGCCGGCATTGCCAGTGAGGAAAATGCGCGGGAAGAAGTTGGCCCGCGCCGCGCCGATATTGGCATTCGCGCCTTTCAGTAAATGTTCGGCGGAAAGAATGTCGGGGCGGCGGCGCAGTACCTCGGAGGGAATGTCCGCCGTCAATTCGGACAAGGCGGTCACGGCCTGGAGTGATTCGCCAGCGCGCAATTCAGGCGGCAAGGGAGCGCCGACGAGAAGATCCAGCGCGTTTTGATCCATTGCCACCTGGCTCTGGAAATTGGCGACGTCGACGCGCGCCGCTTCGACGCTGGTCTGCACCTGCCGCAGGTCGAGCGCGGAAGCTGTGCCGAGATCGAAACTCTGCTTCATCAGCCTGTACGAATCCTGCTGGCTTTTGAAGGTTGCTTGCGCCAGTTGCAGGCGTTCGCGGTCGGCGGCGAGAAGAAGCCAGGTATTGGCCACCTGGGCGACGAGGCTGATCTGTGCCGTGCGGCGCGCTTCTTCGCTGGCGAGGAATTGTTCCTGCGCGGCCTCGCTCTGGTTGCGCAAGCTGCCGAAAAGGTCGGCTTCATAGGAACTGACGCCGATGTTGGCGGCATAGGCGTGGCTGATCGTCATTTCGCCGGTCGTCGACAGGCTGGCCGGAGTCCGCAAATGCGTTCCGCTTCCCTGCAGGTCGACATGGGGAAAGAGTTGCGCGCGCTGTATCTGGTACATCGCCCGCGTCTTTTCGATGTTCAGCGTGGCGATACGCAAGTCCCGGTTGTTTTCCAGCGCGATTTCGATGACCTGGCGCAGGGACTCGTCGGCAATGAAATCGCGCCAGCCGAGATCGGCGATCGGGGTCTCGCCGGGGTGCGCCGATGCGCTGTCCCGGTAGGACGGGCCTTCCGGCCAGGCGTGCGGAGCCGGCAATTCCGGGCGTTCGTAGTCAGGCGCAAGATTGATGCACGCGCCCAGCGAGAGCGAAAGCGCGGCGACGGCGCAAAGGCGGGGAAAAGCTCGGTTCATGATTCAATGCTCCTGGGAAACCGGCGCTTCGGAAAGGGCAGGGCCGCTTCCGGTTTTCTTGGCCCGGAACAGTTGCCTGATGCTGACGAAGAAGAGCGGAACGAAGAAGACCGCGAGGAAAGTCGCCGTGATCATTCCGCCGACAACGCCGACGCCAATGGCGTTCTGCGCGCCGGAACCCGCGCCGTTGCTGAGCGCCAGCGGGAGTACGCCGACGACGAAGGCCAGCGAGGTCATCAGGATCGGGCGCAGCCGCATCCGTGCCGCTTCGAGCGTCGCTTCGATCAATTCCATGCCGGATTCCTGCAATTCCTTGGCGAATTCGACGATCAGGATCGCGTTCTTGGCCGACAGGCCGATGATGACGAGCAGGCCCACCTTGAAGTAAACGTCATCGGACATGCCCATGAGCCACACCGCCGAGAGCGATCCGACCACGCCCAGCGGAACGACCAGCATCACCGAGAACGGAACCGACCAGCTTTCATAGAGCGCCGCCAGGCAGAGGAAGACGACGAGCAGGGAAAGGGCATAGAGCGCTGGCGCTTCCGAGCCGGAGAGGCGTTCTTCGTATGAAATGCCGGTCCATTCATAGCCAATGCCCAGCGGCAGTTTCTGGGCGATGTCCTGCATCGCCGCCATCGCGTCGCCGGTACTCTTGCCGGGCGCGGCGTTCCCCTGGATCTGCAGCGAAGGCATCCCGTTATAGCGTTCCAGCCGGGGCGAGCCAAAGCTCCAGTAACCTGTGGAAAAGGCGGAGAAGGGCACCATGCCGCCCTTGGCGTTGCGCACGTACCAGCGATCGACATCCTCGGGCAACATGCGGTACGGCGCGTCGGCCTGGACATAGACCTTCTTCACGCGCCCCTTGTCGATGAAGTCGTTGACATAGGCCGATCCCCAGGCCGAGGAGAGATTGTTGTTGATGTCGGCAATCGACAAGCCCAGCGCGCTGGCCTTTTCCTGATCGACGACGATCCGGTATTGCGGGGTGTCGTCCATGCCGTTTGGACGCACGGCCATCAGCAGATCCTTTTTCTGGCTCGCTTCCATCAACAACTGGTTGCGCGCTTGCATCAACACCTCGTGCCCGAGACCGGCGCGATCCTGCAACTGGAAGTCGAAGCCGTTGGCAGTGCCCAGTTCGATAATCGCCGGCGGCGCCATGATGAAGACATTGGCTTCCTTCATCGTGGAAAAGTGTTTCATCGCCCGGCCGATCACGGCCTTGATCTTCTGGTCGGGCGATTTGCGCAAACTCCAGTCCTTGAGCCGGATGAAGCCCATCATCGCGTTCTGGCCGCGACCGCTGAAACTGTAGCCGATGACGGTAAACACCGATTCGACGGAGTCCTTTTCCTCTTCCATGAAATACTGCTCGATTTCTCTTGCCACCTTGCTCGTCTGCTCCAGCGTCGAGCCCGCCGGCAACTGTGCCTGGATCATGCCGATTCCCTGGTCTTCGTCCGGCAGGAAGGAAGTCGGCAGCGCCAGGAAGAGTCCGATCATCGCGGCGAAAATCACCGCATAGAAAATGAAGGCGACGGGGCGATAGCGTAGCATTCCGCGCACGGAATGGCGGTAGAGGCGGGTGCTGCGGTTGAAGTTGCGGTTGAACCAGCCGAAAAAGCCGGGCCGCTCATCGAAAGCTCCGTGCCCCTTCTCGACCGGCTTCAGGAGCGTTGCGCACAGGGCTGGCGTCAGGATGACCGCAATCAGCACCGAAAGAATCATCGACGAGGCAATCGTGATGGAGAACTGGCGGTAGATCGCGCCGACCGAGCCGCCGAAGAAGGCCATCGGCAGGAACACGGCGGAGAGCACCAGCGCGATGCCGACCAGGGCGCCGATGATCTGCCCCATGGATTTGCGTGTTGCTTCCTTCGGCGAGAGCCCTTCTTCGCTCATCACCCGCTCGACGTTTTCGACGACGACAATCGCATCGTCTACGAGCAGCCCGATCGCCAGCACCATGCCGAACATGGTCAGCGTGTTGATCGAAAAACCGAAGGCCGCAAGCACGCCGAAAGTGCCCAGCAGCACGACCGGCACGGCAATCGTCGGAATCAGCGTGGCGCGGAAATTTTGCAGGAAGAGGTACATGACGCAGAAAACCAGCAGGATCGCCTCGCCCAGCGTCTTGACCACTTCCTCGATCGAAATCTCGATGAACGGCGTTGTGTCGTAGGGGTAGACGACATTCATTCCCGCCGGGAAATAGGCAGACAGCTCCTTGATCTTGGCGCGCACTCCTTCGGCGGTGTCGAGCGCGTTGGCGCCGGTGCCCAGGCGGATCGCCAGCCCTGTCGCCGGTTTCCCCATGAAGCGGCTGTCGATGTCGTAGTTTTCGCTGCCCAGTTCGATGCGGGCAACGTCGCGCAGCCGTACCTGCGAGCCATCCGGATTGACGCGCAGCAGGATTTCCCTGAACTGGTCCACCCTCTGCAAGCGGTTTTGCGAGGTGATGGTGGCATTGATGCGCTGTCCGGCAATGATGGGCATCCCGCCAAGCTGCCCGGAAGAAACTTCCGCGTTCTGCGCCTGGATCGCGCTGTTGACATCGGCGGCATTCAATCCATAGCTGTTGAGCTTGTCCGGGTCGAGCCAGACCCGCATCGAATACTGCGCGCCGAAGAGCACGGTTTCGCCGACACCGTGTACGCGGCTGACCGGATCCTGGATATAGGCGGCGACATAATCGGCGAGGTCGGTCTTGCTCATGCTGCCGTCGTTGGAGACGAAGCCGACGACCACCATGAAATTACGGGTCGATTTGGCGACCTTCACCCCCTGCTGTTGCACAACCTGCGGCAGGAGCGGCATCGCCAGTTGCAGTTTGTTCTGCACCTGCACCTGCGCGATGTCCGGATTGGTGCCGGCCATGAAAGTCAGCAGGATCGAGGCGCTGCCGGAAGAATCGCTGGTGGAGGAGATGTAGAGCAGATTGTCGATGCCGTTCATCTGCTGCTCGATCACCTGCGTCACCGTTGCTTCCACCGTTTTCGCCGAAGCGCCGGGATAGACCGCGCTGATCTGCACCGAGGGCGGGGCAATGCTGGGGTACTGCGACACCGGCAGCTTCATGATCGACAACACCCCCGCCAGCATAATGACGATGGCAATGACCCAGGCGAAAATCGGGCGATCAATAAAGAAATTGGCCATAAGGAATGCTCCTGCCTATTGCGCTTGCGTGGAAGTCTTGCCCTGGGGCTGCGCTTCTCCTGCGCCCATTCCGCCGCCCTCTTTTCCGGATCTTCGCGCCTTGGCGGCCATGCCCTCCATCCCCGACATGGCTTCCATGGTGGCTTGCGAGAGCGGCTCCGAAGCGATTTTTGCCGGCGCCGGTTTTACCGGGACTCCCGGCCTGATCTTTTGCAGCCCTTCGACAATCATCTGGTCGCCGGATTTCAGGCCGGAATCGATCAGCCACATATGGCCCACGGCCCGGTTGGTGACCAGACTGCGGGCTTCCACCTTGCCGTCGGCGCCGACCACCATCGCGACTGCATTTCCCTTGTTGTCGCGCGAGACCCCTTCCTGCGGCACGAGGATCGCGTGCTCATCGACGCCTTCTTCGAGCACGGCGCGCACGTACATGCCGGGCAGCAACAGTCTTTTCGGATTCGGGAACACCGCGCGCAGGGTAATCGCGCCGGTGCCCTGGTCGACCGTGACATCGGAAAATTTCAGTTCGCCCATCTGCGGATAGAGCGTTCCGTCTTCGAGCAGCAAGCCAACCCGCGCGCTGCTGCCGGAACTGGACTGCAAGTGCCCCTTTTCAAATTCGCGCTTCAGTCGCAACAACTGCGTGCTCGATTGCGTCACGTCGACATAGATCGGATCGAGTTGTTGCACGGTGGACATCGGAGTGGCCTGGTTTGCGGTCACCAGCGCGCCCGGAGTCACCGACGACCTGCCGATCCGCCCGCTGATCGGGGATACGACCCTGGTATATTCGAGATTGATGCGCGCCGTCTCCACCGCCGCCTTGTTCGCCTGCACATCGGCTTCGCCCTGCTTCTGCGCCGCCACGGCATCGTCGAAATCCTGCTGGCTCACCGCCTTGATCCCGACCAGTTCCTTGTAGCGCTCGGCGCGCAGGCGTGTGGAAATCAGGCTGGCCTCGGATTTGGCCAGGGCCGCTTCGGCGCTGTTGAGTATCGCCTGATAGGTCGAGGGGTCGATCTGGTAAAGGGATTGCCCGGCCTTCACATCCCCGCCCTCTTCGAATTGCCGCTTCTGGATAATGCCATTGACCTGGGGGCGCACTTCCGCGATCAGGTAGGGAGAAGTCCGGCCGGGCAGTTCCGAGGTCAATGCCACGCGCCGCGACTTGAGCTCGATGACCCCGACTTCCACTGCGGCATTCTGAGGCGCTTGCGCAGGCGGCTTGCCCCCGCCGCAGGCAGTGAGGAGGGTGCTCCCCGCAACGGCAATCAACGCGGCGGCACGCATAAGAGAGTTATCGCTGAACGACATAAAGCCAATCTCCGAAAAAAGGAATTCATGAGTCCTTGCGAATGCGGCAAGGAAGCGGCGACGGGCGCAAAACGCGCCACAAATGCCACTGGGCGCCGAGTTTTAGAATGATCGTTCATTCTATGGTAAGCTCTGCGCAAAAACAAGGGATGCTCTGATCAGGTCGAGCGGAAAGTATGCAGGATGGGTAGCGAAACCCATCGGGATTTCAGATGGAGAAACGATGGGTTTCGCTTGCGCTTTACCCATCCTACGTGTCAGGCACTGGAAAGCGGGAAGGTGAACCAGGGATCATGAGTGAAACACAGGAACAATGCCTCCTGAACGAGTGCGCGACCCCCGACCGGGTCGAGGCGCGACGCCGCCAGATATTGGCCGCCGCCTCGGAATGCTTCTGCCAGTGCGGATTCCACGCCGCCAGCATGGACCGGATCGCAAAGACGGCAGGAATGAGCGTCGGTCACATTTACCATTACTTCAGGAACAAGGAAGCGATCATCGCCGCGATCGTCGAGCAGGATTTGCAATACCGCCTGCAAAAAATCGCGCTCATCGAAGCCGGCAGGAAAGATGGCGACATTTTTGCTGCCATCACAGCGTCTATCGGGCAAGGCGTCGACGACCTTTTCGAGCCTTACCGCGCCGCGCTGCTGCTCGAATGTATGGCCGAAGCGACGCGCAATTCCCAGGTGGCCGCGCTGGTGCAGAACGCCGATAAAATATCGAGAAAAGGCTGGCAGGAAGTCACGCATCGCGGGCGCAACGCGCTCGGACTTGCTCCGGATCCTTATGCCGAAATCCGCGCCGAGGTCATCAGCGCCATTTTTGAAGGCTTGAGCATGCGCCTGGTGCGCAATCCCGGCGTCAACCGCGAGATGCTGGTCGACTTCCTGCGCAACGCTGTCCTTCGGCTGCTGGAAATCGAATGATCCGCCGCAACTTCGCCTTCCCAAAACTTTTCCCGCAACAATGAAAATTCTCCACACTGAGGCTTCCTGCGGCTGGGGCGGCCAGGAAATCCGTATTCTTTCCGAAGCCAGCGGCCTGATGGCGCGCGGGCACGGGCTTCAGATCATCTGCCCGGCAGAAGCCTGCATCTACGAGGAAGGAAAAAAGCGCGGCATCCCGACCACGGCGCTGCCGATCGGACGAAAGAATCTCAACGGTCTTCTGGCAATGCGGCGCTGGCTTGCCAGCCACCCGGTCGACCTCCTCAACAGCCACAGCTCGACCGATTCCTGGCTCGCCGCGCTGGCGCTGGCAACGCTGCCCTCGCCGCCGCCGCTCGTGCGAACGCGCCACATCTCGGCGCCAGTCTCCGGCAACTTCGCCACACACTGGCTTTATACCCGCGCCACCGCGCACATCGTCACCACTGGCGAAAGGCTGCGCGAATCCCTGATCGCGGAAAACACCTATCCCGCAACGCAAATCACTTCCGTTCCGACCGGCATCGACACCGAATGGTTCCGTCCGCCCGAAGCCGGGGAGCGCGCCGCCGCGCGCGCCGCGCTCGGCTTGCCGGAAAACGCGCTGCTGATCGGAATTGTCGCCACGCTGCGCGACTGGAAAGGCCACCAATACCTGATCGAAGCCTTTGCCCAACAGGCTGGAGCGCTCGACCGCCCCGATCGTCCGGCCCGCCTCGTCATCGTCGGCGACGGCCCGCAACGGCGGATCATCGTCCCGCAAATCCAGAGCCTCGGCCTCGCCGAACGGATCGTCATGCCCGGCAACCGTGAAGACGTGCGCCCCTGGCTCCATGCTTTCGACCTCTTCGCCTTGCCCTCCTACGCCAACGAGGGCGTCCCGCAAGCCCTGATGCAGGCGCTTGCCTGCGGCCTGCCGGCGGTCACGACCGATGTCGGCAGCATCGGCGAATTGACGCGCGACCAGGCCGGAGACGAAACCGCGCTCGTCGTTCCCCCCGAAAACAGCGCCGCCCTCGGCGAGGCGCTGATCCGTCTCGCCACGAACGAACCCCTGCGCCAACGCCTCGGCGCCAAGGCCCGCGCCCACATCGCGGCGCATTTCAACCGGGAAACCATGCTCGACCGGATGGAAGGGATTTTCAGGCGGGTAGTCGGGCAGGGCTGTAAGCCATAGCCTGGGGCGAGTGCAGCGAAACCCGGCATTTCTCCCTCTAGAACTCCGATGGGTTTCGCTGGCGCTCTACCCATCCTACGCACTTGGGTCGAGTTTTCTAAATTAACTTAAAGAATGTTTCGCTACTGTAGTATTTTTTATTTAAAAATTATTACAGTAATTTAGAAAATCAACCAAGAAAAAAGCCCCCTTTCCAAAGGGGGTGCCCGCCTTTGGCGGGCGGGGGTTTGTGGTTTTGCGTTCAAATGCGGCGCAAAGCGCCGGAAATGAAGGTTCAACCCCCAAACCCCCGACGGCTTCGCCGCCACCCCCTTTGGAAAGGGGGCTTTATCATGCGGCGCGAAGCGCCGAAAATACGGGGAACGGGCGACCACAGGTCGCCCCTACGCCGGGATTTTGTAGGGGCGACCTGTGGTCGCCCGAAATCACCCGTTTGCAGCCACCGAGGGGCAGTATGTAGGATGGGTAGAGCGCAGCGAAACCCATCATTTCTTCCTCTGGAACTCCGATGGATTCCGCTGCGCTCTACCCATCCTACGCGCCATTTATGGGCCGGATCGATAAGGGGTTTTCATAGGGGCGACCGTCCCCGGCCGCCCCCACGGGGCCGTGACGAACATCCGGCATTTTGCTCTCCACTCCGTAGGGGACGCCGCCCTCGGCGTCCCGTGCTGCAGGTGGCGTGTAACTTCCCGGCGGGACGCCGAGGGCGGCGTCCCCTACAACGCGAACATTAGGCGCTTGCCTAAAAACGTGCAAACGTCCATATCTGTTGATTTTTTCTTTTCCCAAAAACAAAGGGCGGCATTCTGCCGCCCCCGCGAATTTTCTAAATTTACTTAAAGAATGTTTCGCTACTGTAGGCGCTTCTATCAAATAATTATTACAGTAATTTAGAATTTCAGGCTTGGTCGAGGCGGAATTTGACGAAGGAGCCGGGGGCGTCTTCGATGGGTTTCAGGACGCCGCCGCCCGGTTTGCGGGCGGGGACTTGCTCGGCGTTGCCCTGGAGGTTTTCCTGCCATGCCTTCCAGTCGACCCACCATGAGCCCGGGTGCTGCGTTGCGCCTTCGAGGAAGGCGTCGGGAGTGGCGGGCAGGGTGGGATTGTCGTTGGTCCAGTAGGAATATTTGTTTGCCGCTGGCGGGGTGACGATGCCGGCGATGTGGCCGGAGCCTCCGAGGATGAAGCGGACGGGGCCCTGCGGCAACAGGGCGCCGAGGTAGGTGGTTTTCCACGGCGCGATGTGGTCTTCGACGGTGGAGGCGAAGTAGCACGGCGCCTTGATTTTGGAGATGTCGATCGGGGTGTCGAGCAGGGTGATGCCGCCCGGTTCGCGCAGGAGGTTGTTCTGGTACATGTTGCGCAGGTAGAAGCTGTGCATCTTTTCCGGCATCCGGGTGGAATCGGAATTCCAGAAGAGAAGATCGAACGGGAACGGGGCCTTGCCCATGAGGTAGTTGTTGACGACGAAGGACCAGATGAGGTCGTTTGCGCGCAGCATGTTGAAGGTGATCGCCATTTCCGCGCCTTCGAGATAGCCGCGCTCGGCCATTTTTTTCTCAAGGCTGGAGATGGAGAGTTCGTCGAGAAAGACGCCCAGTTCGCCCGGTTCGGAGAAGTCGACGAGCGAGGTGAGGAAGGTGCCCGAGACTGCGCGCTTGTCCTTTTTCGCGGCGAGATAGGCCAGGGTGCACATCAGGAGCGTTCCGCCCAGGCAGTAGCCGGCAAGGTGCATTTCCTTCTGGCCGGTGACTTGTTCGACGACATCCATCGCTGCCAGCGAGCCTTCGCGGAGGTAGTCCTCGAAGTGTTTTCCGGCAAGGCGTTCATCCGGGTTGACCCAACTGATGATGAAGGTGGTATAGCCCTGGTCGGTCGCCCACTTGACGAAGGAATTCTTTTCGCGCAGGTCGAGAATGTAGTATTTGTTGATCCACGGCGGCAGGATCAGGAGGGGACGCTTTTTCTGCGTCTTGGTCGTGGGTTCGTACTGGATGAGCTGGATCAGTTCGTTCTGGAAAATGACCTTTCCCGGTGTCGTGGCGATGTTCTTGCCGAGTTCAAAGGCGCTGGTGTCGGTCATGCGGATGCGCAACTGGCCGTTGCCGGAGGAGAGGAGGTCGCCCAGCAGGTTGTTGAGCCCCTTGACCAGGTTCTGTCCGTTCGAGTTGACCGTTTCGCGGAAGACTTCCGGGTTGGTCATCGCAAAGTTGCTCGGGGAGAGCGCGTCGATATATTGCCGGGTGAAAAAGCTGATTTTCTGCTGGGTCTGGGTGTCGAGTCCTTCGACACAGCACACGGTGTCGTGGATATGGCGGGCGGCGATGAGGTAGGACTGCTTGATGTAATCGAACAGGAAGTTTTCTTCCCAGGATTCATCCCGGAAGCGCTTGTCCGATTTCTCCGGTTCCACGACAGGCGGGAGCGATACGCCCATCATGCGCATCGAGCTTCTCTGCCAGAGCGAGAAATAGTCCCGCATCAGGCCCACCTGTGCCCGCGCGAGGCAGAAGGGATTGGCCCAGAGCCGCGCCGAAAGATCCATGAATGCCTTGGCAATCCCCAATTCGTCGCTGGGCAGGGATGAAATGCCCTGTTCCGTGTTGCGTTCGATGTGCTGCGCCAATATGCGCGAGGCGCGCTGCGTCACCTCGGCATAGGTGCGCGCCATTTCGACGGGATTGGGAAGTGCCTTGTGCAGGGCGTGAACCAGCTCTACTCCGGGTTTTTCGGGGGTTTGCCCAGTGTTCGTGTCGGACATTTATGCTTACCTTGGATGAGAAAGATCGTGGGATTCGTTCCGGAGAAAGCGGATTACGCCATCGCTGGTTTCGCTGCGGAGAAGCCGCCCGGCGTGTTCGAGATAATTCAGGTGGGCAATCGCTTCTCCCATCGCGAACATCAGTTGATGCGCATCGAGGGAACGGGGAAAAAGGGTAGGGAGCAGGTCGGCGGTGGTCTTCGGCTTGTCGCAGGCTTCGAGCAACATCTCCAGGCGCTCCTCGTGGTGTTCGCGCTGTGCGGCGACCCGCGAATGAATGCCAATGAAGGGCAGTCCATGCGAGGGTAATACCAGGGTCTGCGGCGGTAATGCCGTGTAGCGGTCGATCGAGGAGAGGTAGCCTTCCAGTGAGTTGGCATTCGGCGTCAGGGCATAGACGCTGACATTGGTCGATATCCTGGGGAGCAACATGTCGCCCGAAATGAGTACGCCTGCCTGGGCAGAGTAGAACGATGCGTGCTCGGGCGAATGGCCGTAGCCGACAAGCACTTTCCAGCGTTGCGCATTTGCGCCCGATCCGGTAACGATTTCGCTTCCATCGAAGAGGCGGTCGTATCGTTGCGGAAGCGAGGGGACTCCGTGAAGGTAGCCGTTGCCCAGCCGCGTCTGCGCAGCCAGGCGCTCTTCATCGAGTCCATGCCGGCGGAACTGATTCACCATCGCCGGCATGCCCAGGCCGCCTTCCTGCCGCATGACGAGGTGGGCGGAGAGGTATTCGGCGGCAGTCATCGTCAGCGGTGCTCCGGTGCGTTCGTGCAGCCATTGCCCCAGCCCGAGGTGATCGGGATGGAAATGCGTGACGATGATGCGGGTAATCGGACCGTCGAGCCGGGCCAGGGTTTGCTCCCACTGGGCCTTGACGGCGTCGAGTCCATAACCGCAGTCGACTGCGGCCCAGCCCGCGCCGTCGCGGATCAGCCAGAGGTTGACATGATCGAGCACGAAGGGCAACGGCATTCGCTGCCAGAGAATGCCGGGAGCAACTTCGGCCAGCTCCCCCGGTTCGGGCGGATCTGCGAAGGGAAAATCAAGCGGCGTCAGCGGTTTCTTTTCTGGATTCAAGGGAAATAGTCCATTTGGGTGAAACTGCGGGAGAGTGATCTGAAAAAACGAGGCGAAACAGTATATAGCGATTCTCAAAAAAATCCCGGAGGCGTTGATTCATCCGGGCGGCACGATAACGCAGAAGCAGAAGAAGGCGAAAGAAGGATGCTTTATGCGCAATCCTTGAGTATCATGATAGGTGGTACTTGCCTGTCAATAACGCTGGCCTGTCCTTCAGGGATGACTTCGTTATTGGCCGTCCCTTCCAAGGGGACAGTCTTTTGCCGCTGCGGCGCAATGCCGTGGGAATGCTTGTAACCGGCCGCTGCCCATGATCCCGGAACTTCATCTGCCATTTGGTGCAGCGTGTTTTTTCAATGCTGTTTGTTCAAAGGAGAGTCAACATGTCCGATCCCATTGTTGTCGTTTCTGTCGCCCGTACCCCGATGGGGGGATTCCAGGGCGATTTTGCCAGCCTGACGGCGCCGCAGCTCGGTGGAGTCGCCGTTCGCGCGGCAGTCGAGCGCGCCGGCCTGTCGCCGGATGCGGTGCAGGAATTGATTTTTGGCAATGTGCTGACTGCTGGCATCGGCCAGGCGCCCGCCCGCCAGGCGGCCTTCAACGGCGGCCTGCCGCAATCCGTCTGCTGTACTGCGATCAACAAGGTTTGCGGGTCGGCGATGAAGGCGATCATCGTCGCCCACGACCAGCTCGTGGCCGGTTCCGCGCAGGTGATTATCGCTGGCGGCCAGGAATCGATGACCAATGCGCCCTACCTGCTGTCCAAGGCGCGCGGCGGTTTCCGCCTCGGGCACGGCCAGGTGCTCGATCACATGTTCTTCGACGGTCTTGAGGATGCCTACTCCGCTGAAACGCGCGGCCGCCTGATGGGCACCTTCGCCGAGGAATGCGCCGAAAAGTACAAGTTCAGCCGCAAGGACCAGGATGATTTTGCGATTACCTCACTGACGCGCTCGCAAAAAGCGATTGCCGATGGCTCTTTCGCATGGGAAATCGCGCCGGTGACGGTTGCCGGCAAGAAGGGCGATGTCGTTGTCAGCAAGGACGAGCAGCCGGACAAGGCCAGTATCGACAAGATTCCGACGCTGAAACCGGCTTTCAAGAAGGACGGCACGGTGACTGCCGCCAATTCTTCCTCGATTTCCGACGGTGCTGCCGCGCTGGTGATGATGCGCGCTTCGGAGGCCGAGAAGCGCGGCCTGAAGCCGTTGTGCCGCATTGTCAGTCACGCCTCCTTCGCACATGAGCCGCGCTGGTTTACGACAGCGCCGGTCGGGGCGATGCAGAAGCTGTTGCAGCAGACCGGCTGGAAAGCTGGCGATGTCGATCTGTGGGAAATCAACGAAGCCTTTGCCGTCGTCACGATGGCCGGCATCCACGATCTGAAGCTGGATCACGCCAAGGTCAATGTCCACGGCGGCGCTTGCGCCCTTGGGCATCCGATCGGCGCTTCCGGCGCGCGGGTCGTTACGACGCTGATCGGCGCGATGAAGAAGTACGGCAAGAAGCGCGGCGTTGCCTCGCTGTGTATCGGCGGCGGCGAAGCGACCGCGATGGCCTTTGAAATGCTGTAAATCTCCGGCCCGCCGGCGCGAGAAGCGCTGGCGGGCTTTTTTACGGGCCTGCGTTTTGCAAACAGGTCCGGAATGTGCATCCATAGAGAATCAAGGGAGTTTTTTATGATATTGACCCAGGAACAAACGATGGTTCGCGATTCCATGCGCGTATTCGCGCAGGAGCGCCTCGCGCCGTTTGCCGCCGAATGGGATCGCGACCATACCTTTCCCGCCGGGGCGCTGAAGGAATTGGGAGAATTGGGCGCGCTCGGCATGGTGGTGCCGGATAAATGGGGCGGCGCCGGACTCGATTACATGAGCCTCGTGCTCTCGATCGAGGAAATCGCCGCTGGCGACGGTGCGGTTTCGACGATTGTCAGCGTGCAGAATTCGCTGATCTGCGGCATTACGTTCAAATACGGTACCGACGAACAGAAGGAAAAATATCTCAAGCCGCTCGCCAGGGGAGAAATGCTCGGCTGTTTCTGCCTGACCGAGCCGCATACCGGATCGGATGCTGCGGCGATCACGACGCGCGCCGACAAGGATGGCGATTTCTACGTCCTGAACGGCGTCAAGCAGTTCATTACCACCGGCAAGTACGGCCAGATCGCGATCGTCTTTGCCGTGACAGACAAGAGCGCGGGCAAGAAAGGGATTTCCTGCTTCCTCGTGCCGACCGACACTCCGGGCTATATCGTCGCCCGCCTCGAAGAGAAAATGGGACAGCACGCTTCGGATACCGCGCAGATCATTTTCGAGAATTGCCGTATTCCGGCCTCGATGATGCTCGGGAAACCCGGTGAGGGGTATCGCATCGCGCTGTCCAACCTCGAAGCCGGGCGCGTCGGAATTGCCGCTCAATCGGTCGGCATGGCGCGCGCCGCGTTCGAGGCGGCAGTGCGTTACGCGAAGGAGCGCGAAACCTTCGGCGTTCCGATCATCCAGCACCAGGCCGTGAACTTCAAGCTTGCCGATATGGCGACCCAACTCGACGCGGCCCGTTTGATGGTCTGGCGGGCCGCCGCGATGAAGGATGCCGGGCAACCTTGCCTGAAGGAAGCTTCGATGGCAAAGATGTTTGCCTCCGAAATCGCCGAAAGGGTGTGTTCGGATGCCATCCAGATTCACGGCGGCTGTGGCTATACCCGCGACTTTCCGGTGGAACGGCATTACCGCGACGTGCGCATCAGCCAGATTTATGAAGGTGCAAACGACATCCAGCGTCTCGTCATTGGCCGTGCCATTGCCGATAGTTGATTCCCTGCGTTTTGCTGCCGAAGGCCGCATTTTCCAATCAATGGAAAATGCGGCCTTCGGTACTTTGCTGCGTTGCAGCAATCAATGAAATTCCAACTGAAAAAACCGGGGTCGACCAAAGAAAAATTATTTTTGTGCGATGCACAAAAAAGCTTGACACGGTGTCGGGGATTCTTATACATTCTCGAATGTTGCATCGCAGCATGCGATAAGCAAAACACCTCCGGCAAACAAAATTTCCGGAAGCTTTTTGATGTAGCGTTTTTACGTACCCTTTTATTCCCATACCCCCGAGGAGATCGAAATGTTGACTACCCCCGAGCAATTCGCCGCTGCCAACAAGGCCACCGTAGAATCCCTGCTTTCCCTGGCAAATACCGCCCTGGCTTCCGCCGAGCGTGTCGCCGCCCTCAACCTCAACACCGCCCGTTCCTTCCTGGAAGACGGCGTTAACAACGCGAAGGCGCTGATGAGCGCCAAGGATCCGCAGGAAGCCCTGGCGCTGCACGCCTCGCTGGCGCAACCCAATGTCGAAAAGGCGGTCACCTACTCGCGCAGCATCTATGAAATTTCGACCCAGACCCAGGAAGAATTCTCCCGTCTGCTCGAAAGCCAGTTCGGCGAATTCCAGTCGCAGGTTGCTTCCCTGCTCGACAAGGCTGCCAAGAGCGCCCCGGCGGGTTCCGATGTCGCCGTTGCCGCAGTCAAGTCCGCGATTGCCGCCGCAAATTCCGCGTTCGACAGCATGAACAAGGCCGCCAAACAGGTTGCCGAAATCGCGGAAGCCAATGTGGCCGCTGCAACGAACGCGACGGTGAAAGCCGTCGGCGCCAGCGCTGCGACGGCTTCTTCGGGCAAAAAGAAAACTGCTGCCTGATTATCCGATTTGGGTAAAAAGGAACCTCCGCCCGCCGGAGGTTCCTTTTTTCCAATCTGATTCCAGGTGAGAAGCGACAGGAAAAACAGCGCCTCTCTCTTGCCAAGCATCCTATAATGATGTATTTAGATAAAGTAGCCGCGCGCAGAAACACAACTCCGCAGCAAAAAATCGCGGTTACGTAGTTTTCCGCTTTTACCCGACATCCAGACTGGAGGAAGTAATATGTCGAACCCGAATATCGAGCAATTCAGTGCTGTTCAGAAGGCCAATGTCGAAGTTCTGGTCGCTTTGATGCGTACCGCGTTCCAGGGAATGGAGCAGCTTGCTGCGCTCAACATCTCGGCAACCCGCGAACTGTTCAACAATTCCGTTACCGGCACGCAGCAATTGATGAATGTAAAGGACCCGCAGGAACTGGTCCGCGTCAATAATCCGCTGTCACACCCTAACATCCAGAAAATGATGGAATACTCCCGCAGCGTCTACGATCTGATGACGCAGATGCAGAAGGAAGTCACGACCGTCATGGAATCGAGCTACAACAATTTTTCCCGCACTGCATCGAGCGCCATAGAAAAGACTTCCGCCAACGCTCCTGTCGGCGGTGACGTTTTCGCGGCGACGATGAAATCGCTTCTCAACGCGACCAACCAGGCATTCGAAAAAATGCAGGGCATCTCGCGCCAGATGGCCGAAATCACCGAGGCCAACATCCAGGCAGCCAGCAGCGCCACCACGAAAGCGGTTTCCTCCACGGCGGCAGCGCCTCGCGCCAAGAAGTAACGAAGGATTTCTACCCGCCGTTTCCTGGAAACAGCGGATCGGAACAAAGGGCGACCGGATTTATCCGGTCGCTTTTTTTGCTGCAAATTTTCTAAATCTGTTTAAATAATAGTTAGCTACAGTAGTAAATTCTAGTTAAAAATTATTTAAACAGATTTAGAAAGTTATTCCTTCGCAGGAAGCGGTTGATCCTGCGAAACCCGGGTTTTTATTCGGGAATCGCATGAAAAAAGCCGCAGGAGATGAATCCTGCGGCTTTTCGGAGTGCGGCAAAGGGGTCAGAGCATCGAAGCGACGCCAGCGCGTTCTTCTTCGAGTTCCTTCAGGGTGAGGTTGATTTTCTCGCGGCTGTAATCGTCGATTTCCAGGCCCTGGATGATCTGGAAGTCGCCATTCTTGCACTCACAGGGCATTCCGAATACGAGGCCCTTCGGGATGCCGTAGGATCCGTCGGAGGGGATGCCCATCGTGACCCAGTCGTCCGAGCCAAGCACCCAGTCGCGCATGTGGCCGATCGCGGCATTGGCGGCGGAAGCGGCCGAAGAAAGGCCGCGCGCCTCGATGACCGCTGCGCCGCGTTTGCCGACGGTAGGCAGGAAAACATCGTTGTTCCACTGCGAATCGTTGACCAGCGCCTTGAGGGAATCGCCGTTCGAGGTGGCGAAGCGGTAGTCGGCGTACATGCTTGGGCTGTGGTTGCCCCAGACGGTCATCTTTTTGATTGAGGCGACCGGGCGCCCCGTTTTCGATGCCAGTTGGGACAGAGCGCGGTTATGATCCAGGCGCAGCATGGCGTGATAGTTGCGCGGGTTCGTGCGTCCCACCTTCTTCGCGGCGGATGCGGCAATCAGGGCGTTGGTGTTGCACGGGTTGCCGACGACCAGCACCTTGACGTTTTCCTTCGCGTTTTCCGCGATGGCCTTGCCTTGCACGGTAAAGATCGCGCCGTTGGCCGAAAGGAGGTCGGCGCGCTCCATTCCCTTGGTGCGCGGCCGTGCGCCTACCAGCAGGCAGCAGTCGGCATCCTTGAAGGCGACATTCGGATCGTCGCTGGCGATCATGCCGGCCAACAGCGGGAAAGCGCAGTCGTCGAGTTCCATCATCACGCCCTGCAGCGCCTGTTGGGCTTGCGGCAGATCGAGCAGTTGCAGGATGACGGGTTGATCCTTGCCGAGCATTTCGCCGGAGGCGATGCGAAACAGCAGGGCGTAACCGATTTGACCTGCGGCGCCAGTGACGGCGACACGCATGGGGGCTTTAGACATAGTGCGGCTCCTGTTGAAAATTTGAGTGAAAAAACCGGAGGCGGGCAGACAAAACAGTCGAGGGAGACAAGCTCCCCCGGATGCGAGGACAGCGCACCCCTGAAGGAAGAAACAAGCGAAAAATCATAAGAGGGGGAGCGAGTGCTGTCAATGATTCAACAATTATTTTATATAAGAGATAAAAGATAGACGTCTGATTTGTTTTGTGATGAAATCTCGTCTCTCCAGCTTCCACCCCGCTCCGCCAGTGAATTTCTCTTCTTCTCCCACTTTCAGCCCGCTGTACCGGCAGATCAAGAATCTGATCATGGAACAGTTGGCTTCCGGCGAATGGCGGCCAGGCGATGCGATTCCGAGCGAGGCCGACCTGGCGCTGCGTTTTGGCGTCAGCCAGGGAACGGTGCGCAAGGCGGTCGATGAAATGGCGATGGAAAATCTGCTCGTGCGGCGACAAGGAAAAGGAACCTTCGTTGCCACTCACGACGACCCGCATTCCTTTTTCCGCTTTCTGCGCCTTGCCGCAAATGAGGGGAAATTGCCAGTCTCCCGCAGCATTCCCCTGGAATGCAGCCGTGGCTGTGCAGGCGCTGAGGTCGCGCAGATGCTCGGGCTGAAGCAGGGAGATCCGATCGTCATGATGCGGCGCCTGCTGTATTTTGGCGATGCGCCGGTGGTCTTTGACGAAATCTATTTGCCGGGAGATCTTTTTCAGGATTTGTCTCTGGAAACATTGAAAGAGAGCGACAAATCGCTTTACAGCCTCTTTGAAACCCGCTATGGCGTCCGCATGATCCGTGCCGACGAGCGGCTTTTCGCCGTCAGGGCTGAAGGAATCGCGGCGCAGCAACTGAACGTGGAAGAAGATTCCCCGCTCCTGCTCGTCGAGCGGGTCGCCTTTACTTACGGCGACAAACCTGTCGAGTGGCGGCGCGGGTTCTATTTGACCCGGGAACATCATTACCATAACGAATTGAACTGAAAGCTTTTTCCGGCATGGCGGAAAGATGGGAGGGTTGCAGCTATAATCTTCCAGTTCAGCCCGGTGATTTTTTCGGCCGGGGATGTTCTGACTTCCTGTCGAGCGCGGGTCTCGCCGTTCATGGCGGGACCGGCGAGACAAAGGCGATGTGCGCCGAAGGCGCGATCCATTTGCGGGGAGGAAGCCCAAACCTTTCGGTTGGGGTGGCCTGCCTGCTGTTACGTTTAACCTAAGAGGGTAATATTCATGGCAGAAACCGTGATTAAAAAACGCCCGAAGCACCTCAACCTGCTGGTCATCCGGCAGCCGCTTCCGGCGATTTTGTCCATCCTGCATCGTGCCAGCGGGGCTGCGATCTTTCTTCTCCTGCCGGTGCTGATCTGCATGTTCCAGATGAGCCTGACTTCAGCCGAAACCTACGCCGCAGTACGGGGGTGCATGAACAATGTCCTGGTAAAGATCATTCTCTTTGGACTGCTTTGGCTTTACATGCACCACTTCTGTGCCGGAATCCGTTTTCTGTTGCTCGACGTACACGTCGGTGTCGACCTGTCCGGCGCGCGCCTGGGCAGCAAGATCGTCTTTGTCGTCAGTATTGTCCTGACCCTGATCGTCGGAGTGAAAATCATATGCTGAACCGTATCGTCGTCGGGGCGCATTACGGCCTCAAGGACTGGATCATCCAGCGCTGCACGGCCATCGTGATGGCGCTCTACACCTTGGTTCTTCTCGCTATCCTGTGTGTCGCCCAACCCGGCAGTTTTGAAGCCTGGCGCGCAATTTTCGGGCATGGCCTGATGAAATTCGCCACCTTTCTCTTTTTCATCAGCCTGTTCTATCACGCCTGGATCGGCATACGTGATATCTGGATGGACTATGTGACTTGCACGCGCATGCGGTTGGCGCTGATGCTGGTTACGCTTGCCGTATTGGTGGGATACACCGGCTGGGTATCCCTGATTCTGGGGAGGTTATAAGTGAGTATTCCGGTTCGCAAATTCGATGCGGTGATCGTGGGCGCTGGCGGCGCCGGCCTGCGTTCGGCGATTCAATTATCCGAGGCTGGCCTGAAAACGGCTGTCCTGTCCAAGGTTTTTCCGACGCGCTCGCACACCGTCGCGGCGCAAGGCGGGGTTTCCGCCTCGCTCGGCAATACGGAAGAAGATCACTGGATCTGGCATATGTACGATACCGTCAAGGGATCCGACTGGCTCGGCGACCAGGACGCGATTGAGTTCATGTGCCGCCAGGCGCCTGAAGTCGTCGTCGAGCTGGAGCATTACGGAATGCCCTTCGACCGTACCGACAACGGCAAGATTTATCAGCGCCCGTTTGGCGGGCATATGTCCAACTTCGGCGAAAAGCCGGTGCATCGCGCCTGCGCCGCCGCAGACCGCACCGGACACGCGATGCTGCACGCGCTCTACCAGCGCAATGTGCGCGCGAACACGCAGTTCTTCGTCGAATGGATGGCGCTTGACCTGATCCGCGACGAGTCGGGGCAAATCCTCGGCGTTTCCGCGTTGGAGCTGGAAACCGGCGAAGTCGTGATCTTTCACGCCAAGGCGGTGGTCTTCGCCACCGGCGGTGCTGGCCGTATTTTCCACTCCTCGACCAACGCCTTCATCAACACCGGCGATGGCCTCGGCATGGCGGCGCGCGCCGGCATTCCGCTCGAAGACATGGAATTCTGGCAATTCCATCCGACCGGTGTCGCTGGCGCGGGAGTGCTGATCACCGAAGGCGTGCGCGGCGAAGGCGGTATCCTGCGCAACGACAAGGGCGAACGCTTCATGGAACGCTACGCGCCCAACGCCAAGGATCTGGCTTCGCGCGATGTCGTCTCGCGCGCGATGGTCACTGAAATCAACGAGGGGCGCGGCTGCGGCAAGAACAAGGATCATGTGCTGCTCGACATCACCCACTTGCCGACCGAAACGATCATGAAGCGCCTCCCCGGCATCCGCGAAATTTCGATCCAGTTTGCAGGCGTCGACCCGATCAAGGCCCCGATTCCTGTCGTGCCGACCTGCCACTACCAGATGGGCGGCATTCCGACCAACTACAAGGGCCAGGCAGTCGACGAAAACGGCGCATTGATCCATGGGTTCTATGCCGCTGGCGAGTGCGCCTGCGCCTCGGTGCACGGCGCAAACCGCCTTGGTACCAATTCGTTGCTCGACCTGCTCGTGTTCGGCAAATCTTCCGGCGAGAGCGTCATCGACGATCTGAAGAAGATGCCCAAGGCCCACAAGGAACTCCCCAAGGGCGCGATCGACAGGACGCTTGCGCGTCTCGACCGCCTGGATAACCAGAAGGATGGCGCGGATGTGCATGAAGCACGGCTCGCGCTCCAGCGTGTCATGCAGAACCATTGCGGCGTATTCCGCTTCAAGGACAAGCTTGCCGAAGGCGTGCGCATGATTCTCGATGTCGAGAAACAGGTGCAGTCGACCGGAATCAAGGATAAATCCAGGGTATGGAATACCGCGCGCATGGAAGCGCTTGAACTCGACAACCTGATCGAAGTGGCAAAGGCGACGATGGTCTGCGCCGATGCGCGCAAGGAATCGCGTGGAGCGCATGTCCGCGATGACGCTCCGGATACGCCGGAATTCCCGAACGGGCGCAACGACAAGGACTGGCTGAAGCACTCCCTGTGGTTCCGCGATGGCAACCGGGTGCAGTACAAACCGGTGACGTTGAAACCGCTCTCCGTCGAATCCATCGCGCTGAAAACGCGCTCCTATTGACTGCCCGGGAAGGAGCTAGAAAAAATGACAACCCCCCGCACCCTGCAATTCAGGATTTACCGCTACGATCCGGACAAGGACGCGGCGCCCTACATGCAGGACATTTCGGTTGAGATCGACGATCACGACCACAAGCTGCTCGATGCGCTGGTCAAGCTGAAGGCAAAGGACGATTCGATTGCCTTTCGCCGCTCCTGCCGGGAAGGCATCTGCGGTTCCGATGCGATGAATATCAACGGCAGGAACGGGCTGGCGTGCCTGACGGACATCAGTGATCTGAAAACGCCGATCACGCTGCGCCCCCTGCCGGGGCTGCCGGTCATCCGCGACCTGATCGTCGACATGACGCAATTCTTCAAGCAGTATCATTCGATCAAGCCGTACCTGGTCAACAACGATCCCCCGCCGGAACGCGAACGCCTGCAATCGCCGGAAGACCGCGAAGAATTGAATGGTCTCTACGAATGTATCCTCTGTGCGTGTTGCTCGACTTCCTGCCCGTCGTTCTGGTGGAATCCGGATAAATTCGTCGGCCCGGCAGGGCTGTTGAACGCGTACCGCTTTATCGCAGATACCCGCGACCAGGCAACCAGCGAACGCCTGGATAATCTCGAAGATCCCTATCGTCTTTTCCGTTGTCATACCATCATGAACTGCGTCGACGTCTGCCCCAAGGGCTTGAATCCGACGCTGGCCATCGGCAAGATCAAGGAAATGATGACGCGGCGCTTCGTCTGAAAAGGCCCGGGGCACGCGGTGAAGGCAGTATTGGAGGAGAGTCCGGAGGAAGCGGCGGAAAACCGCGTGTCCGGAATGGATCATGCCGCATTCAATCGCCTGCGCTGGCGCTGCACACGGCGGGCGTTTCTCGAACTCGACCTGGCTCTGGGACATTTTCTCGATACGGGGTTCCAGGATCTGGACGAAGAGGAACGCGAAGCCTTTGTAGCGCTGGCGGAGCTGGAAGATCACGAACTCTGGGCGCTCGTCAGCGGTAAGGAAAAATGTGCCAACGCGCTTTGGGCAAAGGTTCTTGCCCGGATACGCAGTAATCAGGATTACCCACATACAAGGAAGACATCATGACAAATGAACGAAAGGCGACTTTGACCGTCGAGGGGGAACAACCTGTCGACTTCCCGATCCTGACCCCGACGCACGGCAACGAATGTATCGATATTCGTGCCCTGGTCGGAAAGATGGGATATTTCACCTACGATTCCGGTTATCTTTCGACCGCAAGCTGCAAATCGACGATTACCTACATCGACGGCGACAAGGGAGAATTGCTCTATCGCGGTTATCCGATCGAGCAACTGGCCGATCAATGCAACTTCCTCGAAGTTGCCTACCTGCTGAAAAACGGGGAGCTCCCGAACCCGAGCCAGAAAACCGAATTCGAGAAAGCCATTCGCACGCACACCATGGTGCACGAACAACTGATCAGGTTCTATCAGGGGTTCCGCCGCGATGCGCACCCGATGGCGGTCATGGTCGGTGTGGTTGGCGCGCTTTCGGCCTTCTATCACGAAGCAGCCGATTTTTCCGATGCCGAGCACCGCACCCTCAGCTTCTACCGCCTCATCGCGAAGCTGCCGACGATCATTGCGATGGCCTACAAGTACAACACCGGCGAGCCGTTCATGTACCCGCGCGACGATCTTTCCTACACCGCCAACTTCATGCACATGATGTTCGGCACGCCGTGCGCCACCTACCAGCCGAACCCGGTACTGGTTCACGCGCTCGATACGATCTTCACGCTGCACGCCGATCACGAACAGAATGCCTCCACTTCGACGGTACGCCTGTCGGGCTCTTCCGGGGCCAATCCCTTCGCCTGCATCGCTGCCGGCATCGCCTGCCTCTGGGGACCGGCGCACGGCGGGGCCAACGAAGCCTGCCTCAAGATGCTCGAAGAAATCGGCGATGTTTCCAGGGTTGGGGAGTACATCAAGCGCGCCAAGGACAAGAACGATTCCTTCAAGCTGATGGGTTTCGGCCATCGCGTCTACAAGAACTTCGATCCGCGCGCCAAGCTGATGCGCAAGGTCTGCAACGATGTCCTGTCCGAACTGGGGCTGGAAAACGATCGTCTTTTCAAACTGGCGAAGGAACTGGAGAGGATCGCGCTCGAAGATGAGTACTTCATCGAGAAGAAGCTGTACCCGAATGTCGATTTCTACTCCGGCATCGTCCAGAAGGCGATTGGCATTCCGACGACGATGTTCACCTGCATCTTTGCCTTGGCGCGTACTGCCGGCTGGGTCGCGCAATGGGAAGAGATGATTACCGATCCCGAATACAAGATCGGCAGGCCGCGCCAGTTGTATATCGGCGCTGCCCGGCGCAACGTGGCGCCGCTGGACAAGCGTGCATGATCCAGTAATAAAACAAGAGGGCGGCCCCGAAGGAGGTCGCCCTTGTTTCTTTAGTTGTCGATGGAACCCTGTTCTGAAAAAATCATACCAACCTGCGAGGTGACAACATGAGCGCGATGATCCAGATGTTTGGCAACTCCTACCTCTTCGGCGGCAACGCGCCGTTCGTCGAGGAAATGTACGAAACCTATCTCGACAACCCCACCGCCATTCCCGACCAGTGGCGCGATTATTTCGACAGGCTGGTGCAGATGCCGGGCAATGCCGCGCGTGACATAGCTCATGCGCCGATCATTGCCTCCTTCGTCGAGCAGGCGAAAAAACAGGGGACGCAGCACAGTACCGTGGCGCGCGGCGGCGATCCGCGCCAGGTGCAGGTATTGCAACTGATCAATGCCTATCGCTTTCTCGGCACGCGCTGGGCCAATCTCGACCCGCTCAAGCGTACGCCCCGTCCGGTGCTGCCGGAACTTGAGCTTTCGCACTACGGTTTTTCCGATGTCGACCTGAACGTGACTTTCAGCGCCGGATCCTTCCGTGGCGCCCCGAGCGAAGCCACACTCGGACAGATTCACGAGTCCCTGAAAAAAACCTATTGCGGCTCGATCGGCGTCGAATACATGTACCTCTCCGAAATCGCCGAAAAGCGCTGGATCCAGGAACGTCTCGAACCGATCCACGCGATCAACGATCCGACGCCGGAAGAGAAAAAGCGCTACCTCGAACGCCTGACTGCCGCCGAGACGCTGGAACGCTATTTGCATACCCGCTACGTCGGACAAAAACGCTTCTCGCTCGAAGGCGGCGAATCGCTGATCCTTTCGATGGACGAACTGGTGCGCGTGGCAGGCGGCTTCGGCGTCGAGGAAGTCTTTGTCGGCATGGCGCACCGGGGACGGCTCAACGTGCTGGTCAATTCGCTGGGCAAGGCGCCGTCGATGCTCTTCGACGAATTTGAAGGCAAGAAAGCCTCCGACCTCTCGTCGGGCGACGTCAAATACCATATGGGTTACGCTTCCGATGTTGCCACGCCGGGCGGCCCGGTGCACCTTTCGCTTTGCTTCAATCCCTCGCACCTCGAAATCGTCAACCCGGTGGCTGCCGGTTCGGTCTATGCGCACCAGGTACGGCGCAAGGATCAGGGCAAGGACAAGGTGCTGGCGGTGCTGATCCACGGCGACGCCGCCGTCGCCGGCCAGGGCGTCAATCAGGAAATGCTCAACTTCGCCCAGACGCGCGGCTTTGGCACCGGCGGCACGGTGCACATCGTCGTCAACAACCAGATCGGCTTTACCACCTCCGATCCGCGCGACTACCGCTCCTCGCTCTATTGCACCGACATCTTCAAGATGGCCGAAGCTCCGATTTTTCACGTCAATGGCGACGATCCGGAAGCCGTGGCGCTGGCGACGAAAGTCGCCGTCGAATTCCGGCAGAAATTCAAGAAGGATGTCGTCGTCGACATCGTCTGCTTCCGCAAGCTCGGCCACAACGAGCAGGACGAGCCGATGGTCACGCAGCCTTTGATGTACAAGAAGATTGCCACCCACCCCGGCACGCGCAAGCTCTATGCCGACAGGCTCGTTGCCGAGGGAGTGCTGCCGCCCGACGGTCCGGACGACATGATCCGCGACTATCGCGAGCATCTCGACAAGGGCGAACTGCTCTACAACCCTGTCATTGCCGGCCACAAGCATCCCCTGGTGATCGACTGGGCGCCGTATCTGCCGAAGCAGTACATCGAAAACGTCGACACCAGCGTTCCGATGGACGAACTTCAACGGCTGGCCGCGCGGCTTTCCGACATTCCCTCCGACATTACGCTGCACCCGAGGGTGAAGAAGATCATCGACGACCGCCGCGCGATGGGCGAAGGCAAGCTGCCGGTCGACTGGGGGATGGCGGAAAACCTCTCCTACGCGACCCTGCTCGTTTCCGGGCACGGTGTGCGGATCACCGGAGAGGATGTCGGGCGCGGCACCTTCTTCCACCGCCACGCCGCGATCCATGACCAGAACCGCGAACACTGGGACAAGGGCACCTACTACCCGCTGGCGCACTTGCAGGGTAACCAGGCCCTGCTGCAATGCTTCGATTCGGTGCTCTCGGAAGAAGGCGTGCTCGCCTTTGAATACGGCTATGCCTCCTCCACCCCTTACGACCTCGTCATCTGGGAAGCGCAATTCGGCGATTTCGCCAATGGCGCGCAGGTCGTCATCGACCAGTTCATCTCTTCCGGCGAATCCAAATGGGGACGCGCCTGCGGCTTGGTGATGCTGCTGCCGCACGGCTACGAGGGCCAGGGGCCGGAACATTCCTCGGCGCGTATCGAACGCTACATGCAGTCCTGCGCCGAAATGAACATGGAAGTCTGCCAGCCGACGACGCCGGCACAGATTTTCCACCTGTTGCGCCGGCAGGCGATCCGCAAGCAGCGCAAGCCGCTCGTCGTCTTCACGCCGAAATCGCTGCTGCGTCACAAGGAAGCGGTCTCCACCCTGGAAGAACTGGCGGGCGGGCAATTCCAGACCGTCATCGGCGAAACCGGGAAGATCGACGCGAAAAAAGTAACGCGCGTCATCCTCTGTTCCGGCAAGATCTACTATGACCTGGTTGCCGCGCGTGCCGAGAAGAGAGCCAATATCGCCATCGTTCGCCTCGAACAGCTTTATCCGTTCCCGGAGGAAGCCATGCGCGCCGAACTCTCGAAATATCCCAAGCTCGCTGAAATCGTTTGGGTACAGGAAGAGCCGCGCAACCAGGGCGCATGGTACTGGCTCGCCTCGCGCCAGCATCTGCTGCGCACGGTCGACGACAAACAGCAGCGTCTGCTGCTCGTCGCGCGTCCGGCCTCTTCCTCGCCAGCCGTTGGCTATTCGACCAAGCACATCGCGCAGCAAAAGGCCCTGCTTGAATCCGCGATGGGCAAGATCGAATATTGAGAATGACCCACCAAACCCAGAAGTTGAATCCAGAATAAACAACGGAGATATCATGATCATCGACGTAAAGGTTCCGCAATTATCCGAGTCCGTTGCCGAAGCGACGCTCCTTTCCTGGAACAAGAAAGTGGGAGAGTCCGTTGCCCGCGACGAAAACCTGATCGACATCGAAACCGACAAGGTCGTCCTTGAGTTGCCGGCGCCCGATAATGGTGTCCTGGTCGAAATCCTCAAGGGCGATGGCGGCACTGTCGTTGCCGGTGAACTCATCGCCCGCATCGACACGGAAGCCACGGCCACCGCCTCGGCCAGCGCCCCCAAATCCGCGCCCACCGCTGCACCGGCGGCAGTCATCGTCGCCGAACCTTCAGTGCCCATCCCTGTCGCCACCCCTGCGCTTTCTCCTTCTGCGCCGGCGGCTCATGGCGTCATCATGCCGGGAGCGCGCAAGATCCTTGCCGAAAAGGGACTTTCTCCTTCCGATGTGGTGGGCACTGGACGCGGCGGACGCATCACGACGGAAGACGCGCGCAACGCCCAGCTCAAGACAACTCCTCCCGTTTCCCTTTCTGCCGGAGCGGCCCCCGGTGTTCCGCCACGCCCCGGGTTGCCCACTCCGCCTGCCGTCAACGTCGACGCCGTGCTCGCCAACCGGCCCGAGCAGCGCGTACCGATGTCGCGCCTGCGCGCCCGCATCGCCGAGCGACTGATCCAGTCGAAGAACGAAAACGCCATTCTCACCACCTTCAACGAAGTCAACATGGCTCCGGTAATGGCCCTGAGAAAGCAATACGCCGACCGCTTTGAAAAGGAATACGGCGTGCGTCTCGGCTTCATGGGCTTCTTCGTCAAGGCCGCCTGCGCCGCGCTGAAGAAATTCCCGGTGGTCAACGCCTCGATCGACGGCAACGACATCGTCTATCACGGCTACGTCGATATCGGCATCGCCGTCGGCAGCCCGCGCGGCCTGGTCGTCCCGATCATCCGCGACGCCGACCAGCTTTCCATCGCCGACATCGAACGCAAGATCGCCGAATTCGGCGCCAAGGCGAAAGACGGCAAGCTTTCGATCGAGGAACTCACCGGAGGCACCTTCTCGATCAGCAACGGCGGCGTCTTCGGCTCGATGCTCTCCACGCCGATCATCAACCCCCCGCAATCCGCGATCCTCGGCATCCACGCGACCAAGGATCGTGCCGTCGTCGAAAACGGCCAGGTCGTCGTCCGCCCGATCAACTACCTGGCGCTCTCCTACGACCACCGCATCATCGACGGCCGCGAGGCGGTGCTGAGCCTGGTCACGATGAAAGAAGCCCTGGAAGACCCGGCGCGCTTGTTGCTGGGAGTTTGACGGGTTCGTAATGAGAAATCGCCCCAGGCTTCGGCTGGGGCGATTTTTTTTTGGATTCCGTAATTTGAACCAGCGCGCTTATCCGGGATGTGACACATAGGTTGAGGCCCGCATAGGTTGGGGTGGGCGTAGCGAAGCCCAACACCTCCGTCATACTTTTGCCTCCAAACGTTGGGATTCGCTACGCTCACCCCAACCTATGAATTGCGGCTTTTTTAAGGATAAATTTTCTAAATTACTGTAATAATTATTTGATAATAATAGCTACAGTAGCGAAACATTATTTAAGTAAATTTAGAAAATTCGCATAAAATACACCCTCAAGAAATTACCGAGCGGGAAGAATTGTCCGGCACAATCCATCCGAAAGTGTTAAACTTCCCGATCGGGAAGATCGAATACCTGGAGGTGCTTGTGACACCAGAAAAATTACCGGGCGGGTTGATCCGCACAACGGCTGATCTGGGCAGGCTCGTTGCCGGGCGGCGCAAGGCGCAAGGCTTGACGCAGGCCGAGCTTGCGGGCCTGGGGCAGACGGGCAGCCGCTTCATCGGCGAGCTTGAGCGGGGCAAGGGAACTGTGCAGTGCGACAAGGTGCTGCATGTTCTGAATCTGCTGGGGCTGGATGTGCTCATCGTGGAGCGGGGCGGATGAAGCAGCTCGATGTTTTCATGGGCAACGCGCTCGTTGCTTATCTTCGTGAGCGCGATGATGGCTTGCTGACGTTCCGCTACGACAGCGCATGGCTGAAGAGCGGCAAGGCGAGGCCGCTTGCCCCGGAACTCGCCCTGGGAGAGCAGGAACATTCCGGTGAAAAAGTTCTCGCTTATTTCGACAACCTGTTGCCGGAGGGGGATGTGCGCGACTTTATCGCACAGCTTGAACATCTCTCGCCCGCCAATGTGTTCGGTTTGCTTGAGCGCTTCGGGGGAGATACCGCTGGCGCGCTCTCGCTGTTGCCGCAGGGAGAAGTCCCGTCTGCGAAGCCGCGTTATCTTCCTGTTTCCATGGACGCAATCCTGGAATGGTTTGCCACCTCTCGCGGCATTCCGCTGGACATCAGGGGAGGTCAGGCGCGAATGTCGCTGTCCGGGGCGCAGGACAAAATATCGGTCTTCATCGACAGGGAAGGAGGGATGGCGATCCCTCTCGGCGCCGCGCCGTCGAGCCATATCATCAAGCCCTCAATGGGATACAAGGCGCATATCCCGCAAATAGCGGTCAATGAAACTCTGGTGATGAGTCTGGCGAAGGCCGCCGGATTCGATGTGCCGGAGCTGCGATTCGTTCCGGAACTCGACGCCATCGTAATCGCCCGCTACGACCGCGAGATGGCGGCGGATGGACAATGGCGGCGGCTGCATCAGAACGATCTTTGTCAAATCATGGGGGTTCCGGCAAGGCACAAATACGAATCGGAGGGCGGACCTTCGCTCAAGGCGTGCTTCTCCGCAGTGATGCAGCACAGCAGCCAGCCCGCGCTTGACAAGAAGCGGTTGATTGAATGGGTGGTGTTCAATCTGGCTGCCGGAAACATGGATAGTCACGCGAAAAATCTTTCGCTGCTCGTCACCGGCGGGCGCACGCGGCTGGCGCCTTTCTACGACATGCTTTGTACGACGGTATATCCGGGCCTGAACAAGAAATTTGCATTCAAGCTCGGTGGAGAGAACCGCCCTGTCTGGCTGATGGAACGCCATTGGGAGCGCTTTGCCGGAGAAATCGAGGTCAAGCCGCAGTGGCTGGGAAAGCTCAGGCTGGAGGTCTGCGAGCGGGTTGCGGAAGCCTTGCCGGAAACTGCGAATGCGCTGCGGGAGGTGGTGAACGGCGCGGAAGGCTTGTCGATGATCGACCGGGTGGAAACCGAGGTGCGCCGTTCGCTTGGGCAACTGAGGGCGCGAGTGGAGTAGGGAAGGGGGAGTCGGGGGAAGGGAGAGTCGGCCATGCACACACTCCAAGTTGCGGATTTTTTTAACAAGAATTTTCTAAATTTACTTAAATAATATTACGCTACCGTAATGGATTTCAATGTAAAATTATTAAAGTAATTTAGAAAATCGGCAGGGAAGCATACAAGGGAATGATCCGAAGCGCCGGGGGTGTTTTTTTGAGGAATTTCGGCGCAATATAAAAAATCCGCTTCACGCGGATTTTTTGGGGGTGTTGGTGGCCAGAGGCAGAATCGAACTGCCGACACGCGGATTTTCAGTCCGCTGCTCTACCAACTGAGCTATCTGGCCGAAAACAGAAGGGCGAATTCTAGCAACATGCGGGGGCGGCGTCAAAGGAAGAATTTGAAACCCAGGCAGAAGCGGCCCGGATTATTGATCCGGCCCATAAACGGTGTGTAGGATGGGTTGAGCACAGCGAAACCCATCGGAGTTCCAGAGGGAGAAATGATGGGTTTCGCTTCGCTCTACCCATCCTGCATAATGAGAGTATTTAAGGGCTGGATCAATGAACTGGACGCCCGGCGTCGACCTGTATTCCGGCGGAGAGTCGCTGCGCTGCCGGGCGGATGCTGCGGCTTTGGCTGCTTCGGGGGAAATCGTTGAATTTGTGGAGTTATAATTCGGGCGATGTTTGTATTGTTTGAAGAAGATAATAGTTGCAAAACGGGCTCGATCCTGGCCGAGAGCGAAACCTCCCTGCATATCGAGACCGTTTCCGGGAAGCGCACCAAGGTCAAGGCGGCGAACATACTGCTCCGCTTTCAGCAACCTGGCGCGGCGCAGCTTTTGGCCGTAGCCGAACCGCTGGCGGGGGAGATCGAAGCCGATTTTTTGTGGGAATGCGTAAATGACGGCGAATTTTCTTTTGTTGATTTTGCCCGCGACTACTATGGACATGAAGCCTCTCCGGTCGAGGCCGCTGCGGTGTTGCTCGCACTTCAGGCCGCCCCCATCTATTTCCATCGCAAGGGCAAGGGCCGTTTCCGCAAGGCCCCTGCCGATATTCTGGCTGCCGCTCTGGCCGGCCTTGAAAAAAAGAAGCAGCAGGCGCTCGCCATCGAGCGCATGTGCGAAGCCCTGAAAAACGGGCAATTGCCGCCCGAATTCCCGCCGCTGATCAAGAGCCTGCTCTACAAGCCGGATCGTAATCGTATCGAAACCAAGGCGCTCGAAGCGGCTGCCGCCGCAACCGGAAAAACGGCGGCGCAGTTGCTGCTTTCCTGTGGCGCGTTTGGATCGGCATACGAATACCACGTACAACGCTTTCTCGTCGAATATTTCCCGCACGGAGCGGAGCACAAGCCCGAGGTCGAAGCGGCTGCGCCAGAGCCGCAGACAGTGCTGCCGCGCGCCGAAGTATTGGCCTTTTCGATCGACGATGCGGCGACGACCGAAATCGACGATGCGTTTTCGGTCACGGACTTGCCTGAAGGCGGCTGGCGCGTCGGAATCCACATTGCGGCGCCGGGATTGGGAATCCTGCCGGATTCGGCGCTTGGCGCGGTCGCGCGCGAGCGGATTTCGACGGTGTATATGCCGGGGAGCAAGATCACGATGCTCCCGCAGGCCGTCGTCGAGCGATACACGCTGACGGCAGGGCGCGAAGCCCCGGCGCTCTCGCTGTATCTGACAGTGACGCCGGGAATGGAAATTGCGGCGCGCGAATCGCAGCTCGAAATCGTACCGGTCGTTGCCAACCTGCGGCATCATGAAATCGAGCCTCTGTTCAATGAACGCACGGCAGAGGACATCGTGGCGGCGGAAATGGCATCGGAGCGGGCATCGGAGCGGGCATCGGAAGCGCCGGATGGGCTTGCCATTCCCGAATTTCCCTTTCGCCGCGAACTGGCGCTCCTTTGGCGCCTTGCCCGGCATTGCGAAGGGCAGCGAGGCAAACCCGCAGCGATCCAGGGAATGCGCGATTACAGCTTCGAGATTGCAGGCGACCTGGCGCTGCCGGAAGAATGCCGTGTCGCCATCGAAGCGCGGCCGCGCGGCAGCCCGCTCGACATGGTGGTGTCCGAACTGATGATCGTCGCCAACAGTACCTGGGGCGGATTGTTCGCCGAACATCGCGTGCCCGCGCTGTATCGCGCGCAAACGGGCGGCAAGGTACGGATGACAACCTCGCCGCTTCCGCACGAAGGTTTGGGAGTCGCGCAATACGCATGGAGCACCTCCCCGCTGCGCCGTTATACCGACCTCCTCAACCAGTGGCAGATGATTTCCCTGCTCCAGGACAGGACGCCGCATTTCGGAGCAAAGTCGGATTTCCTCTTTTCGGCCCTGCGCGATTTTGAACTGACCTATGCCGCCTACGCGGAATTCCAGCGCGGCATGGAGCGCTACTGGTGCCTGCGGTGGCTGCGCCAGGAAAACATGTCCCGCATCCCCGCGACCGTCCACCGCGAAAACCTGGTCAAACTCGACGCGCTGCCGCTTCTGTTGCGCGTGCCCTCGCTTCCGGAACTCAAACCGGGGCAAAGGGTTCTGCTCGCGCTCGAATCGTGGGATGAGCTCACGCTCGAACTCGATTGCCGTTATCTCGAAACCCTCTCCGAAACCGTTTCGGAAGACGCGCTGGCGGAAGAGGCTGTCCAATGAACCCCGCTTCTCCTCCGACCCGGGACCCGGCACTCGTTTTCTATGGAGCCGCTCCCCGCCCGCTCCTGACCGTGCCCCTGCAATTTGCGCTGGGAGTCTCGATCGCCCTGCACGCGCTGCTCCTCTCGATTCATTTCACCTTCCCCGAGGCTTCGCGCAAGCTGGAGGATCGGGCGCTGCAAATCATCCTCGTCAACAGCAAATCCGCACGCAAGCCTGTCGACCCGCAGGCCCTGGCGCAGGCGAATCTCGATGGCGGCGGCAATACCGAGGCCAATCGTCGCGCCAAGACCCCGCTGCCGCCTTCGCAGAAAGACCGCGCCGGTTCCGAACTCGAACGCAAGCAACGGCAATTGCGTACGGCCGAAGCGGAGCAGCAGCGCCTCCTGGTGCAGACCAAAACACAGGAACGCGCGCTGACGCAACAGCAGAAGGAAAGGAAACCGGCGGAGCAGTCTCCCCCGGCGCCGACCCTTTCCGGGCAGGACCTTGCCACTTCGGCGCTGGCGATGGCCCGCCTGGAAGCCGAAATCGCCAAGGAAATGGACGAGTACAACAAACGCCCCCGGAAAAAATTCATCGGCGCGCGCACCGAAAGTTACCGTGACGCCCAGTACGTCGAAGCCTGGCGGCAGAAAGTCGAGCGCATCGGCACGCTCAACTATCCCCAGGAAGCGCGCGGACGCCTTTATGGCGACTTGCTGCTCAGCGTCACGATCAAGAGCGATGGAAGCGTGGGAGACGTCAGGATCGAACGCTCTTCCGGGCATAAAATACTCGACGACGCCGCCCTGCGCATCGTCAGGATGGCGGCGCCCTATGCGCCCTTTCCACCGGAAATCCGCCAGGAAGCCGACGAAATCGACATCACGCGATTATGGACTTTCGCCCCCGGCGACAACCTCGTCACGAAATAAGCCCGTGAAATCGAAAGGAATCTCATGACCGACCGTTATTGCGTCTTTGGAAATCCCGTCGAGCACAGCCTGTCGCCGCGCATCCATGCGGCCTTTGCCCTTCAGACGGGAGAAAAGATTTCCTACGAGGCGATCAAGGTGCCGCATGGCGGATTCGCCTACTCCGTTTCAGCCTTCTCCTCTTCCGGCGGGCGCGGCGCCAACGTAACCGTGCCGTTCAAGGAAGTCGCCCGCGCCTTGTGCACCGAAATGAGCGAAGCCGCCGTCGCTGCCGGAGCGGTCAACACCCTGAGCTTCATCCCGCCCGGCACGATTCGCGGGGACAATACCGACGGCATCGGACTCGTCCGCGACCTGACGCAAAACCTGAAGTGCGATCTTTCCGGACTGCGGATTCTTCTCATCGGCGCTGGCGGCGCGGCGCGCGGCGCGATCCTGCCCTTGCTCCAGCAAAAACCGGCGCGGCTTCATATCGCCAACCGCACTGCGCCCAAGGCGCTCTTCCTGCGCGAAGAATTTGCCGCGCTTGCCCCGGAACCCGCCGCCCTGACCGCTGGCCCGCTGCGCGGGCTCGGCCAGAAAACCGGAAATTTCGACATCGTGATCAACGCCACCTCCGCCGAACTCAACGACGAAGCCCTGGAATTGCCGGAAGGCATCTATGCCCCCGAATCCCTGGCCTACGACATGATCTACGGCGCGGAAGAAACCGCCTTCCTCGTCCAGGCCCGCGCGCAGGGCGCGGCGCGATGCTGCGACGGCCTTGGAATGCTCGTCGAGCAAGCGGGAGAAGCCTTCACGATCTGGCGCGGCGTGCGCCCCGATACTGCGCCGGTGCTCGCCCTGCTCAAGACAGAAATCGACCTCTTGCGCCGCCGCCGCGCTGCCGCCTCCCGCCGGACGCCTTGACCCTTTCTCCTCCCCGCATGAGGCAAGGCGCAAAAAACACCCTGTTGAGCCTCTGGAAATGGCTGCGCCGTTTCCTGTTTGCGCTGGTGCTCCTCATCATCGCCTACCAGTTCTGGCTATTGGGCTGGGTGCTCTACTGGAAACAAGCCAACCCCGGCAGCACCCCTTTCATGGAACTGCGCCTTGCCGAATTGCGCGCGAAAAATCCCCAGGCGCAACTGAAATGGCAATGGGTCGACTACGACAAAATCTCGCCGCATCTCAAACGCGCCATCATCGCTTCCGAAGACGCCAAATTCATCGACCACGAAGGATTCGACTGGGAAAGCATCCAGAAGGCGATGGAAAAAAATCGCGAGAGAGGCCGAATCGTCGCCGGGGCCTCGACCATCTCGCAGCAATTGGCAAAAAACCTCTTCCTCTCGCCGCGCAAGACTTTCTGGCGCAAGGCAGAAGAAGCCCTCATCACCCTGATGATCGAGCAAATCTGGAGCAAGCAACGGATCTTCGAGGTCTACCTCAACATCGTCGAATGGGGCGACGGCGTTTTTGGCGCGGAAGCCGCTGCCTGGCATTACTACGGCGTTCCCGCCGGAACCCTGTCCCCGCAGCCATCGGCCCGTCTCGCCGCGATGCTTCCCAATCCCCGCTTCTACGACCGCAACCGCGCCTCCCCGGCGCTCGCCCGCAAAACCGCAATCATCCTCTTGCGAATGCCGATGTCGCAGGTTCCGTGAAGAAAATTCCTTTCGCCGGAAGGTTGCGCACGAAGCGCCGAATTTTCTAAATTACTGTAATAATTTTGATCGTAAAATAACTACAGTAGCCAAACATTATTTAAGTAAATTTAGAAAATCGGAGCGGCTTTGATTTATGCGACGACATGCCTTGCTTCGTAGGGGCGGATGGCAATCCGCCCGCCCCCATCGTGCGGCGCTTTGCGCCGGAGATACGGGGAACGGGCGACCACAGGTCGCCCCTACAAAACCCCGGTGTAGGGGCGACCTGTGGTCGCCCGAAATCACCCGTTTGCAAACATCGGGCGGCAACTCTCCCACCGGCGCTTTCGCGCCACCTCCCTCTGGGAGGGAGGCTTTGCCGTGCGGCGCTTTCGCGCCGGAGATAAAACCAACGGCGCTCCGAAGAGCGCCGCTGTTCGAGCCTCCCTCTTCGAGGGAGGTGTGTATAGACTCGACACATAGGTAACAAGTGTGCCAAGACATGGGTAACAGTTGAGGATGATGCATTCATTCTATTCCGATGACGGACAAATCGAAAGAGGCGACGCGTTGATGGCAGAAGAA
>Ga0123357_10000373_pt1 | contig 42333 bp, 14 predicted proteins | sample TergutEmb28metaG_FD_89873 | JGI IMG/M metagenome (GOLD analysis project Ga0123357, IMG submission 89873) | Embiratermes neotenicus P4 segment gut microbial communities from Petit-Saut dam, French Guiana - Emb289 P4 | ecosystem: Host-associated > Arthropoda: Insects > Digestive system > Gut ...
AATCAGTTATAAGGACAAACTGCTGAGAAGGAAGATATATATATATATGTATATATATATATATGTGTGTGTGTGTATGTGTATATATATATATATATATGAATTTATATATTTTTTCCCCTCTTTCAGTGGTACGAAGTTCAATATTTCGGAATATGATTGAAGTTTAAACTTTTAATGACAGTGGCAGACATACAAACCACTTGGATTAATTTTAAGAAATTCGACGTTTCGACAAGGCAGTGACTTCGTGGTTTAGTTTTGATCATAGCAATTAACACAATGATAATTATCCTGAAAGGAATTAGCACAAATGACTTTTATAATAAAAATAAGAGTACTTCCTTAGATACGTAAACCAGACTTTCTTATATATTTTTCATATTAACTTTACCTTCCACATACCACGTCTGTAAAAGTGTTATCCTTAAAATATTAACACTATTGCAGCTCTATGTGTGTTGTATCATGAGCAAGTTTATTTACAAGACATGAAATATTCGGAAATTTTAGAGGCAAGAGTTGTAATTTCTACCAAAATTACCACATCACATTTTACTTCGTAATTATATTTACGCCGATGAATTCTGATAAGAGCAATTAGAAGTTTATCGAAAGAAGACTTAACTAGAAACGTGGTCTAAGGATAAGATTTTCAATATAACCTTAGAATGGAAAGTTCAAGACAAAAATGCTTTTTTTTTTTTTTAAATCTACATTACCGAGCCTATGTATTAAAGATAATAATATTAGTTTTTCTTTGTTCTAGAAATTAATTCATCTTTTCAAGTAGGTGGGTCTACTTTTAATTGTACTAGGTTACGCTACATCTATGTCCATGATAGAGGATGGCATAATGGAATGTAAACTGCACTGAAGTTCGTGCAAACAGACAGTACTAGCACTCCATTTACTTGCTGTTCTTACGACAATTAATTAACGTCCGCATTTTCTTTATTTTCTTTCACCTCGTGCCCTTCCATTTTGTCCACTTTTATCATCAGCTTTTTATATTCGTAGCTCTTTTGAGTAATAGTAATACTTCAATTTTATACATTCTTCTTTAAGAAACTGTTGATCATTTATTTGCATAGAATTCCTTTGGAACCTGACATTTCACCAATGAATTTACAGAACCCTTACATTTGGGTTCCTCTCTGAAACGGATGTAGTTTCCATGCCTTAAATTTATTTCCATGAAAGTTGTTTTACTATTATTCCCATATGGTTATTTATATTGTTTTTTCACAAAAGCTCCAAAATTTAGTTTTATTTTACGTAATTAAATTAAGTGGTGTTGTATAAAATAAACACATTAAACATTACAGTAGAGATTTTTTGGGGGGATTGCTTGACTGTGAGGATGGAGGTGAGATAATCCTTTAAAACTCTGGGTAACACCGGCCGAACAACACAGGGTAACATCACAATAGACACAGCCTTAGCAATACCTCAGTGATAACCTAAAATCTTGCATGGATATAAATGTTTAGGGGGCTTCTTGGTTCCAAGTAATTCCATTCACCTGCTTTCTTGCTGTAGTATACAGTGACGTAATAGCAATTTACAGCCCTGTGGTGAATATATGTATTGCTTGCTGTACAGAAAAGAACCCTTTTATTTTGCCATATTATTTTTGGGTTTAACGTGATACGGAAAATAAACTTCGATAATATCTTTGAAGAACATTATCATGTTGGTTTGATAATGGATACGAAATCTGTTCTCTGTTAGTGTTCTACAAAATATTGGTATGCATTAATGGTGAAAGAGTTTAACAATTCTCTCCTCCTGTCGGGCTTAATTGTAAAACTCACATTAGCTCTAAAGAGCGGTCAGCTACTTGAAAGGTGGAAAATCTTTTGACTTGTTTTGGGAATCTCACGCCTTTATTTCTTTCCTGAATGCTCATTTCGCTGGTCACACGAAACGTATCCTGAGCCAGATTATTGCATTGCACAAGCTCATGGCTTGTTCTATAAGATCAGGTTTAATTATATATTAGCTCCCCATGTACGACAATTTGCCCTGCAAGTTTTCGGACTCTTTCTGTTAATTCTTCGCTGAAGTTTTGAGCTTCTTCCACCATAAGTCTTCCCCTTTAGGACGGCCGCCTTAAGTCTCCACCTGTCTCGCTCCTGAACGCACATGATCGATGCTGCCGTTTCTCATTGAAGTGAACGCCGTTACATCCCCCATGCTACCGTATGATACCATTGAAAGCCTTAATCCTGGTATAAAATAATGCAGGAAGCCATGATATTTTGGAAAAGACACGTAAAGAATATTGATATCTTGATCCAGCTCGAAAATACCAAAATATCTCTGAACAGACGCATGAAATAAAATCGAGTTTAATTTTATGTGCAATATTTTTGTTGATGTCGTTTCTACATCAGTAACTCGTTATGTATAGATACCTTATATTCGCCGAAACGCTTACTTGTACCTTACTTAAGGGTACAAGTTTGGGTTAAACACAAATTAATGATTCTCGAGTGTTCGTAGCTGTCACAGGTCAATATTTAGGTCTGTTGTTCCATTGTCTGCTAGTGTTACAGGATTTCATATTGGTTTAACTAACTTAATGGCAAGGCCGACTGAAGATGTTTTTTTTTCTTGCTGTAAAATCATAACATGTCTTATACTTTGCCTTGGGATATAGTTTCTTTGTGACGACCTCTGCTCCTTAACCATTCCATGGAAACTGATGTGTGCGCAGATTTCTCGTTGTTGCCATATACACACCGACAAATTTTCGTTCTACACACAAATGTAGCATGAAAAAACAAAGCAGACAACTTAAAGAGATAACGAGGTGCACAATACAAAGATCCTTGTATGTGTAAATACTCATGGGAGTTTATTTTGTATTTCATTATACTTATATATAAGCAAAAACACCTCAAATTATGTAAATAACTAAGTATTTGGCGAAGAGTGCTATTGTCATTTGTTGGCGAACAAAGCCTATAGTATTCGCTGCCAAGTTCCAATATCTGTTTACATTGAATATTTTTACGCTTTCATTCTTGAGGCCGCGGCTAAGAGATTTTGTAAAACTTGAAATATATTGTCCGGACGATTCACTACCTCCTACATATTTGGTACATCAGCAGGTATATCATAGAAGCAGGTCAGTCACGTATTTTATGAATATTAGTATATATTGTTATAATTTTTTAAAATTTCTTAGTATTTTATTTTTCGTATATGAGCTCTCTGTGGTATTAATCGGTTCGTTTTTTTCGCGCGTTTGGTGGGTGTTCTGTTGATCAGATAATCGAAGCGATGTATAATACAAGGACTTAATTGGAGATTAAATTCCTCATTAGTTCTAATCGGATCACGTGTTGTCTAAAGCACGTGCATGTATTTATTCGTGCCCAAACAGCCATAAATGAACTGCATGAAGGCTACTGATTGAAGAGGAGGTTAGGTGCCTGGATTGGTACTTTCTGTTCTGAGTGTTAATACAGTACATCTTCTAATCACAAAATGGAACAGTAATTTTACATTCAAGTCTCATCAGTTTGAGGCTTAAATTACTATCAGCTAGAGTGTGTTTTACTTGCTATGTTCAGCTAGATTAACAGTTTTCATCTCTAAGTTATAACACATTCATTTTTGTAGGTTAGTATGTAAAATATGAGAAGGAACGTATTATAATCCCATAAAACAATTATCTCAACTGTAATCAGGGTTATATCAATGAGATTTAACGCCTACGACTGATAACATGTGTTAATGGAATGAGTTAAAAAGGAACGTAACAAATTCATTGAGGTCGTTTCCACAGAAGTCGAGAAAAGTGTGAACATTCTAATCAGATCTCACAGCTTTTTAGGAATTTATGCACTTTTGATGTAACTGCCGCACTTTTGATGCGATACAAAACATATACAGTGTAGGATAGAATTAGTGTAATACTGACAAACGTAACCCTGTGATTGACCTTTAAGCTGAGACAAGCGTAGATATAATTGGACCGAAAACTAACCAAATATAAAGAAAAAAATTTGCGTTTATTATTTTCGAAGCACAAAAGGGATTTATTTTACTCTTACTGACAATCGACTTAAATGATAACGAGTTTTCCTTTACAGATGTGACTAGATGCCACGACTTACTTTCTTGACGTCATAAAAGAAAATAAAAAAGGATAGTTTCTGTATAGGTGGCTTTATTAGCAGGAACATTTGAAGTAGGGAAAAGCATGAGACCGCTGAATCATAAAGACCGACATAGCGCATAACCCGTAATTAGAAATCCTGGACTCGAATTTGAGATTCTCACATCTCTAATATCTAACAGAAGGCACAGTGTCGCATCCTAGCCTATTGCACTTCTCCTTAACACACACACACAAATATATATATATATATATATATGTGTGTGTGTGTGTGCATTGTATCGAAATAAATTAAAATTAACACTGTATGCTGTAAGTCACAATCGCCTCACTTTGTATTACAACACGAGGGTTCGCTAATAAGCAATTGTCACTTGCCACTCTACCGTAACAAGGCACAGCCCGCAATGTTGCAACGCATTACTCAATCCAAAAGTTGATTCCTTATATCCCTCGTATTCAAGAACAATGGATGTCGGTTTTGAAGCTACATTAATTGAGTTACAGAGGTCTAATAATATTTAATTTATTTTTCTGATTTTATTTCACTTCCTTTCAAAAAAATGAGATTTCTCAACAATACTTTAACCAAGAGCATCATTATTAACTTTGGGGGAGGGGGGAGTGGGAGAAAGTCGAAACTTTGATCTGAAAGAGAATGGCTTTGTACTGTGTTCATTTCTTTTATCAGCGTGGAATAAGCCTAATTCTTTTCACGAAACAAATGGAACCACGAAATTATAATTCTCGCAACTATTCGTATGAAACCTCACATTGCAGAATGCTGGCTCCTCCCTTCCCCTCCATAACCTATTCTTGCCACTGGCACAATTTAATTTCCTTTCTGAAAGAGGCGACCACGTGACAGCAGGCCGATTTTGGATGGGAGACATGGGACAGAAAAGAAGCAGAACGTTTCTCCCAACGCCAGGTGGAACACAGGCTTTTAAAATGAAAATGAAATGCTATGTCTTGTACAGAAAGGGACCATGAAGCTATATATAGTTCGTACCCACCACATCCGCCAACACACTATCACGCATGTACCATAAGAGCATGGAATGGTGCGGCACATGGTGTTGTCAAATCCACGCCCATGTCACGGTATGGAACAGCCGCGTCGCGTATTTCGTAATGTGGATGTGGGTATGAGGTTGTTATAAAATGTGCTGTCACCTTATTTTGAAGGATACAAAGGCAGTTCAGTTATAAGCCTTAAATACTAACCATACGTTAAACTTTCAAATGTTTGTAATTTTACATGTAACAAAAAGAGTTTATCTTATATGAAATGATTTATGAGACCAAATTGAATCAACAATTATGATTTATTAATCAACATCACAATTGTTGCATGAAGTTGGTATCACAAATCATTTCACATTAAGGATGCAAGGTCACACGAACATCAAACTTGTATCGAATATGTTCTACTTCTAGTTGTCGTGGAACAAATGATCCAGAGAAATTTCTGAATCACAATGCTCGTTCTTCTCTTCACCTAGCCATTCATTCTCTGTTTGTTTTGATGCACTTGACAAATAGGTATTAAGCAGGGTGTAATGTAAAAATGTAATATAAGATACTCAAAGTTTGTTTTAGAGAAGTGAAAGACAATATCATTATTACCTCCCACAATGCCATTCTAACCAGGCTCTCTTCGGTTTTTTGATCTTGCTCTGGAATTAAATAAACTTTGTCTTTGATGCTATTGTTGCAGCTTGGTGTTTCTAATAATATGGACGTAAGCATTAATAAGACCAAGAAATACGGATAATTGTAATAATAATAATAATATGTAATAAGAAATAATATAATAATAGAAAACATAAAGCGTTGCCTACACGATACGCGTAGATTACATGTGGAGAATAAGGTAAAGGTAAAGGTAAAGCAGTCCCGTTACAGGCCCGGAGGGGCCCAGAGGGTTCCAGGAAGTTAAGGTTCCCAGATTTCGTGACTACGGCACAGGAAGGTGGTAGGTAAGTTGTCAGCCTTACACACCGGCTACCTTTACCCCCAGAAAATACTTCTGGTACTCATTTCTGTTAGAGGCTGAGTCGACCCCAAGGCCATAGCGAGATCGGAAGGATTTTATGTCAATGGAAAATCCACTGACACCAGCTGTGATCGAACCAGCGACCTTCCGATTTGTAGCACAGCACCTTAACCACTGCGCTACCGCTGTCGTGGGGAATAAGATTTATACAAATTGTAGATGAAACAATTGAAAGGAAGAGGTCACTTGGGTACTGAGTGGTAACATTAGAATGAATCGTTCGGAAAAACTTAAAATGAGAAGGCAAGAACTGGAATGAACTGCCTGGTACAGGTAGGGGGAGTTTGTGGATAGGCTGTACAGATTTGCTTGTTCTTTGAAGCAGAGAATCTGTTGAAAATCTGAATAATCCTTACTTTTTCAAGAAAGGTCATGTAACGTGCAGATAACTTTTTCTATAATTCATCTCATGAGAATGACGTTGATATCTCGATAAATATAACACAGTTTTAATTAGGTTTAAATTTTGTGTTATTGATCATTTCGAAGTGACTTATATCTGATGTGACGACAGCATATAGAAGACATTCCGATTGATAGAATTTTTGAAGTTTACGTGTACATAGGTTAAGCCAGAAATATTTGTGATATAGGCAGATTTTATTATGATGGTTTTGAACTTCCTGGTTTATTTTACATTTTCCAGTTTTATTGTGATTAGGTCTTATACCTATTGCTTTAAATGAAGGAGAATTCTAATTATTTGGAATATTAATGATGTAATGTTGAAAGCTTTGCAGAGTTACCAAATCGGTACTCACCGACAGCAAGCAAGCGTCGTACGCCTGACGAGTGCCAATTTAGCACTCTGCTGCTCTGTTGCTTCCACCTGGTGCCCATCCGCAGTGGACTGCATGTAAACTAACCTCAAAAACGAAAGTCAGGACACGGCTATAAAGATCAGACGTGTGCGAATATACATTCCCGCTCCTAAAGACGTGATGCCACATAAAGGCGAAGATTCTTTGTAGTTCATTCCCTGATCTGCATACATAGAGCACAATGTAAACAAGTTCAGTGGTGAGTGCAGAAAAATTCCTAATTCACAGATGTTCAACAATAAGAATTTCGTGTTTTTAGTGATTTTAATTGTGTAGCAATTAAATACAGTGCCGTTCTTGAGTTAGCGTGGTGTACTGTATCGTCTCATTTTGTCGAGAAAATATCTTTTTCTTGCAATTTTAAATACAGAAATTTATGTTGCAACAATAATCTCATCTGTTTATTTGTATGACAGTAACATTCATATTATTATTATTATAATTACTATCTCCATTCTGCAGGGTATTTTTACTCATATTCCTGAGACAAACTATGTCCCTAGGGAATACACTGTTGCAGCTATTCTGTTGTTACTATTCATTATGCTTATATTGTTAGTTTCAGTGTTGAATGTGTTGTATTTTTACCTTAGTACTTTCTGAAGTATATGTGCAGTGCCCAATATGGCTGTTTTCTGTAGTTCCTTGACTTCATGTTTTCTTGGTATGTTGCTCATGTATTTTTTGAATGACTCTGAAATAGTCCCAGTCGCCCCTATTATTACTGGTATCACCTTTGTTTTTACATTCCACGTGAGCTTTATTTCTATTGTAAGGTCTTTATATTTTAGAATCTTCTCGGCTTCTTTTTAATCACATTTCTAGCTCATGAATTATTAATATTATTATTATTATTAACCGTTTGGATACTTTTTTTTTAGTTTCAGATTTTGTCTACGATAATATTTTCGGATATTAAATAAAATTTGCATAGTCGCTTCTCTTGCACTTAGCTGTGTCCGTAAGGCTTGTGAAGGTACTTTGATGGTCTTTCCCCTTAACAAATTTAACTTACTTAGTTCTCATTATTCCTAACTTGTCCCATTCACTCTCAAACACAAAGTGCAGATTTGATGCAAAATTGTACACATTTATGGTTAACAAAACTATTTATTTTTCAAAAGTCTGTTGTCAACAACAAGAATTCAGGGTCCACTTTTAAACGGACCTCCTGAACGTCCAAAATCAGGGGCTTCTGCTTCGGCAGAAAAGCGAAAATTCCCAAGGTTTGATGGCTTACGTAACAGAGAGGGCAGTTTTCGTTACCAACTAGTCCTGTTACTATGGTGGTATGACATGTTAAGCTGCTGGTACCACCCCCCACCCGATCTCCTGACGATTACCCACCATTCAACGTTCAGCAAGAGTTGCTAGTACCTGCATTACGTAACAGCAGTTCCAGATAGTTGCGCGTTATACGTTCGGAAAGTAGGTGAAATGCTTCTTAAAACTGAGTAAAGTCTGTACAATATCTCTGTATGTACTTACTTGTGTTGCGATAGCAGGTTACGTTTTTAGTTTCACGGAGTGTTTACAAGTTATGTACAGTACCTGCCTGCTCACACAGCTGTCCGAGAGCCACATAAGCCGGTTATTCAATCTTCCATTCCTCATGAACACAAGATGGACCGGAGATGTACGGTGCAAATTAACTACATAGTGACCACTTGCTTTGGGTGAGTTGTTTCTGTGTCGCACTGAATGTCTTATAAACGCTAAGTTTACTGGCCAGTAATGGGCTTAGAAATGTTAGAAAATACTTCTTTTTTTGCTAGCGAATACATAAATTACATTTTTGTAATTTATTATTTCTGTCTCCTATATTTTGACATTAAGCATATTTCAAGTACTGTAGACTCCGAGAATACATTTTGAGGGACATGTGCATTTGAAATTTTCTGTTTTAAAAGATAATTGAAGTACAAAATAGCGGCTTCCTTTTAAGTGTTTTTAAACTGATGACCGAACAATTACTTAATGCCCCACTTTCCAAAGCAGTTTCATTATTTGAGAAAAAATACTTATTTCATTGATATGAGTATGAAAATCGGAAATTACATGCAACAGCTCATATTTTGTTCTACTGGTTAATTTCCTATCAGAATGCAGTTGTTAAATGGGGCAATCGTTAAAGAACCGTTAGACAGATCTTGTTTATGTCTTGCAGTATTTAGAATGCGATGCAGTGAGAATGTACGCCTTGAATTACGTGTGCTTTTACAGTAAGTTACATAACATTGATGTTTGTGCGCGAGTAGACATTTTAAAAGGAATAGAACATTTTTTCTCTTTGTGTATCTGTACATTTCGCTGTTCAGCTGCATCCCTTATATAACCTCTGTTTTCTGTGATATAATGCCGTGTGTCAATACAAGAAAACTGCTCGTTACTAGTCGGGTATGTGCCGATAAAACGTAGAAATCAGTTGGTCTCCATCTCACAAGGCACTCCAGCTCGTAAGTTGGACCCGTTATTTCTTCTATACTTCGATATGCTTCCACCGAATTACACTTCCTCAGTCACTAAAAGTCCACAGAGTTTAACCCTTCTCCTGCTAGCGTGGAGAATATGGTGAGCTTCAAATAATGCCAGCAAATGGCAGATGCGATTTAGATCGGCGTTTAAAGGGTTAATTCTCATCGTCTTGAGAATTTCAAAGAACAGTACCAATTTTTTCACTGCATACGCTACACAGACAGAGTTTATCAAAAACGTATTTCAGGTTTTATCGGGCAACCAGCGTAAGCAAATAAACTGTAGGCAGAACACCACACATAATAAATTTTCGACTTTACGTAAGCAGTGAAAGTCGATCGAACATACTACTTTAACTGTCACTGAAATTATGTTGCCAATTTTAGAATAGTTCCCCTTTAATAGGTTACTTTGAATGATACGTTCCAATTTCTGATTTAATACACGTGATGTCACCTTATAGTATAGTTACTAACGTCTCCAACCACGTCAACGTCCCCGTCGACCAAATAACGAATGTCGGCGAGCCAAAGTCTTAGTCACCGTTACTTCCTGCATTGTATATATATATAGCGTCACCAGTTGCTAATACACGATATTACCATGTGATATATTTCCATTCTAAAATTACAGGATTCGGAAGGTACATTTAGTATTCGAGCATGTATACTTATGAACCGTGTTTTAATACTAAATACCGTCTGTGAATTTGTACAGTCTCTCTGCTTGTTCCAAATATAAACACACTGTTCATGTAGCTTATGACCTGTACTCTAGACTGCATTTTACATCCATAAATTCTTCTCTTGATATGGCTTAAGGTAAGTGAAAGTGTTCCGCTGTATGGATGTACACATAATCGTTCGACGTTTGTAAAGTAAAGAGATCGTCCTGTTTGAATCACAAAAGTGTTAGAACACGTAACAGTGTTAACTTTTTGTTTATCGAGTGATCGTTTAGGTACAGACGAGAATTAAACTGGTTCAACAACGTGCATCTTACACTTCTGATTATAGGATTTCGTTGAAATGGTCATTCAGTGCCTAGGTGGTTAGCGCGGCCTTCAGCCCCAAGAAAGCCCGGGTTCGTTTCCAGACCAGTCATTGTGAGCTTCAGTTGGACAGACTCTTATTGGGGAAATTTATGTCATAGTATTTTTCGGTTTTCCCAGGTAGTATAATTTCACGAATGATCTATTCTCGCTTATTTTTCACCGGCACTGCCCTTACCGAGTGACTGCGACGTCCAATGGCATGCATTGTATCGAGATGCTTTTTTTCCCAGAAAGTTTTGTATATGCAACACGCAAGCTGACATATGGTTAGGCGTGGCGAGTGACGTCGTCGTTCATTTATTTCGTAGAAACGCTGCGCACAATATTCCATGTACGTTTCATGTACTAGCTTATTGTCTGTACTTCGTTGTCGGTGTTTGTAACGGAATAGTGTGCTTTTCCGTTGGTAGCGAGCTAGCGATTCCATCTTACTTTCCTCCACAAGTTATTGTGTGTTTCTCGGACGGCCACTGATAGCGCTCCCCTCATACACCCACAGGGTAGTAGATAAGAGGGACATCTAAATTTCAGTAAATTTTGTAATGCGATTTAATGCATGCTTCCATAACCTCAAAAATAAAACTCGCTAAACCATTTCGTGGGAAACAAAACCTCTCACAAAATGACTACCTTCTGTTTACTTAGACTAATGCCGTATGTATAGTGCTTTAAAGCTTCGAATTTCAGGATTACCGTATGTCCTATTTTCCACAAATATGTCCACTTTTAGGGACATAAAATTAAAACGCCCGAAAAAATTTTCTAAAAGACGAAATTATCTTTGTTTCTAGCCATATATTGTACCACAAAGGCAAACAACCATAACCGAGGTATAGTACGGCAAACGAACGAAAAATGTTTCTTGCCGGAAATGATATTTGCAGAGTATAAGATTCTAATTCGCACTAAAATTTACTTCAATACTAAATTCAATTAAATATTGACATTGTATTAAAATTAAATAAAATATATACTTCGTCAAACACAACTAGCTTATACTTTATTAATTTAAACAATGGCAACTAGTTTCGGCTTATGCAAGCCATCATAAGGCCAAAATATTTATAAAAACTTAAATGCCGGTGTATATAAGTAGTCGTCATTGTTTGAATTAATAAAGTGTAAGATAGTTGTGTTTGATCAAGTATAGATTTTTATTTCATTTTAATATTATACTTAAACACAACGGGATGTCATGTACTAAGATTGACATTTTACCTTACAGTCCATGTTTCTTAGTGCTACCCAGTATTGTTACCATAATTTATCCTCATTTTCGAGAGTCTTCTGTCAGTTCAAGTACATCGTATTTTTGTAAAACCAGTGCGCAGTAAATAGGTGTGTGGTTTTGGGTAAGTGGAGAATAAACGGCCTTGGAGATGGGGAGAAATTCATAAAGGCCAACGACAATTGCACTTGGGGGTTTAGTAAATAGTAATGAATATGCCATCCTATTGCAACGTCTGCAGAAGTTAACTTTGCTGAGATCTGAAGAAAACATGCTGTTGTTTGCATGTAATGATATCTGGAAGATGGATTTTGAATTTGTTCTAGTTCAGCGCCGTTTTTTCAGTGTCGTAACAAAGATCCTTGAGTGTTTATGAATAATAAATCGTAATAATTCAGTGCAGATCCATTGTTGTCACTTGTTGAGTTCTCACTAAAAAATCTGCTAACAACTCATGGTAAAAAGTAGATATTTTTCTCAAGAAGTCACTGTTACCAACAGCCGGCAATCAATCAGCTTTTTCACGCAATCACAGCGGGATATCTTATTAAACTATTCCACTCTCATTTCTTCTTTGACATTCAGAGGACCGTGTATCGTGATATATTCTTATAATAAAAGCCATCGATATGCACTATTTCTCAAATTTATTTTGATAAAGAACTCTACATATTTCCGACAGATCTACTGCCCATCAACAGGTGTCTCAACACTATTCACAGCAATAGGTATTTGTAAGACTAATTATGTTGACTGTCTGCTAGCGAGGTCGGGCCCATCCTGACCTCCTAGCAGACAGTCAACATAAAAGCCTGACAAATACCTATTGCTGTGTATACAGTGTTGAGACTCTTGTTGATGGGCAGTAAATCTGTCGGAAATATGTAGAGTTCTTTATCAAAATAAATTTGAGAAATAGTGCATATCGATGTTTTTTTTATTAGAAGATCTCAGCTCTTCCTTTGTGTCTTACACTCTTGTCCCAGTTTGAAGTATGAAAATAAATATGAACTGGGTCAATTTTTGATTAATCTAGAGACTTGCCTCGCATGAGGAAAATCTGCTGAACTAGAAAGCGTGTTAAGAAAACTTGTACTTAACAGTATAACAAGTAAAGTGTTTCTTAAATACATGACGGGGAATTTTAAAGAAGGCGAGGTGTGAAATTAATGCAAAATGACTATTTTTCTCGAATAAATTCGGTAACACTCTCAAACTTGTTTGATGTCAGTACTGCTACATTTAAATTTCTCAAAATTCATCCGTACTTATTAAACCACACGCTGCATACACATATACATCCGGCAGGGGTCACCATTTCAACCATGTTGAAGTTTATTTCCAACAAAAGAATTATGTAATCCTACTTCTAATTTTGTAGAGAATAATTTTTTTCGTGAGGTTGTGTAATTCAATCGCCGCCTTGTAACAAGACGCTATTGGCCACAGATTCGTTCCTTTGTTATAGCGAAGAAAAATTGTGCCGCAGGTGGGAATACGGTCTTTGCCTTTCAGCCCGCTGCTAGTCATCTTTCTTTCTGGGTAAAAAACGAAGGATATTTCTAAGGCTAAAAATTTAGGAAATTTTCGCTTGCCGTAACGTTGCTGGTGCCTTCCTTCTGTTATTGTACCTACTATTCTGTTGTTTATGTTCGTGAATGATTCCAGTGTACTTTAAAAGCAATAAATATTTTATATTGTTTATGTGTGGGATGAATCTTTGTTTTCATATCGTCAAATATTTCTCCGGCCTGTCCAGGTCTGCATTTTGTGTGTGTGTGTAGATCTTCTATTCGTTGAGATTATGTGTTTAGTGTACTTTTATCTTACAGGGCAAGTATTTTCTTTTTTGTGCTTCTTTCACAAACGGGGAGATATCGCGTTTCTTTTACGTATCTCGTAAACGAGGAGAAACTTTGTTTCTTGTAATTATCTCGTCAAGGCCGATCTTCATAGTGTCTGCTGCCGCGAGTTTTGGATCGTCAGATGTTTCCAAGGCTGTAGTACGCGGTAACGCTAAGAGAGAGTTCGGGCCTCGTTGAAAATAAATGTTGGGTCCCAAGTAAGGGCGGACCGGCTAAAAATCTTTACGTTAAACCAGAAAGACTGTCAGTTGCAGAGCGTCTTGTGTTTGGTATGAGAGGTTTAATTTGCACAATCGACAATTAACGATACTAACGAAAAAGACAAAAACGTAAGAAATATGTACAGGCTCCGGGCCCCATTCCGGACTGCCGGGTCCCAATAATTTATAGGGGCTTGCCCCTGTCTCCTAGGCACTGTTAGTCTGTACCTCGCAGGGAACAGTCTGTTTATAATGACCAATCACATGCATGCACGTAGCTCCTCGTTTTGCGTCTATGTAATTTTGTTTGTCAGTTTCTGACAGCTAATTTAATATGGCAAAAAGTTTTAGTAAAAATCCCAAATACGACGTTTCACCGATATTCTTATGGCAGCGTCACAGTGTTTCGTGCGAGCAGTCTGAAGGAGGGACGGACGCACGCAGAAACATTACAATGTCAGTAGTCTGTATTCGCTTTGCGATGGTGCCTAACAATGTCGGTTTGTTTGCAATTTCGGTCTTTCCTCGACAGCGAGGCAAAACCTTATTTCACCTGGGAATCCAATTTTATCTCTTCAACCGTGGCCAGTCGTTTACTTTCTGAGACACACATGAATATTCTTCAAAGGTTTAAATAAACTCAAACTTTCGCGTTTAGTGTTTATGTGTTCCGTTATAGTACATTACTTCTGCATTGAGTCAAATACACTGGGGACAGGAGGAATAGAAAACCAGCCTCGAATATTGCATATGAACTTTCCCACCCGAGAAAGCTGTTCGGGTATTTGAAGTCCATGTTACTTAAAGAAAGATAGTTCTGTGTTCAGGTCTACATACGTAGTAGCCCATCACTTTTCTTGTTAGTTTTCGAGGAAAGAATGCTCACCAAGTTCTGCCTGTGAACCTAAAACACACTCATACATTCGCCACTAGTACTTCCACCTTTTCTCTTTCCATCTAGAAACAAGAGCCCCAGAGAATGGAAGAGGACAACGTGGCTTGAATTTGTGAAAACTTAGCTGGAAGGCATGAGGCATCAGGACTGTGTATATGTGCGCACTACGGGTTACAATGAGCTTTGATCCCATTCGTACACTGCCTTCCGCCCTGGGCTGCATGCTTACAGTGCTCTGTCGGCCAGGGCTTGCCGGTCCGGATAAAGAATAGCTGTGTTCTGGGCTGGGTCCTGCCATCAACACCGGATCTAATGAATCAATACGATTATCGCCTTAGCCAACACACAAGATAAAGGCAGACGGACGATACAGAGAGGGTTGGGGTGAGAGGAGTTGAGAGCAATCAAAAGGCACACGGCCAAAATGAGCTTTTCTCTTCCTAACCCAGAACAAGTCGCTTCCTCACTGTTTCCATTATTTTGGTTGTTCCAAATTGGACTTCTGTACAATGCAGTGGTTATATTTTTGAAAAGATCTTGTTGCTTTCCTCGCAGCTACGGCTCTGTTGAATTCAGCGCTTATTTTCATTACACTGTAACATAGCTGTATATACGTCACACAAGCATGAAGTTGGTTGCAATTTGTATGTACAATATTTCGTTTATAGCGTTAGATGTAGCAGTAAGTTATAATACAGTCCTCACAGAAAGGAATTATCTGTTATCGTTCTGTTGTTTGCATATGAACAGTGTCGAATTCGGTGCTGCAAAAATACACATACTTTTGTTTGTGTCTGTAAGAAATTTTAATTCACTCGAAAAAAATTTGAATTAATTAATGATATCAAGAATGGTTATATGCATAAACATTGTGCTTGAAGGCACTAGAAGGACGGTTTAATTTACAGTATAATGAATTACTAACCTCAACACAAGTCATGTTACGCCTGCCTCTACATTTATAATAATAATAATAATAATAATAATATTTATTTACTGAAATTGGGTTGTCACCCGGTGGCAGTGGTCATTTTACATGTAAACAAAACATGAAATTGGTTATTACTAAATTTAAGTTGGGAGGGCTACATGAGAAGCATGTAGTGGCAACTTGGAATCTTGGGAACCATCTCAGCATTTGTTTTTAGGCACAGGGAAACCAAGAAAAACCTGTTTCGAGATGGCCGGTCGCATGACCTTCCGAATACTGAGTTCTAGTCAGTAGTCCGGCATCTAAAGTAAAAAAAATCAATGCCCACACAGTATAAAAAATACACACAAGGCAACTACAACAACACACACAAGACAACTACAACAACACACAAAACAACTAAAACAAAACACACAAGACAACTACAACACACACAAGACAACTACAACAACACACACAAGAAAACTACAACAAATCACACAAGACAACTACAACAATACACACAAGACAACTACAATAATACACACGGCCAACCAACAACAACTACACAAAAGATTATTTGATGAATTGGAGGGAGAGTTATTAGTGAGATTAATCTAACCTAATAAACAAAGAAATGCTAAACAAAAATTAAATGACTTCGATTTCCTTGAAATGTTACGTTTTATTGTTCACCATCTTTGCATAATATGGGTTCCTGCATGTTCTGAAGAGATTGTATTGTTCATATATCTGAGAGATTTGAACAGTTGCTTGTCCCTAATTGTAAGTGTTAAAGCCTATTGCATATAGATGTAGAGGTACGGATGCGTTCATCAGATGATGAAATTATCTTCCTATTTTTCAATGTCTAACTACAGTTCCTTGTTGATAAATCTACGTTAGATTATTGAAAACAACGTATTCATTTATTACTGTGAAGCTTTCCGGTATATTCCTATACTAAATCTTACCAGTTATTTCTTCCTTGTGTTGGATTACTAGCTTCTAATTTCAGAAGTAACATTGCCCTCAGTTACGAGTTTCGTTTCTTTGCCTTCTCAGTTCGAGTATTTCGTTTATCATTTCCGTCTCAGTTTTTATACAACTGTTATATTGTTTACGTGAAATGTAAAACTTAATTACGTGAAATTAAAACCTAATAAAATGACTTTAGTGTTCTGTGTCCATAAACGACCATCTAAACTTTAATTTTTATTACACGGGGCACGTTTAAATTAAGACTGAAATATTTAGACATCCAACTGGAAATGTCAACTCGAAAACCCTCAATTTGACGCTTACTTTGCTACTGACTCCAGTTCGTTTCTCTGTAAATTGGGTAGAATGTACCTCTGTTTCTATCTCAAAATATATTCTTGGGCAGAAAGTTTCTCTGCGAGACTAACACTTGTAACGGCGTGAGGAGTTTTGGCGTAAGTAGGGGAGGGACCTACAATGTTAATATTTAGTAGTTAAGTTTTGTGAATGGCCTTCCGAGATCACCAGATCTCACACTCACGGCGTCTTCCTGTCGGAGGGTATTTTTAGGACAATTTCTTGCCGACGGTAATAGAAAATCGCAGGAGGAATGTGCAAAAATTGACCACAAGTTGAGCATTGTTTTGACATTGATTGAATGCCCGCACTGAACTTTGTTAGCACTTTGTAACCCTTGCCGATCTGATTTTTCTGGCGATAATACAAGCCTATAAGCGTAATGTCATGAAATCTCACACTGAATACTCTAAAGACGTCATTATTCAAACCTGAATCCTGGTCTTTCGTGGGTGACGGTCAGCACTTTCGCTATTCATTTACCTCTCTAAGGAAATGAATAAATGTGATTTTGATCATACGTAAATTCTGTGTTCATTCTTCTCCACATTTTGTCTATATTCGGCACTGGGTTTATTTTCGTTTCAAACCGCCGATAATATTTGTCATAAATTTTGTTTTTAAAATAGTAGTTCATTTTAAGGGGTTTATTTCATTTGTGCACTCAATAAGCAAGCTGTAAAGAGATTCCAAGAAAATGTAAATTTAGTCACAAGGGTTCCGTAAATATAAAGATTTTTAAGACCGCTGTTGTACGAATATTATTGTTGTGTGTCTCAAAACTACGGACACAATTTAATGAATTAATTGTACTGCCATCAACATTCAGCACACGTGGAAACCCTTTCTAACTACATTGCAGTCTCCCAACTCGGAAAGGAAATTTTGGTGTTCTCCTCTGGTGTATGCTTGAAATGCCGTGTTTACTGTAAGTACCGGCTGTTTTAGGTTTCATATATATTCCACATTTTGCCTACGAAGTGTGTTTGGAGGTTTAGATTTGGATATTTGTCTCTGTATTTGAGACGTGGTTTATTTTCCGTGATTCAGAAAACGAATATTTATATACTATTGATTAATTTAATGTATAAAATGGTTGATAGGGATTTATTTCTGATCGAATAAATTATAGGATACGTTGCTTCGGATGGTAGGGAAATATATTTGCCCGAAAATTTCTGTATTCCTGTCGCTACTCAAACTAGACGCTCGAGTCGTTCGCTCTGCTCTATGACGCCGTGTACATTCCTAAATATAGAAGACGAATTCTTTACAAGTGTGCGATAGTGACACAAATCACTGTTTCGCCCTACACAAAATATCCCTGCGTTATATAATATGCATTCTTTTACTAAATATTTATATAGTTGGAACAATCCCGTACCCAAATCTTTGCTTACACAATTTCCCCTGCTGTGTTCCATAGAGACTCTTCCTCATTCTGATTACACGTAATTTTAAAATCCATTTTAACAATGATTTGTTCGTTATATCTACGTGTTTCAAGTGGTCACTTACCTTCGAATTTCCTGACCAAAATTCTGCAGGAACCTCTCAACCCATTCTCATCTCTTTCCTTGATTTTATCACACCAACATATTTAAGATTACAAATTACTTAGCTTCTTCTTATGTTAGTTTATTAAACCTCCCTGTTACTTCTTCTTAGACTCGATTGTTCCCTGAGCTTCCTGTTTTCATAATTACACCTAATCTGTCTGAATGTCTTGTAATTTTAAATATAGTCACTGCTATAGTTAATCATAATTCAGAAGTGACACTACCCAAACTGTTTCGTAAAAGCTCACAAATTAATTTGCACTTAAATCATATCTTAAGGATAGCTCCGTCTGTATAGAAACTGGGCCTGGCGACCTGACATCATAATTCGGTTCCCAGCACAACTAGTATTTTTGCTTTCTCCAAAATTTCTTCACTGGATTGGGGGCCTTCCCATTTTCCTTTTTGACGAGTGACGGTGCTCTTACAGCAGGAGGATAGAGGCTGAGACGTGAAGTTACGCACGTAACTTTATGCAGCGCCGGGGTTAAGAGCACGTGGATCTAGACCTCCTGTCATACACGTTCATGACATTCACAGAGTCGACGTTACCCATATTAACCAGAATTAAAATGACTGTTGTATATTTCAGATATCGTAACGATATTAACTCTAATGCTGATAAGTTAAAGTAGACATTGTTTAATGCATATTTAGAATAAAGGTTAATGTAGCCTGTTAGAGATGCATCGAAAATATTAAGTAGTCGTTGCAACAATATTGTCTCTGCTGTTCGTTGTGGTCTTTCGAAACGGATGGAGTCTAATCTCACGTGTCGGAAGGTAATGGGATAAGTTTTTGCTCTGTTAAGAGAGCTACTCACCCTAGAATATCCTCGAACAAACTCTCTCACTCGGCGTAACGAAGGAGATGGGTACATTTTGGTTTCTTGATTGTTCTCAAGTTTTCGAACGGAAAGTTATGAAGTTTGATAGAAGTATCGCATACAACGTCGCAAGAAACGCCACCTGGTGTGGCGACGTAACTGTGGCGTTGGATTCGGAAACGATTATAACATTTATTAAGAATAATTGTCAAGTTTAAATGAAAAAACTTTCTTCCTTCGAAATATAGTTTATTCTTCGCTGTAAAAAGAAGCCGGGATAGCTCAGTATAGAGATTTGGCAACGCGCTGGGCATCAGCGTGATCGTGGTTTTATTCCCGTCATGATAAAGAGATTACACCTTCTACAAAACACCCATAACGGCAATGAGGGCCAGACAGCTTCTTATTCAATGCATTCTGGGGATGGGTTTAGGGGGCTCTATCCCTTCGTGAATGGAGTTTGGGTCGTGAAGCTGAGAGGTCACCTATCTATTTCGGAGATTAGGAATGAACGGAGTTATGCCTATATTCCTCCATATTCCTTTAAATTAAGCAGAGAGACAACTGTACTTTACCATCATTATTGTTGCACCGTGCATTTCGTAGAATCGCCTTAACTATCGACCAACAAATGCACTTATATAAAATTTCACATTAAAACACTTAAAATCGCTCGGACACGTTTCGATCCTAAGGTCATCCTCAGGGAGCTGCGTTGTTCCTTGCTAAAGTCATTTTAAAAACATTCACAAAAAGGATTATTTTGTGATTTTTTTTAAAATGACTTTAGCAAGGAACAACGTACCTCCCTGAGCATGATCTTAGGATCGAAACATGTCGGAACGATTTTAAGTGTTTTAATGTGAAATTTTATGTAAGTGCATTTGTTGGTTGATAATTAAGGTACATTACATTTAACTAGAGGATGTAAAAAGTTGCATTTTAGTGTAAACGCCCACAAAAAGCACACATTTAAATGTTTTGGAATGTAATGTTTTGGCAAATTTAATATTACACATCTTCCGTGCAACTACATTGCATTTACAAAATTTCAATACCAACTTGTTGTACAACACTTGTTTATTGTTAGATAATTCTGCGACATGTTTCGGCCTGACTTATGGGCCATCTTCGGAGAGGCTTATATGACATACGCAGCATATGACATAGAATACTCCCTGAATGTGGTCAATAAATCAAGCCGAAGCATTTCGGAGAATTAAAAAATAATCCCTGTTTTGAAAATCGAAGTCTCCGTTTATAAGCATGTATCAACTTCAAGGCCACGAAACGGAATAACATCTAATTTCATATTTGATAGTCAAAAAGTTTTTTATTGGTATTTTGGTTTTGCTTAAATTCGGACACAAGTAAATGATACGAAAACATGTATAGTTTTCGTGTTGATCGTCTGCGTAAATTTTAAATTATTGTAGGAAAATTGTTTCAAACGGAGGTTCCAGTGAAGAAATGACACATTTTGGGTCATATAATTTCTTTCGTGACGTATAAGATATTCAAAATAACAAAATAGACGCTTTGCCTACATTTTTTAAGTTGTGTCTTAAAGAATGGTCTTAGGCTACACATCATCCTTATTGGGGAATAAAGAAATTTTTTTTTTGCATTGAGGTTAGTTTAGAAAAATCTCTGGCACTCAAAGTTCCAAGGCTTTTGGAATGTTACACCTTGTCGTCCTTGGACGCTTTGTCCTGAGAAGTGGGCGCTATAACTTTTCGAAATTTTTACAACTATTTGCGTTAGACCTGACGTAATATCTCAGGAGATTTACTGTTCAAAAACAGCGCTGTCAGGACCTGAAATCTTGCCACATGATGTTTCAAGCTGTTGGCATTGCTGCTTTGTAACATAACGAAATAATGCCCACGTAGGTCACATGTAGCCATTTTATTACGCGTAATAACAAAGAATAATAAATCTTCAATTTTTTATTGAGTATAGTAATTAGTGTCGAGTTTCCTCCAGTCTGATCATGTAGGCACTGAGAGTGAAGAGTTGCTTGTAAAATTAATATTCTTTACCGGAAGGGTTCGTAGTATTCTTAATTACTTTTTTTTTGTTTTTGTTTTTCTGAATTCAGGTAGGATGTATTTTGTGTGTGAAGGTTGGAAAATACTTAAAATCTGCATGTTTGTTAGTGTTTTGCTTGAAATAATCAGTTTTACGCTATTCATGACATATCTAACAAGTAGCTCTCACGAACTGAAACAAACCAATTAGACACCGCAACACACTCCCCTGTGTATAGTTGCCCAGCTTGTTATGACAGTATGTCCATCTACGGTGTTATCTCGAGAGTTATTGACGCAGGCCAAAAATATTATTCTGTTAACCTGACGAGATCTGTGCGTTTGTCACGTGACTCGGTTGTTTTTTTACGAACTGTCAAGAGGCTGTTCGTTGACATGTACGCCTAGCAATCTCTGTTGTAATTTGACGATATGAAACCACATAACTTGCTGTCATCCCATAACTGTATGCGTTGCAAACCCTCTGTAACTTGACAACGAGGCTGTTCATCAGTGTTGTCCCTCGGATAGGCAAATAAGGGCGACAAGGACGCTTCAGCATCACAGAAGAAAGTCTGTGGTATTAAGCCCTAAACGTTAATATGTGTACCATCAGGCTTTTGAAAAAACGCATTGCATTTGGATCATAGTTCTTCGCTTTTCCCATGTGATCCTCAAAATAAACTTCATTTATCTCCCAACTAGCCACCTACCTGTCATAAGAAATGTCAATGTAATACACCCGTATGTGCGGAATCTCTCATCGGTCTTGCATTTTTCTTAGAGAATACCGAATGGCAATTTTAACTATCGTATTGCTGCCATAATTATCTCAATGGCAAGACCTTTTTCCGGCCTTGAGTCTACCCATCAGTGAACAGGGTCTGTCTCAAACCCAACTTCAGGCATTTCAACCAACGTGTGTCGTCATTTCAACCATGATAGCCAGAGTGTGAAAGTGTGACAGTGTGACTCACTCGCTATTCCACTCACACCCAACACATTACACCTGCATAAGTCGAAGAAATTTGACTTTTTCTATCGCAAGAACGCTGCTTTCCATGCGGTACGAACCGATTCTTTATGTATAATGGAAACGTTTTTGGCCTTCATTATATATATATATATACAAACACACAGATATATACACATACACACAGATATATATATGTATATATATACACACAGATATATATATTTATATTTATATATATATACATATACACTTCGGCCGATCTGCGTGTTAGTACTGACAGTCGCTTTAACACTAGAATGGATATGTGACCGCAGCAACAATTTTTAACGACGCAATATAACTGACAGGATTGTGAGGTCAGAGTTCGATTTCCAGTAGAGACTTGGCTATTTCTCTTCGCCAATGCATCCAGAGAACCTCTGGAACCCTGCCAGCCTTCTTTACACTGTTCAGAAGCGACTGCTTAGCTTGGAGTAATGCAGCATGGACAGGAATCAGCCATCTAGTCCATACTAAGTGGAAGTTTACCTCCAGTCGGCAAACACTTGTTATACCAGTCTGGCACGTTGAATCGCATCACGCTGCCGGCACAGCTGTCTAGTTACTTCGCATTCCTTGGGGGTGCGGGTTGCCGTTTGCAGTACAAATTTCTTGGAATGGCATTAGTTCATTGTTATCTGAAGAATTTGTAAAAGACTGTATGTAGTTTTCCAGTAGCTCGATTTATTTATCGATTTTTATGCGTAACTAACTACAGTGTGGCACAGAAAATATTACGACTACCTATACATGTTGTTTCACACTGTTCCTGCATATTTCTTAGTGATACAAAACCCATTGATGATATAAGACTTTCTTTTGTGTATATTATAGTTTTAGACTTGCATAAGAACAGTAACTACTTTCAGATTACATCATCATAATCCATATTATGTATAATTTATCCATATAAGAAAATAAATATTGTTGTCATAGCAAAACATAAATTAGATACTTAATGGGATTTTTTAATGAAATTTGAAAAGAAAATGTCTGCACTTGTATTTAGTGTAGGAAAATTTTAGGTATGTGTTTTATATTACTTTGCACGCCACACTGGGCTTGTTGATAAAATACATTCACAAGGTTCTTGTTGCAAATTTGGCGATAACTTTAGATGTTATATGGAATGGTGTTATATTAGTATCCTCTCACAACAAGTTTCCTCAAATATGTATTGTATTTCCGAAGTAGGGCTGTTTCTTTTGTCACGTAAAATTGCAGTATGATAATATAGTTAAAGAGAAATCGTTAGTTCAACGTGACTTTCTCGTAAAATGGCAGCCACATTACAACATTACAAATTACAATTTAAAATTGCTGATAAGTTTCAGGGTAGACATTTCAAAATTAAATTGCATTCAGTTCTCATCAATGTAATCAGAGATGATGGGTCAGAGCAGTCTGCACCGTATGAATTCGTTTTGGCTTCTTTTCAAAAAATGTACATTTAAGTTCGGCTTTGTTTTCTACTTTTTGGAACATGGAAAAATTATTAACGTTTGCCCATCAGTCTGTCTAAAGATGACAAGGAGCTGCATGTTCCAAGTTTAAACAACAAACTACTGTCTGTTAATAAGATGAAAGCCGGATTGATGAATAAGTGACATACTGAGGTAAGTTACGGGAATGGCTCTACATGTCGGAACTGAGTTCATGGAAGCCTGAACTTGTGATCAGTTACCTCAAAGGGGTACTGCACTTCTGTAGACTATTTAGGTCTCTTAGCTGGTACCTTGTACAGAGAGCTGCTATATATGCAGTGAAACCGAAAAATCACAATAACATTTAAGCTTTCATAAAACACAATAACGAAAGGCAAAAATAGCCTGTATTTTGCTAAGAAGTCTTTAGCACTGGATTTTATCTCTACTCATTTAAATTCAATTGACACCCTCGTAGCTTGTTTCTAACAAATATTTAATTTCACATCATAACCCAACTTAGTACATTTCTTCTTCTACTTCTTCTTCTTCTTCTTCTTCTTCTCCTCCTTCTTCTTCTTCTTCTTCTTCCATTGGCACTACAGTCCACTGTGCGCTTTGGCCTGTCGAACAATGTCCTTCCATTTTTTCTTATCCGCCACCAACTCTCTCCTTTTTCTCACTCCCAGCACTTGAAGATCTCTTTCTACTTCCCCTTTACATCTTTTCCTGGGTCTTCCCCTTCTTTTCGTCCCTTCCAGTTCTTGAGTGTAGATATTTTTGGGCATCCTATCCTCCTCCATTCTCTCTAGGTGACCTACCCAGCTTATCCTTTACCCTTTCATCCATTTCACAATATTTTCTCCTTTGCTCATCTCTTCTAATTCTCGATTCAACGTGCAAACATTTGGCCCAGAATTTCTTCTCGTTTTATATCTTAATAATATTAAATTAAAGTCTACAGACTACACTTTTGTGCGTTATTTTTTGGTTTGAAACTTGGTCTATCATATTAAAGGGAAAATGTTGCAAGTTGAGCGTCTTGTTACTATTCGACTGACCAAATCGAGGAGAGTGAGGTGGATAGAGCACGTGAAACCTACAGCGGAGAAAAGAATTGCGTGAAGGGTTTTAGTGGGCCTTCTGAACTGAAGACAGTACTGGAAAATGTAGGTGTAGATGGGAAGGATAATAGCAAAATGGATCTTAAATAGGATTGGAGGTCGTGGACTGTATTGACCTGGCTCAGCTTAGGGACATGCGATGGGCTGATGTGAACACGGTAATGAACCTTCGGGTTTCATAAAATGTGAGGAATTTCTTGACTAGCTGAGAAACTGACATCTTCTGAAGAAGGCCTCTGCTGTGAAGTATGCGTGATTTCTTCAGTTAATTAGCTGTAGTTCTGCGTCTAAACTCCTCAGATGGTATACCCTTCAGGGATTTACGAGTAAATTTTGTGTGCTTATCATTTATTTATCTGTGCTACATGTCCCGTCACCTCGTGCCTTTCTATTTAATGATTTAATACTAGCAGGTGACGAGTGGGGACCGCCGTAGCACAGTGGTTAATGCGCTCTGCTACAAATCGGAAGGTCGCTGGTTCGATTCCAGATGGTGTCATTGGAATTTTTCATTGACATAATCGTTCCGATCGCACTATGGCCCTGGTGGCGTCTCAGTCTCTAACAGAAATGAGTACCAGGAGCATTTCCTGGGCGGCCAGTGCTTAAGGCTGACAACCTTACCACCATCCTGTGCCGTTGTCATGTAATCTGAGAACCTTAATTTCCTGGAAGCCTCTGGGCTATTCCAGGCCTGTAACGGGACTGCTTTACCTCTTAACTTTAGGTGATGAGTGAAAATGACGATACTGCTTATATTTAAGGCATAATTTTCTCTATCATATTATTCCCACTGCCCGTGGTCCATACATCTCATAACGCCAGTTTGATCCGATTTTTTCTTCGAGATAAAGTTTTGCGCCTGTTTTTCCTATCGTTAGTACAACCTCTGGCAGCATCAATGTGCGTAGGACAAAAATTGAATTTAACAAAAAGAATTTAATAACCAGTAAATGTACAGGGTGCTGCGTTATTCATGCTGTTCTGGACTGTCTTTCTGAATGTGATATTACAATATCACACAATATCCCTCTGTGAGACGCAGCACACAGCCGATATTATTGCTTTCAGACGCTTTCTGATCACCCTTCACTTTTCATTTATACCTTGTAGTTCTGATCTTGTCAAAGCGTGTGCTTGAGTTTCCTGCGAATCTCAGAACAAAGACAGATTTTATTTATATATGAGATTAACTGATTCGTTTTAAAATGGGGCGAAGAGGGTTTACTGTGCGATTCGGAATGAACTCTTAAACATGAATCAGATTAATTTTATTCTTAATTTGTGTCAACACGTTTGTGTTAATAAAACACGTAACAATAAAAGTCTATACACAGTAATCTAAACAGCTAATTGTTTCGGCTGTTCGAGGCAACCGTCAAGTTTTTGCTGTTGAATGTACAACTATAGCCATAGGATTTCTTTTTTCTATATATTTCTGAAACGTGAAGCCTGATGATTTTTGTCCCTACAGCCGAAATATGTTGCTTTTTAGATTACCATAACAAATTCTTGTGTGTGTGGACTGATTGTTTTATTGTTACTTATTGATTTTTGTCCTAATGTTTTCTTCATGTACATGCTACTACTCCCAGAAGGACAAAAAGGCCAGGGTCTCTGAATCTTTTGGAAATTTGGAAGTATTTATTACAGAGTAATTGAAGCATTTTTGGTTCTCTTGAGTTAAATTTTTAAGGCGTATCATCATTTTAACTTGAAGTTCAGAATGAAAAGAACTTGGTTTATAGCAGGTGTTTAAGTATAGGGATGTAACTTTGTTAAAACTTGGGCTGTTCCACACTATCGTGTTACCTCGAAGTTCGTGGGAATCTTGACATTGCAGTGCAATACTATAATTTATAAAATGGTTGTCAAAAAGCTGAAAACCTAAGTTCATTTGCGAGTTTGTAGGTGCGAATGTTATGAAAGTTGTCAATTTTTGTAAAATCTGAACCAAAAGATTGTGCAAATTACACCTTTAAAATGCTAAATTTAATGATTTGTAGACGTAGACAGGAATTCAAATGCAGCAATATATTGTTTGTTAAATTTAATATGGCTTTTACAATCTAGTTTATCTACTCAATGTGCTGTTTTTCATCCGCAACACATTCTGAGTTAATGTAGAAATATCTGAGTCGCACTTTACACATCTGGTCCGGTATTCAGTGCTTCTGTCCAGTGTATTTATTGTGCAAACTTATTGTTATTTTGTATTATTTCCACCATACCGTTAATATCCCTATATTTGTAAATGGAATTCATTATATGAAATGCGTAGCTTGATGTATCTCTACATTTAATACGAGGGCGATTCAATAAGTAAGTTACAAATCGTGTTTGAACCGAACAGAATGTAGATAATGACATACAAACAACATCTATTTTTTAACATAATCTCCATACAAATTTCAACACTTGTCCCACCGTTTCACAAGTCCCTGGAAACCTGCGGCGTAAAATTCTTTTGGTTGCTGTCGGAACCACGCGCGCACTTCTCTTTCAACCGCATAATCGTCGGGAAAGCAGGAAATGTATCATGTTGTAAGCCTGGCCACGTGAAAAGCCAATAGCGTTTGCTACAGAACCGACGGTAACCCTCCTCTCTGCTCGGATGATGTCTTCGACGCGCTGCAACGTTTTCGGCGTGGCGATCTCCACCGGCCGACCGGCTCGATGTTCGTCTTCGATACTTGTCAACCTTTTCCGAGAACTTCTGCACCCAATTATGGACTGCCTGACGTGACAGGCAATGTTAACCGTACATGGGCAGCATTTCTTTGTGGATATCCTTTGCTTCCATTTTTTTTTGCCCACAAAAATCGCACAACGCCACGCTGCTCTATCGTGGTACATGTACTCAGGGGCGCCGTCATCTTGTAACAGCTGCTACGTCTGTACAGTCATGCGCATACCGATCGTTGTGCGTCACAATAAAACTAGATAGTGCTGCTATCTAGTGGCGACAGTTTCCCGCACTTAATTCAAAAACGTAGGTCGCAACTTGGATTTGTAACTTTCTTATTGAATTACCCTCGTAGTTTCTGCGTATTCTTTATAATTTGTACCTGGAACCAACTCCAAGCTTTACCTTCATACCGAAATGGAGAGACCCGGAATTTTACTCAACAAATGTGTATATATGTATGTATGTGTGCATATATATGTACGTATGTATATATATATATTTCACTGTTCACAAAATTTATTTGGTTTCTAGATTTTATGTTCTCTGTGTTTCCGGAAAGCATTACTGTTTCTGGATCCTATTTGCATAATTATGTCTGAATATTTTGGTTAAGAATGTCGTCTCTGTATGGTTTTGTGTAAAGATGGTCCACTTCTTTTTTAGAGCTTTATCAATTTTTTAATTATATATTTAGTATGGGATCTGGGAATAACTTTCTTTGCAGCTGCCGGATAAATTTTAATTATAAAATTGATTCCGGTTTAATGAACGTGACTTACTGTAATTTCTGTAACTAATTTTCCTTAGTTGATACGGTAAGTTTCAGTTATTTTAGTAAGATATCTTATGGCTGTCATTTAACGTTGTGGAGTGTGGCATTATGATCCTGGTATTTATTAGTTGAGACTAATAATGTATTGTAAATTGTTATTTATTATGTGTACCTCTAAGAATTAATTTTGACGTTTTGCTGACCGTGCATCTCAGTATATTTATCTCAGTAATTAACCAACTTAATGCACAAAATGTTTGTTTAACAATAAGTTTATTTCATGCCTCTACATGTTTTGAGTACATGTGCTCATCATCGGGAGGTCAAAAGTGCATTTCACAGCCTCTGGTATCATCACACTGAAACAAGTGAGTGGTCTAAATTACTAAAATACAATTCTATAAATTTTACTACTATTTGCTCACATTTATAGAATTGTATTTTATTAATTTTAGATCACCCACTTGTTTCAGTGTGATGATATCAGAGGCTGTGTAATACAATTTAACCTCCTGATGATGAGCACATGTGCTCGAAATATGTAGAGGCAAGAAATGACCTTATTGTAAAAAAAATTTGTGCATCAAGTTGGTTAATTACTGAGATAAAAAAGTCTAAGAATTAATTTCTATTCCTTCATTTTCTCTAACTCCAAGTCCAGATTCGTACTGATATTAAGTCTTTGACATGTTGTAAATTGGTATGACGAATACGTGTTTCACGTATCTGGAATAGCTATAAATTTCTCCATTTCCTTAAGTTTTGCTGTGTTTAGTTATCTTTGAAGGCCCACAAAGCATCTGTTACAATTCCATTGTCAGATGTTCTTTTGTTCTGTCACATTGGCCACTGCAATAGGACAAGTTCTGATCTAATGCTTTTATACAATTTCTTGAAGCATTAACGTTTGATTATTATACTTTAAATTTATTAATCTCCACATTACACACATAGTTCCTCTGAAGATTTCAGTGTCTAAATTTTCGAAATATCGAAAAGGCATATTTAGGTATGGATAATTAAAATGATTTCTTGGACATCCTTAAATAAATGTATTGAATCCTATTTTTGCATGTCTGTGGTAACTCTCTAATTCCGTTTTTACATGGATTATGATCGCCAGGTGTGCAGGAGATTTTCACGAATTTGTAATCCTTCTGATGGTTCCTTCTTGTTGCGTATTTTTATCGGTGCATCCAATGTGGGGAATTGTGGATTTTTATTATGAAGCATCTGATCTTCTTCTTTAGGTACTGTGAATTTGCATTGCTTTCTGGTAAATGAGTGGGATTGTAATTGATGCTACCAAATAAAACTTATTGCAAACAAATATATACTTTTTATAACAAATTTAATTGTTATGATTTGGCAGTGGTTTCCTTTTATCCTCTTTTGTGATTGTTAAAATATATTCTGCCATCATTGTCTATATCTTAGCTATGAAATTATAATCTTCTGTGTCTCCTTTAGTGTTTTATGTATTCGTATTTGTTAGTAGCTTTGGGATTTAAGGAGCAGCGAACTGTAAATAATCTTGATCGTCTTCGTGGACACGTGTAATGGCTGCTCCTTTTTCTTATATCAACTGTGCTCTCCATTATTTTCGCCTGTAATAGAGGTCATATCGATGCTGGCGAATACCGATAAATTATGTGAATCGTAACATACAAAACATGTAATTGAATCATATTTATTAAAGGTAGAAAGCGAGATAAAATGAAGATCCATTTGTTGTAAGCAGTTTGTATGAAAAATGTTTTGGTCGTGGAGAGTGCTTAATTGAATTAAAAGAAAACTTTGTAGTTAAATGTTACAATGGGCTTGTATTGGATTGAATAAACATTAATGCCTACACGACTTAAGATATTTGTTAAATCGCAGTTCAGTAGGTGGACCATACGTCTAGGATGAACGTTTTTCTATTGTTATAGGTTAGAAAGACATATCATTGGTTGCTGATATGGCATCGGGTTAATAATAGGGTTTTTCTTTTATAAATCAATGGGTTTGTGTATTTCTGCTATTGTATTAAGCTTGTAGTACCGTAATACTGAACTGCTGGCAAGTATTAAGCTGTCAGTGGGATGTCAGTTTTAATCCCGATGAATCTAAATCATTCCGTTTACTAATCTGTTCATCATTAAATATTGTGGTTTAATTTAAATTTATAGGTTACAACTCGTTGTATATTAAGTTATATGTTTCCAAAGTACTTTATGAAAGCTTAGGGTTCTGTAATGCAACTAGCCGAACCCCCGCCCCGACAGTAACTTCAATGTTGTATCAAATATATCGTCACAACAACACCAGCTCTTATCTTTCCATTTTAGGCACACGTGAAAATGTTAGTTCTGTAATTACATCCGCTGCTATACAGGGTTTGGTGTTGGAAATAAGAAACCGTGTTTTAAAATGGGAACACTGCAAAGACTAAGCAAAATGTTGAATAAAGAGAGACCAACTTGATGTCACTTGCGTTATTATTTCTTTATTTACTGCTCAACATATTTCGGATTTTAATAAACCCATCCTCAGGAGCTTGCGTCTTATTTGTTGAGTTCTTTCATGGGTTGTATTGCTCTGGTTCAATGGGTTTTGGTGTTACGTTGTGGTTTGGCTGTGGTGGTGTGGTATCCGTATGCAGGGCTGAAGCACTAGTGTTTCGGCCTGCATACGGATACCACACCACCACAGTCAAACCACAACGTAACACCAACACTCATCGAACTAGAGCAATACAACCCATGAAATAGCTCAACAAATAAGTCGCAAGCTCGTGAGGATGGATGTATTAATATCCGAAACATATTGAGCATTAAATAAATAAATAATAAAGCAAGTGACATCAAGTTGATCTCTCTTTATTCCAAAATCAAGATGATGCACGGTTTAATAAACATAAGATAAGCAAAATGTGTTCAACACAATTCTCCTTACCGTACACTGAAAAATAAATCCAGCTGCGTACTCATATTCTAACTATTAAAATGTTTGACAAGTAAAAAAAAATACATGCTTACGTAAGCAATAAGAGACACATGTAAACTGATAAGTGCAAGGACATTTCATTTATTTTATTTTATGTTTTGCTGACCGTGCATTTAAGTATATTTATCTTGGTAATTAACCAACTTGATGCACAAAATTTTTGTTTTACAATAAGCTTATTTCGTAGTCTCTACATGTTTCAAGCACCATGTGCTCATCATCAGGAGGTCAAAATTGCATTACACAGCCTCTGGTATCATCACACCTATAGGTGGCCGTCACGTGCACAGGTTGAGAGAGAGACGGCCATCTATACGTGTGATGATACCAGAGGCTGCGTAATGCAATTTTGACCTCCTGATGATGAGCACATACGCTCGAAACATGTAAAGGCATTAAATAAACTGATTGTAAAACAAAACGTTTGTGCATCAAGTTGGTTAATTACAAAGATAAATTTCTTTTATGTCTTTATTACTCTTACAAAACCGAACCCAAGGTCTTTATTACCTTCAAGCTTTAAAAATTAATGACTTGGTCCTGGTGAAATGACGTCTGATTGGATATGAGGGTAAAGTGCGCAAGAAATAGTAACGTAATTTCCATAAGTTGCGATGGGGAAAAAGATGGAGCAGAGAGTCTAATATTTGTGATGGTAAAGAGTGTTGGACCAGCCGACTATGTGGACGTGCAAGGGACCACAATTAAGGACCTTTCGGAACTACCTCAAACAATTTTCCCGTTCAACAGACGTCACCTAAGCCGAATTATCTCTCAGGAGTCTGCTGCTTTTATCGCTAATCCTCAAAGAGCCCGGGGCTGAAAAGATAGGTTCAAACTCCCACTCTGTACGTTCGCACAGGGTGAAGTTCCAGGAGGGTTTTTTCTATCTCTGCGTGGTGTTCGTTTACATTATTCGCTATTAGAAAGAAAGATAATTGTATTTAAAGAAAAGGAGTATTAATTGCAGAAACATCTTTTCTTTGCCCTTTCTCACCCTGCTATTATTCTTGAATCATACCCTTCTTCGATTGTACAAGACTGGACAGATTATTTTGTGCGCCTGAAGACAAATGTAGAACCAACCATCGAGACCTGATGGTCTTAATAAGGTATGATGAAGGTTAAGATATAGAATGTCATTCTCAATGAGTGTGTTCCACTATCGTCACAAAACTCTCGAATGCAGCACAAAATCTACTTATTGCCTTGACACGGACCCTCTAAGAATCGAAAGCAAACGTACCCCTTTGCTTGCGAATTTCTTTCTAATCTAGTTACAGGGACGTTTGTAGTGAAATAAAAAATATTTTTACCAAATATTTCTTAAAATAATTTGTCTACGAACAAATCATTGTAACTAAAAGCACCTTCATATTTACACACATTGCTGAGTATTAAACGCCTTAGTGCGCTTGACGTTATAAATAACGACAACTAGCGAAGTGTATTACTAAACATCAAACGACGAATCTTGTTTCTACGTTTATTAAACAATCCTCCTGTGTTGGCTATGGAAATGTGCAATGTGGAGGCACGTTTTTGTCTTCTTGAGTGAGAGAGTTTTAGTCCTCGAGGGAACGCGGCGATAGTGGCGCTGCTGGAGGCAGCTGAGGGAAAAATGAGTTACAAGTTAACGTTGAGACGAGAAAAGAAAACAAGGTTAATGAATAGAGATTGTGTTAGAAGAAAGTGCAATGAAGGATATCAGCAAGAAATGTTACCGGGTAGGAATTTGGTAGAAATGAGTGCATTAAAAAGGAAAAATTGGGAATTGAAAGTGTGAAAATTTCCAGTTGGGCGTAGTTATGATTGAATCTCCACTATTTTGGCACAAGTTTCTCCTTTGTTATTTTATGTATAATACTTTTTGCAACAAACAATTTTGTATTTTGCCTTAGGGCCACACGCTTGGATCTACTTTGTGACGTCGCTTGCAGCTACTTAGGCGCTTCTGAGTAGTTTTATGAGTCATGCCCTCGACATGTCGCAAACAATTGCACTATTTTAATACTCATTTTCTCCTTCGGTCTGTCGTCTACGTGTTTCTTTTCAGAAAATACCGAATTGATTTTGGTTAAAACTGTTTCTGAAATGCACATTGAATTCCTGCACAGTGCAGACCATGATTACGTAAAGCTGAAAACGGAATTCACAATTTTTTAAAGCAGCTCTTTTTTAATTATTTTCACAGCGCGTAAAGAGAGGGCTAATATTCATCGACAATACACATATTCAGTTCGTACGTCACAAAGAACAGCGTGTTTCCTTCGGTCAGTTGGTTAATGCGGTGTAGGATTCGATGGCTGTTTATTGGTAGTTTTATGCTAAATGTACATTTACACTTTGCCGACATTATGTAAACTTGTTACTGTTATTCTAAGCGGTCCATAATCTAAACTCTAGGCTTTAAACGTTTCTACCTTTTCATCACGATGCAACTACATAGTTTGAGCTTCATATATTTCACTAACGTCGTAATAGCAGTCTTTAGATGCATCATCCCTGCTGTGTTTTATTTACAATTAAAAAAGGGTTCTTTAGAGTCAAAACACAACTATTTTAAGTTGTTATCTTCATTTAAGCTGACGACATGTTTCGGCCCTTGCAATGGTCATAAGTGACCTGAAGATGGCTTAATCTTTTAGAGCCGGAATTATTTTTTGAATTTTAGCACATTCTGTATATAAAATGTGAATAATACAGGAACCAAATACATTAGATTTATGAAACAAGTTGCATTTTGAAGAGGAGAAAACGGAGTGTATATACCGTGTTTAAAATATTCAATACATGTATTTGTTCAATAAATATATAAAATGCAATATTCAGAGGTTAGCGTTGCGGTACGACCACTATATTGGTCGTTAGACGTCAAAGGGTTAAATGAATGTAACAACATAAGATAGTTGTGTTTTGACTCAAAAGAACTCCTATTTAATTTTTAATAGTAGATTTTTATATTTACATTAGTTTGTTATCAGAGCCAGTGAAGTACACAATGTGCACAGAAACGTGTTAGGAAATGTTCTTGCCTATGACACCTTCGAATATTCTTTCGCATATTCGTTTATATATGTAATAACAATTTCAGGTAAAAGTAATTTAGAATTGTTAAGGACAGTATTTAATTTCTTATTTGAAATATCTCGATCAAACCTTGTGTCCCTAATTTAGAAATTTTCTAGATCAGTGTACATGGTGCACCTGGTAATGAGCCTAAACCAATGCAAGCATACGCCGAAGCCCTGAACGAGATTTGAGCCTGGGGCTAGTGGCTGTGTTGATGGTAGAAATAGATTCCAATATGCACTGGCAGTAACAATTTTGCTAGCCTATTTACCGTATGAATTATGTTTGATTTGCCAGAGAGCATTTCCTGGGGATAAAGATGGTCGGTGCGTAAGGCTGACAACCTTACCACCATCCTGTGCCGTTGTCATGAAATCTGGGAACCTTAACTTCCTGGAACTCTCTGGACCACTCCAGGCCTGCAAAGGGACTGCTTTACCTTTACCTTTTTACGCACAAGTCATTTTAGGCTCGTCACTACAAGGATATAGAAAAATTAACCGTCTTATGTAATTTGATGCCGTGCCGTCTGTTAGAAGTTAACTGACGTTTCGTAATAATACGTTTATGCAGATTCCAGTTGTATATAAAAGTAATATTCCGAATTACAGCCATGAGAACGATTTGAGTCTAGTAGAGGAAAAACTGGTTTGATTTAAACGGACTACAGTCTTGTGTGTATTATATAGCAGTAGGGGTAGTTTGAAACCAAATTCATCAAAACTTAAGAATCTGGTCCAAGCAACAGAAATACTTGCGAGCTCTGAAGCAGGTGGATCGATTCCCAAGATAATATCGTGGTGATGTGACACCAATTTTGATGGCGCCTAGGGATTTCTTGTTCTTCGAACGTGACTCCGCCGGGTGTACCACGCTCCAGATGGCGCACAAGTTTGGAAAGTTTCGTTGCTGTCTAGAAACTGGGAACTACAAAAGATCATCTCCTCCTGGACTAGTCTTGCAGTCGAAGGTGTGGAAGATAATGAGTGACTGGATGAGGAAATGGGTAAGCAATAATAACCTGGGTCTGAACCCACACACAGTATTAAGAACGTGTTTCGAAATTTGACATCTTAAAAGGGCGTGTCGTTACCCATTAAATTCAACTGCTGTGAGAAACGTTTAACGAGTATTACAAACATGTGATTATTACTGTCTTTTGCGAAGTGACGTCATGTATTTTTTTTAGATTGGTAGTAGTGTTTCGGAGTGAATTGCTGCATCCGTCTTGCGTTACAACAGTCCTCTGTTCTGTAGGTGAAGCAGGGAAATTTCCCGGGGAAGCGGTGATGCATTGATACGAAACTCTACGGCGCCATATATCCAAAACACTAATCTTCATTGATCACTGTTAGAACCTCATATATTACGCATTGAATGTTTCGTAACTCATTATTTAACTAGACAATAAAATACTTTGACATCTCCTTTCCACAGACAGTAGGTCTATAATAAGTATCTGCTTTTTACCGAAAATATGAGTCAAGAATATTGTCTGAAATTTTGGCCTTGTAGTAACAAAACAAAAGAAGGTGTATGTCTTTGTGACACCAATAATTCATCATAAAATGCAGACTAAGGACTGGTATTGTGGCATTATTTAGAATTATGACGCGTGTCCCTTCATATGAAATCAAAATTATCAAGGGAAAGGGATCCAACCATGGACATCTTCATACCCTTGTTGTGTGCCATGTTTTGTTGTCATTAATACTACTGTTATTCAGTTCTCTGTGAGGCAAGAACGTTGATACAAGAAACGGCTGAGCATCGAGGATATAATAAAACATATATTTCTGTTTTCTGTGTGAGTACGCAGCCATGAATGGTTGCTGCAACAGGATGATATATTATAAGATGTAACTTCGAATGTAACTACACACGTGTCCATCATGTGACTTGCAGCCATAATATCTGTGTTCACTGTGTGACATTTTTCGCCGTTTTTTCGTGGTTCGCGGTGATTCATGAACTCATTAAACTAATGGTTATTCAGTTATTGTTGTATTTTAAACATATTTGAAGAAACACACTTTTTGCTGCAGAAAATTTCAAACACATTTCATAAAAAATGAAACTATATTCCTTTCAGTTGTTCAATAACGTTGTATCACACACACACACACACACACACACACACAATACAGACACGCCAAAATAGCTCTTCTTTTTCTGGCAACAGCTTTAAAATTGACCATGCTTCTTTTCTATCTCTCTCTCTCTCTCTCTCTCTCCTTTAATGTGTGTCTCAGCAACGTAATCTTTCTTCTTCCATTTTGATTTACACACTTTAACTACGACAACCATGCTAAGTGCTGTCTGTCGTCTTCATCGGGTACCTCATCCAAGAGGTACCCGGTGAACACATCATATGTCGGCCTGCCGTAATTTTCAGTCACTACCCCACATCCGTTTGTATGTTTCGTTTCTTTATTCTTAGAGCAAACCACACGTTAATTTAATTCAGCGATTCTATCTGGTTCTCCGTTACACTGTATTGTTTGTGCCATGCTCAACACTTTCTTCTGCCTCAGCGCGTAACTCACAGAGAACACAACATTATTGTTACCATGGCAAACAGAGTGTGACTGATATCAGGCGTGTGACTCTCTTGCGGTGTTCTACCTATGGGACGATATAGTCATAGGCCTTGTTTTGCGCCCGTTTGCTTTACGTCTTTTTTGCTTTAACGCCTTTTGTTAATTTACACTTCTTAAGTTCGCGTTCTCTCATTTTCGGTTTAGCGCTCTTTGACTAGTTGCATACCATTAAGCAACCCCTTGTGTGGGATGGAATATTATTTTTACTTTACGCGCACATTTTCAGAAAAAAAATCTGTAGCCTAATAAGGTCGTCGTGTACCACGTTTTGGTTGAAAACAGATGTTGTGATTAAGGTAGCTTAAATACGGATTTGGCAAGAGGAGGGCCCTGTCCGTACTGACAGTACATAACAAAGACATTTAAACAAATCGCACTTATGCAGTCTAACATAACACTTTACTGTTTGTCAAGAAAGGAAAAGTGATGAATTCCTTGGAAAAGTTTTATATATATATATATATATATATATACTGAGAAAATTAGGAACAAACAAATCGACGAAGAATCTACAACAGGATCCCATAAAATCTACAATGTCTTCTTACAATTTGAGAACGATAGATATCAACCTTGATTACGGTGCCTGTCTCCCGAAACAGACATAGTCAAAGTTACAGCCCCAACTCTCCGCAGATAAACATCATTCCACCACCGCCTTGTAAATAAAATATGCCAGCATTCTATAAAGCAATAGTATCAGCAGAACATTCAACGTACAGATCTTATTATTTTGTTAGTTACTATGTTAAAAATTCTACCTTGGCCCGTAATTTACAACGGCGTTAAAAGAGGTATTTAATAAGAAACGGGAAATAATGTGTCACAAATTTTGATGTATTGTGACCGTGCATCTCAGTATATTTATCTCAGTAATTAACCAACTTGATGCACAAAATTTTTGTTTTACAATAACTTTATTTCATGCCTCTACATGTTTCGAGCACATGTGCTCATCATCAGGAGGTCAAAAGTGCATTACACAGCCTCTGGTATCATCAAACTGAAATAAGTGAGTTGTCTAAAATTACTAAAATACAATTCTATAAATTTTACTACTATTTGCTCATATTTATAGAATTGTATTTTAGTAATTTTAGACTACTCACTTGTTTCAGTGTGATGATACCAGAGGCTGTGTAATGCACTTTTGACCGCCTGATGATGAACACATGTACTCAAAACACGTAGAGGCATGAAATAAACTTACTGTAAAACAAACATTTTGTGCATCAAGTTGGTTAATTACTGAGATAAATATACTGAGATGCACGGTCAGCAAAACGTCAAAAATTCAGTGTGTTTTTTTAGTGAAAGACACAACGGGATAGATTCCATAAAGAATTAGGTAGTTGTTTATAACACGGAAATATCCTTTGTTTTTTCAGTTGAATATTAATAGTGAATAATTTGTAAGGTTCGGTACTTCCTCCCGCCTTCGGGATGCTGTGAATTGGGAAGCGATGCAAGAGTTACGTACATTTACGTAGACCGTAAAAACCCTTCATATGTCTTGTTGATAAAAAAGAAGGAATAAACCAAAACTAAACAGTCATTCTGACATTATGGTGTTAGAGAAGAATAAATACTTAACAAATGAATTCAAAGCCTGCCTGACCTTAGAACATTGTTTCATGGAAAGGGAAACTTTTAGATTCTTAGATTTCTTGTTTATCACAGAGAATTTCGCAAGCGGAATGGTTACCGTTCTAAGGAACAGTGTTGCTAGGTAGAGTATACGCGTGTTATGTGTACGTTACTTTGCATAATTCAGTTTTATTGCTAATTAAAATTGTAATTGTCTAGATATTTGAGCCAGCGTATTTGTACACTCTATATAAGTGCAGAACCACCCACGCCGAGTGTGTAATTTAATCTAGAGACAAATATTACGCCGTCCCACGCCTCACATTTGTTTGGGTGTGACCATACGTAGTTAGTTGTTTCGCCGTCTTCGTCGCTGACTTTGTACACGATACACGGGAACGAACTTGTACACGTGATGTCTGTGGTCAGTGACGGCGCAGAGGCTCATAAATCAACAGGAAATTAACTCTGATCGCAATTAAATTAAAAGAATTGCAATGAACACGATTCGTTCAGCTTAATTACACAATCGATTTTGACCACTGTGTCCAGACAGGAAAGATAGGAGGGTTGAGGCAGGAAATGAGGTCATTTCCTGCCTTGATTTTTATCCTTTACTTTCGAAATACTGTCTCGAGCAGGTATGAACCGAGCTGTCTGCTGAGTGCAGATACGGGCTGATCCTGATCGAGTAACGCGGCCTTACTGGCCCCCTCGGGACTGGACGCCCTACGCCCAATTAGATCCAAGTAGACTGTAGCTTCCTAAATAATTGGCCTGGTAAATTGTAGAGATCCAACCGCTTAGTCTAAACTTTGCCACTTTCCGAATAACACTGGGGAGTTCTGACGGTGAGACCAAGCCCAGGAACCATCCAGGAACCTTGTGACATTCAATCAAATTTTGTTTTGTGAAGACAAATGACCTTTGATTCTTTCTACAATATCAGATTAATTTCTCTAAGTTGGAAAATCAGAGAAGAAATAATATAATCTAAGTTGGAATGGAAAGTGTAATGATTTTATATCTATGATTAATACGTTAAATGACCATGTGTTGGACTCATATAATAAAACTAAAAACCAAAAGAGAGAACTGCAGAAAACTGGGAGTTAGCAGCTACTTTCTTCGAGAGCTGTACATGTAAACAAACTGGTAAATGAATACATGGTATATGCATCTGTATTTTGTGTGTTATGCAATATAAACTAACAAAATGCACCTTTTATAAAGTAATATGACCTTTTTAAATTTTTTATGACTTCTACACATTTCAAACTCTCGGGTTAATCTTCAGGAAAACGGTTGTATGCAGTTTTACTTACTACTACTACTACTACTACTCCATGGCTCTACAGTCCTGGTAGGACCTTGGCCGCCTTCACGACCATCTTCCAGTCGTCTCTTCTGTGTGCACGTATCCTCCAGTTTGTGACACCCATCCTCCTAAGGTCCTCCCTCAAGTCGTCCATCCACCTTAACCTTGGTCTTTCTACACTCCTACTTTGTATACAGTTGTGGCGTACTATACTTTACGAGCATCAGTATAAGCAGTCTTGTAGGTACAAGAGTGTTTTCGATACAAATTTTGTTGGTTTATATTGTATAATTGTATTGCAATGCAGGGTGTAAGAGACATAAACTATACGTGTGTGTGTTTACAAAAGCATACAAATTAATTTCTAAAACTTTAAAAAAATATATATATTTCTAAATATGAATTTGAAAGGTTTATATATCACGGTGCATCGTGTTTTGAGAATTCCGGTTCGATTCTCTTGCGACTGGCGAATTTCTCGAATTATCTTAGTTGCGGTGGTTATTTAACGCCGAATAATATGAGCGGATGGTCGTTTTCTTTAAAACTGAAAGAACTGAAATGCTAAGTTAGTGGCCTATTTCACAGTATTGTGGCCTCATTTTCTGAGGAGAATCACTCGATAACCCGTCAGGATACTTAGGTATCTGAAAGATATTCAATGCGGACATGATGTGCATTCAAGCCATAAGCATTACCTCTGGGGATAAAATTCATTAATACAATACCGTTCATGCGCGGACAACAAACACTTTGCACCTAATCTTTACCAATTCACAGTCGCTGTTAAACGGCTGTTTCTCATGCAACTGAATAATATTTTCCAGGGGTCTGCAAACGTGTGCCTGCAAAAATTCAGCTTGGCCTTTTGTTTCGAATGTCCCGCATGATTGTACATTGCGTATTATTTATCTTTATTTCTAATAAAATTTTAAATAAAGTGCCTCATTTTTGGCCCATAGTACACGCTTCTATTTGTCTTACGTTTCAGTTACAATTAGAGGAACACTATGCAATCTACAGAATAGCAGTCAGTATTTGAAACTACTGCAGTCATAACAAATCGCAGTACAGATGAAGTACGAACACATTTAAAAACGTTAAGATTTTAAAGCTTTAATCCGAAGTATTTTCTGAAAGCAGGCTTCCTTTTTTATTCTCATTAATTAATAGGGCAGCTTCAAGTAAGTAAGAACTCTTCCTGCTGCCGTTCCTATTGGCACATCTTGTTTTAAGTACCAATTATTAGGTACAATATTTGTGTACTGAGTGTCCCAAATTACTAAAAATAGAACTGATGATGATGATGATGATGATGATGACCTTGTCAGATTACGAACAAAAAGATGCGACTATTACTGCTACCTGCTGCTAGCAGCAGGTATCAGTAATAGTCTGACAAATGCCTGAAGCTGTATGTGCAGTTTTGAACTCCTGATGATGGACGGAAAACCCGCCTGAAATATGTAGAGCGTCTTATAGAAATAAATAAATGGAGAAACGTTGCATCTTGTTTGTTGTACATTGAGAATATATTAGCAATGCACGGACCTATTAGTGTTAAAGATGATGACATTATTTACGTAGAAATTTTCTAATCTGGATTTTATTTGTAAATGATTATTAACAATTGCATGCACTGCTAAGGGACATTTTTAAAAAATTACTGCAAAGTCTCCTGTAATTGGTAAACTGTTATTTTTCACATATGACAAACTGAGTAGGACGTTACTACTTCTCAAGTTACAGTTTTGCATTTTAGTTCGTTTGCGTGTGAAGCTTGGTCTCTGACATATAGAGAAGAACATGGGTTAGAAATGTCTGAGAAAAGAGTTCTGAGGAGATATTTGGGACTCAAGAGAATAAGTAAGAGCACAACAGATACAATTATATGATGATAAGCTTTCAAGACTTTTAATGCGTTATTTCAGGCTACTGCCACGAAATAATGTGAACTCCATTCTTTTGGGTTATTATGTAGCCAGTGGTGGTAATTTCGTACAGACTTTTCGGGACAATACCCAAAAACTTCGGTACGAAATTAGCACTACTCTCTGTATATTAACCTACAAGAATGCAGTTCACAATATTTTTAGTGTTCAACTAATATTATTAGGGTAGCCGTAAAAAATGGAAAGTTTTGGGGTGATGCAAATAGCTTGCATGTTGGAGATGAGTGTGTAAAACTGTAGTCAGTCACTTCAATTTATCAACCAACGAATTCACATATAATTTCACATAAAACACTTTTAAACACTTTAAAACACTCCGACATGTTTCGATCTTGTCAGATCATCATCAGGGAGCTTTATTCCTTGCTAAAGTTATATTACAATATTCACAATTCAATTC
>Ga0123357_10000374_pt1 | contig 42320 bp, 42 predicted proteins | sample TergutEmb28metaG_FD_89873 | JGI IMG/M metagenome (GOLD analysis project Ga0123357, IMG submission 89873) | Embiratermes neotenicus P4 segment gut microbial communities from Petit-Saut dam, French Guiana - Emb289 P4 | ecosystem: Host-associated > Arthropoda: Insects > Digestive system > Gut ...
GGCTATTGGTTCTGAAAATGACCAACATGAGCAAAGTTTTGCGGAATTGCTTGATTTAACATTCGCAACTTTAAATAGAGGGGACAGAGTTAAGGGTATCGTGTCGTATGTGTCGGCAGGCGAAGTGCATGTCGATTTGAACGGCAAATATACCGGGGTGCTTGCTATTGACGAAGTAACGGATGATTCGTCTGTCGATCTGAAAGATATATTTAAAGTCGGAGACGAAATCGAAACCCAGATTATAAAAATCAACGATTTGGACGGAACTGCACTTTTGTCAAAAAAGAGAATCGACTCTAACGATAATTGGGACAAAATTATCAAAAGTTTTGAGAACGGGACTATATGCGAGGGGAAAATCGTCCAGGTTGTAAACGGCGGAATAATTGTTTTGATTGACGGTGTAAAAGTGTTTGTTCCCGCATCTCATGCGAACGTGTCCAAAGACACGGATCTGCAGACGCTCGTCAACAACAAAGTCAAGGTTAAGATTATCGACGTAAATCAGCAGAAGCGCAGGGCTATCGCGTCTATTCGTAACGCGGGCGCAGACGAGCGCAAAGCAAACGAAGACAAAATCTGGAGCGAAATAGAAAAGGATAAAAAATATGCGGGAGTAGTAAAATCCATAGCGAATTACGGCGTATTTGTGGACATAGGCGGAATTGACGGAATGGTGCACATAACCGAGCTTTCCTGGAACAGGATAAAACATCCGTCCGAAGTGCTCAAGGTAGGCGATAAAATCGAGGTTTATATCAAAGATTTTGACACCGAAAAGAGAAGAATAGCTCTCGGGTACAAAACCGAGGAAGACAATCCGTGGACTAAATTTAAGGATGAGTATAAAGTCGGCGATGTTGTTGACGCTAAAATTATAAATACTATGCCTTTCGGAGCTTTTGCAGAAATTACTCCCGGAGTTGACGGACTTATTCACATATCGCAAATATCGGATAAAAAAATCAGCAAACCGTCGGAAGTTTTAAATGTCGGGGATATAGTTCAGGTTAAGATAACCGAAATAGTGCCGGAGTCGAAAAAGCTTTCGCTGTCGATGAGGGCTCTTATAGAAGAACCTGTGGCTCCCGGCGTATACGGCGATGTTGTCGTCGATACTGACGGCGCTGATACAGGAGAAGCGGAAAATGTCGAAGAAGCAAAAGAATCGGAAACGGAAGAGATAAAAGAGTAGAAAATATATGGCAGGGGCGGGGTTTTCCCGCCCTTGTGTACGTATTGTTATCTGGACGTATAAATATTTTATATGATGTACATAACAAATGTGTATTTTGAAAGAATTAAAATGATGTTGACAATTTAATTTGAATATTGTATAATGGTATTGTCAGTAAGGGCAGGTTATACTGAGATACTGAGCTTCGCTCAGTCGGCTCAGTCGTTTGCCCTGACGAGTTATGCCTGATGAAAATTATATTTGAGGGATTTAGATGATATATTGTAAAATCTGCGGCTCGGAATTGGAGGACGGCTGTGATTTCTGCAAAACATGCGGGACAAAAGTGAAAAAAGATAACGTCGAATCAACGAAATCTGACGGGTTGAATTATTATCACGTAGACCACGCAGATACAAGCAGACGCGAAGATAAGCCCAAGATCAGAAAAAATCTTATGTCGTTCAGACTGATTGTGATACTGTCGCTTGTCATAATTTTTGGAGGCGCGGGGACGTTATATACGGTGCAAAACGTTCTGAATGATAACTTTACCGTAAAGACGCTCGTCGAACCGTCACTTGCTTACGACAGTATGAATCCGTACGGAGAAGGGTTGATATGCGTGTCAAAAAACGGAAAATGGGGATATATCGACAAAAACGGTGAGGTTGTTATACCTTTGATTTACGACTTCGCAGATTTTTTTAGCGAGGGATTGGCGGCAGTTTGTAAGGACGGAAAATGGGGATATATCGACAAAAACGGTGAGGTTGTTATACCTTTGATTTACGACTTCGCAGATTATTTCAATGGAGGAGTTGCGTATATACTTTCCGGGAATAATGTAGGGTATATCGACAAGACGGGCGAAGTTGTCGTTCTTTTGAAGTACAGCAGTTATATCTCGTATTTAGGCGACGGATTAATACTGGTTTATAATGATGATGAAAACGAAACTGTAATTGAAGATATTGACAGCGGAAATGTTATATTTCGGTATGATTCGATTTCAAGTTTCGGCGAAAATGGATTAGCGGCGGCTTCAAAAGATGGCAAATGGGGATTTATAAATAAAAAAGGCGAGGTCGTTATCCCTTTGGTTTACGATACAGCAAGAAATTTCAGCGACGGATTGGCGGCAGTTGGCATGATTGACGATACGAACGCGACTCTGCTACCTACGTGGCGAAACAGTTGGTATTATAAATATGGATATATTGATACAACAGGAAAACTTGTTATTCCTATGATTTATAATTCTGCATATGATTTTTCTGAAGGCGCAGCTGTGGTTCTTAAATATGACTTCAGCGACAAGACCAAATCATCTCCTTTAGCATTGTTTGGAGTTATAGATAAAACTGGGGAAACGATTATCCCGCTCGGCGAAAACGGTATTTCAAATTTCACGGACGGCTTGGCTGAAGTTTACAGCTATGATTCAAATATTCCCCGCAAATCCGGAGTTATAAACCTGAAAGGTGAGCTTGTTGTCCCCGCAATTTATGACGATGTTTATATATTGGGAGACAAATCAGGATTAATCGAAATTTACAAGGACAATAAGTACGGCATTATAGACTCGAAAGGCAATGAGGTTGTCCCTTTGATATACGACGAAATAGGCATGCTGAGAGACGGACTCATGACAGTGGAAAAAGACGGTTTATGGGGGATTTTGGAAGTTAAGAAATAAATAATATATAATATTTATAAATTTGATAAAAAGAGGGGCATATGCAAAACATGAAAAAAATAATAAGCGGCAAAGTAAGAGAAGTTTATGAGATTGACGACAACAGGTTAGTTATAGTCACGACTGACAGAATCTCGGCGTTTGACGTTATTTTGTCAAAACCGGTTAAAGACAAAGGCAAGGTCTTGAACACAGTGTCGCTGTTCTGGTTTGACTACACCAAAAATATTGTGAAGAATCACGTTATATCGGATAAACTCGAGGATATGCCGGAATTTTTCCAGAAACCGGAGTTTGAGGGGCGGACTGTTATGGTCGAAAAATTGAAAATGCTGCCGTTTGAGTTTATCGTCAGGGGTTATATTTTCGGCAATATGTGGAACGCTTATAAAGAAAATAAAGAGTTCTGCGGGTTAAAAATCGAGGGGGATTATCAGCAGGCGCAGAAGTTGAACGCGCCGATTCTCACGCCGTCAACAAAAGCAACCGAGGGGCACGACATATATGTGTCTTTCGATTATGTCGTAAACGCGCTCGGCAAAGAAACCGCCGAAAAAATCAGGAATATTTGTTTTAAAGTTTTTGACGCATGCTATAATCACGCATACGGCAACGGCATTATAATCGCCGACACAAAATTCGAGTTTGGATTTGATACTGATGGCAATATTGTGCTTGCGGACGAGATTTTCACGCCGGACTCGAGCCGTTTCTGGAGCCTCGCAGACTATAAAGTCGGAATGTCGCCGAAAAGCTACGACAAGCAGTTTATACGCGACTGGCTTACAGACAATCAAATCGACGGCAAAATGCAGTTTGACAATGTCCCGGACGGTATTATCAATAAAACGGCGGCGATATATCAGGAGTGTTTGGAAAAAATTGTGAGGTAGTGAGGTGAAAATACATGGAAATTAAAGACGGATTTAACGAAATCGCACAGAAATACGATAATCAAAGAAAATTATCGCTGCCATGTTTTGACGATTTTTATAATCTGCCGTTGGAAGTTCTTGATTACAACGGAATATCGCCGGAAATTTTAGATGTCGGAGGCGGAACAGGACTTTTTTCTTCTTTTATTTTGACAAAATATCCGCAGGCAAAAATAACAATTATTGATTTGGCAGATAAAATGATAGATGTTGCGAAAGAAAGATTTCAATCTCACTCTGATTTTCAATATATTGTCGCAGATTACACAAAGTGTCAATATACGCAGAAATACGATATTATTATATCAGCTCTGTCTATACATCATTTGAGTCATGACGATAAGCGGATTTTTTATCAGAAATGTTATTACCTGTTAAATGACGGCGGGTGTTTCATCAACGCCGATTTGATGCTAAGTCCGTCGAAACATATCGAAGAAGTAAATCAGAGTATATTTCACAATTACCGCAGAACCTCAGGATTAAGCGAAGACGTCTTAAAAGCGACTGGCGAATTAATGAAATACGATAACCCCGCAGCCCTGTATGACCAGTTGCAATGGCTGGTTGAATCAAAATTTCGATATGTCGATTGCGTATATAAGTATCATCAATTTTGTGTTTTGTATGCGCAAAAATAAATGAGAGGCAGCGGAATTGCATAATGACAAAAGTATATTTTATACGCCACGCAGAAGCAGATAATTATGTCCGTGATGGCAGAATACGTCCATTGACTGAAAAAGGTCTTGTTGACCGCAAGTTAGTGACAGAATTTTTACAGGATAAAAATATCGATGCAGTATTATCCAGCCCATTCAAACGCGCTGTCGGTACGGTTGCCGATTTCGCCGAGAAAAATGGCTTTGAAATAGAAATGGTCGAAGATTTCCGCGAACAAAAAAGTATCAGCGCTTTTGATAAAAAGAACGATTTAGACCCAATTATCCGTAAACAAATAATAAATGAATTTTTGGAACGTCAATGGGCAGACTTTTCTTACATACCTTCCGACAGTGACTACGGCGAAACTTTATTAGAGGTTCAGGAGCGTAATATTGCCGCATTAAACGAGGTTTTGACACGTTATAAAGATAAAAATATTGTAATCGGAACTCATGGAACGGCTTTATCAACGATAATAAATTATTATGACAAAACATACGGGTATGATGATTTTATGGCGATGGTGAATATCTTGCCGTGGGTTGTGAAGATGTCGTTTGATGAAAATAGTTGCATTGAAATAGAAAAAATTAATTTGTTTGTATAAAGTGCCAGCTTTCCGCATTAAGGATATTCCTATAAACTGAAGAAAGAGGGAAGATTATTATGCCGAGTTCTATGCTCCACTTGTCTGTTGCGAAAAAGGTTAATCCAAACGCAAGTATTGATTTTTATATAGGAAACGTCGCTCCCGACGCAAATAGAGATAAAGATATAAAAGCGATAACACATTTTCGCAATGTCCCGGACAGAGAAGCAGCTTTAAAAAAGTTTGCGCTGAAAGCAGATAATGACTATTTAAAAGGTATGCTTCTGCACTTGTTTGTTGACTGGAAATGGGAGGAAACGGTTTTGTCTGATTTCGTTGAAAAAGAAGGCGAAAAATGGTGGGTAAAATATAATGAGGAAAACAACAAAATGGTTGCATATGCTTTTCATAATACCGAATGGGCTTATGAACTTTGGGAGCGGATGGATTTGTGCGATGATTATGATTTTATTGAAACTGATTATATAACAAAAGAAGATGTAAAATCATTAATTTATGTCCAGCGCAAATGGCAGATGGAAAATAAGCTCGCTTCATCATCAGCTTTTCCTCCGGAATTTTATTGAAAAATTTGCAAATGATACGGCGATTGAATTTAATAAATGGTTTTCAGATTTGACAAGCCAAATTAAAGAAAGCGAGGAAAAATGAAAATGAGCGATAATATTGATACTACTGATATATATCAAAACCCATTGTGCAAACGCTACGCAAGCAAAGAAATGCAGTTTATATTCTCGGACGACAATAAGTTCACAACATGGCGCAAACTGTGGATTGCCCTTGCGGAAAGCGAAAAAGAACTCGGGCTTGACATCACGGACGAACAGATAAACGAATTAAAGGCAAACGTCGGCGATATAAATTATAATACTGCGAATAAACGTGAAAAAGAAGTTCGTCACGACGTTATGTCGCACGTTTACGCATACGGTGAACAGTGCCCGCTTGCAAAACCTATAATTCACTTGGGCGCGACGTCTTGTTACGTCGGCGACAACACGGATATAATCGTCATGCGCGAGGCTCTGGCGGCTGTAAAAAAACTGCTCGTCAATGCGATAGATAAACTGTGCGCATTTGCAGAAAAATACAAAAGTCTGCCGACGCTTGCATACACGCACTTTCAGGCGGCGCAGCCTACGACTGTCGGCAAACGCGCGACGCTGTGGATTCAGGACTTATATATGGATTTAGAACAGCTTGATTTTGTTATGCCGGGATTAAAACTTCTCGGCTGTAAAGGCACGACCGGAACCGGCGCGAGTTTTCTTGAACTGTTCGACGGCAGTCATGATAAAGTCAAAGAGCTTGAAAAGAAAATCGCCGCGAAAATGGGTTTTGATAAAGTCTTTTCAGTAAGCGGTCAGACTTATTCGAGAAAGCTGGACTATTATGTTTTGTCCGTTTTAAGCGGGATTGCGCAGAGCGCGTATAAATTTTCTAACGATATAAGATTGTTATCGCACCTGAAAGAAGTTGACGAGCCTTTCGAGGATAAACAAATCGGGTCGTCGGCGATGGCGTATAAACGTAATCCAATGCGGAGCGAGCGAATAGCGTCGCTGTCAAGATACGTCATGGCGGACGCGCTTAATCCTGCACTTACGGCGAGCGCACAGTGGTTTGAGCGGACACTCGACGATTCGGCAAACAAGAGAATCAGCATACCGGAGGCTTTTTTGGCAATCGACGGCATTTTGTCGCTTTATATAAATATAATATCGGGGTTGAAAGTCTATCCGAAAATAATAGAGAGGCATTTAAAAGAAGAACTGCCGTTCATGGCGACGGAAAATATATTGATGCACTGCGTAAAAAAAGGCGGCGACCGTCAGAATCTGCATGAAGCGATACGCGTTCACTCGGTCGAGGCGGCAAATCAGATAAAGAATTTCGGCGCGGACAATGATTTGATAGAGCGTATATTAAACGATAAGACGTTTGATTTGACGCGCGACGAGATCAACAGTCTGATGTCGCCGGAAAAATTCACCGGTCGCGCAAAAGAACAGACGGAAGAGTTTTTAACCGAAATGCGCGAAGTATTACAGGACAACAAAGATTTTCTTGGAGTTGACGTGGATATAAAAGTTTAAATTAGTCATCCTGACACAAAAGCTGAAATAGCAGTCTCGCTCCAGCTTTCATGCCGATTTCCAGAAATACTTCTGTATATGCTCCCTCGGCATTACTAAATTCAGAATATACTTCATCAAATGCTTCTTCGTCTTTTGAATTATCTTTCAGCCATTTGACGATATGTTGACTTTCTTTGTCCAAACGTTGAGCATATGTTCGCTTATCGAGTTCTATGAGGTCAAGACCAGTAAGCAGAAATTCGCGTATCTGTTGTAAATTCATGCGGGTAAACATTTCTTTTATGTATTTATGTTCCATAATTATTACTCCTTTGGTTGATTTGTTTCAATGATATGCTTAAAGCATACCACATAGTAAAATTATAATATGCCGTGGGCATAATGTCAATTAATAATTTGCAAATAATATATGAATTTTTATTTTTAAAGGTGTCTTTATGTTTGATAGGAATATATTCGCTGAACGAGTAAAAGAGATGCGTCTATCTAAAAATTTGAAACAAATTGAATTAGGAAATATATTAAGTCTTTCTGTCCAAGCTATTAATGATATTGAAAAAGGAAGGAAGATAACAACTTTTGACAGCCTTGTTATTCTTGCGGAATATTTTAATGTGAGTACGGATTGGCTTTTAGGGGTATCGGATATGAGAGAGCGTAGGTAAATTATCAAAATAAAAATTATAGAAAAGTTTAAATTATAAAACTTGGGAGGAAAAAAATTATGCTGACAGCAGTAGTAGGGATAAACTGGGGAGACGAGGGAAAGGGCAGAATGGTCGATTTGCTCTCGGCGGATTACAATATTGTATGCCGTTATCAAGGCGGAAACAACGCAGGACATACTGTTGTAAATCATCTCGGCAAATTCGCGCTTCATCTCATGCCGTGCGGGATTTTCAGGGAGACGACTGTAAATGTTCTCGGCAATGGGATGGTTGTGGATTTGGAGCATTTATGCAAAGAAATGGACGATTTAAAGAGTAAAGGAATAAAAATTTCGCCGGATAATCTGAAAATCAGCGATAAGGCGACGATATGTATGCCGTATCACAGGTTATTGGAAGTTTTAGAAGAGGACAGATTAGCTGAAAAAAAACAGGGCTCGACAAGACGCGGGATTGCTCCGGTATATTCAGATAAATATATGCGGAAAAGTCTTAGAATGAACGATTTGTTTGACTTTTCGACTTTAAAAGAAAAAGTCGAGGATTTAGTCGAATGGAAAAATCTATTTATAGTTGGTGGATATAAAGAAGAAGCGATAAAATCCGCCGATATGTTGGATTGGCTGAAAAAATACGGCGGCGAAATTCTGCCGTATATTATAGATACTACTGAATATTTATCAAAAGCGGCTGATGAGGGCAAAAAAATAATGTTCGAGGGACAGCTCGGCACTCTCAGGGATATAGAATACGGCATATATCCGTACACAACATCGTCGCAGGCTATCGCGTCATACGCTACTACCGGAGCGGGAATCCCGTTTAAAAAACTTGACAATACTATAGGGATTATGAAAGCCTTTTCGAGCAGTGTGGGAGAAGGACCGTTTACTGCCGAATTTTTCGGCGATGAGGCTGCAAAGTTCAGGGAAGTTACGGAAGAATACGGGGCCTCTACGGGAAGACCGCGCCGCGTCGGCGGATTTGACGTTCCGGCGTCGAAATACGGCGTCAGAATACAGGGAGCGGATTATCTCGCTCTCACAAAACTCGATATGATGTCATATTTTGACAAAATCCCGGTCTGCGCGGCGTATGAAATCGACGGCGTTAAAACTACGGATTTTCCTGTAGGCGACAGACTGACGCGGGCAAAACCGGTTTACGAATATTTAGACGGATTTAAAGAAGACATATCAAATTGCAAAAAACCGGAAGATTTGCCTAAGAATGCGCTCGCGTATATAAAATACGTGGAAAAGGCAGTGAACTGCCATATAAAATACGTGTCGGTCGGACCGGAAAGAGAACATTATATTGTGATGTAATATATTTTGCATTTTTAATTATTAATTATTAATTGTTATCAAGGGAGGAATATCTTATTTTCGGAGTAAGTATAAATAATAAATACGGCGAGGACGCGGCGGAATTTGCATACGCGGGTCTTTTAGCCTTACAGCATAGGGGACAGGAGGGCGCGGGAATTGCCGTTTTGTCCGGCAACTCTATAGTATGCCATAAAAATCAGGGGCTTGTCAGCGAGGTTTTTTCAGGAGAAGCGTTAAAATGTCTTAAAAGTCGCAGCGCAGTCGGAAATTGCATGTATTCGACACATATAAACAATACTGATATTGTCAATAACGTCAACGATATTACCGAAGACGTTCAGCCGGTTTTTACAGAGTATTTGACCGGAAGAATCGCGACGGTTCACAGCGGGAATGTGATTAACGCAAAAGAGCTGAAAGCCGAGCTTATGACATACGGCATAGCGTTTATGGGGACGTCGGACAGCGAGGTTATATCTAAACTTATTGCGTATCACAGCACAAAAGAAAAAAGCGTTGTGAACGGCGTCAAAGTCGCTGCAGAATTGTTAAAAGGGGCGTTTTCGCTCGTCGTTTTGAGCACGGAGAACAATAAATTAATCGCGGTGCGGGATTCGAGCGGGTTCAGACCGCTGTGCATGGGAAAAAATGAACGCGGGATTGCCGTGGCGTCGGAAAGCTGCGCGCTTGACACAAACGGTTTCGGTTTTGTGAGAGATATAAAACCGGGCGAAATCGTCGTCGCCGAGGACGGCAAGATAACATACGAAGAAGTAGTTTTAACCCCGAAAATAAAAAATGCGGGAGTATGTATATTTGAATACGTGTATTTGGCGCGTCCGGATTCTTTTATAGACAGTTTGGGCGTATATGACGCGAAAGTAAATTTAGGTAAAATATTGGCGGAAGAAAACCCCGCCGAAGCGGATATTGTATGCGCGGTTCCCGAAAGCGGGATTGAAGCCGCAATCGGGTACAGTCAGGAGAGCGGACTGCCATTAATTACGGGACTTATCAGGAACAGGTATGTAGGCAGAAGTTTTATATACCCCACGCAGACGCAGAGGGAAAACATAGTCAAAGTAAAATTCAACGCTATGAAATCAAATATAGCGGGCAAGCGTATTGTGCTTGTGGACGACTCTATCGTCAGGGGCACATCAATGAAAATAATCGTGGGCATGATGAAAAACGCTGGGGCAAAAGAAGTACATTTGCGCATATCGTCGCCGCCGGTAAAATACACGTGCCACTTTGGGGTGGACACAAAAAGCGAGGATGTAATTGCAAACAAGATGAAGCTTGATGAAATATGTAAAGAAATCGGCGCGGACAGTCTGGGTTATATCAGCTTGGACGGATTAAAAAAAGCGTGCGGAAAATGTTCCCTGCCGCTTTGTGTGCGTTGTTTTGAGAATAACGGCGAAATGTAGGATATAAATATGAGATAGGGGCGACATGCCGAACGTGTTCGGCTGGTGGTCGCCCCTATCTTTTTCGCCATAATTTTAATACGTCAGATTTATAACAGCTTTTTCGGTGTCATCAGTTGACGGATAATAATACGCTATTAAGCCGCCGATATCGACATCCTGGAATCCGAACCCGAGGTATATATTAAAGCTTATTGTTGACGATTGAGTTTCGTCGTTTAAAATTCTTCCTGAGAACCATACTTGCTGCCACGTATCGGTGAGAGGCACATCTCCGGACGGACTCATTTCGCCTTCAGAACCCCAGTTGTCTGTAGGAGTTTTCAGAGCAAGATGATATTCAGGGTCTTCGGAGTCGTCAACTAATGTGCTGCCCGGATTTCTTACGCCTTTTATCCACATGACTCCGACTACTAAATCGCCGTTTTGTATCGGAACGTCTTTCTGAAGGGACATGCTGCAGCCTATTTCCCACCAGTTGGTTGGGTCTGTTGTAACGGAGTAGCGGTATGCCGAAGTGAACGGCACATTGTCCTGACTTAAGTCAAGCTCAGTTTTTTTACATGCGTTTGCGCCGAGTTTTTTCATAAGGTCGGCTTCGTCTGTTCCCGGGAGGATTTGCACGCCGTTTTTAAGTCCGTTGTTTGCAAGTTCTATCTGAATTTGCTGCCAGTACGGAAGATTGGGGTCGATCGGTTCGGTCGGCGCGGGTGTTGTGGGTTCTGCGGTAGTCGTAGGAACTGGAGTTGTGGGCGGAATCGTCGTGGGAGCCGGAGTCGTATCGGCCGAATCCGTGCCTGCGGCTGTCGTCGAGCCTGTGTCGCCGGATTTCCCGCACGCGAAAGTCATGGGCACGAGCATTACGGCGCACAGAAACAATGCAATTAATTTGAGTTTAAAATTTTTTTTCATTAAAAATCTTCTCCTTAATATTTACATTCAAAAAATATAAAATAAAAATTTTACTTTTAAAATCTTAATTAGTATGTCAGATTTATGACGGCTTTTTCGTTATCTGGAGTTGACGGGAAATAATATGCTATTAAACCTCCGATGTCAATTTCCTGGAATCCGAAACCCATAAATATCTGGAACGACAAATTTGACGACTGGGTTTCATCGTTTAAGACTCTTGCTGAAAACCATACTTTCTGCCATGTATTGCTGGTCGAGGGGTCAAGGAACTGATTACCGGTCGGGCTCATTTCGCCCTCTGTAGCCCAGCTGTCCGTGGGAGTTTTAAGAGCGAGGTAATATTCAGGCGGGTCGGTGTCGGCTGCTAATGCGCTGCCCGGATTTCTTACGCCTTTTACCCATAAAACGCCGACTACTAAATCGCCGTTTTGCACCGGGACATCTTTCATGCAGTTCATAGAACAGTTTACATCCCACCAGTTGGTTGGGTCTTTTGAAACGGTATAACTGTATGCGGCAGTAAAAGGCACATTGTCTTTGCTTACGTCAAGCACTGCTCTTGTACAGCTGTTTGCGCTGAGTTTTTTCATGAGATCGGCTTCGTCTGTTCCCGGGAGGATTTGCACGCCGTTTTTAAGTCCGTTATTCGAAAGCTCTATTTGAATTTGCTGCCAGTACGGAAGATTGGGGTCAATCGGTTCGGTCGGCGCAGGCGTCGTGGGTTCGGCGGTAGTCGTAGGAACTGGAGTTGTGGGAGGAATCGTCGTGGGAGCCGGAGTGGTGTCAGCCGGAGCCGTGTCTGCGGCTGTCGTTGAGCCTGTGTCGCCGGATTTCCCGCACGCAAAGGTCATAGGCACAAGCAGAACAGCGCACAGAAACAATGCAATTAATTTGAGCTTAAAATTTTTTTTCATTAAAAATCTTCTCCTTAATATTTTTAAAATTTTTTCTGAATTTTTTACATAAAAAACTTTTTACATATATAATTTATCATAAAATGGGAATATTGTCAAATACTTTTTTTGATTTCTACTGTTTTTTAAAAAATACTTTACGTCTGGTTGCTGTGTAATCTCTATTGTCTCTGTCTCTATAATCTCTGAAATCCCTGCTGTCTTTTTTTGCCGATTCGTATTTGTCGTATGCCTGTATGATTTTCTGGACAAGTCTGTGACGAACGACATCTCGTTCCGTAAAATAATGTATTGCTATATCGTCTATGTTTTTTAGTATTTTAGTCGCTTCTATAAGTCCGCTTTTTGTATCTCGGGGCAGATCTATCTGGGTTATGTCGCCGGTAACTATGGCTTTCGAGTTGAATCCGAGACGGGTCAGAAACATTTTCATCTGTGCGGGAGTAGTGTTCTGGGCTTCGTCGAGTATGATAAAAGAGTCGTCGAGTGTGCGTCCGCGCATATATGCGAGCGGCGCGATTTCTATTACGTTACGCTCGGCGTATTTAGTATATCCCTCGTAGCTTAGCATCTCGTACAAAGCATCATATAGCGGTCGCAGATACGGATCTATTTTATTCTGCAAATCTCCGGGGAGAAATCCAAGTTTTTCCCCCGCTTCAACTGCCGGACGCGTTAAAACTATCCTGCTGACTTTTTTATTTTTAAGAGCCGTCACAGCCATTGCGACGGCGAGAAAAGTTTTCCCGGTTCCCGCAGGTCCAACCCCGAAAACCACCGTGTTTTTCTTTATAGCCTCGACATAGCTTTTCTGTCCGATTGTTTTGGCTTTTATAGGTTTCCCTTTTGACGTTATACATATGCAGTCGTTGTCTAACCCCGCGAGTTCGCTTTTTTTATTGTCGTTAATCATAGTTATCGCGTAATTTATGTTTTGTTCAGTCAGAGTCTCGTTGAAATTCAGCAGATTCACGAGATAGTCTATGGTATCTGCGGCTTTTTTTATATTTTCATCGGATTCCCCGGCTATTTTTACTTTTCCTTCGTCCTGGTTTGAAATTTTAACGTCAAATTCTGTCTCCAATATGATTATGTTGCAGTCCAATTCCCCGAAAAGATACGGGATTTTGTCCGGTCTTTTTATATCGATATATTTTTCTGTCATAAAATTATATATACACCTATCTTTTTAAATTAATTATATTGTTTGTTGCAATTATTATTTTTCCGTCTGTATATTTGTGTTAAACGGCACTTCTTTTGCAATGTTTTCTATACATTCCACTTCGCATTTCATATAATAATAATCATCTTTAATTTCTCCCCCATAAAAATTTTTTGATTTAATTTCGACTATATCTTTGTCATTCTCAAATCTACTTTCTATTATACCATTTATTTTAGAAATTGCAATATCTTTCGCTGTTTCTTCATCAATAATTATTTCTTTTTTTTGAAATTCGACATATTCGGACGTTGATATTTTTACGGGAAGGACGACGGCGTTAAATAAAGTCAGATTTTCAGTCTTTTTTATTTTGTCATATTTCTCCATAGAAATTTTATTATTTAAGTAAAGATTTATATTTTTGCCGAGAATACTTAAAGTATTTTTTTCGGCTCTATTTCCGGTATATTCTTTTTCAGACGATTTGAGCGGGATTTCTACTTCTATTATTCGTGTTGTTTCCGCGAGCACTTTGCCTGCCGCATGTTTTATACGCACTCCGAGCGCATTTGAGTTGACTGCGCCGCTTATCAGCAAATCGCCTTTTTGCACGGTATTGTCGAGCGTCGCCACTTTCGTGCCGTCATATGCGTCCATATAGACTATTTTGCCGGATTTTGACGCCACTACGTTTGTAGGGGTTGTCTGGTCTACTATTGTCACGGGCTCTTCCCTTTTTTTTACTTCCACATACGCCACAGTACCTTTGATATTCACGGCGATCCACGCGATATTTTTATTTGCGAGAATAGCTTTTGTCTGTAATTCGAACGGGTCGATTTTCGGGATATACGCGCCGGTTTTACAGCCGAGATTTTCGAGCAGCTCAATGATTTCAGCATTGTTGGGATAATCCGATTTGTCTATTTTTATATCCCAAATATAAAACGTAGACATATAAATCAGTATAAATCCAGCGACTGCGCCGGTATACAGTCCGAGCCTGTATTTGTGACGCTCAAGCAAAAATTTTATGCCTTTTTTTGATACGATTTCACAGTTCGTATGCGTTTTTCTTGCTATTTCATCAAATACGTATTTGCGCGCGTATCTTGACGCCGTTTTGAAATTAAGCTCGTTCTCCGAGATTTTTTCTATGCCCCAGAATTTTATACGTAAGTTCATCAGCATATTTATAAATCTCTCGGGTTTTGCGCCTTTTATTTTTACTGTGACATACCCGAAAAGAAAGTTATATAAATTTATGAAAAACATATAATCCGCTCCCGTTAATATATTAATATTTATTTTACATATTAAATTCTACATTTTTTATAAATCCCCGTATCGCAATTATATTTTTGGTGAGATTATTTAAAGTCAATGCTCTGCCTGATATGCATATTCTGCAATATTTTGTCTCTAAGAGTATTTTTTCTTGTTCGTAAGATAAAAGACCGGTGCAGCCGTCGATTATTATCTCGCGGTTTCCCCGTATCTGAATTGACGGGAAGTTTTTAAACGTACCCTGCGGCAGCGACAGTATTTCCGCGAGTCTGTCCGATTTATATTTTTTTGAAATATCAGTATCTTCGTCATTTCTATTAGCTTTATTATTTTTATTTTTTTTGTTGAATAAATTCACAGAATAATCCTCCGTTTTTTTATTGGCTAATATATTACAATAAAATTTATGCGAATACTTTTTATATAAGTACAATTTAAAATAAATATCAAATAAATATTAAAAAAACCTTGAAATATCTGCGGCTGTATGCTATAATAAGAAAAAAGACTGAGAAGCATAAGTCTAATTGTCCGGTAATATTTATAAATATATATTAATTTAAAGGAGTAGAAACTTATGAAAACAACAGTAATTCAACCGCACAAATCATCTCTCGGCATGGACGCGAACATAGCAGTACTGCTGACCTATATAATTATGGCAGTTGTATCGTGGATACCTTACATAGGATATATATCGTGGGCTGTTCCAATCGTAATTTTCTTTATGGAGAAAGAAAGTAAATTCGTGAAATTTCAGGCAGTTCAAGCGCTTATCATCGGGATTGTCAGGGAGATAATCGCTATTATATTTGCGATTATTGTCTGGGCTGTAACTCCCAAAGATATAGTCGGTATTTTAACTTTAAACAGTTGGGGCGCTGCGGCGTTTGTGGGAGGTATCTCCGTAATCGTAGGTCTTGCCATCACTGTTCTTGTTATATACGTTATAGTTAAAGCATACGGATATAAACAGATTGAACTGCCGATGATCGCTCCTATTGCCGCTAAAGCAAGCGAAAAATTAGAAAATATGAACATAAATTTTAATCAGAATCAAAATCAACAAAACAACATGAATCAGAACCAGCAGAACAACTCAAATTCAAATCAGCAGGATCAGCAAAATCAAAACGATTCAAATAACTCGAATAATACAGATAATCAGCCGTGAATTACATAATTTAACGCAAAAAAGATGATTTCCAAAATACTGGAAATCATCTTTTTTATTAAGTTATGGGTCAATAACTTTTATTACAATTATTTTTTTACGGAGATTTTTCTTTTTATTATTACTGCGCATATTCCCATGACTGCGATCATAAACATAATCAGCATTGTGTTATCGCCGGTTTGGGGATTAAGCTTTGCTTCTTCAGGAGCCAGTGTCGCCAACGGCACGCTTGCCTCTATGAATGTCGATTCTACAGTCCCTTCCTCTTCAGGAGCCAGTGTCGCCAACGGCACGCTTGCGTCGGTTATACTTTCCGTGGATTCCTCTGTGGTGACGGGTTCGGTAGTCGGCTCAACTGTCGTCGCTTCAGTAGACGGTTCAGTGACAGGAACAGTAGTCTTTTCAGGATATACCGGATTGCCCGTCGGTGTTATGCCGTCTGCTGGTGTATTATCGACTGGTGTGTCTTGCGGGATGATTATAATGTTGGGTTCATCGGGTATTATGTACGGTTTGTCAGAAGGAGTTGTTACATTAACCGAACTTGACTTTGTAATATTATTCCCGTATGTTATTGTCGCAGTGTTGACATATGTGCTGTTTGTGTTAAGCGTACCTGTTGTATAATACAGCGTGATAGTTTTGTCAGCGTCTATACCTATACTCGTCGGTATTGTTCCCAGTTTATCCGTAATATCAGTATTCGAGGTTCCGTTACTGAAAATATCTGTCAATGTAAAATCTATTGCCATATTGCCGTTGTTTGTTATTGTTATTTCATACACGGCGCGGCGGTTGTTGAGCGGTAACGAAAGAGTAGTAGGCTGGAATGTATATTTGCTGTAGTCCGAACCATTAGCAGTAGTGTATTGAGCAACTTGTTTTGTTATTGCAAGTTCGGGATTTACGATTACGGACGCTGTATCCGAATCGTGTTTGGAGTCAATTATATCGCTGTCGTCAGCGGTAATTGCCGCTACGTTATCCCATGTTTCCTGGTCTGTTGTGTTGTTGTTTATCACCTTTGCTGTCGCATATATTATTACAGTGGTTGGCGTTGTCGCTTGTGCAGCTCCGTCAATCTCAATTGATGTCGGGTCAGTCAAATTCAGATAATCTTCATCTGCGAGATCTGTGCCGTTGAAAATATCTGACAATTTTACTGTTCCGCCGGCTAAACCTGTGTTGGTAAGAGTAATTTTGAACAGCGCGGTGTCGCCGGAATTGAGAGTCGTGCTATCATGCCAATCTGTATAATTTTCATAATCATTTATATCATTATATTGGGCTGATACAGCTTCATAACTGTCTGCCGCAACTTTTTTTGTTATGCTAACGAATGCCTTGTTCGGAGAAACTACAGGGGACTGTATAACTGCGATGGGCACTTCAAGGCTTGTAGCGTCAAATTCCTTAGCCCCTACATATCCGACTGCGCTTGCCGTATTGGTATATGTAGCATAATCGTTATCAGGTTCGTCCAAGTTTTCCGGAATTGCAGACAGAGTTGCTTGATAGTAGAAAGTTTGTGATTCGTGTGTTGCAGCTGTAAGGGTTCCGATTGCTATTCCATAGCCGTTTACTTTTCCGGAGTTATAATTATTGTCTGTGTATGTTGTTGTATCGGTAACCCATGCGCCGCCGGTAACTGTTCCGTTTGTCGGAGGCGTTATGCCGTCTTCCGTCAAAACTACGCCTGTTAAATCGACGTTGCCGGAATTTCTGACTACTATTTTGTATACAACTTTTTGTTCAGTCGCAACGTCCGGGTCGAGCGTAACTACTGCATCAGCAGGATCAACTATTGTTTTTGTTACGGTCAATCCTGCATCTTTGACGTCAACTGTCACATCGCCGTCTTTTATATTGTTATCTTTATCGGTAGCGGTTGCCGTATTTTGATATGTTCCAGCTTTATCAAAAGTTACCGTGTAATAGAATACTGTTGTACCGCCATTTTTAGTTACGGACACATCTGTTGGGGCGGTCGTAGTACCACCTATAGAGTCTAACCATGCGCCGCCTGAAATAGAATCCGTAATATCGACTGTTGCGTCTGCGTCGCCGTCATTCTTCACTGTGATTTTATACAGTACAGTGACTTCTTCGTTACTGTCCAACACAAATGTTGGAATTGGCGCAGTACTGTCTATCCAATTCGTATAGTCTCCGATATTCTTTGCACTGTCGTAAGGGTCTGCGGACACTTCTTTTGTCACGGTTATATCGGGTTTGGGAACCGGCTGCGGTGTCGTATCTATAACAGTAAAACTTGCTTCTGCTGATAAGGTATCACTTGGATACCCATTGTTTTCTATTATCGTCGCCGTGTTTGTATATGTATCAAGTTCATTTCCTATCGGCACTATGTAATAGAATGGTTCAGAACTACCTGCGGCTACATCAAATTGAGTCAAAGGACTATTATTGCTATACCATGTGCCGTTCAGTTCAGTTATCCCGTCCGATGCTAATGTTTTATCTGATAATATAACATTTTTCGCATCTACTATTGTATTATTGCTGACTGTTATTTTAAATAAAGCGTAATCATCTGTCGTATATCCGTCTTTTAAATCAAAAGTCCAAGAATTGTCCCAATCACTTGTATTTGTCAAATTTGATAAATTGATGCTTGATGTATATACGCCTTTGTAAATATCTTTTGTTATGCCTAAATTAGGCACGAATTCTCCCTTGATAGTCCATACCTGATTGAAATCTTGTGCCCCGGGTTTATTAAGATGGAAAACATAGTAGCCGTCTATAGGGGCTTGATCTGGCTTTTCAATTTTAAAATCATAATATGAAGAATTTTCCTGAGCTGTGACTACAAGAGTTTTAAAATCACTAAATAGACTTGCGTCGATTTTAAGGTAACTTTCTTTGTCACTGGTGCCGACCCAAGCAAAGTATATTTTAGGGAAATCCGCGCTGTGCGCATTAGATGGTATACTTTGCCCCGAAGAATTGTTGCGTTCTGTATTTTGTATTCCATTTAAATCTATAGCAACGGCTGGATCGGAAATGTCATTCCATGTTATATCAGCCGCAGAAACAGCTAACATTGTAAAAGGCAATACGCCGAACGACATTATTATTGCTAAAACTAAAGAAATAATCCTATTTGAAATTCTTTTCATTATTTTCGTTGTTTTCATTATTCTGCTCCTTTTTACATATGATTTTGCGATTACGAAATTCCCGGTATATTAATTATTTTATATACTTCAGAATATCTCATAATCGAGTAAACGTTTATAATTTTAATATAAAGATTTTTACACTTCTGTTTTTTATACGATTTACTTTTTCACATCATTGTATTTTTAACGAAATCAAAACGAAATTTGAAAATTATTTACTTACTAACTATAGTTATAAGTAATCTTTTTTAATTGATCCTCCTTTTTTCTTTTACATTAATTATTTCTTAAATAATACTATGGCTTGGTATACGGATATTTTGTCACATCTTAAAGTTTTCTTAAATTTTATCTGTGCTTCGTATTTTATACCAAAAATTTTCATTTGTCAATAGCTTAAATTAAATTTAAAAAATTATATACAAAAATTTAACTTTTGTTTAAGGTCGGTGACACAATGATGAAAACGATGAAAAAAGCTGAATATTTTTTATCTATGCACAATAATATTCTATATATGTCAATTAACTGCGGAAAGACGGCGATAATATAAAAAAAATAAAAAATATTTTATTCTCTGTTTTTGTAGTAATATTTATAGCGTATATAATAAAATTCCCGAAAGAATCGTCTGCGATTTTAATAGACGGATTGAAATTATGCTATCTTGTGATAATTCCCGTGATTTTTCCGTTTTTGATATTTTCAAGACTGCTTATGCGTTCGTCTTTATTTAAATTTATAGGGCGTATATTAAATAAACCTGCGGAGGTTTTATTCGGCATATCCGGATTATATACAAATGCTTTTCTTGTTGGCAGTCTGTTGGGATTCCCTATGGGAGCCAAAACTGTCAGGGATATTTATTTATCGGATAAACCTGATAAATCAAATAAAAATCAGGCTGAAAGGACGCTTGCGTTCTGTAATAACTGTAGCATATCTTTTGTTGTTTCGGTTGCGGGAATGGCTGTATTTAAAAGCGTCACTGTGGGATTTATACTTTTTTTTATACAGATAATTTCAGCTTTTGTCACGGGAATTATTGTGAAATTTGTTTTCCCGCCGCCGCACTCAATGATTAAAAGACTAACTGGGAAAATTCAAAAAACCGACGTAAACCTCTCCGAAATTACAGAAATAATCTCCGAGTCCGTAAACGGCATTTTGAATATCTGCGGGATAGTGCTGTTCTTTTTTATTCTGATAAATATAACCGCCGGTTATTTTAAAATATTCGGCATATTTGACTCGAATTCTGTGAAAACGGCTGTGTCGGGAATATTTGAAGTGAGTTCAGGAATATATTCTCTTGTAAATTTTAAATTAAGTATTTATTGCAAATTAATGTTGTCGTCCGCAATATTAGGCTGGTCGGGACTTTCCGTACACTTCCAGATAAAATATATTTTAAAAGATACTGATTTATCTTTAAAACCCTACTTTACAGGAAAGATTTTTCATGTTATAATATCTGTATTGATAACTATTATAACTTTCGGATTCCTGCCCGCGGAAAAAATATGCGCCGCCGTTTATTATAATTACTACAATACGGATAACTTCCGAGCAACGCTCGGTTTAAAAGAGTATATTAATTATCTTGCCGTTCAGGGTATTGTCACTGCGGCTGTTATCGTTTCGATTTTGATTACTGTGCTTGTATTTTATATTTATGAAAAATATAAGAATCCTAAAAATTTAAAAAGTAAAATAAGTAAATAAATTTAATATATAAAACACGCTTTGCGGGTTTATGGAAGTGGAGATTAAGTATTATTATGGATGAACATATTATAGAAAAAAAATGCTGCTATTGCGAAAACGCCATAGCAATAAAAGAAACCAGAGGATACATATGCAATAAAAAGGGAATTGTGACGTATAATTTTTCATGCAAAAAATTTTCTTTTGACCCTCTTAAACTGTCGCCTATGCTTCCGGCAAAGACTTTGCAGTTCTCGCCGGACGATTTTAAAATTTGAACAAAAAATAAAATCACAGAAATTATAGAAAGGGAAAAATATGGGTAAAATGCTGAAAGAGTTTAAAGATTTCGCACTAAAAGGAAATGTAGTCGATATGGCTGTAGGCGTGGTCATAGGCGGAGCTTTCGGGAAAATAGTCACGTCTTTAGTCAACGATATAATTATGCCTGTTATAACTATTTTTACGGGAAATATAGATTACACGAATCTGTTTGTATCCCTCGACGGGCAGAAATACGCCACTTTAGCCGACGCGCAAGCGGCCGGAGCGGCAACTTTGAATTACGGCTCATTTATAAACAACATCATAAACTTTTTGATTATTGCGATTTCTATTTTTATAGTAATAAGGCAGATGTCTAAAATTCAAAAGGGAATAACAAAAAAGAAAGGCAAAGAAGTTCCGCCTCCCGCACCGACGACAAAAGAATGCCCGTTCTGCAAATCTACGATACATATCGACGCCGTAAAATGCCCGAACTGCACGTCGGACCAGCCTCTGCCGCCCGCCGAACCTGAAAATACACCAGCGATTTAGGCTATAAAACCTTAATTGTAAAAATTTATAAGTATCGAAGAAATAAACAAAGTGACTAAATTTGACAAAATAAGCAGAAAATTTTATAATATGCAGGAGGAAAAACAACTAATTATGGAAATATTCATGGAAATGTCAACATCAGCCAGACACAATAAATTAGCGGGAACATTTTTTAGCAGAATAATAAACTTGTTAGAAAAAAAAGAAGTATATGCCTTGCATGAAGAAGGCGCACTTGTTTACTGGGGCGAGAAAAAAGAACTGGATTTTATAAGATTAGTAGATATAAATGAAATAGAAGATGTCAATAAATTTACAACAGAAATAATACATGATTTAAATTATGTTCAACCCGACTTTTTCATGTTCAAGAAAAATCCGTATTTGCATAATAAAAGAGAAACAAAAATAGCGGGTTGTCCTGATTTGATAGTTGAAGTGTGGTCTGATGATAATACCACATTTGACAGAAAAATTAAATTTGGTTTATATTCAAGCAGTCCGATAACAGAACATTGGTATATAGAACAAAATTCAAATGAGGTCGTTTGTTATTACGGTGATAATAGGCTTGAAAATCAATCTTTGATGAATGTGCTTGTAACGCGCGACGGACTGAAATTTGATTTGCGTTATTTGGCATTATAAAATGCGGAGTATTTATATTAACGGTGAAAGGAGAATCGGAAAATGAAAGCTAAAGCCATTATTATTATAAGCATTATCATTGGACTAATAACTATTGCATTAGCTTGGCTCAGCTCAAGCGAAAGTATTGGTATTGAGTTGCCCTTTTATATTTGGGCGGCACCTTCTGTTTTGTGGTGCTGTGTTTTTCTACCAATTATAGTGAGTAAAAAGAAAGATTCTGATAAATAATAACGGATATTTGGCGATACCATAGTGTAAGCATTTTGCAAGATTATAAAATTTATAATCAATAGTAAAAGAAATAAAGGAGTTGATAAAAGTGGTGCCAAAAATAAATATAAAGCTGTTCGCTACGTTCAGAGAAAGTGGAGCTGTTGGGGAAGAAAATGCAAAAACTCTTGACGAAATTGGGAGTAGTCTTACCCCATTCATGCAAAAGCGGTTATTTAATAAGCCATTAAAAATGCAGATAGCCGGAAAAAGAATTTTTAACATCGGAGATAAGTATTATCTTGCAGAAAAGTATAGCAAACTTCCGATTGAGAAACTTTTGGATATGTTTAAGAGTGAAGAAGAACAATAATACAAGTTACGACCATTTATCATTGGTCAGCGTAACAAATAAGCATTTTATTCGGCGGAATCAAAAATCAAATGTAAAAATTAAATATAAAAAAAAGAGGGATGAAACCACATAAACAATTTCGACAAAAAATATATGCGCGGCGTAAATCTCGGAGGCTGGCTGTCGCAGTACAACGGTAAATTAAAAATAGGCGACGCGCATTTCGACAGTTTTATCACAGAAAAAGATATAGAGCAAATCGCAGATTGGGGACTCGACCATATCAGACTTCCCGTAGATTATATGATTTTTGAGAGCGACGACAGACCGGGATATTATGATGAAACTGCGTTGGGCTATATTGACAGATGTATAGACTGGTGCAAAAAGCGCGGCTTAAATCTTATAATAGATTTACACCACGCTCCGGGATTCAGTTTTCACACGCTTGCCACAAACAGCCTTTTCACGGATGAAAAGATGCAGCAGCGTATGATTGATATTTGGGTAAATTTCGCGCAAAGATATATAAACGAGGGCGACAATTTAAGTTTTGAGCTTATGAATGAAATCGTCGAGCCGGATTCCACGCGCTGGAACGCTCTTGCCGCGAAAATAGTGGCAAAAATACGCGAAGTTGACAAGACGAGAATTATATTAATCGGCGGAAATCATTACAACGCCGTTTCGGCTTTGAAAGATATAGCGATAATCCCGGACGACGATTATATTGTCTATAATTTTCACTTCTATGAGCCAATGCTGCTGACTCACCAAATGGCAAGCTGGAATAAAATGAACATGGATTATGGTTTAAAGCCCCTGTATCCGTCGGTATTCCCAGGCGTGGGTGAATTTATTGCAAAACATCCGGAATATTCTTATTTAAAGGAATTTGACGGTCTTTATGTAGATATTGAAAATCTGAAAAAATATCTGAAGCCCGCGCTTGAGTTCAGGAAGAACCACCCGGACAAGACGTTGTATTGCGGGGAATACGGGGTTATTGACGTCGCCGATCCGCAGAGCCGCAGAAACTGGCACAGGGATTTCAACGATCTTATGGACGAGTATAATATCGGTAGAGCCGTATGGTCGTATAAGTTTATGAATTTCACATTTGTAAACCGGGACGGCACAGCCGCCGACAGCGAATTGATTGATATAATCAGCGGGAAGAAATAAATATATTGGAGGGAAAAGAATGTTCAGGCAAACACTCTGGCGAATTATCTCCATACAGAACAGAACCGATTGGATTGGTTAGCGACATCTGTATGGAGAACAAATTAAAGAACTATGTTCTTTGAGTCGCTTACAATCTGTTGGTTCTTTACAAATTATTCAATCATTTAATTATTTTAAAAAGTAAAAAGGAGCCAACAATTATGGAAAATATAGAAACTAAAAATGAAATTTTAAAAGGCGGTACTCAAAACCAAGTGGAAAAAATCGGGGATACCGTACATAGAACGATAAAAGGACACCCGATGCTTCACAAATATCTGCTGTATTTGGAAAAAGAGGGTATGCCCGGAGTTCCGCGTTTTCTTGGCATAGACGAACAAGAGCGTGAAATCCTCAGCTATTTGTCTGGAAAAACTATAGGACGAGATTATGATTTTGACCATCCATGTCTTAGTTCTGATGAAACAATAAAAGACACAGGGCGTTTTATAAGGAAATTGCACGATAAATCAGTGGGATTTGTGCGGACGGCGATAGAAGGCGGCTGGAAAAATCCGCATTTCCCCGACGACGAACATGAAATAATTTGTCATAACGATAACGGTATCTGGAATTTCATATTCATTGAGGATAAAATTGCGGGTATGTTTGATTTTGACGACTGTTATCCGGGTTCGCGCATTTGGGATTTAACAACGCCATTGTTATTTTGGCTGCCGTCGGCTGACGGTTATGACCCTGAAAACACAGAACAGGCAGAAGAAGCTAAACGGCGTATAAATTTGTTTTTCGATGGTTATGGTATGAACCGTCCTGCTGATATAATGGATATAGTAGTCCAAAGGATTATGACTTATTTTGATTCAGAAGAAGAAGCGAACGCTAACGGCTGGTATCAAAATATGGCGCGGCATTTTAAAGCTCACGGTCATCTATGGGTATAAAATAATAATAATTTATTAATAAAGATTTAGGAGGAAATTAATATGGACATGGCAACAACTGACTATATACCGGGGAAAGAACTGGAATATTTAGGTCTTGTCAGAGGCAATATAGTGACGACCAAGCATATCGGGCAAGATTTTATGGCTGGCTTAAAATCTTTAGTAGGCGGCGAAATCCAGCAGTTTACGGAATTATTGCAAGAAGCCCGTAATTCCGCAACTGACCGCATGGTAGAGGAAGCGGAAAAATTAGGCGCCGATGCTATTGTTATGATACGTTACACTACGGCGCAGATTATGGACCCGGCGGCAGAAGTTCTGGCTTACGGCACGGCAGTTAGATATAAAAAATAATAAATATTCGGTTTTATGTAGGGGCGGCAATATACCGCCCTTGAATTCAAACCTACATTGGCAAAAATTTGAACGCAATCGTAGGGAGCGACGCCCTCGGCGCGCCGGAAAATAATGAAAATCCCGGCGCGCCGAGGGCGTCGCTCCCTACATATTATTTATTCTTCTTCAAAAATCAATACAGTTCTCTTTTTGCCTATTGATGTATTGGCGAAAATATCTGTTGCACTGCAGAGATATTCTCCGGGGTTCGTCATTGACGGGCTGAAATGCGTAAGCCAGAGTTCTTTGACTTGCGCATTTTTTGCCATCTCCGCCGCTTCGCTGAACAGACAGTGGCGGTGTTCGACCGCTTTATCGTACAGTTCGGAATCGCCGTACATACCCTCGCATATAAACAAATCGGCGTCTGCGGCAAATTCGGCTACAGATTCAGACGGACGCAGGTCAGTTGCGTAACATACCGTAAGACCTTTGCGCTCTTTACCCATAACGTCGGATGGGGTAAATTGTGTATTATCGATATTGACGTTATGTCCCGCCTGAAGTACAGACCAGTATTTTACAGGTATTCCCAGCGATTTAGCTTTTTCAGGATTAAATTTGCCCTGACGTTTTAAATCAAATCTATATGCGTAACATGGAATCCAGTGCTCGACTTCCCGGACCGATACAAACAGAGAATCTACGGAAAATATCTGATTGGCAGGGTCTTTTTTTTTGTGGTTTTCTATTTCGACAAAATTTATTTCAAAAGGCAGCTGAGGCGCAATTACGCATAAACACTCGACTATCTGACGGACATATTTCGGTCCGATAATCGTAAGCGGTTCCGTTCTCCCCGAATTGCCTATTGTCAATAAGAGACCCGGAAGCCCGGATACATGGTCAGCGTGAAAGTGAGTCAGGCATATAATGCCGATTTGCTTAAAACCCAATTCGGCTTCGCGTATTGCCATTTGCGTGCCCTCCCCGCAGTCCACGAGTATAACGAATCCGTTATACTTTAAATACAGCGACGTTAAATATCTTTCAGGCAGGGGAACGTACCCGCCTGTGCCCAATAAATTAACTCCAATCAATTTTATTTCTCCTAAATGTGATTTATATATTTTTTTATAATCTGTTTAATAATTGTTTAACAATATTTGATTTATAGTTTATCAATGTAAATTACACTATAAATAAGCAAATTGAAAAATATCGTCAGTTGATCTTTTATAATATTATATCATAAATCAATGGCATATAAAGCCTTAAAATGAAAATTTAATTAGAAAATAATTATAATTTTTCATTTATACGATATAATTACGATATAATATATCTGTATAATAAAAAAAGCACTTCATTTATTTCGAATTTTATTAATATTTCGAAGGTATTTGTTTATGCAAAAGAGAATGTCTAAGCCGAAAAAGATAATATTGTCGATTGCCGCAGTTATAATATTGATTCTGGGAGTAACTGCTTATTTGTATGCGGACAGATTTTTAATTCCCCATGTTCAAATGGTTTTAAGCAATACAAGCGCAGTTTCAGTTCCTTCAATAAGTTCGGCAAATTCAGTGGATTTGGTAAGTTCTACTGAACAGTCGACAACATCTGAACAAAATACAGGGGTTCAAACAGTCCAACCGACAGTTCCGATCCATACGGACGCGGCAAACGGAGAGCCGTATACGGCGACAGCCACAAGCTATTCAAGCAAAAGCACAAATATCTCGATTAAAACGGTATCGACGGGTTCAGGGAAAAACAAGGTGACGTATTTTGTCGCGGATGTTCAGATTGCGGATGCGACACAAATGCTGTCCGCTTTCGCGAAAAATGAATTCGGCACAAATATTATTGAATATGTGTCTACTATATCAAAAAGAAACGACGCTATTTTTGCCGTTAATGGGGATTACTACGGCTTCCGGAATGACGGCGTCGAAATTCGCAATGGAGTTTTATACCGTGACAAACCTGCAAGACAAGGGCTTGCGCTTTATAAAGACGGTACCATGAAGGCATACGACGAAAAATCCGTGACGGCGGATCAACTTCTTGCAGACGGCGTATGGAATACTTTCTCGTTCGGACCGTGCATACTTGATAACGGCGAGATCCCAGCCGGTATATCTCAGGCTAAAGTTGACAGTACGCGCCCTATACAGGGACTTCAACCCAGAACCGGCATAGGACTTATCAGCGCAAATCATTTTATCTTTGTTGTTGTGGACGGCAGGGACGAAGGATATTCCAAAGGGGTGACGATGACGGAGTTCGCGCAGATTTTCAAGGATTTAGGGTGCAGTATCGCGTATAATCTCGACGGCGGAGGTTCCACAGAGATGTGGTTTATGGGGCATGTCGTCAATTATCCGTGCAACGGGAACGGCGACGAACGCGCGACAAGCGATATTATATACATAAAATAAAAAATTGTAGGGGCGCGCATTGCGCGTCCGTTACAATAATCATATTTACACCGGACGCGCAATGCGCGCCCCTACATGATATGGGAAAATTAAACGAACGGGTGGAGTATTATGATTGCATTGATTCCGGCTTATGAACCGACTGAAAAACTTTTGCTTTTAATACAGGATATAAAAAATAAAACAGACTATACTGTTTTAATCATCGACGACGGGAGCGGAAAAGCATATGCGGATATTTTCAGCGCGGCGGAAAACGCCGGTTGCATTGTGCTTACTCATCCTCAAAACAAAGGCAAAGGAGCCGCTCTCAAAACAGGTTTTGCATATCTTAAAGATTACTTTCCCGGCGAAAGCATAGTGTCCGCCGATTCCGACGGGCAGCACTCTATCGAAGATATTGTAAGAATCGCCGATTCAGTCGCCATAAATAAATCCGAAATGGTTGTGGGAGTAAGAGCGTTTGACGGGAAAGTGCCGTTCAAAAGCAAAGCCGGGAATGCCGTATCGTCGCTTCTTTTTAAAGCGGCGTCGGGGATTTCGCTTTCAGACACTCAAACCGGATTAAGGGGATATTCTTTCGGTATGATTGACTGGCTGATCGGGCAGAAAGGCGACAGGTTTGAATATGAATTCAATTTACTGCTTGAATCGAGAAACGCGGGGGTTTCAATCAAACAGGTGCCTATTCGCACAATTTATGAAAATCAGAATAAAGGCACGCATTTCCGTCCGTTTCAGGATTCGGTGCGCGTCTTGCTTCCTATTATAAAGTTTACTGCATCTTCTTTAACGTCTGCGGTTCTCGATTTTATTCTATTATTCGTCTTTCAGGCATTGACCGGAAAGTTATTTTTCGGGGTTTTGTTGGCAAGGACGGTCAGTTCCGTTTATAACTATGCGGTGAACAGGTTTGTTGTGTTCAAGGCAAGAAAAGTGCCTGCAAGCCAATCAGCTCCCAGATATTTCGCGTTGGTTGTTGTCATGATGTTTATAAACTACTGCCTCCAGAAACTTTTAATCGACGGTATCAGAATAAATGATGTCGTGGCTAAGGTAGTGACAGAGATAGTTTTGTTTATACTGAGTTATACGGTTCAGAATATTATTGTTTTTGCCCGCAGGCGCACAAAGGATACAGAATAATACTGACCATAAGGTCAGTACGAAAATAACAGAGGTTATTTATGAATTTAACTAATGTATTAATTGCGTTTCTCATGTCTATGTTGCCTATTATAGAACTTCGTGGCGGCATTATTTATGCGGCGGCGGCGGGAGTTCCGTTTATTATTGCGTTTATAGTATGTTATATCGGGAATATTCTGCCTGTGCCGTTTATTCTTATTTTTCTGCGTAAGATTTTTGAGTTGATGCGGCGGTTCAAATATACAAGACGCATTGTGGAATGGCTTGAAAAAGCGGCGCGTTCAAAAGAAGGGAAAATCCAGAAATACAGCCTCCTTGGGCTGTTTATTATATCGATGCTGCCGCTCCCGGGCATGGGAACATGGACCGGTTCGCTTGTCGCGGTGGTTCTGGATATACAAATCAAAAAATCGTTCCCGATTATTGCTCTCGGCGCGCTGATTGCGGGAATCATTATGTCTGTTCTTTCGTTCCTGATTCCGGGGCTGTTTTTCCCGTCAAAATAACCGCGGTAAAATTGTATTTTACAAATTAAATGGAGTTAATATAATCATGTATAAAAACATAAATAAAAAATCCGCAGTGATATTTGTGTTAAGCCTTGTTTTTTTTGCTGCGCTGACGGTTTTGACTGTTCACGGTCAGACACAGACTTTAAATAGCAAAATAGCGTCGGATATTCAATCTCTCGAAAATTCGTCGCTTACGGTTTTTATGAAAATAATTTCGGGTATGGGGGAATGGTATGTGTATGTCCCCGTCGCGGTTTTATTGCTGATTATACCAAAAACGCGGATAAAAGTCGGGCTTCCATCAGCCGCCGCGCTTGCCGTTTCGGCGGGGCTGAACACTGTTTTGAAACTGTGGTTTGCGGTTCCGAGACCGGACGTACACAGACTTATCACAGAGACGGGATACGGCTTCCCAAGCGGTCACGCCATGAACGGTACAGCGTTTGTGGGAATCTGCGTTATTTTGTTTATGCGCTCGTCTTTCAAAAAGACGGCAAAGATTTCCGTTTTAGTTGCGGGCATAGTTTTTCTGATTCTGGTCGGGTTCAGCAGAATTTATCTCGGCGTACATAATCCGGGCGATATTATCGGCGGATATTTTGCGGGAATCTGCATTTGCTCAATCACGGTGTTCGCCGTGGATGCGGCGAAAAATCACTCAAAATTTCCGGGGAAATAATAACGTTGGGTTATTTGAAATATTTCACGAAACCTATATCGTCGAATATATATTTAGGATTATACGAAAAGTTATTTATGCTCTCTCTTGATGAAACTCCCGATAAAACCAATATCGTATCGATTTCGGACTCTATGCCCGCGATTATATCGGTGTCCATTCTGTCGCCGATTATCGCTATTTCCGAACTGTGACAGTCTAAAATTCTTTTGCCGTTGCGCATTATAAACGGATTGGGTTTTCCTATATAATACGCAAGTCTGCCGGTTGTAAGTTCAATCGGGGAAACGAGGGCGCGGCACGCGGGGACTATCCCTTCTTCTGTGGGACCTGTCAAATCTGGATTTGTGCCGATTAATTTCGCGCCGTTCTGTATTAGCTTAACTGCTTTTAATATGTTCTGATAATTATAGTTGCGTGTTTCGCCGATTATAACATAGTCCGGATTTACGTCGTTCATCATGATTCCCGCGTCGTACAGCGCGTTTAAAAGTCCGGCTTCGCCGATGACATACGCCGTGCACCCGGGAGCCTGATTTCTAACGAACGCGGCTGTGGCGAGAGCGCTTGTGTAAAAATGCGACTCATCCACGTCGAGTCCAAGCCTTGCGAGTTTTTGCTGCAATTCCCTCGGGGCGCGTTCGCTCGAATTAGTGAGAAACAGGAATTTTTTATTTTCCCTGTTAAGCCACCCGACAAAATCAACCGCGCCGGGCAGCAGATAATTGCCATGATATATAACGCCGTCCATGTCGCACAGAAAACCTTTTTTTTCGCGTATCAGATTCATGTCGTATTCGAGTATATTCGACGGGGCGATGAGGACATCGTCCCATACATGTTTATCGCTCATGCCACTTCATACCCCGCTTCTTTGACAGCCTGCGACATAATTTCAGCCGGGACTGTTTTGTCTTTTTCAAAAGTTACAACGGCTTCGGCTTTTTTTAAACTAACCTCAACTTTGTCAACCCCGTCTAAATTCTCTAGCACGGTTTTAACGTGGTGGACGCAATGTTCGCAGTCCATACCTTTGATTTTAAGCGTAATTTTCGTTTTGCCAAACATATTTTATTTACCTCCGAAATTTTTATTATATATTATCTAAAATCCAATCTGCGACGCCAATTCTTTCAGAGTGGCGGCGGAATGGCGCAGGGCTTTAATTTCATCGCCGTCAAAAGGGACTTCTATGACTTTTTCTATTCCGCGCGCGTTTACTATAGTAGGAACGCTCAGGCAAACGTCACGTATGCCGTATTCGCCGTCAAGATAACTCGACACTGTCAGAATAGAATTTTCGTTGCCTGTTATACTCTCAACAATACGCCTCACGGCAAGCGCGACCGCATAATATGTCGCCCCCTTTTTATCTATTATATCATATGCGGCGTTTTTTGTCATCACTTCATACTGAGATTTACAAATTTTTTCATTGTTGTCACACATTTTGCATATTTGGCAGTATTCGTCGATATTTACGCCGGCTATACTCGTTATGCTCCATGCCGGGACTTCCGTGTCGCCGTGTTCGCCGATAATATATGTGTGAACATCGCGCACGTCGATATTCGTATGCTCGCCGATAAGATATTTTAGACGGGCGGTGTCAAGTACGGTGCCGGAGCCTATCACGTTATTTCTCGGCAGACCTGAAAGTTTTTCAGCGATATAAGTCAATATATCCACAGGGTTTGTCACGACTAATATAACAGTCTTGTCATCGCAGTATTTCAGAATTTCACTGATTATATTTTTGAACACTTCCGTGTTACGTTTAAGCAAATCGATTCTTGTTTCGCCGGGTTTTTGATTTACGCCGGCTGTGACTATCACGACTGCCGAGTTTTTTATGAGACTGTAATCGCCGCTTGTGATTTTAACAGGAGAGACGAACGTTATGCCGTGATTCATATCCATGGCGTCTCCTTCGGCTTTGTTTTTATTTATATCGACTAAGACGATTTCGGACGCAAGTCCTGACAGCATAAGAGTGTAAGCAGTCGTTGAACCGACAAATCCTGCCCCGATTATTGAAATTTTACCTTTAAACATAATATTGATACCAACCTCTGTTTTTGTTTTATTTTAATTTGAGATTAGTATTTACAAAAAACGGCACGGCAATCCGCCGCGCTGTTTTTATATTTTGTATTATTCTTTTGTAGTATCGTTATTATCTTTGCTATCGTCCGGCGGAACGAACGGAGAATTATTTTGCGGCTGCTCCTGCCGTTCCGGTTGTTGCTGCTGAATTGGGGGCTGTTGTGTCTGAACTGACTGATGCGGCGTTGGCGCTTGCGTAATCTGAGTCGGATATGCTGGATAAGAAAATGGCTGGGAATTCTGTATATTCGGCATATTTGGTGTATACGGTATATACATGTTGTAAGTTAATTTCGCAATCGCGTCTCGGTATTTGAAAATCACGATTGAAATCATTATCAGAAACGCGGCTGAGAGAATCAAACTTCCGGCAGTTATCGCATCTATTCCAGGAAGCTGCGGAAGCGTCGGCGCAGTGGAATTATATCCGTACGGGAAATAGAAATCTCCATAGATATTACTGGACTGATTATATTGAGTTATCAGATTATTATAAACCGGCATAAAAATCAGAGACATAACAAGGCTGAATAATGTTCCGGCTGCGCCTATTATGTTGACTACCGGGACAAATACGGAAACTTTTTTGCCGGTATTGCCGGTTCTAGCAGTGGCAACAACAGTCTTTATAGTCGATAAAATTTTTGCGTAATATATTATAACAAACGCCGCGATACCGCCGAGAATTATAATAACAAATAAAGAAAGAAAGACAATCATGGCGACAGTGCCCGCACCGTTATAGCTCGAAACCGCTGAAGCAATTATACCAATCAGGAGAATAAGAAGACCGATTCCAATGACAACGCAGAAAAATACAAGCTGTATTGTAACTACTACTTTGATTATGGAAAGTCCTGTCGTTTTAATTCCGGTTTGAGATTTATCTTTCGACAAAAGATATGTGAACAACAGTCCCACGCCGATTAACACAGGGATAGCAAAAAATATTAATCCTACGATAAGTTGAATTAAGTAAACGGTGTTTGATAAATTGAAAAATATATTTGCGGCGGCGGCTGAGGAATTAACCTGTACGAGTTGTGCAATATAGTCAAAATATTTTATAATATACGAGTGAGGATTAAGAATATTTATTAGGCTAAACACGAGCATAGCGGCGTAAACGCATATTGTCGTAAGAAACAATGTTGACGAACCATGTTTTTTGAGTAACGATAACGCAGATTGCGAAGTTTGCGCGGTCTGCATATTTTGATTCTGCATAACAGGCTGCCCTACGACGGCAAATCTTTCGCCGCATGCGCTGCAAAAAACCGCGCTGTCATCGCTTGGTACGCCGCATTTTGAACAGTATTTCATAAAAATTTCCCCTTTCTTTTTGTCTACTGCGGGAATTGTATATTGTTGCCTGAATTTTTTAACTGAAAGTCCAGCATTTTGATTTTGCTTCTATATGACGCGAGAGCGACAGATATTACTATCATGAACGCCGCATTTACAATAGAAGAAATAACTGTTACGGGACTATGTGAAATACTCAAACCCACAAATGAAACAACCGCGAGTATAAAGTTCATTACGATAACAAACATTGAAATTTTGGTTTCCGGTTTACCTGTCGATGCGGTCGTCATTATCGATTTTATTGTCGATAAAAGTTTGACGTAATATAATATCAAAAATACTCCGAAGATTATTACGCCTATCAAAAGACCTATGCCGATTATGCCCGTCGCTATACCCGCAAAATTAAATCTCGCGCCTGCGTCGCCGGCATACTCTTCTATCGTGGACTCTATCGCGCTTCCTGAAACAAGAATTATAAGCGAACCTAAAAAAGCTAACGCCAGAAGTATGCAGTACAGCACAAAATTTATTATATTCATCACTCTGATAGCAGACAGTCCCGAAATCTTGATATGACCGGTCGAAACATCTTTACACGCCGCATATTGCACCCACATGCCTATGCAGATTACGACAGGACCGATTGATGATACAAACGCACTAAAAGAGTTTATTCCGCCAATAGTATGATTAATATTCGGAGAAACATCAGCCGCGGGTATAAAAATATTTATCAACTTTAACAGCACCGTAACGGAAAACAGGATAACCGCAGCGAGAAATAACGGCGACGCGCCGATTTGCCTGATTAACTTAATTACCGGATTGGAAGCCATCATTTGCGAATACGATATCGGGGGCTGATTGCCGTACTGATTGTTTTGATTGGACTCCTGAACCTGTTGAACTGGTTGAATCGGTTGGGCAGGCTGGTCGAATTTCTGCCCGCATTCGACGCAGAAAGTCGCGGAGTCATTGTTTTCTTTGCCGCATTTTGCACAAATTTTCATAAAAAATCTCCTTTTGTGATTATGTAGTTATTTAACAAAATATAAACAAAAAATTCAAAAATCGACATAAATATAATACACTATATAGAAGAAATTGTCAAGTAAAATTTTTAATTTTGATTAGATTATACGAAAAAATATGTGTTAATAGAAAGTTTTTATTTAATATGAATTCTGTGCATATTTATATGGTATCATATAAATTCACATATATTTATGCATAAAACGCGTATACACAGGGGGAATGCAATTCTTCTGTGTTAATCTGTTATGTCCGGATTTTATCCAGGATACGTATAGTTACAAAAAAATAAATATTTTAATTTCTAAAATATGACACACTGCTGTCAGATTAACTGTGATATAATATCAATGTTCAAAAATTTCGCGGAACATAAAGGGGATGAAATAAATAAGTATTATGAACGGGGAAGAAAAAACAAAAATCAACGAAGCCGAAGTAAATGAAGTCACTGAACGCTATCTTAAAGCGGTTGATGATTTTATCGAAAAAGCCAAAAGAGATGTAAACGTTATCGCCGTAGTTGTTATGGGAAGCCTCACAAACGACGTAGTATGGGAGAAAAGCGACATCGACGCGACTGTTGTTGTGCGCGATCAGACAATTAAAGTGCATGAGTTTTGTCTTGACGCCGACGGTATTGTCTTGAATATGCACATCCAGGAACGAACCGAATTTGTGCGCTCTCTCGAAAGAAGGGGAAGCGGGAATTTTATGTCGCGGGCGCAGGTTATGTTCACGAAAGACGACAGCATAACTCAAATGGTCGAGCAAAACAAAGAGTTGGGAGAGCGGGACGCCCAGCTTGCCGCGATGTTTGCGGCAATGGACGCCGTATATTTTATCGAAAAGGCCGAAAAGTGGCTCTATGTCAAGAAAGATTATACATACTGCCGGTATTATATCGTGAAAATTGCGGAGGCTATCGCGAATTTAGAGATATATTTAGCGAAAGAATTTCCGACGCGCGAAGTTATTCAGAGGGCGCAGATTTTAAATCCTAAATTAATACAGAAATTTTATAATTACCCTATGAGCCGTGAACTCACAGAAGATGAGCTTAAAAAACTTTTGCAGGAAGCCGACGATTATCTGATGAGCCATATGGATTACATATCAGAGCCGGTTCTTGAATTCTTGGAAGACGGGGAAATAAAAAGCGTCATGATGTTCCAGCGTCAGTTTCATGCCGGGGGTCATATTTTCGTGCATCTTCTCGAATATTTCGCTCAGAAAGGCATAATCGAAAAAGTGAGCGAGACAATCAGAATAACGCCGAAAAGCCGCCCGAGTTTCGAGGAAATCGCGTTTATGTCAACCAAAAATATAAGTATATAAATATATAAAATTTTAATTTATAATTTGAATTTTATAGAATATATAATAAAAAAACAGAAAATAAGGAGTAAAAAAGTTAAGTTTATGATAACATGTGTTAATAAGGAATGTCAAAACTTCGGACAGGAATTAGACGATAACATAGAAGTATGTCCCATATGCGGCACAAAAACGGAACAGTCCAAAACCAAAAAAGGCGGCAGTTCCGCTACCAACTTGGGCATAGTATGCTGTCTTGCGGCTTTAGTGGGCGCAGTTATATTCTGGTTTTCCTACGGCTTTGTTATGTGGATAGGAGTCGCCGTTACAGTTGCGAGTGTGGTTGTCGCTTTTATCAGTAAAAAGTTATTCGCGATTATCTTTACAATTATATGCGTAGCGGCTATAATTTTATTGGAAATAGCGTTAATTACGGGTCTTATCGTCTGGTAATTGCTAAAATGCGGGAAATATAGTCATAGGAGCGTCCGCTCCTATGACTGAATCCGCGTGCCCTTATAAAATAATTTTCGAAAAAATAAAAAATATATAAAACATAAAAAGAGGATAAGAATTTTATGGAAAATAGCGCAAGTGCTGTAAATACTCATGCCGCGACTGCTATGGCGAGAACAGAAATAGAAATCATCGGGGCAAGACAAAATAATTTAAAAAATATATCGGTCAATATACCGAGAGACAAATTAACTGTCATAACCGGAGTTTCAGGCTCCGGTAAATCATCTCTCGCTTTTGATATAGTCTACGGCGAAGCGCAGAGAAGGTTTTTGGAATCTATATCAAACTTCGCGAAGAGCAGAATAAATCAGGTCAAAAAGGCGAAAGTAGACTTCGTAAGGGGACTTTCCCCGGTTATCGCAATCGAACAGAAAAAAGGCAACTCAAATCCCCGTTCGACCGTCGGCACAGTCACAGATATAAACGATTACATAAGATTGCTGTTTGCGACTGCCGGAGTGGGAAAATGCCCCATATGCTCTCATCCATTAAAGCCGGTTTCCGCCGCCCAGATAGCCGAACACGCCTCGTCCTCGCTCGAACCGGGAACAGTTATCGAGCTCCGCGCCCCGATTTTTAAAATCTACGGCGAGGAATGGGGCTATCTCTTAGATAAAATGCGCGGCAAAGGTTATAAATATGTGAAAATTGATGGAGAATCCGTAAACCTTTCGGATAAAGTTGAACTTGATGAAAACAAAGATTATAATATCGAGGTTATAATAGACACGTTTACGATAAGCCCTAATATATATATGCAGATTGCAAAGTCTATAGAAGCGGCGACGGTTTCAATAGACGACGATATTTCCATAAAAGTTGAAGTCACAAAAGGCGACGTCCCCGAGAATTTCTACAAAGATTTCGAGTGCTGTCCGGAACATCACTTTATTCTGTGCGAACTTCAGGCGTTTTATTTCTCGTTTAATATCGGCTCAAATGCATGTCACACATGCCAGGGGATAGGCAGGTCGCATGTTGTCGAACCGAGGTTTTTAATCGTCGCGCCTGAAAAAAGCATTATGAAAGGCGGATTGAAATCCATGATTTTCAATACGGCAAGCAAAGACAGCCACAGAGGTTCGATTATGTACAGTCTCGCCAAACATTTCGGGTTCAGTCTTGACACCCCGATAAACGAACTGTCAAAAGATGCGCTGGACGTTATATTTTACGGAAGCAAAGGCGAAGTGATTGAGTGGCTTCAGCCGCCGTTCGCTAAAAAACGCAGCTGGATAGTCGGAAGAAAATGGGCGTATGGCGGGATTGTACACGATATAGAATCATGGTACAGGAATTTTGTCAGGAAGTCCGTCGCGGAGCAGTCGTTTGAGCCGGGATTTGTGCAGGAAACCATGATAGAGAAAACTTGTCCCGAGTGTAACGGCGCGCGTCTGAAAAAGCAGAGGCTTGCCGTCACAGTCGGCGGAAAAAACATAGACGAGCTCGCGAGAATGCAGCTTCCGGATTTGGTTGAATTTCTGAACGGCTTGACTTTTGACGTAAACGTCGCGGATGTTGCAAAGAGCATAATCAACGAGCTGAACGCGCGGCTGATTCTATTGATAGACATAGGTTTGCATTATCTGTCTTTAGCCAGAAGAAGCGACACTATATCCGGCGGGGAAATGCAGAGGATAAAGATGTCCACGCAGATTTCGAGCGAGCTTATGGGGATGCTGTATATCATGGACGAGCCGAGCATAGGGCTTCATGCCCGCGATTCCATCAGAGTTATCCAGACAATGAAGAAATTGCGCGACTTGGGAAACACTGTAATAGTCGTCGAACACGACGTCGAAACTATGAAAAACTCCGATTATATGATTGAAATCGGTCCCGGACCCGGCGTTCACGGGGGGAATATAATCGCTTGCGGAACCTATAAGGATATAATGAACTGTAAGGAATCCGTCACGGGACAGTATCTGTCGGGAGAAAAATTTATCCCGACGCCGTCAAAACGCCGTCCGGGCAACGATAAATATATATCTATTTACGGCGCAAAAGAGAATAACCTGAAGAATATAGACGTGGAAATACCTCTTGGCACATTTGTGTGCATAACAGGGGTTTCGGGTTCGGGGAAAAGCACGCTTATAAACGAAGTGCTGTTTAAGGAGCTTGAAATAATGAAGAAAGGCGCGAGAATAGTCGCAGGCGCGCACGATCATATACTCGGCGTGGAAAATGTAACAAACGTCATAAATATCGACCAGAGCCCGATAGGGCGCGGAAGCAAGTCGAATCCCGCGACTTATATTGGCATATACGACAAAATCAGAGATATATACGCCGAAACGGAAGAAGCCGTAAAACGCGGCTATCGTGCGCTCGACTTCTCGCTCACTCATTCCGGAGGCGTGCGGTGCGAGCATTGTACGGGCGACGGCATACTTGTCACAAATTTACAGTTTATGGCGGATATTGAGACAGTCTGCCCCGTGTGCAAGGGCGAAAGATTCTGTCAGGAAGGCTTGGAAGTCAAATATCACGGCAAGAGTATAGCCGACGTTTTGAATATGACTACAGAAGAAGCGCTCGATTTTTTCGAAGACGTGCGGTATCTGAAGCATAAACTCGGCATTATGAACGACTTGGGGCTGGGATATATAACTCTGGGACAAAGCTCGACGACTTTATCCGGCGGCGAAGCGCAGAGAGTCAAACTCGCGTACGAGCTTGCAAAAATCAAGCGCGGGGTGCATAACGTCTATATATTGGACGAACCTACAACGGGTCTGCACTTATCGGATATACAGAAACTTCTGCAATGCTTATACAGATTGGTGGATAACGGACATACGGTTATAGTCATTGAGCACAATCTTGATGTTATAAAATGCGCCGACTATATCATCGATATGGGTCCTGAGGGCGGCAACGGCGGCGGATACGTTGTAGCGTCGGGAACACCTGAAGATATAGTCAGGTGTAAGCAGTCATATACGGGGAAATATCTGAGGGAATATATAGAATAATGCGCGGGAATACGCGATGATTTTGTAGGGGCGGCAATCTGCCGCCCGCGATTTTGTGACGGCGACGGGATTTTTCGCTAAGCCCTCTTTTGAAAGAGGGTGGCGCGCAAATTGTTACGTTAAATAAAATTTTTGGATTTTGAAAAATTCCCCCAAAAGCCTCTAACCTTTCTTTGCGAAAAAAGACTATATATACAAATATTTATTGTACAATAATATTTAATTAATATTCAAGGTAAAAGTTCATGAACGGCAAAAATGCTGAAATAAAAAAAGAATTTATTGAATCTTTAACAGACGGCGGAATGATTGACAATATTTTCGGATATGCTTATAAGCGGTGTTTTTCAAAATATGAAGCCGAGGATTTGTGTCAGGAAATCATAACCGAAATTCTGCTTGCCCTGCAAAACGGCGGGAATATAGCAAATCTTAACGCGTATATATGGCAGATAGCGCACAATAATATATAAACCATGTCAACAGGCAAAAACGGACACAGGCAAATTTCTGCGTTTTAGACCCCGCTGTAAATTACAACGTTGAAATGGAGGGCGATATATTGGAGCGTATTGTGGATGCTGAAAATCTGGCGAAAATAAAACGCGAAATCGCGTCGCTGCCTGAGATATACGGCAAAGTTATGGTCATGTATTATCTTGACGAACTGTCTATAGCTGAGATTGCAAAACGTCTCAATATACCCGAAAACAGAGTAAAACAACGGCTTTTCGCCGCAAGAGAAAAAATACGGAAAGAGGTTTTTAAAGTGAGTGAAAATCAGCAAAATCAGCAAAAACAAATAAATAAAGCAAAACAAGCTATGCAAGACCCAAAATTGTACGACTTATGGTTTAATTTTATGTACGGTTATGGTTACGATGAAGATTACGGAAATCAACAGGAAGATGTCAACTTGCTGCTCTCACTTATCGGAAACGGGCAAAAAAATATATTAGAAGCCTGCTGCGGAACAGGTCGCGTCCTTGTGCCGCTTGCCGAAGCGGGGCATAATATGACGGGATTTGACTGTCAAGTCGGAATGTTGGCGTGCTTGTATGAAAAAGCTAAAAGGCTTGTGAACGCAAAATATTATTATGCGGACGCAATCAAAAGCGACTGGGGCAGTAATTTTGACGTTGTTATTATAGCCTGCAACACAATACAAAATATTGACGAACCTGTGATTATAAGCGACTCAGAAGAATATAAAGAAGCACAAAAGACGTTCATAAGTAAATCTGCAAAAGCATTGAAACAAGGCGGGCATTTATTTTTTACGTTCGATTTACATGCCAATCCGCAGGAATACTGGAATTGCGCCCCAAGTGAAGAGTATTTTATTGACACTGCAAATATCGACATGAGCCATGAAAATCCTGACATATTTGGCGTACGCAGCCGGTCTGTCAGCGGCGGGTATCAGTACGATGCAAAAACACAAATAGCGCATGGTATTTACCGGCGCATAACTTTATTCCCGAAAGGGGAAAGAAATGTTAGTGACGACCCGTGGTATCAACGTCTTCTTACACTCGGGGAGGTTCACGAATGGCTGGCTGACAGCGGATTTGAAATAGAACAGGAATATAACGGGTATCACAAAGAGCCTATTAAGGAAAATCAATTTAATAATGTTGTAATCTGGGCAAGAAAAATTTAAATTTATAATTCGATATATAATAATTATAGAACAGATATAAGACGGCGGTTGATATAAACCGCCGTCTTTTTTGTCTTTCATAAACCGGGTTTATAACCTCTCAATAATTTATAACATATAATGTTTATAGAGATACATATATTATTTTCCGCAATAATTATATGTAATATCTGTAATTATAAAATAATTTTTAATTTAAAACCAACCTAAAGTGTAAATTAATAGGAGGAAAATCGTATATGAAAAATGATATTAAAATAGGCGTGGTCGGCGGGGATTTAAGACAGCTTGTCGCGGCGCAGGAACTTGCGGAAGAAGGCTATGAAGTCGCGGTTTACGGATTTGAAGAATATACTGGTTCGTTCGGAATGGCGACTCGCTGCGTCAGCGTCGAAGACGCGATAAGAAAAGCGGATTTTATCGTCCTGCCTCTGCCGTACAGCAACGATAAAATTCATTTAAATATGCCGCTGTCTCAAAGCGAAATACATCTGGAAGATATTTTCGCGCTTATAGAACAGCGGCAGATTGTCGTCGGCGGCAGATTTGATTCTGTCGCTGAAAATCTTGCCGCCGAAAAAAAGTTGAAACTGATTGATTATTACGGCAGAGAAGATTTTACGGTATTGAACGCAATACCTACAGCCGAGGGTGCAATAAATATTGCGATGCAGGAACTTCCTGTGACTGTGTCAAACAGTAAAAGTCTTATTATCGGCTTCGGCAGGATAGGGAAAATTCTCGCGCATAAATTATACGGGTTAAATACCGAAGTTTATGTCGCCGCCCGCAGATACGAAGATTTTGCATGGATTGAGGCATTCGGATACAAAGGCGTGGGCTATGATGTCCTGGAAGAATATTTGGAAAAATTCGACGTTGTATTTAATACAGTGCCCGCTCTTATGCTCGACGAAAAACGGCTTAAGAAATTAAGACCCGACGCCATTATAATAGATTTGGCATCTAACCCCGGCGGTATAGATTTCACAGCGGCGAAAACTCTCGGACGCAACGTCATTTGGGCTCTTTCGTTACCAGGAAAATATGCGCCCATAACGGCAGGCAAGATTCTCGCCAAAACAATCAGAATAATAATGCGTGAGACAATGCTGAATATCGCAATGCAAATTTAATATTGTTCAAAATAAATTAAAAAC
>Ga0123357_10000375_pt1 | contig 42298 bp, 38 predicted proteins | sample TergutEmb28metaG_FD_89873 | JGI IMG/M metagenome (GOLD analysis project Ga0123357, IMG submission 89873) | Embiratermes neotenicus P4 segment gut microbial communities from Petit-Saut dam, French Guiana - Emb289 P4 | ecosystem: Host-associated > Arthropoda: Insects > Digestive system > Gut ...
TAAAGTTATTATTTTGGGAACCGAAAGTACAGGAAAAACAACCTTAACCGAAAAACTTGCACAACATTACAAATGCACTTCGGTAAAAGAAGCCGGTAGAGATATTGTTGCCGATTCCAATTCCTTTTTGTTTGACGACCTGATACTTATTGCCTCCGAACACGCCAAACGACTTGATAAAGCAACCATAGGGAAATACCCGCTCGTTATAATTGATACGGATATTCACATAACAAAGTCCTATTCAAATTTTACATTTGGCAGAGAACTTGAAGTAAATGACAAAATTTACAGTTCCAATAAAGCGAATTTGTACCTATACCTCAATAACGATGTGAATTATGTGCAGGACGGAACACGGTTATGCGAAACCGACAGAAATTTATTAGACTTGTCGCACAGAGAAATCTTGAAACAACATAACATTGATTTCATAGAAATCAAAGGAAATTGGGAACAACGATTTGAAAAAGCAGTAGAACAAATAGAACGAATAATAAAAGAAAAGAGTATGAGTGAAAACAACAAAAAATTCTTTGCATTAATAAAATGATTATCTTTACCGAAAATTAAAATTAAAGAAGCGGTGGACGCGGCGAGTAGTAAAATAGAAAATATTAGTGATACTTCAATAAAGTATTAATCAATTATAATTTAATCATTATGTTTCAAAAAATTAAATCTATTCTTTACAGAATTGCATTTGTAATTTTGTTTTTTGTTTTAGCGAAATCTTGTATTTCTGATTATGTTAAGGGACCTGATAAAATTCAAATAAGTCGGTATGAACAAATGTTAAGCGATGACTCATTTGTTTATGCTAATTTAGATGAACATTACACTGAAACTACAATAGGCAGATCTAAAACAACAGTCTATTACACATTTGCCTGTATAAACTATTAATAATTAGTTATTTATATTGATTTTTACAAAATATTTCTAAGATCTAAAAATGATATTTATGAGAAAATTAATAATTTCTTTACTGATTTCAATGGCAACGTTTTCGGCATTCGCTCAGGATATAATCGTTACCTCCAGCGGAGATAGTATTTCATGTAAAATAACAAGAATAGACAGTATTTCGGTGGAATACCAAGTCGTAAAGAATAGAATTATGGAAAAAAACACCTTACCGCGAAAATACGTGGCTGATTTTAAAATTGCCGAAGAGAATCAAAGTGTTGCGAATGCTGCAAACGCTATGTTGTCTGCCCCGCAAATTTCAAGATTTCGCTGGTCGTTTTCTTCAGGGTATGCAAATCGTTTAGGAAAAGATGTAGAATCAAGTGGTTATGCACAACTTGACAGATTGTATAAAAACCTGAGAAATTGCTTTTCGTGGGAAACAGAGATCCAGTATTATTTTAACGAAGGAAACGGTATTGCATTGAATATAAGCGGAGTTTGTTCAGAGTCATCTGACCGCAATGTAGATGTTCCCGATTACGGGCAAGCCTCGCAATGCAAGGTAAAACAGCAGATTATTTATATTGGTCCGGCATGGGCTACGCGCTATGAAACTGACCATTTTTTGTTTTCCGGCTCTCTTTCGTTAGGTCCATTGTTTTATGCTGAGTCACTGATACCCGACAATTACACGGTGAAGATGACTACTGTAGCTTTGGGAATGAATTGTGGCGTAGGTGGCGAATATAAACTGTCGTCCAATTGGGCAATAGGGCTGAAGATTGGTTATACAGAAGGTAGAGCTTCAAATTTCAAAATGGGCGGACAAACATTCAATACCGAAGAACCGGTAAATTTGTCCAGCCTTTTCATTGCAGCATATTTTAGTTTCAGAACACAGTAAATATTTAATAATTAATTTTTAACATAATAACTCATGAGAAATTTAGTATTTTATTTTTGCATTTTGACGATGGTTTCATGTAAACCAATCCAAAAGATTACTTATAATACGGATAAATTAAAAACTTTGGAAATAAGTAATAATCTCAATCTTTCTCTTTCCATACAGACTTTTGGAGACATTCGTTCCGAGTCGGAAATGAATGAAATTCAATTAGTATCCAAGCAATGGAACGCGAAAATTGATGGAAAACAAAGTTGCATCAACAGTGAAGTGTTATACAAAATTCCAGTCGCAGAACAGATGACTGCTATTTTTGCACAACATATAGAAAAACAGTTACCGCAAATAAAAGTATTTATCAATCAGAAAGAAAATGCTGATTATCACCTCGAAGCAAACATAAAGCATTTTTCCGGGATACAAAAATTTTCGACTTCTGCGGCAATAGGCGCACAATTTGGGTTAATCGGAGCGTTAGCTACAGCCAATGCAAAAACTCATGGTAAAATTATTATTGAATTAACCGACATAAAGTTGTTTGATAAACAAAATAACCTGATTTCATCTGTTGGCGATTTACGAAAAGAATATGAGGGCGAATTTCCTGCCGACGCAAATTGTTTATGTATTTATCAGAATGTCAATCAAAAATTGTCAGAGTTTAATGAAGAACTCATAAAATTACTCTTGTTGGAAATTCAAAACAAAGAATAGACAAATATAAAAGATACTGCCTACAAGCTGCTGAAACGTGTGAGACTTGAACAAAGTTTGCCCACCCGCCACCCAAAGCAAGAAAATCAGTGTAGGGAAAAGTGGAAGATAGGCAGTGTATAATATTGAACAGAAATTTGTTGGAAAACGCCGAAAAATAAAAAGTATCAATTCAAAAAAAATTGTATCTTTGTCAAATAATTGACAAGAAACATGGATGTTTATATTAGGCAATATATCATGGATATAATCTTAAATAATCACAATTTTTCGGTAGTAGATACCAAAGAAAAGATAACCATTGCCGATAGTTTTGTTGTTCGGCAAAATAAAATTGGCGGTGGTAATGACGAAGCCAAATTGTACATAGGAAATGAAAGCAATGAACTCCGAACTTTTTACGGACAACGAGGGTTCAGCAATCAGTGTTTCTTATTAAAGGAAAACATAATTAAATATTTGTATGATTGCAAATATGAATATTTTCATCCAACCCAACCTTATAAGTCTCAAATAAATATGGCAGAATTGTGGGAAGAACGGATGAAAAAAGCAGATACACTTGATGAGCAAATTTGGTTTTCCGTTTATGAACAAGTACAAATTATTCCTCCAAGAATCTACATAAAATCAGAGAATCAAGGTTTCGATTTAATTAGAGAGTTATCGCTGCCAAATTTGACAACGTTATCTATTCTCAAATTAAAAGATTCGGAAAGCAATTTTATTTTTTACTACAAGTTGCATTTTTATGGCATCTTTGAAAATGAAGAGAAGACAACTACAGAAATACTAATTGATGAAGTAGAAGATGTTGATTTGCCATTGGCAGCTGTAGAAGAAGAAACAGATGTAAAAGATGAAATAGATGAATTCAAACCTTATGATACAGAGAAAATTTCTATTGATACCAAAGGTTTGGGGATGGAAGCGTGTCTTCGAAGAATGTTACAAAAAACAATAATACTCGCTCCTGATTTCCAAAGGAATGAGGTTTGGAATATTGAGAAAAAAAGCAAATTAATAGAATCTCTTTTATTAAAAATACCAATTCCTATGTTTTATGTTTCTGCTGATGAAGCAGGGATTTATTCTGTCGTAGATGGGCTTCAAAGATTAAGTACCATTCGCGATTTTGTATTAGGAGAAAAATATTTATTATCCGATGGGAATGAAATTAAGTTAAAAGGCAATGGATTTAAACTCGAAAAATTGGAGTTTTGGGGAGAAAAATACAATGGCTGTACTTTTAATGAATTGCCGGTTGATATGCAAAACCGTATTTTGGAAACGGAATTTACATTTACCATTATTAATCCGGGAACTCCTGAGGAAGTAAAGAGAAATATATTTAAAAGAATTAATACAGGAGGAGAACCTTTAACTTCGCAGGAAATTCGTAATGCTCTTTATGTCGGTCAATCTACTAAATTTCTAAAAGAATTATCTCAAAAAAAAGAATTTTTTACTGCAACAGACGAGTCCGTTAAAAGCGAAAGAATGATGGACAAAGAACTTATTTTACGCTCTCTCTCATTTATGATTAGGAACCATACGTCATATCCTAAAAATAATGATATGGATAAATTTTTAAGTGATACTATGCGTATTATCAACATTATGCCAAATTTTGACAGCAAAGAAGCTTTGAAATTTTTCAAAGAAGAATTATTGCGAAGGGAGGGGGTTAAAAAAGAAGATATTCAAATAACAGATATAGAAGATATTGAAGCCAAATTTACAAAAGGGATGGTAAGAGCAATTGGTATTTTCAAAAAGCATGCTTTTAGAAAAAGTTATGGAAAAAAACGGAGAACCCCAATTAACAAAGCCTTATTTGAAGTTTGGACTGTTTTGTTATCTAATCTGAATGATGACGAATATGCTGTTTTATCAAATAACAAAAATGATTTTTTATCTGAATATAATCGTTTGTTAGATGATATTAATTTTAACTATTTCATATCACGGGATAGTTTGAAGTTCAACTCTGTTCAAGAAAGGTACAAACAATTAACAACATTACTAAAAAAACATACAGTATGATTAAGAAGATTTCATTAAAAGGATTCAAATCGTTTTTTGATAAAAATTTGAATATAGAAAAGCTGACATTATTGACAGGATTAAACAGCAGTGGAAAAAGCACTGTTATTCAGGCATTACGAATGTTGGAAAAAGCCGCCAATAAAGAAAACAATTTTTTATTGGATGGATATGGAACAATTGAAGAAGTCAGAAATAAGTTTGTTAAGGAAAATATCTGTCTTTACGTTTCCGATGAAAAAAACAATGAGTTTTCTCTCACCTTTCCGTCTGTACAACCTGTAAACAATAACAATTTTCAATTCCCCGAACTCATCTACATTTCCGCCCACAGATTTGGACCTCAAAAATCCATTCCTATATATAGTGATAGCACTAAAAAAGAGAGAATTGGAGAAAATGGCGAAAATGTTCTCCAATGTATAAAAATGATGGAAGGAAAAGTACTTGATGAACGTTTACGCCATGAAAATTCAGAAGGATTGACCCTTGAGTATAATATTCGTGGTTGGTTGAATGTAATAAGCCCCAATGTTGAATTTAATTACGAATTGATTAAACTGACAGATTCTTCTTATGCTACATTCGACGGATATAGGGCAAATAATGTGGGGTTTGGATTAAGTTATACATTACCGGTCATTACAGCATTATTAATGGGTACATTAATTCCTAATAGTTTAGTCATAATAGAAAACCCTGAAGCTCATTTGCATCCAAAAGGGCAAACTGAAATGGCTAAGTTAATTGCTCTATGCACACAAGCAGGTGCGCAAATCATTGTAGAAACTCACAGCGACCACATTTTTGACGGAATTAGGATTGCTGCAAAGAAAATGAATATGGCTAAAGATATTCAAATACATTGGTTTGAAAGAGACAAAAATAAAAACACACAAGTGTACTCTCCGATTCTTTCAGATGATGGAAGGATAAAGGAATGGCCAAAAGGATTTTTCGATCAATTTGAAATTAATTCATCAGAACTTATATAGTATGTACAAATTCTATTTTAACGATTGTTTACCGCTTAATAAATCAGAGCATGAAATAATCTCTTGCTTCCTAAAAACATTGCCTGAATATAAAACAATACGAACCAAATTTGCCGCCGAAGTTGATGGAATTGTCACATCAAAATTAACAGAAAATATTATATTAAACGAAAATAATTTTACTCTTAAAAATTGTATAGAAAGGATACCTAATGAAAAAAGGGAATTAAGACAATACGCATTTGCCATTTTTAAAAAGTATCCTGTTGATGAACATTTTACTGTTAAGAATGAGGACGACCTGATTGAGAGTGATTATTTCATTACCATTGGAGACACCAAGCATGAAGCATTAAATATCAAAGTTGTACAAGAGAATGAGGGAACTCTTTTTTCTTTAGCCTTACATGATGATTTGCAACAAAATTCTTTGAATATAAATGATAAAAATCAAAATGAGTATATTGTATTCAACCTTTTTGGCGAGGCTAATAATACAGATTTTATTGATAAAAAGATTCAAGAATTAATTGCAGACAAATCAGAGAACTTCGAAAAGCTATTATTAGTTATTGGAAACAATTCTTTTAGTGAAAGATTTAAAAATGGATTCAATAATGTATCCGCATCTATGCAAAAAGCGATAGTCAATCATTTTGAGGAAGCTCAAAACAGAAAAGGAAATACGCCATTTTACGCGGATGGAAATTTAATAAAAGATGTAACTCCTGAAAAAGAAAACAAAATAAAAGTTTTTGAATTAAGGATATTTGATCCTGTCGGCTATAGAATTTATTTTTCCGAGTTATCGAATAAAGTTTATTTAGCATTAGCAGAAAAAAAGCCCAATGACAAAGAACAAAGTTCTCACATTAAAACGGCTGCAAGTATTATTAAAGAACTTGTTACTTTCAAAAATTAGAATAAGTAGCATCTTTAAAAGAAAATTAATAATTTCTTTACTGATTTCAATGGCAACATTTTCGGCATTCGCTCAGAATATAATCATTACCTCTAATGGAGATAGTATTCCATGTCAAATAATAAAAATAGATAGTATTTCGGTGAAATACCAAGTCGTAAAAAATAGAATTATTGAAAAAACACTGCATAATTACATTATTTAATGGGAAATTCATATAATATTTTCAAATTTATCCGAATTTTTACAGAAAATTGTCACATGTAAAATATTTGTTTTATTTTTACTCCCTAAATATATTTATATTTTTATGGCGACAACTATTAAAATTATCATCCGGGACATAAAAAGTAAGCCCGGAAAAGGTGTATTGGTGTTGCGGATAATTCGCCACCGTGTAGTACGAAAGATTACAACTCCCTATGTTTTATCTATTGATGAATGGAGTGAAAAACTGCAAAAAACAGTTTGTTCAAAGAAAACTTTTCCCACTCGGAAAAAGGAGCTTGAAGAAATCGATGAAAAGCTGCAGCAAGACGTGGCGTTACTTCTTAACACGGCAAATATGCTTGAATCTCGCGACGATTATTCTTCTCAAGAGCTTGTGGACTATTTTCACAGACTAAAGGAAGGGCAGCTGTTTTGCGCCTACATTGAACAGGTAGTGAAAGAAACAAAAGGAAAGGCGCAGTTTGGTACTGCAGAATCTTACATGTATGCCGGAGGGAGTTTTCGTAAATTCCTTGGAGGCAGTGATATCAGGATCGATAAAATCAATCGTGAATTGATGAAACGCTACGAGAAGTTTTTGGAATCAGAACACAAGTCCCAAAACACAATCTCGTGTTACATGCGGTCGCTTCGTTCACTCTATAACCGTGCGCTTAAAGACAAGGTTTTTATAGTGGACGAAAATATGTCGAAACCTTTTTCCGACGTTTTTACCGGCAATGCAAAGATCCCAAAAAGGGCGACCGGTATGGATGAAATCTCAAGGCTGATGAAGCTGGAGTTGAAGGAAGATAAAAGGGAGTTAAACGAAGGTAAGAATAAAGCCCCTAAAGGCGGTGGTTCCGTGAAAACTGCCGGAGCTGCTAAAACTGTTGAACTTGCTGAAGCGGAGAAAAGAGAGCAACCACTTTCTCTGTCTATGTCCTGCGACATGTTTCTGTTCTGCTTTTTCGCTCAGGGAATGGCATTTGTGGATGCGGCAAACTTGAAAAAGGAAAATATCAGGGCTGGCTCTATCCGGTATTACCGTAAGAAAACCAACCAGCAGATTACCGTCAGACTGGAAGATCGCATGAAAGTAATTATCGAGCGTTATGCCGACCCTGATTCCGATTACATTTTTCCCGTCCTCAGACCATATCAGGACTGTGGCGAATGGGTCAAATGGAAAAAGAGCGTTACATTGCTGTCTGTTCATAACAAAAATTTAGCTATACTGGGCGATATGGCAGGTATCGAGCAACATCTTACCAGTTACGTTGCCCGTCACTCGTGGACATCAATCGCTTTAGAGGAAGGCGTCTCGATCGCAGCAATCAGCAAGGTATGAGAAGGAAACTTCTTCGGTATTTATAGTACCGGAGCTACAAACAATTTTTTTAATCCTAATTTTTCATGGTTCAAGCCAATAGCTAAGCCAATAGCTTGCGTAATATACAGAACGGGGATTTTTGTTTTTCGACTCAAATAGCTATCAATGTGGTTCCTGCGCATATCAAGGTTTGACTGACACATGGGGCAAGCGACAATAATGGCTCCTGCGCCTCTATCTTCCGCATCCTGCACTATTCTGCCGGACAATTTAGCTACGATATCGGTGCGCGAAACAGAAAATCCGGCTCCGCAGCATTCGGTTTTAAATCCCCAATCCAATGGTTGGGCGCCTGTTTTTCGCATCAATTCGTCCATTGATTGCGGATCTTCCACACGGTCGAATTGCAAAACGGAATGCGGACGTACCAAAAGACATCCGTAGTAGCAAACCACAGGACGATCAAATGGACGGACAACTTTTTCAGTAATTTTATCAGCAATGTATTTTTCAATAAATTGCATGACATTCAGTATTTTGCTTGTCTTTTCGAGCGGCATTCCGATAATTTCGGACACTCGATTTTTCAAAGCCCTGTCTTCAGTCCATTCGTGTTGTGCTACGCTCAACCGGTTATAGCAAGCGGCGCAGGGAACGACAATTTCATCCAAACCCTGTTTTTGAGCCAAAGCCAATATTCGGGCGGGCAAAGCTGCGCCAAGTTCCCTGTTTAGATTGTGGGCTGCCGTAGCGCCACAACAATTCCAATCTTCAATTTCCTTAAAGTGAATGTCAAAGGCATTTGCCAGCGCTATAGTCGATTGTGCATATTCCGAAGAAGTACCGTTTAAAGAACAACCGGGATAAAATCCAATATTCATAATGATTTTACTATTATTCGATAAATATTATTGCTGCACATTTTTGAAAATAGCAGTTATTTGTTTTCTATTTTTCACTGTTTCCGGTATAATCGGGAGTTTGCCTTTTGCAAACATTTTCGGCGCTACATCCATATCCTGAAGAATATTAAATGTCCGCGCTTTATAATCTGCAACCAGACCTATTTCGTATAAACGTCCGGTATATTTTACCGAATCCAAAAACGCCCTGTGGAACGACAGAATATTCTTTGCCTTTTTACTGACCGTTTTCCCCTGAAGCGCTTTTCCACGTAAATAATCCATCAGTTGCGGAATATCAATTTCCATCGGACAACGTGTCAGACAGTTCTGACAGGACACACATAACCATATAGTTTCGGAAGATATTATTTTCCGGTAATTTTCCACATCGTTGGTTTGGAGCATTCGCATCACGCGACTTGGCGGATAGTCCATTTCTTCTGCAACCGCGCATCCTGCCGAACATTTTCCGCATTGATAGCAACGGTTTACATTGACATTCGTATTTGATTTTATTTCAGATATATATCCTTTCTTTTCCATATCGATTCATTAAAAATATAACAGATAGCTCAGGCAAAATTACCATTATTTATTTGAATTTGAAAATATAATGATTTGAAAAAGTTATATTGTTTACATTTATTCCTTAAAAGCATCTAAGGCTTTTTTTACCGAACCGTACTTGAGAAGTATTTCCTGAGCTTTTTCCTTGGAAAAGTGTAATTCTTCTGCAATCATCAGGGTTCCACGCTCGATTAGTTTTTTGTTGGTTAACTGCATATTAACCATTTTATTACCTTTTACCCGCCCCAGTTTAATCATTAAGGTAGTAGAAAGCATATTCAAAATCAGTTTCTGCGCCGTTCCGGCTTTTAGGCGGGTACTGCCGGTAACAAATTCAGGGCCGACCACTGCTTCAATCGGATATTCGGATGCTTGAGCCAACGGGGAATCAGGATTACAGGTAATACATCCCGTTAGCAGACCATTTTCCCGCGCTTTCCGCACTCCACCAACGACGTATGGAGTCGTTCCGGAAGCTGCAATTCCAATAACCGTATCTAACGTATTGATTTGAAAGGCATGCAGTTCTTCCCACGCCTTGTCGGAATTGTCTTCCGCCCCTTCTACTGCCGATCTTAAAGCTGTATCGCCGCCGGCAATCAATCCAATAATAATGCCCGGAGAAACCCCGAAAGTAGGTGGTAATTCGGATGCGTCCAGCACACCTAAACGCCCGCTCGTTCCGGCGCCTAAATAAAAAACCCTTCCACCCGCCGGCATCCGTTTCAACAGTTGGTCAATAAGCGCTTCTATTTGCGGAATCGCTTTTGCAACAGCTAAATGGATGCCGGCATCTTCCTGATTGATGCAGGTTAAAATTTCATGTACCGACATCTCATCCAACTGTTGAAATTGTGATGGAGATTCTGTGATGCTTATCATAAATTTTATCAAATTATACCGCAAAAGTAGGGTTTAATAATGGATTTAGCAACTACCGGCATTCATTCATAAAGAATCAAAAACAGAAAAGCGCAAAGAAATCACTTCTTAACGCTTTCTAATTAATAATAACCAAAATCATTTATGTTGGAGAATCCTATTTTCAGTCACATAACTTTATCCGGATTATTATCGGTTTTTTGTAAGGTTTTAGTTAAATATTCCCCTTGCATCTCTATGAAAAATCTTAACTATGACGGTACAAAGTAACACTTAAATTCCAAATAAAAAGGTTAATCATCGGTTATTTCCAGGTTAAAGTTATGTTAAAAGACGATGAATCTCTTGTCGTAAAGAATCTATTCGTCCGTTTTCCCCGGATAAGAAATTGCCGTAAAATTATTATTACTAAAAAATTTATTGGCAGATGCTTTTAAATCCTTAACGGTGACTGCATTCACTTTTTGGTCGAAGTTCAGGAAAAACTTTTTGCTATGTCCCCAGAACAAAATAGATTGCAGATTATTAGCCCAATAGTTATTACGTTTTATACTTTCCTTGCGTTGTTCCAGCATCGCTTTTTTCACTTTATCCAAGTTGGTTGCAGACACGCCTGCAGTTTTGTATTCGGCAATTTCTCTGTTGTATTCCGCTAAAATTTTATCTACATTTTCCGGACCGCAAGGCATTCCTGCCTGAAAGACATAGTGTGAATACGGCGCTTCGGAGAAATAAGCAGATACGCCTCCTGCATATATTGCCTGCATTTTTTCACGTATAGTATCAATTACTTGTATAGTCATTGCCTGCGCCAGCATATTGGCTTTCAAATTCGCATCCTCCGAATATTTCTGTTCGCCGTGATGAATGTCTATAATCAAACTTTTGGGGTCTTCTCCTTTGTAGAATTTAAATGTTTTATCACCGGAAACCATGCGCAAGCCGTTATCTTTATACGCAGGCTTTACGCCTTTTACGGGCAAACTTGCAACATACTGTTCCAACAAAGGTTTCAACGAATCGATGTTTATATTCCCGACGAAGAACAAATGCAAGCCGTCTGCATAGCCGAACTGGTCTTTGTAAATATCCAATACCTTATCCATATTGATATTATTCAAATCGGTTTCGGAAGGAACTGTAATGGGCGCCAAAGGATTATTGTTGTACACCACTTGGGTGAGCGTGTCTTGAAAAGCGTATTGCGGATTATCTTTCAACGATTGAACCTGCGCTGTCATTTTGGTGATATAGCCGGTAAACAAATCCGCATCTTTTCTCGGCGAAGTAAGTTTCAGATAAGTCAACTGAAGTAATGTCGGCAAATCTTTTACCGACGAAGAGCCGTTCACCGAAGTGGTGGCATCGCTCCAACCCGTGTTCAACTGCACTGTTTTTCCTGAAAGAAAATCATTGAGCGCTGTTGGCGTAAACTGTCCGTAACCCATTGAATTGATGACGCTTGAAAGAAACGTAGTGTTTGATTTATCGGCAACGCCGAACTGTCCGGTACCACCGTATTTTATGCCGGACAAGACGATTTCATCCGTTTTAAAATCGGTAGGTTTTACGGTTACTTTCACGCCGTTGCTCAGCGTGTAAGTCGTGACGCCCAACTCTGCATCTTTGGTTTCTTTTACAATTTTTCCGGGTGTGGGCAGGGTAGTCAATAAAGATGTCGCCTGCGTTTTCCCTTCAGGCCTTACTGCTTCCTGTTTAAATGCATTGTCCACTATGGCAAGTAATGAGTCTTGCGCAGGTACTGCTATTTTACCGTTTGCAGGGGCGGTAATATAAGTGAAATAATTTTGATTTTCCGGCAGCCATTTTTGTATGGCAGCGTTTATTTCTTCCATAGTGATGTCCGGTAAAAATTCTTTTGCATACCGGTATTCGTTATAAATTCCGGGAACAGGTTCTCCGTTGGTAAAGTTGCGGGAGAGTTCGTCGGTAAAGTTGGCCGATTCCGTAGTGTTGCGCTCATTGTATGATTTCTCGTAGCGTGCCACAATTGCTTTTTTCGATGTTTCAATATCGACATCAGTAAAGCCGTATTTCTGTGTTTGAAGCAATACGCCGACTGCCGCGTTGATAGATTTTGTAAAATCGTCCACAGGAACTACTCCCAAAGAAAATTGCTCATCCTCCAACGTAATTCCTCGGTCAAAACCTCCGCCAGCTCCTGCATACGGCGGGTTGGCTGTTTGCGTAAGATCTCTTAATTTCCTGTTTAAACTGCTAACTATAATATTTTTAATCAAAGAGTTCCGGTAATCGTTCAGCGTTTTTTCTTCAACAGCTTTGTGCATGGGATAATATAATTGAAATTCGTAACGATTTGCTTCGGGATCGGTAATAACCATAGCCTTTTTTTCGGTATAAGGCGACACTCCGTAAATAGTTCTTTCACGTTCATTTGCCGGATTTTTCAATCCGCCGAAATATTTTTCTATCATCACTTTTGCATTATCTACCGTAATATCGCCCACCACAATCACCGCTTGCAAATTGGGACGATACCAGTCGTGATAAAATTCTCTAATCCTGTCGGGGTCTGCATTCTGAATTATACTGTCCAGCCCGATTGGCAACCGATCTGCGTAGCGGGAATTATTTGTCCATTCCGGTAAATATTTGTATAACATGCGCATGCTGGCATTTTTGGTGCTCATTCTCGATTCTTCCAATATCACATTGCGTTCATCGTTCACATCTTGTGTCGTTATCAATGCACCATTTGCCCAGTCGGCAAGAATTTGAAATGCGTTGTCTAAATTATCCGGCTTGTCGGTAGGTACCGGCAGAAAATAATAAGTTCTGTCGAAACCGGTGTACGCATTTAAATCCGCACCAAACTTTACGCCGATTTTCTGCAAAAAATCTACCAGCGTATTTTTGGGAAAATGTTGCAATCCATTAAAATTCATGTGCTCCATAAAATGCGCCAATCCGCGCTGGTTGTCATTTTCTAAAATAGAACCTGCGGCTACCACCAAGCGTAATTCTACTTTTTGCGCTGGCTTTGCATTGGGCTTGATGTAATAAGTCAAACCGTTGGACAATTGTCCTTTAACAACTGTTGAATCAAAAGGTAAAGCCTGATTCAAATCTGGATTTTGCGCCTGTGCCGTTACCAGCATCATTATTTGCAGCGCAATAAACAGTATAAAAGAATTTAAATTTTTCATATAAACATTATTTTAGATTTGCTCCTTGATTAGAGTGTGACAAAAGTATGAAAAAATAATTAAAATATTATTATTTGTTTGGTGAATTTTGATTTGGTAGTTTAATTCAAAAGTTGTACATTTGCATTTATATTATTGATTAAGGTTTAATTATTTAAATATGAATACAATAAGTTATATAGAAGCGCAACAAAATTTCGCAGAGATTTTGCAAAAAGCAGCAAAAGAAAATATAATTATTGACGGAATAAATGGGACGAAATTTATTTTGTCTATTATTAAGAAAACGCAACCAAATGAAAAGAAACAAAGACTTTCAGAACGTTTTGCGGATACATTGCACTTAACAGATGAGCAATACAATAATTTTCAGACCAAACTATTAGAAAACAAAAATGAATGGGAACGCAGTATTTATTAGATTCTAATATAATTATTGGTTTTTTAGATAAAAGACTTCCCGAAAAAGGAATGATTTTTGTATCGGAAGTTGTTGATGTCGTGCCAAATATATCTGTAATTTCAAAAATTGAAGTTTTGCGTTATAACACAACCGAGACTGTAATGCAAATTTTGGAAGATTTCATGGATTGTTCCAATATCTTTGAATTAGACAATAAAATCGTGAATAAAACTATAAAGCTTTGTCGCCAAAGTAAAATTAAACTGCCTGATGCTATTATTGCTGCGACATGTTTAGTTAATAAATACATTTTAGTAACGAGAAATGTAAAAGATTTTACCAATATCGCAGATTTAACAATTATAAATCCGTGGGACTTGTAAAAAAATAAGGAAACAATGCAAACAGATGTAATAATAATTGGCGCCGGATTAACCGGATTAACCCTCGCATTTCATTTAAAAAAGCGAGGGAAAAAAGTAAGAATATTAGAAAAAAACGACTGGGTCGGCGGTCAGATACGAACGTTTGAAGAAGACGGATTTGTGTTTGAAAGCGGACCGAATACCGGAGCTGTTTCTTATCCTGAAGTCGCTGAATTATTTTCGGCATTGTCGCCGGCATGCGAATTGGAAGTTGCGAACGAAAATGCAAAAAACCGGTTGATTTGGAAGAACGGTCGCTTCAGGGAACTCCCTTCCGGACTTATCGGCGGCATAACCACTTCTTTATTTACTTTCCCCGATAAGTTCAAGATTTTAGGCGAGCCGTTTCGCCCCAAAGGAACCGATCCTGACGAATCCGTCGGAGCATTGGCTTTGCGCCGTTTGGGAGGACAATCGTTCGTCGATTACGCAGTCGATCCTTTCCTCTCAGGCGTTTATTCCGGCGACCCGACAACTTTAATCACACGCTATGCACTTCCAAAATTATATAATCTCGAACAAACGTATGGAGGTTTCATCAAGGGAACTTTTGCCAAGATGCGTGAACCGAAAACCGAACGCGACCGTTTGGCTACCAAAAAAGTATTTTCCGCACGCGGAGGATTGAGCCGTCTTACTTCCGCTCTGGCAGATGCAATCGGCAGAGAAAATATCGTTTTATCAACGAAACAGCTTCAAATCCGTCCGGTTGATAATCATTGGGAAGTTACTTATACCACGTTGTCCGGAGAAGAAAAACTGCAAGCGCCGAAAGTCGTAACCACAGTCGGAGGCTATGCCTTGCCCGACTTGCTTCCGTTTATCGAAAAAGACGAAATCAATAAAATTTCCAATCTCCGGTATGCGCCAATGGTACTGGCTTCTGTCGGAATTAAAAATACCGGCGGATTGCGGTTCAACGCTATCGGCGGATTAGTTCCTTTCATCGAAAAACAGGACGTATTGGGTATTCTTTTTCCGTCGGCCTGCTTCCATGGGCGCGCTCCGCAGGAAGGCGCTATCTTTACTTTTTTTATCGGCGGAATGCGGAAAAGTCATCTCACCCAATTGCCTGATGATGAATTAACAGAATTGATCGTAAAGAATTTTCATTGGATGCTCAAATTTCCTCCAACGGTTTCGCCCGATTTAATTCGTATCTTCCGCCATACGAGAGCTATTCCTCAATACGAACTAAGCAGCGGAGAACGCCTGAAAACGATTGACGACATTCAAAACCGCTATCCCGGACTGATTCTTGCCGGCAATATCCGCAACGGAATCGGGATGGCTGACCGGATTTTGCAAGCGACGACTATCGGGAAAGAGATTTGAATATCAACAAAATAAAACAGAAAATTACTATATGAATAAGAAAAATTTATTTACAAAATTCCTCGTATTATTCATTTTCCTTACTTTATTTCGCCCGTTTTTTTCTCAAACGGATAAAATGGCATGGTGGCGTGACGCTCATTTCGGAATGTTTATTCATTGGGGCGTATATTCCGTATATGGAAATATTTATGATGGTATAAATATCAATGGAGATTTGGTGCATTATGATATGCGGAGTTCAGGGATTCCTTCCGAGTGGATTATGAGTGCTGTGAAAATACCACGAGCCATTTATAGGGAAGCTGCAAAAGAATTTGACGCTAATGATTACGATCCGAAAAAATGGGTTGAGATTGCTAAAAACGCCGGAATGAAATACATCGTCATCACGGCAAAACACCACGATGGATTCTGCCTCTTTGAAACCCAATATACCGATTGGAATGCTGTTGACGCTTCCGCTGCCCATAGGGATTTACTGAAGGATTTGGTCAAAGAAGCCAAAGATGCCGGTTTGAAAATTGGATTCTACTATTCCCAGAATTTAGATTGGATGCAAGAGGGAGGCATGGGCAACATTCCGGAATTAAATGGCGGAATGTATCCGATAGATAAAGTGGAGAATTATGTTAATACAATCGTTATTCCTCAAATACAGGAGTTAACTTCTAAATACGACATAGATGTATTTTGGTTTGACATTCCAGGTGTGAGCAATTCCAATGCTCAGATAAGCCAACGAATATTGAATGCACTTCTAAATTCCCCAGTTGGAAATAAAATCATTTATAACGACCGTTTATTTACCGGCTTCGATGGAGATTTCAGTACTCCAGAAAACGATACTCCCTACATTCCTTATAATGGTTATTCAGACAACAGCGCTTGGGAAGCCTGTGCTTCACTGAATAATTCATGGGGATTTGAATATGAACCGGATATTGAAACTGTCTGGAACGCAAATAGATGGAAAACAGGCTATTATATAATCAGCCGGATATTAGAACTTGCAAGTAAAGGTGGAAATTTTCTTTTGAATGTTGGTCCTGACCGGCACGGAGATATTCCCGAACCTGCCGTAAATACCTTACAGGATGTTGGCGAATGGATGAAAATTTATGGTGAAACTGTGTATGGAACAGAACGGAACAGTTTGATTAATCCCTTTGAATATGGATATGTTACACAAAAAACGGAACCCGATGGAAGCGTTCATTGGTACTTGCAGATTTCTCCTTCCTATTGGCCGGAAAAAGAAGTTGTAGTTAATGGAGTCGTCGATTTACCAATAAGCGCCACATGGTTTGATTCCAAGCAATCTGTCCCTGTCCGAGAGGAAAATAACAGTTTAATTCTTTCCTTGCCTGACGAATGTCCCAATCCTTACTATGCAACTATTGACCTGTATTTTCAGCAATTGCCAACACAAGTAAGCAGTTTTTCACTGCGGAATAATCAAGTTCGCCTAACTCCTTATCAAGCAACCACTAATTCTGCATATAAAAATTATATTCCTTATGCCTTGACCGGATGGTATTACAATTATTCGGAAATAGATTTTAATGTTTATTTGGAAGCAGGAGACTATACTTTGAATGCGGAATATGCTTGTTGGTATCAAGGAGGAGAATTGTATTTTGAAATAGATGATAAAGACTACACTGCCATTTATGAAAATACAGGTAATCCTGCCATTGGAAATGATATAAATAATTATGTGTCAATCGAATTAATAAAAAATATTAGCATCCCTGTCTCTAAAATGTATTCGATTAAAATACAACGGAATGCTGAAATCCCTAATGTTACGAATTGGATTAATGTCAGGAGCTTTACATTCAAAAAAACATCTGACAATGGAAATCAAAATACAGAAGCGATTACCTATCCGTTTTTTGTCAACGATGGATATTTAATTTGCGAATCACCTTTTGAACAAACAATTCAAATTTATGATGCAACAGGGAAACTTCTAAAAACAGATACGATAGGATTATATAAAAAAGTTGAAATACATTTATTGAGATCAGGTGTTTATATAATAAAAGGCGAAAATGTTACTCAAAAGATAGTAATCTAATGCGAAAATTTCTTTTATCAGGATTAATAATTTGGCTATTATTCTCTTGTTCCAACAAAATACAACAAGAAAATATCATAACCGTTACCATAGAGCCTCAGCGTTATTTTGCCGAACAGCTGGCAGATTCGCTTTTCCAAATCGAATGTATGGTTCCCGCAGGAACAAGTCCGGAAACTTACGACCCGACTCCCGCTCAAATGGCAAACCTGTCTCGTTCAAAAGCGTATTTCTGTATCGGACATATCGGTTTTGAAGAAGTGTGGTTGAACAGACTCAAACAAAATTATCCGCAGATTCCTTTCTTTGATAACAGTCAGGGAGTTTCCCTGATCACTTCCGAACATTCCCATGAAGGAGGAGTTGACCCTCACACCTGGAGTTCTCCTAAAGCCACCCGTTTGATTGTGCAAAACATCTGCGAAGCCTTAATAGAGATTGATCCTGCAAACAAAAACAGATATACCGCTAATTTACAGCATTTGCTTGGACAAATTGATTCTATCGACAATAAAATCACGCAGTTGTTGAGTAATTCTTCACAAAAAGCGTTTATTATTTATCATCCGGCATTAACCTATTTTGCACGGGATTACGGATTGACGCAATACAGCATTGAAGCCGACGGCAAAGAACCTTCTCCTGAACAATTGAAAACGTTGATGGAGGCCGTGAAGGAAAAAGGTATCAAAACTGTTTTTGTTCAGCAGGAATTTGATCGAAAGAATGCAGAACTGGTCGCTAAGGGAACCGGTTGCCGGTTAATAGTAATAAATCCGCTATCTTACGATTGGAGAAAAGAAATGTTGCACATCGCACAAGCATTATCGGATGAGTAAAACGCTGGTAGAAATAGAAAACATGTATGCCGGTTACAATGGAATCGCTATCTTGAAAGCAATTAACCTGCAAATTTTTGAGCAGGATTTTCTGGGAATAATCGGTCCGAACGGCGGAGGAAAAACAACCTTGATTAAAACCATTCTTGGACTACTTAAACCATTTTCAGGCAATATTCTGTTCAAAAATGACCGGTTAAAAAACCGTATCGGCTACATGCCGCAAACGCATCAACTCGACCGGAAATTTCCGGTTATCGTTTCGGAAGTGATTGAATCCGGTTTGATTTCCGATAAAAAACTTTCTCATGCAGATCGAAAAACCAAAACGCAGGAAATGCTCCGGCAGATGGATATTGAAAACGTAGCCGGCAAAGCCGTCGGCGAACTGTCGGGCGGTCAATTGCAGCGTACTTTGTTGGCGCGGGCTGTTATCAATGATCCGGAATTACTTATTTTGGATGAACCTAACTCGTATGTCGATAAACGTTTTGAATCGCATTTTTATGAATTATTGAAGGAAATCAATCAAAAGACGGCAATCCTGTTGGTTTCCCATGACATAGGAACAGTTCTTTCGACTGTGAAGAATATCGCTTGCGTGAATGAAACGCTGGATTATCATTCGGGAACAGACATAGAAGGCGATTGGCTGGAAGAACGCTGGGCTTGCCCGTTCGATGTGATCACTCACGGCGACCTGCCTCACCGCGTGCTGAAAAAGCATTAAACAGATTTTTATCTGCATGGCTGTTTTATTAACGGGCAAAAATAATATAATTTTTGCATGTAAAATACGTTTAAATATCGTTATGGAAATAAATTTGGTTTTTGCTACGAATAATGAGCATAAATTGACTGAAGTCAGAGAAATAATAGGTAACGCCTTTCGGGTATTGTCCCTGAAAGACATTGGTTGTTTTGATGATATACCCGAAACAGCCGATACGTTGGAAGGAAATGCGCTACTGAAAGCCCTGCATGTGAAACAAAAGTACGGATACGATTGTTTCGCCGATGATACCGGATTGGAAATAAAAGCGCTCCATAATGCGCCCGGCGTCTATTCGGCTCGTTATGCAGGGGAAGCAAAAGACCCGAAAGCCAATATGCGTAAAGCGCTTTATGAACTGCAAAATCAAACGGATCGATCGGCTCGATTCAGGACAGTTATTGCCCTAATCTCAGGAGAAGAGGAATATCTCTTGGAAGGATGCATCGAAGGAACTATTACTTCTGAAGCAAGAGGAAAGGCTGGTTTCGGTTATGATCCGGTTTTCGTTCCTCAAGGTTATGCAGAAACTTTTGCTGAGATGCGAGCCGATGTAAAAAATTCAATCAGTCACAGGGCTGAAGCAATAAAAAAGTTAAAACAATTGGTAGATGCGAAACAAAAAATATAAGATTGGATTGCTTTGTCTGGCATTGTTTCTCGTATGGAATATTCAGGCGCAAGTAGGTACGTGGAAAACGTATATGGCTTATTATCAGGCAAAAATAGTCGCTGAAACGCCAAACTTGGTATTTGGCGTTTTTGACGGATCGCTGTTATCTTATAATCCGGATGACGGAGAAGTTAGAACCTATTCAAATCAAGACGGATTACACGATATAGGCATTCAGCTGATGGCATATCATCCGGGAGCAAACGCGTTAATTTTGGTGTATTCCAATGCTAATATTGATATTTTCTTAGGAGAAAATAATGTATATAATCTTTCTTTTTTCAAGGATGATCCTACTATTCAAGATAAAACTGTATATAATCTGGAGATAATAGGCGACTACGCTTATCTTTCTACGACTTTCGGAGTAGCGGTTATCGATGTGAAAAAGAAAGAAATAAAAGCCACCTATTCCACAAAAACTACTATCTGGTCAGTATGTCAAAATGGCGACTATTTGTATGCCGCTACTCCAAGCGGAATCAAAAAGGGGCTTATTACCGACAATTTATTAGATGCTGGAAATTGGAAAGCGATTGGTCAAACAGATGCAACACTCAGCAATGCTACTAAGTTATTGTATTTTAAGGATCAATTATTTTATCTTACCTCCTGGAATCAGGTTCTTTATATGGATACCAATGAGGTTTTGTATTGGCTTGGTTATGCAAATGAAAATGTACAGTCTATTAAACTATTAAATAACCAATTAGTGGTAGTAACAGATGTGGGTATCTATTTTTATTCCGATATTACACATTATACCTACATTAAACTACCAGGTTATTCAGTGGATTGTATCAACTCGAAAAATCAATATTGGCTGGCTTCCGGAGAAGCAGGATTAACCGGATTTATTAAACAACCTGATTCTACCGCCTATAGTATAACAGCATCTGAAATAAAATTTAATAGCCCCAAAAGAAATTTGAACGCCTATATGACTTTTGCAGCGAACAAGCTGATAGTAACAGGGGGCGGAAAAGGCTCTAATCGACTAAATTTACCGGGAACTTTAATGGTATATGAAGATGGACGATGGTATAATTTTGATGAAAATGCTATCGCTGATTCAACCAAACTTCCTTGCCTTGATTTGACGTCGGCAGCTGTAGATCCACAAGATCCGAAGCATTATTATGTTGGCAGTTGGGGAGAAGGATTGTATGAATTTAAAAATAATGAATTTGTAAAATTGTATTCATATACCAACAGTAGCTTGCAAACATCTGTTGCAAATAGTAACAGGTACGTACGTATAGATGGGTTGGTTTTTGATAAAAACAATAATTTGTATATTGTAAATGGAGGTGTTTTGAACGGTTTATCTATCTTTTTGGATCAGAAAGAATGGAAAGATTTTTATTATCCTCCCTTATCCATTTCTTCTCCGGACAAGATACTGATTAGCAGCTCCAATCAAAAGTGGTTCAATTTCTATCGAAGCGCCGGAGCAGGGATAATGGTACTTGATGATAATGATCCTTCCGGCGATAATTATGCATATTCCGGCAGTTTTCTCGATCAACAGGGAGTTGCCGTCAATGCTACTGTTTATCTTGCCATGGCAGAAGATCAAAATGGTATTATCTGGGTAGGAACCGACAATGGACCAATTTATTTCACCTCAATGAACCAGGTAAAACAAGGTGTTTGTAACCGGATTATTTTAGCCTACCAGGCTGATTCCGATCAAGGATATCGCCCTTTGGAAGGAGAAAAAATTACATCTATTGCCGTTGACGGTGGAAATCGCAAATGGATGGGAAGCGACGGTTCCGGACTTTTTGTCGTTGATCAATCCGGTTCGGATACCCGAATCGATAATTACACCACGGATAACAGTTACTTATTGTCCAATAATATTAATACAATAGCTATCGACAATCAAACAGGTGAAGTGTTTATCGGGACAGACAAGGGCTTATGCTCCTATCAAGGCGAAGCGATAGCAGGAAAACCGGATTATTCCAATGTTTATGCTTTCCCGAATCCTGTCAGACCGGAACGCAACAGCCAAGTCGTCATTACCGGACTGATGCTAAATTCAACGGTAAAAATCACGGATATAGCCGGCAATTTAATTCAGCAAGGCGTTTCGATGGGAGGACAATATGTATGGAACTGTACCAACCGCAGCGGAGCATTTGTCAAAGCCGGAATTTATCTTGTTTTTGCCGCTACACCCGATGGAACTCAAGGAGTAGCAACTAAAATTATGGTCATACGATAGGGATATGAAAAAAAATTATTGATTTTGTCATCTCCATATTACAATTTTTTGTTAACTTTGCAAACTCAACCATTCATTTTTATTCGTATTTATTATGACTTTAATGCAAGATATTATTAAGCGCGCTCAAGCAAACAGGCAGCGGATTGTTTTGCCGGAAGGGAATGAAGAGCGCACGCTTAAAGCGGCTGACCGTTTATTGGAAGATAAAGTTGCAGATATTATTCTGATTGGAAATCCCTCAGAAATAAATAATTTAGCTGAACAATACCGGTTACTTCACATCGAGGAGGCAACCATTATCGATCCGCTTAATCATCCGAAAAAAGTAGCTTATGCAAATTTGCTGTTCGACTTACGGGAAAGTAAAGGAGTAACGCGGGAACAAGCCCGAATATTAGTGGAAAAACCGTTGTATTTGGGCTGCCTGATGTTAAAAAATGGAGATGCAGATGGCGAAATTGCTGGCGCACGCAATACGACAACCGATGTGTTGCGTCCTGCTTTTCAAATCGTCAAAACACGTCCGGATACCAGTGTCGTTTCCGGCGCTTTTCTGATGTTTGTTCAAGACCATTCGTATGGAAACGATGGTATATTGGTTTTTGCCGATTGCGCCGTTTTGCCGAATCCCAATGCCAGAGAACTGGCTGAAATTGCCGTAACCACAGCCCATACTACCCGCGAGCTGATCGGAATAGAGCCTCGCGTATCCATGTTGAGTTTTTCAACCAAAGGAAGCGCCCAGCACGAATTGGTTAATAAAGTAATCGAAGCGACGCGAATAGCCAAAGAAATGGCTCCGGATTTATTGATCGACGGCGAATTGCAAGCCGATGCGGCATTAGTTCCTTCGGTCGGAAGAAGCAAAGCGCCCGAAAGTGAGGTGGCGGGAAGAGCGAATGTCCTGATTTTTCCAAATCTGGAATGCGGAAATATTGCTTACAAATTAGTTCAGCGACTGGGAAATGCCGATGCAGTGGGTCCTATTCTTCAGGGAATGGCAGCTCCGGTCAACGACCTTTCACGAGGCTGTTCCGTCGATGACATTTACAAAATGGTCGCCATCTGTGCAAATCAAGCGATAGGAATCAAATAAATATCCATCTTTCAAAAAACAGATATATATGTCGGAAACAATCATTGAACCCATTGAACCTTTTGGATTATCGTTCAGACACAAGAAAAAAACGCTATTTTCCAAAATTGGCGTTGTAGGCGCCGGCAGGGAAGGACGGAATATTATTCGCTTGACTTCTTTGGCCGGATTGGAAGTAACATTTATTGAAGTCAATCAGGAACGAATCGACTTTTGCCTTAAAAGGTTAAGTATAGGATTAGACCAGCGAATCGAAAACTGGGGACTAACGCCATTGGAAAAGAGGACAATCTTGGGACGAATCAGGGGAAGCGTTAACTATTCCGACCTAAAAGACTGCGATTTTGTGATTGAATGTATCCGGTACGACAAAGATAAAGGGCGCGATACGCAACTCCGGAAAAAAGCTTTTGAAGAAATAGAACAGGTAGTATCTCCGGATGCAATCATCGCTACCAATGCTACAAGTGTAATTATCAGCGAATTGGCATCAGGATTGAAATATAAGGATCGGTGCGTAAGCCTTCATTTCCCTTTTACCCATCACGAAGCTAAACTGTTGGAAATAGTTAAGGGAGCCTACACATCCGAAGAGGTATATAATAAAGTGCTTCTGCTTACTAAGTTAATTAAATATGAAAGCATTGATGTTCACGAAAGCAATGGCTTAGTCAGTATGAGATTGATTATTGTTCTTCTGAACGAAGCTTGCCAGATGGTAATGGAAAATATTGCTAAAATGGAAGACATCAACCGTTTAATGATTGTTGACTATGGGATGCGGTTAGGCATTTTTCAATTAGCCGATCTTATCGGTATTGAAAAATTGGTTGATCTAATGGAAGATATGTTTAACGAATACGGGGATAAACGCTACAAGCCCAGCCCTGTTATCTGGCGGCTTTTCCGGACAAAGCAATTAGGAACGCAAACCGGAAGAGGATTCTTTATTTACGCGAACGATAAAATAATTGCTCCTAACCCATTCTTTAATGACTAAACCTGTATGAAACGAATATTAGTATTAAATTGCGGCAGTTCTTCCATCAAATATAAACTGTTGAACATGGATACCCAAAGCGTCTTAGCGCAAGGCGGCGTTGAAAAAATCGGACTGAACGGTTCTTTTCTTAAGATGACGCTGCCGAATGGAAATAAAGTCGTTTTGGAAGGGGAAATTCTTGAGCATCAAGCAGGTATTGAATACATACTTGGCGTTATTACCAGTAAAAAATACGGTTGCATTCAATCGCTCGACGAGATAGACGCTGTAGGACACCGCGTTGTTCACGGCGGAGAAAAGTTTAATTCCAGCGTTTTGATAACGGACGAAGTTATTCAGAAAATCACCGAATGCATCGATTTGGCTCCGTTGCATAATCCGCCGAATTTGAAAGGAATATCAGCTATTAAGGACTTAATGCCGAACGTTCCCCAAGTAGCGGTTTTCGACACGGCGTTTCATCAAACCATGCCGGAACATGCGTATCTCTATGGACTTCCTTATTCGCTTTACGAAAAATATGCGATTCGTCGATATGGTTTTCATGGGACAAGCCACAGGTATGTATCCGAACAAGTCTGCCGTTTTTTGAATGTTCCCTGCGAAAAACAAAAAATCATTACTTGCCATATTGGTAACGGCGTCTCGTTGACCGCAATTAAAGACGGTCGTTCGATGGATACTTCAATGGGAATGACTCCTGTTGAAGGTTTGCTAATGGGTACCCGTAGCGGCGATGTTGACGCAGGCATTCTCACGTATATTATGGAGAAAGAAAATGTCGGCTCGCAAGCAATTTCTACTATTGTGAATAAATATGGCGGCGTTTTAGGTATTTCCGGCGTTTCGTCGGACATGCGGGAAATTGATGCCGCTATCCAAAACGGAGATAAACGAGCGGCATTAGCATTGAAAACATACAACTACCGGATAAAAAAATATATCGGCGCTTATGCTGCGGCATTGGGAGGCGTTGACATACTGGTGTTTACCGGCGGAGTTGGGGAAAATCAATGGGCGACACGTTCTGCTGTTTGTGCAAACATGGAATTTATGGGAATTAAATTGGATGAAGAAAAAAACAAAAGCATTCGAGGTCTCGAAGCAATTATCAGCACAGACGATTCAAGAGTGAAAGTCGTTGTTATTCCTACCGATGAAGAACTGATGATAGCTTTAGATACGTTAAAATCAGTCAGTTAAGGTGTAATAAATGTTATAAATAAAGCATTTTAAGTATTATTAATAGTCAAAAAGACAAACTTTAACACTATTTATCGAAAATAATTTGGCGAATATAGGACAAAGTTGTACTTTTGCAGTGTGGTTTTTTCATAATAGTATTAGATTTAAGGTTAACAAAGATTGGATTAGGGAGTTCGTGAGAATTCCCTTTTTCTTTTGTAATTGTTGAGGAAGAAATATAAATTATTAATAAGTTAAAAACAAATGAATATGAAGAAAATACGAGTCGCTATTATTGGTTATGGCAATATTGGAAAATTTGTAGTGGAAGCGGTAGAAACATCTCCCGACTTTGAAGTTGCCGGCATAGTCAGAAGAAATCCGGCAGATAAACCGGCGGAAATAGCTCATTTTGAGGTTGTTGATTCTATCCAAAAACTGAAAGATGTTCAGGTAGCTATTTTATGTACGCCTACGAGAAGTGTTGAAAAACATGCCAAAGAAATATTAGCTTTAGGAATCAATACGGTGGATAGTTTTGATATTCACGGTAATATAGTAGAACTTCGACGGGAGTTGGACAAAGCTGCTAAAGCGGCAAATGCCGTATCCGTGATTTCGGCAGGCTGGGATCCGGGAAGCGATTCGATTGTCCGCGCTTTGATGGAAGCCATTCTTCCTAAAGGGATTACCTATACAAATTTTGGTCCGGGCATGAGTATGGGACATACGGTAGCCGTAAAAGCTGTCGATGGCGTGAAAGCTGCTCTTTCGATGACGATTCCGACTGGTACGGGCGTTCATCGCCGGATGGTTTACATTGAAGTGAAAGAAGGTTACGACTTTAATAAGGTGGCAGCCGCCATCAAAGCCGATGATTATTTTGCACACGACGAAACCCATGTGATGCAGGTTGAGTGTGTTGACAATTTAATTGATATGGGGCACGGCGTGAATCTGGTTCGGAAAGGCGTATCGGGCAAGACCCAGAATCAACGCATGGAATTTAACATGTCGATAAATAATCCGGCGCTGACCGCGCAGGTACTGGTAGCTGTCGCCCGCGCAAGTTTTAAACAACAACCCGGCGCTTACACCATGATTGAATTGCCGGTCATTGATATGATTTACGGGGAGAAAGAGGCGCTGATTCGGAAATTGGTATAAGTTTCCGTTATTACGAACAAAAAGCGAAGCAATCCATTTCAATACTTTTTGGATTGCTTCGCTTCTCACGTAATGAGGGAACTAACGTTTAATTATTAATTTTGCTGTTTTTCCATTCACCTGTACAAAATATATTCCGGGATGCAACTGCGAAACGTCAATGTTTGCCGTTGCGCCGGTGTTGGAATAGGTAGCTGCTATTTTTCCGGTAACATCAAGAATCACAATATTTTCAATTTTCAACTGTCCGTTTTCAATTTTTAATTGATCGTTTGCCGGATTTGGATAAATGGTTAAGCCGGACGCTTCTTGGGTGAGTTTGGGTATAGCTGTTCCGTTGTTGTCGTATTTGACTATAAAGGCATCCATATCACCTTTTCCCGTAACTTCTGCCCAATCGCCGGTACCGAAAGAATCGCCATCAGAAGCCCCTACCAAAACAATGACACCAGATACTGCCGTTACGCAATTATACCAATCGTTCTCGATACCGCCGAAATTCTTTTTCCATACTACATTCCCGTTGTTGTCATATTTTACCATAATGGCATCTCCGTTACCTTTCGCCGCAACGCCTTCCCAGTCGCCATTGCCGAAAGATTCCTCGAAAGATTCCCCTACTGCGATAATGCCGTCAGATACTGCCGTTACAGAATGAAACTCATCATTGTCGCTACCGCCGAAATTCTTTTTCCACACCACATTTCCGTCATTGTCGTATTTTACTATAATGGCGTCAGTGTTACCTTTCCCTGTAACACCTTCCCAATCGCCATTGCCAAAAGATTCATCATAAGAATTTCCGACTACGATAATGCCATCGGATACTTCCATTACAGAAGAAAATCGATCACTGCCACTACCGCCGAAATTCTTTTTCCACACCACATTCCCGTTGTTGTCGTATTTTACTATAATGGCATCGTCATAATCGCCTTTTCCAATAACGCCTTCCCAATCGCCGTCGCCGAAGGCGTCAGATTCTCCTACAGCAATGATACCGTCGGATACTGCTGTCACAGAATAATAGTAATTACTGTTGCTACCTCCGAAATTCTTTTTCCATACCACATTTCCGTTGTTGTCATATTTTACTATAATGGCATCTCCGTTACCTTTTGCCGCAATGCCTTCCCAGTCGCCATTACCGAAGGATTCACGATAAGAATACCCTACCGCAATAATGCCGTCAGCGACTGTCGTTACGGATTGAAACTCATCACTGCCACTTCCGCCGAAATTCTTTTTCCACACCACATTTCCATCATTGTCGTATTTTACTATGATGGCGTCACTGTTACCTTTCCCCGAAGTGCCTGTCCAATCGCCATTGCCAAAAGAGCCAACAGAAGAATATCCTACCGCAACAACGCCGTCAGATACTGTCGTTACGGAATAATATTCCTCATAGTCGCTACCGCCGAAATTTTTTTTCCATACCACATTCCCGTTGTTGTCGTATTTCACTACAGTGGCATCCATCTCGCCTTTTCCAGCAACACCTGTCCAATCGCCATTGCCGAAAGAATCGCCATCAGAAATCCCTGCCGCAACAATACCGTCGGAAACAACCGTTGCGGAATAATAACCATCGCCGCCACTTCCGCCAAAATTCTTTTTCCATACAATGTCGCTTTGGGCAAATGTGTTCATAGTCAGCGCTAATAGCGCTATTAACGTAAAGTAAAATTTTAAGTTCTTCATATTCATTTCTTTTAAGTCTTTTAATAAATAAATTTTTGGTAAAATTACACAAATATATGTGAACTTATATGCTTTCTTTCAATATTAGCAAATTTTTTTTTTGCGGCGCAATAAATGAAAATATATGAACATTGGTATTCATGGTAACGTCTCTACGAGGGACGGAATCTTACCTGCAAATAACGCCGAAAAATCAAAATAAACGATGCGAATATTCAGGTAGAAATCAATAAACAGTAGAGACAGGGCGCGCCCTGCCTCTACACGGAATTTTACCCCAAAAACCCTTTCAAATGGGGTGATTTTCCGATTTGTGGACACACTTATTCCGCTACACAGCGAACACTAAATCCGTAAGCCAGAGGGAAGGTGTTGGCGGGGGTCACACTCGTACTGTAGAAGTACGTGAAGTAAGCACTCGTACCAATAGTCGAACTACTCCAATACTGCCCGCTCGAGCCATCGCTGGGTGCACTATTGTAGTTGGTACGAAGCCCAGCAGCAGGCAGGAAGAGCGTAGGAGCGCTACTGTCCGAAGGAGTGACCAAGAAACCAACTGTGCCGGTACTATTCCATTTCCATGTGTTGCCAGAAGTTCCGGTACGACCGGCAGCAGGGATGCCATACATCTGAGTAGTTCCGCCACTTATAATACTACCCCATTCTGTTTCACTCGGAATGCGCCAACCCTGAGGACACGGGTCGTTTACAGTTTTACTGCTGTTTCCCCAAAGAGTAGTCAACAGAGGATTACGCCAATTGTTGGGACTGACATTGCTGAGTATAAACTTGCCAATGGTATCGCCGGTAGCCTGCCCGTTAACATCAAAGGTTGTAATAGGGCCCATTACAGTTTCAGAAGTGCGTAATTGATGTCCGTCAGCCGCGCGCCCCCATTGATACAAACTGCCATAAACAGTTTCATCGAGATTATCTTTAGGAACGTAAGCCATTTGCTCTGTTATCGACATATTTTCATCAGCACCCAGATTGTAACACATGAACGTAAGCCAATTACCATTAGTCGTTTTAACAGGACACCCGACATTAACAGCCAATGTGCTTGTGCCGGTACAGTTACCATTGTTCGCTCTTACGGTAATTACTCCGGCAGGTCCGTCGGTCGTACCTGCTGTAACCGTTATGGAGTTGGTTCCCACTCCTGCTGTTATTGTCCAATTTGCAGGCACAGTCCAGGTATAATCTGTTACACCCGATACAGGGGTTACAGAATAAATCAAGCCCGTAGCTCCTTTTGTTACGCCATTAGCGCCGGATATTGCGCTTAGAACCTGATTTACCGTAATCGTACCGATAGCCATGCCGGTTCCGCTCCCACCGGTTAATACTACGATATAATTTCCGCTTGTTGTCGGAGCGCCTCCAATAGTTACAGCCCCTGCATTCCAACTGCCGGTTACGCCGGCAGGCAGACCGATAAATGTTGCGCCCGTAGCGCCGGTTGTAGCATAAGTAATGGGAGTGATAAATGTGCCGCCACATACGGTTTGAGCGTCTGTACCGGCTGCTGAAGTTAATGTAATGCTGTTGTTTGTAGTAAAAGCAGGAGCCGTGTTGTTGCACAGGTCTATCCACTTGCCACCCGACCAAAACTCGACGCAGTCGATGTCGGTGTTGAAGATAAAAAGTCCACTGGCTTCCGTAGAATCGGCAGTCAGGTTGAGTTCATCCCGCTCGTCGCTTGTCAACATAGGCAAACGAAATCCGCCCTTCGTACTCGTCAATTCCAATACGGAATAGCTATGCGGAGCTTTCTGCGCTCCAATCGTTACTTGTGCCTTGAGCGGCAAGCTGAAAAATAATAATAGAAGAATTGACAACGGGTAATTGACAATTGATAATTTTAAGTTCATAATTTTTTAATTTTTAAAGGATTAATTAATTTTTGTAATTCACATTTTTGTCCTCTAAAATATTTTACATACGCACATAAAAAAAACGCGGACAAACTCAATTTATCTGTTCTAGAGGTTCTGGAATACCCAATCAACCAAATAATGAGCAAAGTCCACGCTTTCACGTGAACGTTTACACTTTACTCTTGGTTGACTTGAAATTTTCCAGATTTCTAGAACAAGAATAAAAGCAAAACGCTTTTTCCAATATTTCTACAATGTGCGTATTGTTACGCAGTTTTTATATCATAGGCAACTCTTTTTGTTTTATTGGGGGCAAAGATACAAATAATATCTCAGATATGAAAAGAAAAAAAACGGGTTGAATCTTTTTTTGATACACTATTTTTTTAAACGATTTGAGACGTTACGATTTAAAGGTAATCTCTTTTTCTTGATTGCCTATTTTTTGATGCGGTAGTCCTGGTTTAAAAATATTTATCTTCAGAAAAGTTATTTTTATAGCGCTGCAAAAAGAAAATTAACTCAATTGATTAACCCGCCTTTCTCGTTTTTATAAGAACCGGTTTCCCATTGGCAAGGGTAGTGGCAAAAATTTGAATATCTCCACCCTCTTTTACTCTTATTCTTCTTCGCAGATCGGCAACCGAAAGTGGGAAGTTGCGAATAGTAATAGAAGCTTTTTTTATTTCGTATAGAAATTTTCTCAGCTCGTTTTTATTACAGGTAGTATATGATTCGGTTTGAAAAATCCGTCCGGGAAAATCGGGAATGAACAGGGCGGAAGTATAAAGATGACTGTCCGGATGAAATTTCTTCAGGGGATATAAATCAGTTAAGCCTTTGAAAAATCCGCCTTTAAGGAGTGAGGTATTCGGTTCGTAAATATATTGTTCTATTTCGGAAGTATATTTAATTTGATTCGCTTTTTCCTGTGATAGCAGGAAAGATATTTCGGAATGATTTTTCTTACTCAAATTCACACAAGTAATGAGAGGCCCTAAGGTATAATCCTTTTTAATCAGGAAAAGCAACTCTTTACATTCGTTTTCAAGGCTTACGACATGTACTTCGGCAACATGTTTTAATTGCTTTAAAGCTTGAGAAATATCAAGCATCGGCGAAAGTTTGACTAAAACATTTTTGGATTTTTCAAGAAGCAAATCCTGAATTTGCAACAGGTCGGGCTCAGATTCTTCAATAGAGAATACCCTCTTTCCGGAAGCCAAATGCCGTCCGGGATCAATAAAAATTGTATCGACAGGCGACATTTTTCCCAAAAAATTGGTTACATCATCATGAATGATCCATGTGAATTTCAAGCCTAAAACATTAAAATTGAAAGCGGCTATCTCACATAGCTCTTTTTGTTTTTCCACATAAAACGATTCCTTAAATTTACCGGAAATAAAAGCAAAGTCAACCCCGAAACCACCGGTCAGATCGGCAAACGAATGTCCGGTTAACAATCCCGCTTTGTAACGGGCGGTCTGTTCCGACGAACACTGTTCCAAAGCAAGATGCGGAGGATAAATGATTTGATCCAATTGATACCATGACGGGATTTTATTCTCGGCAAATTGTCGGCCTCTGATTTGAGTTAATGCCCAAGAGATGTTGATAGATGAAGGATTGAGGGAGTGGGGAGCTGAAAGCGCTAATTTCCGAACGTCGTCGAACCGGTGATCCCTGATAAATTTCAAGGTCTCTTCATTCAGCATTTTCAATACAAACTCGTTCGACATCGATATTTCCTTTTAAAAAAAGTGAAGCCATTGTCGCAAATTTCTCTTCTGATTCGGTTGTATAAAAGCGGCAAGCAGCGTTTTTTGAGCAACGCATTTCCATTTCGGGATGACGGTGCAGATAATCTTCCAGACTTTCCGCTATCAAATCGCCTTGCGCTACTAAGCGCACCGATTCAGGCAGGAAGGTCTCTATTTTGTTTATTAATAAAGGGTAGTGAGTACAAGCCAAGATGATTGTATCAATTTCAGGGTCTCTTACAAGGATGTTGTTTATATGTTGCCTGACAAAATAATCAGCTCCCGGTTTATCGTATTCATTATTTTCAACCAAAGGCACCCACATCGGACAAGCTTCGCTCTCAACGATGATGTCTGGATATAATTTCTTAATTTCGAGTGGATATGACTCGGAAGAAACAGTACCGGGCGTACCTAAAATTCCCACATGCCGTGTATGCGTTATCGCTCCTATATTTTCAACAGTGGGGCGAATAACGCCTAACACTCTCCGCTGAGGATCGAGACGATGAAGATCTTTTTGCTGAATTGTCCGCAGGGCTTTTGCAGAAGCGGTATTACAGGCAAGAATAACTAAAGGGCAATTCTGTTTGAAAAACCATCGGACAGCTTGAAGCGTAAACTCATAAACAACTTCAAAAGAACGATTTCCGTAAGGTGTACGAGCATTATCACCTACATATATATAATCATATTGCGGCAATCGCTTACGAATTTTATTCAATATAGTAAGACCGCCGTATCCTGAATCGAAAATGCCAATCGGAGCGTCCATTATTAGTGGTTAATGGTTAATGATTAATCACTAATCATTAACCATTAATCATTAATCATTTTTTATTGTATTCCTAACTTTCTCTTTATCAGTGGAGTTGCATCCGTAGCGCCGGAAGAACTGTAGCGAAGAACTTGGGAATCGATAATATAAAGGAAATTATTTTCTTTACCTACCTCGTTAGTCGCTTTTTGAAATTTATCGTAAATAGGCGTTGACAATCGTTGTTGCATCGCATCTTGTTGTTGAGCGGCATATTGTTGAAAAGTTTCCGCACGTTGTTGCAAGTCTTGCAGTTCTTGTTGTCTGCGCGCTTTGATGCTTTCATTAAGTGAATCCTGCTGATTTACATAGTCGGACAGTTTCTTTGTGTATTCATCCGACATATTTTTCAATTCAGCTTGAAATTCGGTTTGAGACTTGTTCAATGAATCTTGCATCTGCTTATATTCCGGCATGGTTGTGAGTACTTCCATGGAGTTTACATAAGCAATTTTTTGATTTTCCTGAGCAAATGCGATTACAGGAAACACTACAAGAGCAAATAATACAATTTTTTTAAACATAAATTATTAAATTATTAAAGTTTATATTAAAATAACAGGGGACAAAGATACACAAATTATTTTGAATATCCGAGTTTAGTCAGCACGTCATTGCTAATATCGATTTTCGGAGTAGCATAAATGATGCTCATAGCAGAAGCCCTGTCGATAACCAAAGCATATCCCTGTTTTTCGGAAATGTCTTTAATCGCATTGTAAATTTCATCTTGAATCGGACGAATCAGACTTTGACGTTTCTTAAACAACTCTCCGTCCGTACCAAAATATTTACGTTTAAGGTCTTGCGCTTCCTGTTCTTTAGCAACCACATCCGCTTCTCTTTTGGTTTTCATATCGGCAGAAAGAAAAACCAAATCGGCTTGATAGGTTTTATAAAGATTTTGCGCTTCCTGTTGCACATTTTCTACTTCAGTTTGCCATTTTTTGGAAATCGAATTTAACTGTTCGTTTGCCATTTCGTATGCCGGAATATTCTTCAAGATATATTCCATATCAACCAAAGCGTATTTCTGCGCCTTTGCTCCTATCACTCCCAAAGTGAATAGAAAAGCCAGTACCATCATTTTTTTCATAATGTTTTTCTCTTATAAAATAAGTTAATATTCTGTTTTTAATACATTATCACATTTACACATTAAAATTCCTGTCCTAATATAAAGTGAAATTGCCCTTTTGAAATAGCAGCGCCTGGCGTTGGACGGTCGAATCCGTATCCCCAGTCAATACCCATCAAACCAATCATAGGCAAGAAAATACGTGCGCCGAAACCTGCCGAACGCTTTAAGTCAAACGGATTAAAAGTTTGGATGTCGTGCCAGGCATTTCCGGCTTCCAAAAATCCTAATACGTAAATTGTAGATGTCTGCTCAAGCATTAACGGATAGCGGAGCTCAAGAGAGAGACGCGAATAAGCGTATCCTTCGCTCCCGTACGGAGTTAGAGATCCATTTTCATATCCTCGCAATCCAATAGTTTCCGTAGCATAGATATCGGCATATCCGGTCATACCATCGCCTCCCACATAAAATGTTTCAAACGGCGTTCGCTTGTTGGGATTATAGTAACCTAAAAATCCATATTCAACGCGGCTCATTAATACGGGCGTCCTTTTTACAGCTTCCGGATTTGCCAGCGGGAGAAACATTTTGCTTTTAAATTTCCATTTGTGAAATTCAATCCATTCATATTTTTTCGGATCGTCGGATGACATAGAAGCGTAATCTCTGTGATCGAGCAAAGAATATGGAGGCGTAAGTTGAACTGAAGCTGAGAATTGCGAACCGGAACGAGTATAAATCGGGTTGTCCGTAGAATTTCGCGACAGGGTCAGTCCCAACGAGAGACTATTGGCATTTCCATTGCTGATAGGGAAATAGCCTCCCCAATTATTCAACATATACTTTTGGTAAGAAAGCTCTAACAAAAAATTGAACAAATAGTCGGGCCAGGAAAGTCTTTTCCCGTATCCGGCCGAAAGTCCGAATATCTTCATGGATTTATTGGTGTCATAAGCATAACCGCCGCTATAATCGCCGCCGCTATAGTAGCTACTACCATAATTATAATACGGATTATAATAACTGTTGTAATAACGGCTGTCCAACTGCGTGGTTATCATATAATAAGCGCTAAGCTGGAAAGAATTGGGGCGTTTCCCGCCAAACCACGGATCCATAAATGAAATACTGTACGACTGATAATATTTTCCATTGGTTTGTCCGCTTAAAGTCAGGGTTTGCCCTTCGCCTTGCGGAATTATGCCTTTATAATTTCTAAAATGCAACAGATTATTGAAAGAAAAATTGGAGAATTTCAAACTCATTCTGCCGATTACGCCGGTTTGTCCCCATCCGGCAGAAAATTCCACCTGGTCGTTCGCTTTGGAAGTCAGTCCCCATGTAATGTCAACCGTACCGGATTCTTCGTCGGGAACAGGGTTTGGTTTAATACTTTCCGGATCAAAATGTCCCATTTGGGCAACTTCCCGCATTGAATTCATAATAGCTTCCTTACTGAATAATTGTCCCGGCTTGGTCAGTAATTCCCTGCGGACAATATCTTCATACACACGGTCATTTCCGGTAATAATTACTCGCCGGATAGTTGCCTGTATTCCTTCATAAACCCGCATCTCCAAATCGACCGAATCGTTTTCAATGTAAGTTTCCACCGGCTGTAGTTGAGAAAAGATATAGCCGTGATTATAGTAAACGTTGCTGACTGCATCGTCGTCTTTATGCAATCGATCTTCCAGTTTTTTCTGGTTATACACATCCTTTGGTTGCATATTCAATATGTAATCGAGGTAGGTAGAAGGATATAATGTGTTTCCTACCCAAGTGATGTTGCGGATGTAATATTTTTCCCCTTCCGACAGATCAATATGAACGGCAACATGCTTGTCATCGACCGTGGTTACGCTATCGGATAGAATTTTTGCATCCCGATATCCTTTTTCGTTATATTTGCTGATAATATTATCCAAATCGTTTTTATACTCTTCCGCAACATATTTTTTGGTAGCAAACAGTTTGATAGCCCAAAACTTGGGACTTTTAATCAATCTTTTGAAATTAACCCCTTCGTTTGTTTTTTTCATTGCCATTTTCAGGTCTAATTCCGAGAGGTTTGAATTTCCGGTAATAATGATTTGCTTAATTTTTGTTTTTTCGCTTTTATCGATTGTGATGTCAAGAATAGCTTTTCCTTCATTGGCTAAATCGTCTGATTGGCGAATGGTTATCACTGCATTGTTGAATCCTTTTTCGTCGAAATAATCTTTGATTCGTTTTCGTATGCGGTTAATGATATTGGGTGTAATCGGCGAGCCTTTTGCTACACCGATTTTCGCTTCAATATCATCCCGTTCGCCCTTTTTTATTCCCAAATAATTAATCGAAGAAATAGTCGGCGTGGGTTTTAAGCGAATTTCTACCCAGACACTGTCATTTGTCAGTTTAGTAGCCAGTATTTTTACATCGGAGAACAATCCGTGTTTCCAGAATTTATTCATTGCCGATGTAAAATCTTCGCCCGGAACCGATACTTTTTGTCCGACCGCTAAGCCGGAAATGCCGATCAGCACATAGTCTTCATATCCGGAATTTTCTAATCCCCTGACTTTTATGCCTGCAATCGTATAGGTATTATTGTTGTTGAGCGAATAGGAAACAACCGGAAGCGGTTCTTCCGCTGTAGGAATACTATCATTCTGCGCTTTAACAAAAGTCGCAATAAGAGCCGTAAGGCAAAAAAGCAGAAATTTTTTATACATGGATTGTTTAAAATACATTCATTAAATTTTATACTTGTATTTGTTCTCCTGTTTTCCCGAATCGTCTTTCTCTTTGTTGAAAGTCAATAATGGCTGCATACAGGTTTTCTTCCCTGAAAGCAGGCCAATAGATATCGGTAAAGTAAAGTTCGGCGTAAGCCAGCTGCCACAGCAAATAATTGCTGATTCGCTGTTCGCCGCCTGTTCGGATGAGCAAATCCGGATCCGGCGTATTGCATGTAGCCAGATTTTCGGAAATCGTATGTTCATTAATTTGCTCAATGCTCAGCAGGTCATTTTTTACGGCGGCGGCAATCTTTTTCACAGCTTCCGTCAATTCCCATCGTGAAGAATAGCTAATCGCCAATGTAAGATTCAAGCCGGTATTTTTACTTGTTTTCCTGATTGTTTCAATTAAACTGTTATAGGTTACCGGAGGCAAACGATCGACATCTCCGATTACTTTCAAGCGGACATTATTTGTCATCAAGTCTTCCGATTCGTTGTGAATAGCGGTAACCATCAATTCCATCAACGCGTCGGTTTCTTCTTTGGGGCGATCCCAGTTTTCGGTCGAAAAAGTATAGAGTGTCATATAATCAACACCTAATCTACCGGCAGCTTCCGTTATTTTCCGAACTGAAACAACGCCTTCTTTGTGTCCCATATACCGGTCCATTCCGTTTTGCTTTGCCCATCGTCCGTTGCCATCCATAATAATGGCAATATGCTTTGGCAGCCGTTTTAAATCAATCGTTTCTTTTAATGACATGTCAATCGTTTGTACATTTTCTGTCGTTTGGACCGAAATCCCAAGTAACAGAAAACATCAATGTGTTATACCAATCTTTATTTTTAAATAGTCCACTCCTGATTTTATATGGATTGTCCAAATTAAATCCTTTTTTATCCGGCGCATCGAAGCTATCGCTAAACAATTTGTGAACTGTATATTCCAAGCCCAGATTAACCCTGTTTTTAATTTTGTATTTTACCCCTAATCCTAACGGGAGATTGACGCTTCCAAACCCTGAAGCTGCCGTAACGCCTAATCCCGTTAATAAATAAGGCGCTATTCTACTTGTATTCAGATAAGCGAACTTATCACTGTAGGGTATGAAATTAAATTCTATCTGTCCTCCCAGTTCAAAAAAATTTCGGGAAAATGACGCTTTACCCTGATCAGGAAATACATTATCGGTATTTTTCGTATTACCGGTTACTTTTCCCATCATCAGATCGGTTTTCAACGCCCATCGAAAATTGAAATTGCGACGAAAAACCAACCCGCCTGCCGGATGAAATCCCCGAAGCAAAGCGCTCTGATTGGCGTCGCCCAAATACATCGACAAGCCTGCCATTCCTCCGATTTCGTACTTGTACTCCTGCGCAACCGCTGTTGTGCCGGCAAAACAAACAAGCATTGTAACGAATGCTTTATACAGGATATATTTCTTTGAAGCATATTTCATGAATACTTTATTTCTCTAATGAAAAACGCTAAAAATGCCTCAAAAGTATATCTTTAATGATCAAATTCCATTTTATTCAAAAAACCATTCCATACTTCGGGCAAGACAGTATTCTGTTTTCCTCCGATAATATAAAACGACTTGTTATCATTAGCCATGACCAAAGAAGCGCCATAACGCAGAGAATACTCTTTCGGCATTTGGGTATTTTCCGGTTTTGCCTGCCAGGTCACGCCTCCATCGACTGAATAATAAACCTCACTGTTATAATAGTTGTCCGATTTGCCGTTTAGTAACCAAAATTCACCGTTATAACAAAATACATTAGCTCCTTCCAATGCTGGAAAAACATTCACATCGTTGGTCAGCTTTGCCCAATAGCGTCCGTTTTGCGTTGACCAGGCTGAATTTTGTATAACTCCATTTAACGAAGTTCCTCCGAAAATTGAAAGCCGTTGTGAATACATCAATTCGTAGCTATAATTTGAAAAATCGTGCAAAGGGAAATTATCAGGCACAGGCTCAGGGGCAATATTGTCGTAATCCCACTGAGTTAAACTTTTATCGACAAAAGCAAATGTATTTACCCCTCCGGTTTCTACAACCAGCGATAAGCCTTCCGATTGATTCCAACCTGCATTCAAATAGCCTAAAATACTTATTACTTTTATCGAAGCCGGCTTATTTGCCAATTCCCATTGATCGTTGGTCGGATTATTACGGACGTATATTTCGCCGTCATCCGTATAGGCAAACAGTTGAACGCCATTGCTCTGGATTCCCTTGATGACCGCATTTGCAGGAAGTCCCGAAACACCCTCATCAGTCCAATTTACTGCATCGGCAGAACTGGTCAGTTGAATTTGGTTATTAATCAGGGAATAGGTAAGAATTTGATTATTAAATACAATTGTTTTTGTATCTTCTGTTCGCAGGAAAGGCAGATCGGAAGCGACCTGATGATATTGCATCGAATCAGGATCTACTTGATGAATATTCAGCTGTACGGTATATAATTTTGTCGTTTGCCCATCCAGAGCAAAAACTTTCAAGGTAAGCGGCTGGGAAATATCAATTGAATCGCCTGATTGCACCCAAATCGAATCGCCGTTGGTAATGTTCAGGATATTGCTCGTACCTGCTCCGCTTAAGTAGGTTGCAATTACCTTATCTTTTATCACTGTTTGGTAAGCCATTGAATCGTAATTGTAAATGAATCCTGACTCGCCGCCCTGCTGATCGATCGTGAAAACCACATTGGCTAAATCCGGTACAGAATCGCTGGATAAACTGAAACTTAGCAATTCCGCATCGGTTACGGAATACGTATCTTCGCCGGAGCCATTTCCAAGACAGGAAGCCAATAGACTTACAAGTATTGAAAAACTAAGTAAATACAGTCCGCTTTTGAATGTTGCTCTCATAAAATTTTCCTATTTAAATTACAAAAGTAGAAACATTTTTGGCTTTCATCACTATGTCTTGTAATATTTATGTTTTTTTATGAGTTAGAGCTATTCTTATAGTGAAAAAGCATCGAATTTTCACATTTTTGAACATTTTGTAGGATTCCCTTTGGTACGGGAGCAACTACCCCGCTATTTAAGGGAAAAGATGCAATTTCAACTTGAATTTCGTCCCACAAATTTTCGTTTAGAAAAGATTGTAACAGTTTAGCTCCTCCTTCCACCATTAAGGATTGAATTTTCCGATCATAGAGCGATTGGATTTGTTGTTGGAGCGATTGCCTGCTATCGACCGTTATCCGTTCCGGATTGTTTCCTTTCCAGTACCGGACGGTTAAAGCGGGTTTATCCAGTTGCAAGGTTCGCGTTCCGACCATAATTGCCGGTTCTTCCGCCCGCATTTTGTGGACAAGCATTTGAGTAAAAGCATTCGAAAATTTAACCGGCGCCTTTCCATCATTTTCTTCCCTGAAATGATCAATAAAACCATCCGCCGACTGCGCCCATTTTAAAATAATGTAGGGTCGATGTTGAAGCATATAAGTTAAATACCGTTTGTTTAATTCTTTACATTCTTCTTCCAAAACTCCGCAAACTACTTCAATTCCTGCTTCACGAAGTTTTTTCATTCCTTTTCCCGAAACTTCAGGGAAAGGGTCTTCATGTCCGGTTATCACGCGAGGAATTTGTTTTTGTTGAATCAAATCGACGCAGGGAGGCGTTTTTCCATAATGCGAACAGGGTTCCAAGTTAACATAAAGCGTCGAACTTTTCAAGAGCTTTTCATCCCGTACAGAGGCAATAGCTTGCACTTCGGCATGCGGACTGCCGTATTTTCTATGGAATCCTTCGCCGATGATCCGGTTGTTGTGGACAATCACGGCGCCTACCATCGGATTCGGAGCTACAAACCCTCTTCCGTAAGTTGCTAACTGCAAGCACCGGCGCATATAGAGGAAACTATTGTCATTCTGTTCCATTATGATTACTTTTGCAGTATGAAAGCTATTTTTCGTTTCATACGGGAGCAACTGCACGGTTCTTATTCTGATTCCGAAATCAAATCACTCTGTTTTTTGATATTGGAATCGGTTTGTAATTTGGATAAATCGTATGCGTTGCGGTGCAAAGATAAGCAATTATCTTTAAATGAACAGTTACGGATACAAGAGATTATTAAGGAATTGAAAAACGATCGTCCCATTCAATACATATTAGGAGAAACCGAATTTTATGGATTAACGTTCAAGGTCGATGAAAATGTCTTGATTCCGCGTCCGGAAACGGAAGAATTGGTTGAATGGATAATCAAGGAGGAAGAACCTCTCCCTGCCTCCCTCCACAGGCGGGGAAAAAATTGCAAGGTATTGGATGTTGGTACGGGTAGCGGATGTATTGCAATCGCGCTGGCAAAGTTTCTTCCCGGAGCAGAAGTATTTGCTTTGGATATTTCGGACAAAGCATTGGAAGTTGCCCGCCAAAATGCGACAGAGAATCGAGTGGATGTCCGTTTTTTTCAATACGATATTTTGAGTGACGACCCTTTCCCTTTTTCCTCGCTTTCGTTTGATTGTATTGTCAGTAATCCTCCTTATATCACAATGAAAGAAAAAGCGGCAATGGCAAAGAATGTGCTGGATTACGAGCCGCATCAGGCGCTTTTCGTTCCCGACGAAAATCCGTTGCTTTTTTACGAGCAGATTGCCGGTTTTGCACGGAAAAGGCTGAACGAAAACGGTTTGCTATATTTTGAAACCAGTTCGCTTTACGGACAGGCAGCGGCGGAAGCGCTCAAAAACAAAGAATTCAGGCAGATAAAATTATTGAAAGATATTTCAGGAAACGATAGAATACTAATTGCAAAAAATGGAAAATAACAGGATGAACAGATTCCCCTCGTCGTTTGAAATGACATACGAACAAGCCTTGCATCGCTTAGCCGCTTATTGCAGCCGCGCCGAACGATGCAGTTGGGATATCCGCCGGAAAATGGATGAATGGACAATTCCCGCCGAACAGCAAGACCAAATCATCCGGCAACTCCAAAAAGAAAAATTTCTGGATGAAGAACGCTATTGCAAGGCTTTCGTCAATGATAAAGCGCAGTACAATCGTTGGGGGATTCATAAAATCAGGTTCGAACTCCGGAAAAAACAACTGCCGGAACCCTTAATCTCGGAAGCATTGAGAAATCTCGATCCCAAAGAAAACCGCGCACGACTGCAGTTACTGATTACACAGAAAAAGAAGTCGGTCAAAGGGAAAAACGAATGGGAAATTCGGCAAAAACTACTGCGGTTTGCAGCAAGCAAGGGATTTTCGCAGGAAGAGATTGAAAGGGTTTTGGGGAAAGATTAAGATCTGTCTTGCGCGGGCTACCGATCCGAAAAATTGGACAATTTTACACACCAACAAATATTTTTTCATTTCCAAAAGATAAAATGTAAGATAAAAATTGTACTTTTGTCAATTACATTTTAAGTAAAAAATGAAGTTATGCAAAAACAAAAACTCACAATAAAAAACTTAATTACTCTCGCCAAACAATTCTGCGAGCAAGAAAGTAAAACGCCCAATAGCGAACTCTTTGGTGTAACCGA